>Ga0209777_10009690_pt1 | contig 10331 bp, 15 predicted proteins | sample FrelakmetHBP12HB_FD_187147 | JGI IMG/M metagenome (GOLD analysis project Ga0209777, IMG submission 187147) | Freshwater lake sediment microbial communities from the University of Notre Dame, USA, for methane emissions studies -HBP12 HB (SPAdes)... | ecosystem: Environmental > Aquatic >... | reverse complement strand
TTGTCCCTCATCCTACCAATCAACTCAAGGCAGTAAAGTTCTTTCAACAAACTCCATACGATTTTAGACTATTCTTTAGTAATATTCCCGGTACCGGAAAGTATGCTGAATACGGCCCTATGTCCCCTGAAAACGTAAAAAGGATATTTGGTAAATATGCTGATAAGATTATCAATGGAAGTCAGGATGCGATCACAGTTGTATTCGTAGGAAACAGCGGGGTTGATAAGGTTCCTTTAACACCATGGATGATGGCACATAGATTTGGTCATGCCGCAAATAGAGTCGCAACCGGAACAGTTTGGGATCGCAATAGTAACGATCAGGGCGCATGGTTCCGTGCAGAAAATCATTTCTTTAAAACAATTAATGATTATTTACAAGAATATTATAATAAACCTACTATGTCTAGCATATATGCAAGAAAAGAACAATTTAAGTATGATTTAAGACGGGAATATAGTGCATTGTTTAATGCTATTGGAACTCAACATAGTAGCCGTTCAGGAAAGATTAATCGTCCATATGAGTTCTTATATGAGATATTCGCACAGTATTTAGGTACAGGAAGTATTAAATTCAATCCTTTTCCTGCTAGTTTAGGTTATGGTAAACAAGCATGGGGCAAGCACACAAACTTTCTAACTATCAAACCTGAATATCGTGATGAAAGTGATCGCCAGCATATAGCGGATACACTTGCATACGATATGGAACTTATGTTTGATGATGTTTTATCGGAAAGTGTTGGTAAAATATTTGTTATGTAACTTCATTGTCAAAGACCATGAAACAGCGAAAAACTTAAAGGTTCATCGTTAGGAACAAACTGAGGATCTTTTGAAAGATATGTGTCATCATCTGTGTAGATAACATTGATGAATTTTTTCTTGTTTGATAACACACTTTCAAAGTCTTCCCTAGCTAGATGCGATCTATCTAAGTCTTTAATATAATCACGATACTTTACAGTATCGTAGGTATTGATTTTTGCTGAGTTCGTATTACTACGTTTGCCATTGAAATCATATACAAATTTAATCCAACCTTCGGCAACCTCATCATCTAATTTTTTGACATAATCTAATGCTGATTTTAGTTGGTCACCACCATAAACTATTTTGATTAATTTACTAGCATTCTTTATATCTACCTTGTGAAAGTATTGACCATCAAAATTATCACTCCAATCTTGTGTGTCTAATACTACACAAGGCATATGACCAAGACATTCTAAGAATGCAAACGGATAGTTCTCACGTAGACTTGGCATAAAGAATGTATCGCTAGTACGAATGAAATCTACTTTCTCTTGACCAGTAATACCTGCACGGATTTCATAATCAGTAATACCTGCTTCTTCAAATGCTTTGATAAATTTCTTTTTACCACTTTCGTTGGTCATAACTTTACAAGGTAAACCGCATTCTTTCATTACACGAATGTATGCTTCTGGGTTCTTACCTTCTTCCCAACGTCCAATGAATAATACACCTTTACGAGGTCCTGTATATCGTTCTAGTAATCCACGCTCGCTCATAGGCATACGCAATAGTTCACAATTAGTTGCACCATGTCTATTCAGTTCGTCAATATTCTTTTGACTTTGAGTTCCTATAATAATGTCAGTGAATTCCATATGCTTATTATAGAAGTTATGATAGCTATCTAAGAATACGTCACTGCCTTGACTTTCACGGAAAATCATACTGTGTAAATGTGTATAGAACACTACAGGAATATACTTGTTAATAGTCATAGCATAGGCTGCGGTCATAGCTTCCTGTGTATTACACACGACCATATCATAGATATTCTTTTCAAATGCTTCTAACAATACCTTACGGAAATTGATAATCTTTTCAAAGTTAATAGTGTCACTGAAAGCAAATGTAGCAGTGTGGTCACTATAGCGCAATGGTTCTGCTGGATAGATAACATTAGCATTAAATGATTTAATCAAATCATTGAACGATTTATTGTTAGGCGACTTATCTAATAAGATGTCAACCTTCCAATTAATACGTTCACACATTTCAGTAAAACCTTTAGCGAACGATCCTATCCCACCATGCGGAATAAAATGCTGATCGCTGATCATAAATGCAATTCTTTTTTGATATGTTTTCATTATACATCACCCTTTAACTTTGCGATTAGGAATTCATGCTCTGTATACCAACGGTCTAAAAATATACTATACTGTCCTTGAACACACAGTATTGTGCTTACATAGCAACGTTCTAACCATATACGCTTTCCTGAGTTATAACATTGTTCTGGAAACCAAGCAAATGTACGTCTAGATCCTATGGTTTGTTTAAAACAATCAAGATGAGGATCGTATACGACCATTTTTATGTATTCCAAGCGTTCTTAAACAATGGTACCTGAAGTCTATCACTATAACGTAATCCATGCTTCATTGCTAACAATGCCACAGTCTTATTATTCATTGCATAGACACTTTCCACACCGCCTACTGGCATCAAATAGATGTTACCTGTAAATCCTGCACTACGATAAGCAGCAATGGCACATTGTGCATCAGCAAAGTCTTGTTCGGTAGCAATAACAAACTTTAGATATGTATGACCAATCTTTTGATAATCTACAATAATATCAGGCTTGATAGCATCTTCAAACTTTTCACCACTGCATGGAAGTTTAGGACTTACACTAAATGTTACTTGTCTATCAAACATTTCATTTTGCCAATCAATTAAGTAATCTGCAAACTCATCACTTAACTTTTGTGTACCATTAGTTTCAAATGTAATTTCTGTCAGCATATCCATTTTTGGATGACTTAATAATGCTGGATAACTACGCTGCCAACCTAACAATGGCTCACCGCCTGTGATAACAAGATGCTCGTCACGCCACTCGTTAAATGGAAGTATTTCCATTGTACGTTCTACAATTGCATCACTGGATTCTTTAATAACGAATTGTTTAAATTCTGGATAGATAGAACTATAACTATCGCATCCGGTTTTAGCTAATGGCAAGTCTTTAAATGTTTTATATTGATCTATATTTTTAATAAACTCGACTACTTCTGGATTATGTGTTTCTTCAATTCCGAGAATATCCTTCTCGTAGCGCCCGAAATTTTTACAACGGAAGTTACAGCCAAACATACGGAGGAACACACTGGGCACTCCCATATATCTTCCCTCACCTTGAATACTATAGAACAATTCTGTGTAATGTAATTTTGACATTTAAAGCCTTTTTAATTTAATGATACCGCACTCTTTAAATGTTTTTCCGACACATTGGAAAAACTCTTTATGTATAGATGCGAATTTACTACTAATAATAACATCGTTGTCTAACATTGTCAACGTATTTTTAGTAAATGATGGATATAGTATTAATAGATCACTACTATTTTGACAAAATCCTAACGGAGTTTTATATGAATATTTGGACGCAGCCAAACTTCTACTTCGTAATCCTTGTTTTACTTTTCTTGGTCTTTTACTTGCGGCTTGTTTTTTAAGTTTAGTTTCTTTTGAATCTTTTCTATTTTTAGCCAATGCTTCATACAAAATACCGTTGTATGTATCGAACAATTTTTTAGGAATTCGTTTAACTTCTTCAGTGTATATCTGTCTTGCTACCACTGTGTCCTTGCTGTAAGCACTAACTATTTTAGAATGTTCTTCTCTAACATACGCATATACTTTGCTGGTAATTTTGTAATTACGCTGAACATCGCCGGTTGTTGAATAAACCATTCTATGTAACGCTTTAATCATTTTAGGACTATTAGTTGCTCTTGCTAATAACAAATGGGCAATATAATGATGTCTTGCCCCTAATTTAATAAGATTGGTTTTATCGTTCGTTCCGTTAAAAGAGCGGGGAATAATATGATGAGTTTCAGTATAACAATCAAACTCAATATTTTTACAATAGTTGATAAATTTTAGATAGCGTTCTATAATATGTTCTTTAGGAACAACAGAATTTTCAAGAAGGCAATATGTTATGTCATTAGACATATAAGATACTCCAGTAAAGTAATAGTGAGCTATCTGTGTTACTGGCACAGAAGGAGGATCAGTCCGTTCGCCCGCTCTTATTTAGCGGCCCTCACCTTGAATACTGTAGAATAATTCGCTTACTTTAATTTCTTTCATAACTTATTTTATCACAATTATTTAGGCCGTTCAACGTTTTGTTTTCTTTTTGTTATCCAATACTTTTTTGCCTCTAGCTTTCATTTCAGCTAAAATCTCTTCTTTGGTTTTTTGTTTAGGTTCGTTTACTATTTTCTTTTTAGCAGTCTTAACTTCTTTAACTGTTTTCTTTTTAGTAGATTTAACTTCTTTAACCGGTTTCTTCTTATCAGGTTTAGCTTCTTTAACTGGTTTGGGTTTAACGACTACCTGCTTAGGTTCTTCTTTAACCTTTTCTTTCTTTGGACTTATTATTAATCTACTATCCAGCAGACCATATTCAGTAGTTTCAGTGATTAGTTTATAACCGCTAAATTCTACTATCTTTTCAGAAGTATCACGTTCTAAAAACTTCTTGAATTCTGATAGACTATCCCATTTTAATTTCTTAGGAGTGTACATTAACTATCTCGCAATACATCAAATAGAGTTCCGTATTCATGTCCACCGCCTGGGATTATAAATATATTTTTCTCTCGCTTATAAACATATGTAAGCCAAAAGAATTTACCCTTGATAATCTTTGGTGTCCAAGCGAATTCTTTAATCCAAGGACCGTACAAATCCATAAATGCCATTTTCATTTTCTAGCATCCCCTAATTACGCAATACATCAAACAGAGTTCCATATTCGTAATTTTTCCAATCTTCGTGATCAACATAGGAATTGATACAACGTCGGTACACAGTTTTAAACCATTCATATTTACCGTCTACTTTTACTGGATACCATGCAAACCATTCTTTCCATGGACCATAATTACCCATCATCATACCAGAAAACAATAATGCCTTTGAAATGTGTGCCACAATGTTACCACCACCGCTCCCAAGGAAAGACACACCATTCTGGATTTTCTGCTTTATTAATTGTATGGCCATGATAGTCTGTCTCGAATGTGCTTGCTTCATTATGAATCAATGCAGCAAACTTAACACTGTTATGCCATACGTTATTCCAACGTTCATTACCTGGGAGACAATTTGTTTTCCAATCTTCGGCCAAATTAGTAAATGTTTTACCAGTATCATTAATATCATCAATCACTAAGATGTTTAATGGATCTGCATGATAGCCAAACGCATCTTCAGACATCCAACAGTTACTTTCATCATGTTCTAATGGATGAAAAGGTTTGTCGATGTAATGACTTAGCAGTACACCTGGAATCAGTCCACCTCTAGATAGACCTACAATATAGTGTGGTCTAAAATTTTGTATTTGCATTTGTCTGGCGATTTCTAATACCGCACTCTTAACAAAGTTATCATCGTAGAATTTTTGATTAGTCATGCCAGTGCCTTATAATGCCCGCAATAATGAATAGATTAGTAATAATGTATACTAACACTATCAACGTTCTAATGAAAGCGATTTGGTCAGCTTCGGCATTTGTATTGCCCGACTTTTCACCCAATGCTTTTGCCCATATTCTCCAAAAGTTACGCATTATTGGGAAATTCAATACCGTATTGTTTGTATAACCATTGGATGAAATGTTCTACATTGTCAGTAGAACATTCCCTGGCATATATATTGTATGCGACTCGCACCTTTTCTAACCAGTCCTTATCTCTCATGATTAATCTACTCGGAGTCGAATCATGCCTGTTTCAAACCCCAGTCTCTGTAATGTTACATGTGCGCAATATGCATCATATCTTATAGCCTTTTCGCAGTGATTTGTTTCTATCCAATTCAATGTACCACCGAGAAGTTTTGCCCACAATGCTGGCTTTTCTTTTCTCAACTCTAACCCACATTGAGAAGATATTGTGATATTACTGTCTCTAAAGATCAGTGCCCCAACAAATCTATCTACATAGATTAGAAATTTAAAAACGTATGTTTGTTCAATGCTCATAATTTATTTATCCTTCATAAATTGCTGAATTTGCGCCGTGTTCAAACACTTCTACTGAACGTACACGAACACCTGTTCCTACTGGATATTGATTAGCAAACACTTCTATCAATCTTCCATCTTGGTCTACTAACTCCCAATCTTTTCTACGCTGATATGTTTCTAATATATCGGTCATGGTTTTGTATGCCAATTCGCTAAATCTTTCACAGCCTACTGCATCCACAATACGCAAGTCACAAACTGCTCCGCGCTCGTTTGGAATTTCACTATCTGGATTTAATGACTGAACATTTACAAGTGTGTTCATGGTTTCAAAAAAAGCACGATTAGGGTCATCCTTTGCGATCAATAGTGTATGATCAAACATGTATTCAGCCCATGCTTTAAATGCTTCAAGCCCACCAAAATCCATAACCCAATTACGATCATCTAATGTTTCACTTTCAAACACTAGTTTGATACCAATTGAGTATCCATGTAATAGTGAACAGTGACTATGTGTACTGCGCCATTGACGAAAGCAGCAGCTAAGTCCACGATCATTACCGTATGTCTTTGTTGAAATATATTTTGCCATTTAATACCACTTCCTGATTATAATTGTACCGTATCTGTACATATGCGTTTCGCAATCTAATTTATGGATAACGTTTTGTACTAATTTTATCATCTTTAAACTATTTCCGCAAATGATTTCTAATGGAAATTCATTTTGTTTTACCAGAATGAAGTTTTCAACTAGTGATTCAACTTCTTCATGCTTTACACCATGTAAATCTAATTTAATCATATTTATCCTAATATTAAAATTACTTTTTCAAAATTCCCCAAACCTTTTTCTTATGTTGATCTTCTAGCCATTCTTCTTCAAGACTAAACTTAGGTGAATTGTTGAGTATATTATCTAATAAAAATTTCAATTCGTATAAATCTTTCTTCATTTCCCATTGTGTAAATCCATCTTGGTAATTACTCATTAACTTAGAATAAGTACTCAGTATATACGTTTCTATGCTTTCTTTTGTAGTGCGTGAATTAAAAGCCATTATGCCCACTTTAACAATAACATTGAATATAGTTGTTCGTTGATATCATAATACCAATGTTTTTGTATAAGTGTACGATTTTCGTCAACATACAATATCTGTTCTGAATAATGTGCATGGTACCAATCCTTAGGTTGCGAATCTATCCAACTTTTAATAGATTCTGTTACATTGGTCAATCTATAATAGACTGCATTATCTTTCACTATTTTTTTCTCTTGGACTGTAAAGAAGTTTCTTATTGAAGAAGGATAAAAAGTACGCATAATAGGTTGAATTTCCATCAACTCATTTATAATAAGTTTGGGTACTATATCTCTCACTTACAACCTTGTCTAGCAATGTTATAGAACTCTTGTCTAGCAGCAGGATCAGTCTTGAATCCACCACCTAAACGACTTGTAACTGTACTGCTACCAACGTCTTCAACACCGCGACTCTTTACACAGTAATGTTGAGCATCAATCAATACAGCAACATTATCAGTTTCAAGGATATAGCAAAGTGTGTGAAAAATCTGCTCAGTCAATCGTTCTTGAATCTGCGGACGCTTGCTGAAATACTCTACAATGCGATTGATCTTACTTAGACCAAGTACCTTTTGCTTAGGTACATATGCAACTGTAGCAAGACCGTCTATTACAATCAGATGATGTTCACAGTTACTTTGAACATTGACATTACGCTCTACAACCATTTCATTGTAATGCATTTTGTTTTCTACGGTTGTACATTTGGGGAATGCTTCATAGTCAAGGCCCCAAAAAATTTCGTTCACTGCCATTTTAGCCCAACGAGTTGGGGTTTCAGCTAAACTATCATCTGACAAATCAAGACCTAAGGTCTGCATGATTTTAGCCATATGCCCTTCAATGATAGAAATCTTTTCTTTGCGATCTAAATTATTTTCTACTGACGGGGTTTCTACTCCGACCTTAACTAAATATTCATGAACTCTTTGACCCAATTCTGGATCGGTCTTTGTCTTATTATAACTCATTTTCTTTCTCCTTCCTTACACGGATAAAATTGTATCAAACTCGCTACCGTTGTGTAGCATATGTATTTATTTGCTTGCGAATACGCCATTAAATTGTTGAGTAACACGTATAAATGTAACGCATTTAGAGAAATCTTTTAACCTAGCGGCCCCGCAATAAGTCATTGCACTACGCACACCACCCAATAAATCAAGTACCGTTTTACTAACTGGTCCTTTATATGGAACTTTAACAGTACGACCTTCGCTACTACGATACTCTGCTACACCACCATTATGTTTATTCATAGCAGTATCACTACTCATACCATAAAATGTAACCTGCCCATCTTCTATGGTTCCGCCACCTTCATCATGACCGGCTAACATTCCACCTAACATTACGAAGTCAGCACCCGCACCGAAAGCCTTCGCAATATCTCCAGGACAAGTACATCCGCCATCAGCAATAATATGGCCACCGAGACCGTGTGCGGCATCTGCGCACTCAATGATTGCACTAAGTTGAGGATATCCCACACCAGTCTGAATACGAGTAGTGCAAACGCTCCCAGGACCAATACCGACTTTAATAATATCCGCACCACGTAAAATTAACTCCTGTGTCATATCTGCGGTAACAACGTTACCTGCAATAATAGTTTTTTTAGGAAATTCGTTGCGAACCTTAGCAACGAAATCTCCGAAATGTTCAGAATACCCATTAGCAACATCAATACAGATAAAATCAACAAAATGATTGTTTACCATAATTGCTAACAGATTTTCATAGTCTCTATTTCCAATTCCGGTACTTATAGCAATATAAGGTTGAGTACTCCAACTGAAATTGTTATTAAAATCATTTGCTTGATAACTCTTAACCAAACAAGTAAACATAGAATGTTTAGTTAGTTCCCTTGCCATATCAAAAGTACCGACACCATCCATGTTAGCAGCCATAATAGGGACGCCGGTCCATTCTCTATTACTGTGCTTAAATTTATAGGTACGGTTCAAATCGACTTCTTTGCGACTAGATAGTGTGCTACGCTTTGGGCGTATTAACACATCCTTGAAGTCTAGTTTAATATCGCTTTCTATTATCATAATTAATATTTGTTTTCTCTAGTATATTTGCGATAATCAGTACTCATGCGAAGCCATTGTTCGCCATTGCCTTCCATAATATCACAAATACGATCAATAGTTTTATCAGTCCAATCACTGATATTGCCCATGTTTGGGCTTGGTGATTCTAATAGAACTTCTAACTTATTCAATGCATCTTCAATTGACCATGGAATATAAAGTCTAGTTGGATCATTTGAGAATGTTTCAGGGAAGCTGCGATAAGCTGGATATAATACATTACATCCTAACGCATCTGCTTCTGAAACAGTATTTGATACCCAGTCTTGTAAAGCACAATTGAACACTACACGACTGTCATTGACAATATTATAGTAGGTATTCTTTTCAAGATTCTCATAAATCTTTAATTTACCAGCATCAACTAGAGCTTTAGTTCTTTGCATATAGCTAGAATTGTTAGATTTTAACAACCCACCACTACATACGCAGAATTCTAAAATACTTTCTGGATGACGTTGAAAATATGCTTCAATTAAATCCATGTAAAAGTCTGGTTGCTTTTCTTGATCCCAACGTGCTGAGAACACAACACGATAACGTCTATCAGCAAATGTTTTAATGTTGGTAACACGATTCTGTACTTCTTCTTTACCAAATGCCAATCCTGAAATGTTATAAACGGGAGCAGTCCAACCTGCAACCTTCATATGCATTACCATTTCCTCATTGCTGGCAAGAACACCGCTAACAAAGCTGTCCACCATCTTTTCATATTGTCCCATCCACTTTGCCATTCCCCATACATGAACGAAATCATCAGGATCAATGGACTGAGCAAGACACCGAACAAAAATACGAGGACGAAGGCTAGGATCAATTTGATCCATGATATAAGGGAGACTTTCGATACCGGGCTGAAACATGTCTTCAAAGTAGATAACATCTTCATTGTTAATTTCTCCTGCTTTCATCATTTTGATTAAGTTCATCAGTTGACTCATACCAAAGTATGTACGTCCATGTGCATCTAGTACCTGACCAGTAACAATTGCTTGATCACTTGTTAATGTCTGGCCAGGTACTATAGTGTAATTAATACCTCGGCGCTTAAATACCTTTTCGTTCCAATCTTGTAATTGTAACGTATATCGAG
>Ga0209777_10009689_pt1 | contig 10332 bp, 8 predicted proteins | sample FrelakmetHBP12HB_FD_187147 | JGI IMG/M metagenome (GOLD analysis project Ga0209777, IMG submission 187147) | Freshwater lake sediment microbial communities from the University of Notre Dame, USA, for methane emissions studies -HBP12 HB (SPAdes)... | ecosystem: Environmental > Aquatic >... | reverse complement strand
TCAGTCACATGGCGGTCATGTATGCCTACGCGTTATACAAGCGTGGATTGGTCAAGAAGGGATACAAAGTTCTGGATGACATTTACATGCACTGCCAGGACTTTTCACGTAGCCATATATTTCCTGGCATTCCTGAATATATCAATGAGCGTGGTCGGGGGATGTATACCTATTTAACAGGTTCAGCCAGTTGGTATCTACTTACACTCGTGACCGAAGCATTTGGAGTCCGGGGGAAACTCGGCGACCTGGTGATCGAACCGAAACTGGTGCCAGAACAGTTCAATCGGGAAGGCAAGGCGCACCTATTAACCCGATTTGCCGATCGGAAATTGGACATTGTTTATTTCAATCAGACACTTCTGGACTTTGGGGAATATCGGGTTCACTCTGTAAATCTGGATGGGCAGCCAATTGAATGCGCCGGATGGCAGGTGACAATCCCCCGCAGCCGGATTTCTTCGTTGGACCCTGCTAGAACACATCGCGTTGAAATTAATTTACTATAGCGAAATCACATGAACATGACTGAATTACTTGGTGTGAGTATCCACATTACTGGAATTGTTCAGGGGGTCGGGTTCCGACCTTTTGTCTATGGGCTAGCAGTGCGTTTGGGGATAAACGGTTGGGTAAAAAATACATCCGCTGGTGTGGATATCGAAGTGGACGGTATAGCCGATGAAATGGATGCCTTTGTTCATTCAATTAAGAATGAACTTCCACCCCTGGCACGCATTGATACTTTAGAGATCAATTTCGGGAACCCGCGTGGATTTGCCGGTTTCGAAATTGTCCAATCTGAGGCTGTAGCAGGAGCATTTCAGCCTATTTCGCCGGATGTAAGCATCTGCCCAGACTGCCTACATGAGTTGTTTGATCCATCCGACCGTCGATACCTTTACCCGTTCATCAATTGCACCAATTGCGGCCCACGTTTTACGATCATAACTGACATCCCTTACGACCGCCCTAATACGACCATGTCGGTATTCAAGATGTGTCCCAATTGTGCAGCCGAATATACCAATCCCCTTGACCGACGTTTCCATGCCCAGCCGGTAGCCTGTCGGGAGTGCGGGCCGCAAATCTGGTTGGAGGATGCAAATGGCTTACGGATAGCGGAGCGAGATGATGCCATCCTGGCCGTGCAAAAGCTTGTCACAATGGGGAATATAGTTGCGATAAAAGGCCTGGGCGGTTTCCATCTGGCCTGTGATGCCACAAAGGCCGATTCTGTCGCTGAATTGCGAAAGCGAAAGCTGCGTGTAGAAAAACCTTTTGCCCTGATGATGCCCGATTTAGCAACCGTGGAGCAACATTGTTTCATTAGTGAGGCTGAAAGCGCCTTGCTGGAATCCCGCCATCGACCAATTGTTCTCTTACATCGAAAGCCGGATTCTTCCATCGCAGAGGATGTTGCGCCTAAGCAGGACAGCCTGGCTGTCATGTTACCTTATACGCCAATCCACTACCTGCTCTTCGCAGCGAAGGCATTTGGCAAACAATCATTAATAAAGTTGCCGCCTCTGGTAATGACAAGTGGTAATCTTTCCGAGGAGCCCATCGCAATAGGGAACGATGAAGCCCGCCAACGGCTTACCTGTCTAGCGGACAATTTCCTGATGCACAACCGCGAAATAAGAACACGTTGCGACGATTCTGTTGCCAGGGTAATAATTGACCAGGATAACAAATGCTCTGGTTATTTTCTTCGACGATCGCGTGGTTATGCACCTGACCCCATCCAACTCCCAAATGAAGTTCCTTCAATTCTGGCAACAGGCCCGGAACTCAAGAACACATTCTGTTTCACACGCGAGCGCTATGCCTTTCTCAGTCAGCATATTGGTGATATGGAGAATTATGAGACCTTGCGCTCCTTTGAAGATGGAATAGTTTATTTTGAGCGTTTGTTTCGAATGCACCCAGAAGCAATCGCCTGTGACCTCCATCCCGATTATCTATCAAGTCGCTATGCGATGAACCGCTCGCAACAAAACAACCTTCCGATCTTCCGAATACAGCACCATCACGCCCATATTGCAGCTTGCATGGCAGATAATGGAGTAGATGGCAGCCACCCAGTCATTGGGTTGGCGTTTGACGGTACCGGTTATGGAGAGGATGGAGCCATCTGGGGCGGCGAATTCCTTGTAGCGGACTATCGCGGGTACCTTCGCCCGTATCATCTCGCTTATTTTCCGCTCCCCGGCGGAGATGCGGCGATCAAGCGTCCAGCGCGCACTGCCCTGGCCCTGCTCTGGTCACTCGGTATGGAATGGGAGGACTACCTGGCTCCGGTAAAGGACATATGTTTTGAGGAACGTCAAGCATTACGCATTCAACTGGAGCGCGGCTTGAATACGCCGTTGACTTCCAGCATGGGTCGCCTGTTTGACGCAGCAGCTGCCCTGATAGGGATAAGGCAAAAGGTCAATTATGAGGCCCAGGCGGCGATGGAATTCGAGGCGGTGCTAGATCCGTCCGAATCTGGTGTCTACCGGTTTACTGTCCAAGAGAGTGTAGTGGAGGCAGGAGAGGTGATCCAGGATCTGCTAGGAGACATTAATTCAGGCGTTTCCATCCCGGTTATTTCTGCTCGTTTCCACAATGGTCTGGCTGAACTATCGCATCAGGTTTGCGTGGAGATCCGTCGCAAGACGGGAATCAACGAAGTTGCTTTGAGCGGAGGGGTCTGGCAGAATATGGCTTTGCTTGAACGGGCAACCCGCAACTTGAGGAAGGATGGATTTATTGTTTATTTGCACCACCAGGTTCCTACAAATGACAGCGGACTTTCGCTTGGGCAGGCTTTGGTAGGTGCAGCCAAGTTTAGCATATAATAATCGTTGCAGGACAAAAAATGATAAAAACAAAGGGTAAACATGCCTAAAATATTACTCGTAGAGGACGATGCCCTCTTATTGGAAGTGATGCGCTGTCTCCTGGAAGCTGAAGGGTATGAGGTGTGCCCAGCGGCTAATGGTAAACAAGCGCTCGAATTATTCGGTACAAACAGGCCTAATCTGGTCATTTCAGATATCATGATGCCGGAAATGAACGGATATGAATTGCTTGAAGCAGTGCGCGCTTTACAGGAAGGAATAACCATACCTTTCCTTTTCTTAAGTGCCAGAACGGAACGTTCGGATGTCGACCAGGCACGCCGCTTAGGAGTGGACGATTACCTATTCAAGCCATTTGAAGCATCTGAGTTAATTAATGCTGTCCGTGCTCGCCTCGACCGTCGCCGCGTCATCGAGCTTTTTGATACACGTTCTGCTCACCTGCAAACTGTAATCATGCTAGCGAATGTTATCGAGACACGTGATCCGTATACAGCTGGTCACCTGGAACGAGTCCGCCGTTTGGCGCTTAATCTAGCGTTTGCCCTGAATTGGAATACAGAGGATATTGCTATTTTGGAATTTGGGGCGATTCTCCACGACATTGGAAAGATTGTTGTTCCCAGTCAGGTATTAAAAAAAACTGGCCCACTAACAGAAAAAGAGTGGATACTAATGCGCCAGCATCCGGAAATTGGCGCGAAGATGTTGGAAGGCGTGGATCATTTAAAAGCGGCAATTCCGTATGTGCTTCATCACCACGAGTGGTGGAACGGAAGCGGTTATCCGACAGGATTAGTTGGCCAGGGAATCCCGCACGAGGGCCGGTTACTGGCGATCGTTGATTCTTTTGACGCGATGACCACCAATCGTCCTTATCATAGCAGCATACCAGCCGCGGATGCACTGGAAGAACTGGCTCGTTATCGGAGCATTTATTTCGATCCAGCCATGGTGGATGCGTTTATTCAAACCTACAAGTTGTAATGAAACACTGCTTGTCTGAAAAAAGTCGGGATTGGACTGGCATCCTTCAAGAACTTATTTATAGGGTTTTAGAATCAGAGACGGCTTTTTCTGGAGGACTCTGATTTAATATAGGATTTTCTTAAGACTCCTGTCTTGATAGAGTGGGTCTTCCCAAGATACTTTATCGGCTTGTTTCGCGTTCCATTTCACGTTCGGCATCCCTTCGGGCGATGGCTTCGCGTTTATCGTGCAATTTCTTCCCTTTGGCAATGGCAATTTCGAGTTTGGCGCGACCGTTCTTCAGGTAGACGCGAATTGGAACAATCGTTACGCCTTTCTGGCGGACAGCATCCCACATTTCGCGGATTTCCTTGTGATGGAGCAAGAGGCGGCGAGGTCGTTTCGGGTCATGGTTGAACCGGTTGGCCTGCAAGTAAGGAGCAATGTGCGCTTCGATAAGCCAGGCTTGATCCTCGTCTACGCGGATATAGGACTCGGCCAGGCTGATCTGCCCGGCGCGGATGGATTTGATTTCACTCCCTTTGAGGGCCATGCCCGCTTCGAAGCGCTCAAAGAGAAAATATTCAAAACCGGCTTTCCGGTTGGTGGCAACGACTTTAGCATTTTCAGGCATATTGGCTTGATATTACCATGAGTCATAAGTAAATTGGGCCGTCAAGAATTCCTGATGTGGAGGGAGAATCTCCGTCATCAGCATGGCGATCCCCCAAGAACAAGAAAGACAAATCCTGTACTACTATTACGAGCGATTATAATCAATGCAGAAATAATCTTGACCAGGAGACTACCATGTATTTTGACCTGCCGCTCGATCAATTACAAACTTACTTTCCCGCCCGGACAGAACCGGATGACTTTGATGAGTTCTGGAACGAGACACTGTCCCAGACCCGGAAATTTCCACTCAATGTACGTTTCGAACATGTCGAGACCGGCTTGAAATTCCTGGAAGTATATGATGTGACGTATAACGGCTATGGCGGACAGTCCATAAAAGGTTGGTTTGTACTGCCGAGTTATCACCCGGAACCCCTGGCTTGTGTCGTCGAATACATCGGCTACGGTGGCGGACGAGGCCACCCTTATGATTGGTTGCTGTGGGGCAACATCGGGTACGCCCACTTAATCATGGATGTGCGCGGCCAGGGTAGCACCTGGCGAAGCGGTGACACCCCTGATTTTGAACCAGACGGTGGCAACCCCCAGATTCCTGGATTTATGACGCGCGGTATACTTGATCCACATACCTATTTTTACCGGCGTGTCTTTATCGATGCGGTACGAGCTGTGGAATCTGCCCGTTCACACTCGTCCGTGGATGCTAAGCGGGTGGCTGTTCTAGGCGGGAGTCAAGGCGGTGGAATTGCACTGGCGGCTGCCGGTCTAATCCCAGATCTGGCAGCAGTCTTACCGGATGTGCCTTTCCTATGTCACATCCGGCATGCCACAGAGATAACCGATTCCTACCCATATGCTGAAATCCAAAACTATTGCAAAATCCACCGAGGAAAGATCGAAACCGTTTTTAATACGCTGTCTTATTTTGATGGGGTCAATTTTGCCACACGCGCCAAATCACCGGCGCTATTTTCGGTAGGATTGATGGATGAGATATGCCCGCCCTCGACAGTCTTTGCAGCCTATAATTATTATAAAGGACCGAAAGAAATCAAAGTCTGGCCTTACAACCACCACGAGGGTGGTGAAACCCTGCAAAGTGTGGAGAGAGTGCGTTTCCTGAAAAGCTTGTGGAAATAGTCCGTATGAGAATACCGGAAGTTTTTTTTGCCGACTTTACGAATGAGGAATGTAAACTTATTGCCTGTGTATAGGCTATCGATCTACTCCTCAGGAGGTAAGAATGTGTGTTTTCTGTGCAGCCGTTCCGGTGGCAGCAGCAATTGGGACCGCCCTCGATAACAAACAACGAAAAAATGCCCAAGCGCAAGGAAATTCTCCAAATTGAATTCGTCCACTCATGTTGTTGACAATGATCGTGATCCTTCTACTGATCGCTGGATCGGTGGTCGTCCACACACGTTTTCAACGACTATGGCTATAAAACCTGCCTATAAAGAGTTAAAAGGTATAATCCACAACTCGCATTTATAAGTAATCTTCAATTAAAAGAAAATGATGATGAAACCTTTTCGACTATTCATGGCCGATTGTGTACTGATCGTCTGCATTTTCATGTCCGCTTGCCAATCTGCTACTCCACTTGCCTCTGGTTTGCCGCGTGTCATGGCGACCGAATCATTCCTCAAAGATATTGCTCAGAATGTAGCCGGGAGCCGGATTAAGATAGAGACACTACTACCCGTTACCGTCGATCCTCACGAATACCAACCCAAGCCACAGGATGTCACCAGGCTGGCCCAGGTTCAGGTGCTGATCGTCAATGGGCTGGGATACGAAACTTGGACGCAGAAGACGCTCGACAGCCTCAGTGGCCAACGTCAATTGATTGTTGCAACGAACGGTCTGGTACCCAACCCGGACCCGTCGGGCGAACATCCCGAAGGCGATCCGCACATGTGGATGAACCCGCGTAATACGATTAATTACGTTGACCAAATCCGTGATGGTCTCTCCCAGGCGGATCCAGCCGGAAAAGATGTCTATGCCAGGAATGCAGATGCCTATATTGCAGAACTGCAAGCCCTTGACCAATGGGTGAAAAACCAGGTCAATCAACTTACCGTTGAGCGACGCTTGCTGGTCACCAACCACGATGCGTTGGGTTATTTTGCAAAGGCTTATGATTTCAAAGTCGTTGGTGCTGTCATTCCGAGTGTTACCACGGATGCCTCCCCGTCTGCGCAGCAGCTTGCCAGCCTAATCGACACAATCAAGAGCAGCGGCGCTCCGGCCATTTTCCTTGATATCGGAGAAAACCAGAAGCTGGCCGAGCAGATTGCCACAGAAACGGGAGTCAAGGTTGTCACCGATCTATACGTGGAAAGCACATCCGGGCCAAACGGACCCGCGCCGACCTACATCGATATGATCAAACACGATGTAACGGTAATCTTAGATTCCTTAAGATAATATGAATACACTCCCCGAATCCCCGGCACGCCTGGATGTGGAAAATATATCCGTTGCATATGACGGCGAGCCTGTACTGCGAGAGATCACCTTCCAGATTCCGCACGGGGCGCGCGTCGCTGTGGTCGGACCTAACGGCGCTGGGAAATCCACCTTGTTTAAAGCCCTCGTGGGCCTCCTGCCGGTGCGCGCAGGAAAAATTTTCATCCATGACCTGCCGCTCGGACACCACCTGGACTGTGTGGCTTATCTCCCCCAACGGGAAGAGGTGGATTGGCACTTCCCGGTTACAGTGCGGGATGTGGTCCTTATGGGGAGATTCGGTCACCAGAAATGGCTACAACATTCCGGGCGCGCCGATCGGGAGGTAGCCCGGAAAAGTCTCCAGCAGATGGACATAGCTGATATGGCGGACCGCTCCATTAGTGAGTTGTCGGGTGGACAGCAGCAGCGCGTTTTCCTGGCGCGTGCCCTTGCCCAGGAACCCCACATCTTCCTGATGGATGAGCCATTTACTGGAGTCGATGCGACCACCCAGGTAGCGACCCTGGCCCTGCTCGACCACTTACGCCAGCAAAAAGTAACGGTTCTCATTTCGACTCACGACCTCAACCTGGCCGCCAGCAGGTTTGATGCAGTCCTGCTACTCAACCACCGCTTGATCGCTTTCGGCGAACCAAAGTTGGTCTTTACGCCGGAGAACTTGGCCCAGGCCTTCGGTTCCCAAATGTTGAAATTACCGGACGGCACGGTCCTGGTGGATGATTGCTGTCCTCCCGAGGAAGAATATATTCTGAAGGGGAAGGTTAAATGAATTGGCTCTTCCAACCTCTTCAATATGAGTTCATGATACGTGGACTGCTGGCTTCCGTGATGGTTGGGATTCTGTGTGCCGTCATGGGGACCTACGTCGTTTTGCGCGGCATGACGTTCCTGGGGGATGCCATGGCACACGCCATCCTGCCGGGCGTAGCAATCGCTTTCCTCCTGCATGGAAACTTGCTGGTCGGGGCGATCATTGCAGCAGTTATCGTTGCCCTCAGCATCGGATTAATTTCGAAGGGCAGCACGATCAAGGAGGATACCGCCATCGGCATCCTGTTTGCAGCAGCTCTGTCCCTGGGCGTGGCGTTGATCAGTTCCATCCAGACCTACGCCGTCGACTTGAGTCATATCCTGTTCGGAAACGTGCTGGGCGTCAGTGTGAGCGACTTGTGGCTTACAGGCGGTCTGGGCCTGTTGGTGCTTGCATCGGTCGCGCTGCTCTTTAAACAGTTCCTGGTGATCTCCTTCGACCCGATCCTGGCGGCAACCCTGCGCCTGCCAGCAGAACTCCTGCGTAATGTTATGCTGGTATTGCTAGCACTTACAGTAGTTGTCTCATTACAGACCGTCGGCGTGGGGCTGGCAGCTGCCATGCTGATCACCCCAGCGGCTACGGCCTACCTGTTGACTCGCCGCCTGTGGCCGATGATGCTGGTTTCGGCGACCATTGGGGCGGTTTCCAGCCTGGCAGGGTTATACTTGAGCTATTACTTCAACATAGTCTCAGGCTCGGCAATCGTATTAACGGCGACAGCCATTTTCCTGGTGGTTTTCCTATTCCATCCCCGCAAGGGGATTTTGTGGAAGAGAAGGTAAATAGAAAGGCAGACGGGCTACTTCAGCGGGTTTCGTCCGCATTTTGAGGCAGCATAGTACTACGCATATATCGGATATAGTCCCCATTTATTTTCAATTTGCACAACGATCTTGTTTCAAGCTTGGCCTGAGATTTGAGAAAGGAGAAGACCGTGAATCGAATGCCGGTTCTATTCATCGGGCATGGAAGTCCCATGAACGCCATCGAAGATAACGAATTTAGCCGTGCATGGCTTGCTGCGGGGAAAGCCCTGCCGCATCCCAAAGCTATCCTATGCATCTCGGCGCATTGGGAGAGCGAAGGGACACAGGTCACGGCGATGGAAAAGCCGAAAACGATCTACGACTTCTACGGTTTTCCGCCGGAATTGTACGCATCGAGCTACCCGGCTCCCGGATCACCGGAACTGGCCAGCCGTGTCAGGGACCTAGTCAAGCCAATATCAGTCAGGCTGGACCAAGCTTGGGGCCTAGACCACGGCACCTGGTCTGTATTGACGCGCCTGTTCCCGGCGGCGGATGTGCCGGTCGTCCAGTTAAGCCTGGATGTAAATAAGAATCCACAACAGCATTATGACCTTGGGAGGCAACTTCATTCTTTACGGGATGAAGGTGTACTCATCCTCGGAAGCGGAAACCTCGTTCACAACCTGCGCATGCTGAACTGGGATGACACCGCGATTAACTGGGCGGTGGAATTTGACGCCAATGTCAGGCAATGGATCCTCGATCATAATCATGAACCCATTATCCAATACCAAAAACAAGGACAGACGGCAGCACTGGCGATTAACTCCGCTGAGCACTATAAGCCGCTCTTGTACGTTTTGGGCGCGAGTGACCCAGAAGAACCAATACAGTTCTTTGCTGAAAAGATTACCATGGGTTCCATTTCCATGCGTTCTATTCAGATTGGCGCATGAGAGCAGACGATTACGAACGTGCGTTTATAGAGACGAACGGGATCCGCCTTATACGACAATAGCCAGATGGTGTATTTCGAAAATGCCACCCATTGGATCTACCATGACGAGGCGGAAGAAGTCAACCGGTAGCTGAAGAATCGTTATTTAAAGTTGAGTTAAATTTCAAAGATGGCAACTGGTCAACCAGCATAAAAATCTATTATGTGGGTTGAATGGTACTTGTTAGGTCATATAGTTCCTCAGCGCGCAAATGAGTCTTGAGCGGTTGACGGTTTTCCTGCACCCATTTTCTCAGCGGTTTGGCCCAATTGACCAGCGCACGTGCATCGGCGGGATAATGGCTGGGACGTGTTCCGATGTTGATCCAGTTCAACCCTGCCAGAGCGGATTCCCATTCCTTCCATGGCACCAAATCTGGTGTCATTGAGAATGTTGCCAGTGGAGAGAAGAAGGTCGGTTTACCTGCAGGGAACTGCAGCCGCATTTCGTTCAGGAATTCCAGGTTGTCAGGTGTGTTGTAGATCAGCCAGAGCGGAAGTAAACCAGCCTGGCGGGCGGCATTGGCATCAAACTGGCTAAACATCTCCACCAGGACACCGACCGGCGAGCGGCCTTCTTTTTTGAGCAGTTCCAGTGCCGCAGCAAATGCCAATTGGGAAAAGTTGTTCGGGTGGGACAGGGAGATGCGAACGAATTGGTATCCCGCGGATCTGCAAAAAACCTCCAACGCCTCGGCCAATCCCAGCTCAGAGCCCCATTCGGATTCAGGCCCGCGTTCAAGCGGGTAATCCTTCAATTTCCAGTCCACAGACTTCAGCCCAGCGTGGTTTGCATAGACCCGGATGCGTTCACTCCCTTCGAGAAATTCCTCCGCT
>Ga0209777_10009688_pt1 | contig 10333 bp, 13 predicted proteins | sample FrelakmetHBP12HB_FD_187147 | JGI IMG/M metagenome (GOLD analysis project Ga0209777, IMG submission 187147) | Freshwater lake sediment microbial communities from the University of Notre Dame, USA, for methane emissions studies -HBP12 HB (SPAdes)... | ecosystem: Environmental > Aquatic >... | reverse complement strand
GTATCAGTCGCTGCCTTCGCCGAAGGCAGGGATTATATGCTTCACCCGCCTCCCGGTTTTGTGCTGCAGGACGGACTGTAGCAGGTCTCCTGCGTGCCGCAGTCGGAGCCGCTGGTCTCAGCGTTTCCAATTGATGGCGCGGACAGCAGCTTTTGCAGGTCAACGCTGCTGCACTTTTTGCATTGCAGCGGATCGCTGTGGCCGCCGATAGTGGTTAAAATCTCAAACACCGCGCCACAGGCCCGGCATTTGTATTCATAGATTGGCATTGTGCTTATCACCTCCTGTCAGGAATAGATAATAACATTTTTACCGCTGTTGCTCAAGGTTTAGCTGCTGGTTACGGGCTGCCCCTTATTCCGCTCTCTTCCACACATCCTTGGTTGTGCCCTCGGTGGGGTGGATATGGAGAAAAATGATCTCATCCGGCTCAACGCGGATGAAGTTGAAGCGCCGGACGATCTCCATGACCTCTGCGTGCAGTTCCTCTAAAGAGGCTGACCCTTCCCGGGGCCGCTCCTGCATCATCTTCTCAATCGCCTGAAAGATGCCGAACTGTTTTGCCCGCGCCACGACTTCTTCTTTATTATTATTTACATTAAACAGAGTGGCGGTTCCCTCTATCTGCAGGCTGCGATTGAGCTTGCTGTGGTCCATGGGGTGGTAAATGCCGACCGCCACTTTGGGGTTTGAGCGGATGTTGCGAATTTTCAGGCCCGGTTCACCCGCAATCCAGATGGTCAGCCCGTCGCCGAAAAAATCCACCGGGGTTGCCCGCGGGATATTGTCATGAATGGTTGCCAGTACACAGGCAAGGCCATGGTTAAGAGGGCAGCCAGGCCTGGTAGAAGTTCCGGGCTTGGAGCTTGCCTCATTAAGAAACTCCCGTATCTTCTGCTCCAGAGCTTCCCTGCTTTTCGTCTGTTTTTGAATTCCGGCAATCGCTTCCGCATTCTTTTCCGCTTCGCTCATAACGACTCCTTATTTGAAATTGGGTAGAATCACGCTGATTATAATAATGCGCATCTTTCAGATGTTTCTAGCATCCCGCAAGCTATTATGCGCAAAAATACAGTGCAAATCAATAAAAACTCTGCGCTGAATATATACCTGTAAAAAATTAAATTTGAACTGACGGGTTTTGAAATCAAGGTTGAAATTAATCAAACAATAGCATGCATGGTATAGCCTTTAGTGACCTGCATTGAATGACTACTCCTGCTTTAGTATGTAATCTTCATTTTTCTCATACCTCAACAGGTTGCGTTCCATTCTTCGTAGCCTTAGAAAAGCTAATTAATAATTTTTATATCCAGTTAAAAACAGGTGAAAATATTGCCTGCATTTGTTGTTGCTTTGTTTCTTTCGTCAGGTGTATAATATTTATAATTTTGTAATAAGTAAGTTTTTAATTTACTAGCAAGACTATTTAACATAAAGGAAACAGCGATGAGTGCGGGGGCGATACTCATCATAAATTTAGCTTTCGATTACTGAACCTATAGTAACCGTCGTCTGGAGAATACTATGCTAGAGGCGGTTTTTTTATTTTAAAACTAATATGACCCTTCAAATAGGAGGCATAATGAAGAACTTTAAAGCTTGCTTATGGGTATTTCTGTTATTAATTGCTCCCACTGTTCTGTCATCATCAGCCTTTGCACAATATACATATGGTAATTTTACTTATGATCTTAACGCGGATGACACGGTAAACATCACAGGATATACTTGTCCTAAGGAAACTAGTGTGGTTATAATCCCAGCCATGATAAGAGGAATGCCAGTGGTAAATATTGCGAGAGAAACATTTGTAAGTTGTAAATTTTTGACCAGTGTGACTATACCTAACAGCGTCAAATATATTGGATATAATGCCTTTGGTGGATGCAGCAGTTTAACCAGTTTGGTCATACCTGACAATGTTACAAGCATTGGGGATTTTGCTTTTTCTGGATGCAGAAGTTTGACCAGCTTGGTCATACCTGACAGCGTTACAAGCATTGGGGATTTTGCTTTTTCTGGCTGCACCAATTTGAAGAGCGTTAGTATCTCCAGCAGCGTTAAGACACTTAGTGTAAGTATTTTTTCTCATAGCGGCCTGACCATTATTACCATCCCCAGCAATGTTACAAGCATTAAACAATCGGCGTTTTGGGGATGCAGCAGTTTAACCACTGCATATTTTTTAGGAGATGCGCCCTCGATGGGGGAGTATGTTTTTAATGACTGCGCAAGCAGTTTCAGCATTTGCTATCCTGCTGGAGCCGCGAGATTCACAACTCCTACATGGCAAGGCTATCCAGCAAAAGTGTGTGCAGTACTGCCATCATCTACTACTTCTGTTTCAGCAACTATTACCACAACTACACAACTAGAAACATCATCAACAACCTTCCCAAGCACCATAACTACAACCGTCCCTAGTATCGTTTGCGCAGCAGAAGCACTTTATGGTAGAGACAGTGAGGAAACAGAACTGTTGCGAGAATATCGAGATAAGGTGCTGAGCAAGTCTGAAACGGGTCGGCAGCTAATCAAAACCTATTATGAGCTTTCCCCTGCATTTGTAGAAGTTTTACAGAAAAACGATGCCGCAAGGGCATGCGCCCGCAGGGTCTTGGATTCATTAATGCCAGTTATAAGGGAAAAGGTGAATCAGTAAGGGCACCACCTCGAGATGAACTTATGGGATAGGAAAATAGATAGACAGATCATTTCAGCTTTTAAATTAGCATTATCAGAGGCAGCAATGAGGGGTTCGGGGAAATCTGCTGATTGTTTTGTGAGTAAATTATAACCGCCTTCAGGTTAGTTAATAGACCTGCGGGCGGTTTTTCATTTTAAAAACTTATTTTATCGTAAGTCAACCATGCATGGTTCCAGGCGAGAGGTAATCAAATGAGGAGGAATTATGCGGTGCGTAACAACAATTCATGTGAGTGGTGCTTTATTGCAGGACTAACGTGACTTGTTTTTACTGCACTTGGCACTTGCCAACACTTTTATGAACGAAAGGAGATAAAGGTGATACATAACACCAAATCATTCTTATTATGTATAGGTCTTCTATTTCTTGTTGGAATGCAATCCAATGCTCAGGTGGCAAAATCAACAGCCGCCATCTATCCTTCTCCCCTCACTATTCCCGGCACAAAGAAGTGGGTGTATGCAACGGGGGCTTATGGTTACTCCTCACCGGCGATAAGTTTAGACGGGACCATATATGTGGGGGCAGATGATAATCTGTGTGCGATAAAAGCGAATGGCACCAAGAAGTGGGTGTTTACAACGAGAGACTCTATTTTCTCCTCACCGGCGATAGGTTCAGACGGGACCATATATGTGGGGTCGTATGATAAGAATCTGTATGCGATAAACCCGGATGGCACTCAGAAGTGGGCGTTTGCAACGAAAGACTCTTTTTACTACTCCTCACCGGCGATAGGTTCAGACGGGACCATATTTGTCGGGTCAAATAATAATCTGTACGCGATAAACCCGGATGGCACTCAGAAATGGACGTTTGCAACGGAAAAAATTGTTGACTCTTCACCGGCAATAGGTTCAGACGGGACCATATATGTGGGGTCATGGTATGGGCATCTTTACGCGATAAACCCGGATGGCACTCAAAAGTGGGCGTGTTGGATAGGGACGGAAATGTCACACGAAGTTGGTTCACCTGCGATAGGTTCAGACGGGACCATATATGTGGGGACACAGCATGGTTATCTGTACGCGATAAACCCAGATGGCATAAAAAAGTGGGAGATTGCAACGGGATACTCAACTTACTCCTCACCGGCGATAGGTTCAGACGGGACCATATATGTTGGGTCAAATGATAAGAAACTGCACGCGATAAACCCGAATGGCACTCGGAAGTGGGCATTTGCAACGGGAAATACCGTTAACTCCTCACCGGCGATAGGTTCAGACGGGACTATATATGTGGGGTCAAATGATATGAATTTGTACGCAATAAACCCGGATGGCACTCAAAAATGGGTGTTTGCAATGGAAAATTACGTTAACTCCTCACCTGCGATAGGTTCAGACGGGACCATATATGTGGTGTTAGCTTATGATTTGTACGCGGTATACACTTCATCTTTGGGGCTGGCTGATTCAGCATGGCCTATGTTTCATCATGATATAAGTCATACTGGTTCTATAGCAAATGTTACACCCGTCACAACAACTGTATTATCAACTACCTCCAGCACACCTTCTAAAACTACCTCTGTAGAGCCCGCAAACACGACAACAAGTGTTCCGGTAAACACAACTACCTCCTCTGTCACGAAGACATGCCCGGCAGTCATGATGTATGGTAATGACTCAGAGCAGGTTGCTACCTTGAGAGAGTTCAGAGATACAGTCTTGCGAAACAGTCAGCGGGGGACAGAATATGTAAATCTGTTTTACAAGCATGTGTTTGAGTTAACCCTGATAATAATAAACAACCCGGATATAGCAGCAGAAACACATACAACACTGGACTTGTTGCTGCCACACATTAAAACAGTTCTACAGGGAAATGAGATAGCGATTAATGAAGCAGAAGTAAAGCAGATAAACAGTGTATTGGATAAGATCAGCAGAGAGGCAGGCTTAGACTTGCGTACGGCTATCCAGGGAATCCAAAATGCATTGAATCGGGGGAAACTATTTGAAGAGTTGAAAATAAGGGTTGAGTCAACAGGAAAATAACTTTTATCATAAATCAACCATGCATGGTTCCAGGCGAGAGGTAATCAAATGAGGAGGAATTATGCGGTGCGTAACAACAATTCATGTGAGTGGTGCTTTATTGCAGGACTAACGTGACTTGTTTTCACTGCACTTGGCACTTGCCAACACTTTTATGAACGAAAGGAGATAAAGGTGATACATAACACCAAATCATTCTTATTATGTATAGGTCTTCTATTTCTTGTTGGAATGCAATCCAATGCTCAGATAGCAAAATCAACACCCGCCATCTATCCTTCTTCTACCACTATTCCCGGCACCAAGAAGTGGGCGTTCACAACGGGAGGTTTTGTTGTCTCCTCCCCGGCGATAGGTTCAGACGGGACCATATATGTGGGGTCGTATGATAAGAATCTGTATGCGATAAACCCGGATGGCACTCAGAAGTGGGCGTTTGCAACGGGAGACTCTATTTTCTCCTCCCCGGCGATAGATTCAGAGGGGACCATATATGTGGGGTCGTATGATAAGAATCTGTATGCGATAAACCCGGATGGCACTCAGAAGTGGGCGTTTGCAACGGGAGGCGTGATTCGCTCCTCACCGGCGATAGATTCAGACGGGATCATATATGTGGGGTCATGGGATTTTAATCTCTACGCGATAAACCCGAATTGCACTCAGAAATGGGTGTTTGCAACGAAAAATGTTGTTTTCTCCTCTCCGGTGATAGGTTCAGACAGGACCATATATGTGGGGTCACGGGATAATAATCTGTACGCGATAAACCCGGATGGCACTCAGAAGTGGGTATTTGCAACGGGAAATGGTGTTGACTCCTCCCCGGCGATAGGTTCAGACGGGACCATATATGTGGGGTCAAGTGATAAGAATCTGTACGCGATAAACCCGGATGGCACTCAGAAGTGGGTGTTTGCAACGAGAAATGGCGTTGACTCCTCGCCGGCGATAGGTTCAGACGGGACCATATATGTGGGGTCAAATGATAAGTGTCTGTACGCGATAAACCTGGATGGCACTCAGAAGTGGGCGTTTGGGACAATATATGCAATTGACTCCTCCCCGGCGATAGGTTCAGACGGGACTATATATATGGGGACAATTGCTAATAATCTGTACGCGATAAACCCGGATGGCACTCAGAAGTGGCAGTATGGACCAGGACTTTCTATTCTTAACTCCTCCCCGGCAATAGGTTCAGACGGGACCATATATGTGGGAACGGCATTGAATGATTTGTACGCGTTATACTCAACATCTTTGGGACTGGCTGACTCAGCATGGCCTATGTTTCATCATGATATAAGTCATACTGGTTCTATAGCGAATGTTACACCCGTCACAACTACTGCATTATCAACTACCTCCAGCACACCTTCTAAAACTACCTCTGTAGAGCCCGCAACCACGACAACAACTGTTCCTTCCAGTCAATGCGCTGCAGAAGCAATTTATGGCAAAGATAGTAAGGAAACTAAACTGCTGCGGGAATATCGTGATAAGGTGCTGAGTAGGTCTGAAACAGGCTGCGAGATAATCAAAACCTATTATGAGCTTTCTCCTGCTATTGCAGAAGTCCTACAGAAAAATGAGTCCGCTAAGGCAAGCGCCCGCAGAATATTAGATTTATTAATGCCAGCTATCGGGGGGAAGTTAAAAGAGTGAGTGCTATACCGCGATGGAAGGTAAATAATATACTGAATATATCTGTTTTAATAAGGCAGGGTCAAAACAACGGTCCTGCCTTTTTTCATTTACATATTGTTGTCGCTGATTTCTTAATAAATTGTAGTTTACTTTGCACGGTGCCCGTGTGAGTTTCAATCAGTTATGAATATTTTCAGGGGGAGCAGACAATAAAAAATGGCGGAAAGAGTCGTTGTGCTCTTCCGCCATCCTGTATTTTGCCAGCCGGCAAAACCGCCTGCTTAATCCTCCATGGAGATGGCCTTCTCCGGGCATTCATCCACGCAGGTGCCGCAGTCTACGCAGGTATCGGCATCAATAATCGCCTTTTCGTTTATCTTGATTGCATCAACAGGGCACACCTCGGCGCAATTCCCGCACCCGGTGCATTTTTCAATATCAACTTTTGCTGCCATAAACAATATCCTTTCGATCAATACGTTAACGTTTAAAGGCTCTCTGCGGGATAGCGAGCATTGAAAGTGTTTTGCCAGACTCCGGGTCTGGGGCTTTTATGATAAATTATATATGCACTATTTCCCGGAAACGTGCAACTGCTGATGCAGGGGAGCGTTGTTTTTAAACGGCATTGACGTGCTGTATTTTATCATCACAGGTGCGGCACTGTTTTTTAATGCATTCTGCATACGGCACATGGTAATTCCTCCAGCGGGGACCCCGCTGCCAAACTCGCAACCTCAACAGCCGATTTCAAAAAATATCATCAATGATAACAGCGCACCAATAAATGCTGCTCTTACTTTCATGTATATCCCTCTTTTGTTGTTGTAAAACCCAAAACTCTAATATCGAAATTCTAAACAAATCTAAAATTCAAATACACCATTTATTTTAAGTAGCGGCACTTTGAAACTCATTCTATCATTTCCCAAAGGGTTATACTGACCGGACCATCAAGGAGCTTGCCGGCCTTTTCCATAAAAGTTTGTATGTAGGGCTTTTTCAGATGTTCATCAAGGTCTTTTTTATCCGCCCAGTGCTCGTAAAACATGAAGCTGGTTGTATCTTCCGCAGACTGATGCAGGATATAGGAAATGCAGCCGGGCTCTGATCGGGTCGGGCCGATCAGGGCGGCAAGCTCCTGCTGCAGGGCTTTCTCTTTCCCCTGTTTTGCCTTCATCCGGGCAATGACGTTTACGCTCTGTTCAGTCATGGTAAACTCTCCTTAAAAAAGCTGTCAGCTATAGGTTGTTTTGTTCTAACGGCCCAGGCACATAAAGCTTTATTAATTCAGACCGCAAAAATTCAAACGCGCTGTCCACATCATCAAAAAAGTGGAACAGGTTCAGGTCTTCTTCGCTGATGGTGCCCCATTTGACCAGAGCGTTGAAGTTGATGATTTCATTCCAGTACTCGGTGCCGGAAGAGGGCGGCTTCAGTTGAAGAAAGGATGCGGTTGATATGGTCAACAAGTTTTACGGTGCGGTTGTCAATGATGTCATGGGTGGGCATTACTCGCTCTCATCGGAAAGTAGGGGAATGGGGCCAATTAATTGCTTGGCAAGTTGCAGAAACTGTTCTGCATGGGAAATATGTTCTGCCACTTGTTCTTTAGTCAGACCGGGGTGGATATCATAATCAGCAACATTGCGGCTATCTTCGGCATCGATTAGGTAGCGGTGAAACTCTTGAGGGACGCGATTCGTTTTAGCAAATCGCTGGCCGAAGGCAGAAATAACGGCTGAATGTTTAGAGTACGCAAGCCCCTCTCCTAACAGAAGCGCTTCGACGACATAAAACATTGTGTAGTAGGCACGAGAGGCTGCAAAATGATGATGCCCCTGTGAGGTAAGTAATTGTGCAGCCTTAAGGCTTTCCTGTGCTTTTCTAATGAGACCAGCCTGCTCAGGTGTCATGCCGGTACACCCTCTCTGCGGATATTAATTAGTAAAGGACTCTGTTCTGTTGTGTAGCGTGCTGCTGAAACATACGTGCAGGAAACCACCACATCATATTTTAAGGAGAGTTGAGACCTGATTTCACTGGTTCGGGTTATCTCTGTGCCGGGACTTACCGGTTCCTTCAGGACAACTAAAACATCAATGTCTGATCCTGGTTCAGCATCACCACGCGCATGGGAACCGAAAAGTATCATTGTAACAAGGCGATCGCCATAAAGCGCCTCAAGACTGGTGCGCAGCTCGGCAACAATAGTTTTAATTTTGAGGTTTTTCATATATCCCTCTCAAGGAGTTACCCATTTTGGGTACGACTGTACTCTTTTTAGGTGTAATCATCAAATAATTTTTATGCAAAAAAACGACACAAAAAAATCAACGCTTTTAAAGCAACTCAAATGCTTCAAGCAGAGGCAGTAAATGCATTCGCCCGTGCCTGCCGGCTTCAGACGGGTTATCTATATAGGGATATAACTCAAGGCTTATGTCGCCCTGGTACTTAAGACGCGCCATGACGGCAAGCACTTCTGGAAAATTGATAGCGCCGAGGCCCGGTATGAGATGATTGTGCAAGCGGTCTGCAGCGATGTCTTCTACGTGCACGTGCCCTACCCAGGGAAATAGCTTCTCAAAAGCAGCAGCCGGTTTTTCTCCGACACAGAAGAAGTGGCCGATGTCAAAATTGATCCCCACGTATTCTGACGGGATAGCGTTTATAAATGAAAGCATCTGGTCCGAATTTTCGATGAACAGCAGCGGCTCCGGCTCAATCAGCAGACGAACCCCAAGCGCTTCAGCTTCAGGCAGCTCCTGGTATGCTCAATCCGGATGCTGCGCTGCTTCGGATCATCATCTATCCACGACGGCAGGATTACATCGCCGACAGCATAGAGGGTGAATGAGTTGAGGTTGGTCACCTTAAGATTCAGGCCGGAAAGCCGCTTCCGTAGCTGCGCGATGTCCGGCTTATGCCACTCGGGCGGGTAGAGGTGCGGCCGGTCACACATGATCTCAACTCCGGTAAAGCCGATTTCGGCAATCATTTGCAGCGCCGAGAACAGATCAAAGCGGGTGTAGGCATTGGTGGAGTAGCCAAAGGTCATGGTTAGTTTTATTGCTCCTTAAGCAGGCGTTGGCCCGGGAAAAGTTCCCTGCAGCGCAGCAGGGGTCCCGGAGGCCGGGCCTTGTTTAAAAATATCTTCATAGGCGATTAATTATCAGATAAGAGGAGGAATTACATAACTATATAAAAAAACTACGGCGCGGCATAGCGAGATGATTTCTGCTGAGTATCTGCAAAAACGGTTTTAATATAACCTGTATACTTAATTTTATATTATAATGTTTAACATGGTGATGGGAAGCAAAAATGGAAACACGCGAAAAAATAAATCAACCAGTTATTAAACCTTATTTTTTACAATAATCGTGCGTAAAGGTGCGACACTGTTGCAGCTTACAAAATTCAATCAGATCCCCATTCAATTTTAGAAGATCCGTCGCTCCTCACGGATTTTAAGGCAGTACGGCAGAATGGACAAATACTGGCTTCCGGGTGAATAAGCTCTTTACAGCTTACACATCGTTGACGATTTCCCTTCGTGACCCACACAAATAATATCCCCAGCGGGCCAAGCAATAAACCAAGAAAAAAACCAGTACCAGCCATACCTTTTTTAGAACCTATAATACTGGCTATTATAGCGCACGTAATCAATGTAAGTAAAGTTATCATATCACTTAACCTTTATTAAAAAATGTAACAGTGACCTGATAGTCCCGGGCAATCAGGGCCTGAAAATCATCAACGCTTTTCTTTGACGGCGCAATAAAAAAATCACTGCTGGTATTCTCAGCCATACGCCACCTCTTTAATAATTATGCTTCGTCAATAGAATCTGTGGGGTAGTTCAGGTTCCGGTAAATCGCCAAGCACGTGATAAAGCGCAATTTCTATGCATCTGAAACTTTTAAAACCATAAGATTTTCTGATAGTCAGTTTTACCTTG
>Ga0209777_10009687_pt1 | contig 10333 bp, 10 predicted proteins | sample FrelakmetHBP12HB_FD_187147 | JGI IMG/M metagenome (GOLD analysis project Ga0209777, IMG submission 187147) | Freshwater lake sediment microbial communities from the University of Notre Dame, USA, for methane emissions studies -HBP12 HB (SPAdes)... | ecosystem: Environmental > Aquatic >... | reverse complement strand
AGGCACCGACCCAATTTGATTGAACGAAAGGCTCGCTGTTTGAGGCAAGCCCGTTTGAGTTGTCTGTGTGTACTGATCGGGAATCGATCTGCTCAATGGCTGTTGAAATCCAGAAAGCTGCGTTGCTTGTAAGCCAGAAGGCTGTAATGAGCTGCCTTGCATCGCCGAATACATAGTGCTTTCCGGAAGATTATCCAGCGTCTGTAATCCAGGGGTCTGGGATGCCAAACCTCCTGGTTGAGCCGCTTCAGCCGTATAACTAGCTGAAGGCTGAAGGTTGAAACCATCTGAAACTCCAACTTCTCCGACTCCGCCCAAAGCAGCGTTTGTGAGTGCCAGAAACGCTACTAACAGAGAAAGATAAATTCTCGTACCCCTTCCCCCATGCCTATCAATAGTTTGCCACAATGGTCAGTATGAATGCCCGCTATTTAAGTTAACACTTTATCTATTTAATACTTGCTTAAGTGGTTGTTATTCCAGATGAATTATTCTCTATTTGACACAGCTACCCAAATATATATTCAGGCCAATTGACAGCAGATTGACGATCAATGGCTGCGATTGCATTTTCTCCATCGCATCGATGAAGAGATTGGAAAAGATGTATCCGCAAATGGAAGAACCATACGGACAAAGAGATCTATTGTGTTTATTGTATTATCGATCAACTTTTATTTATAAAATCAGTACTACATCATTGAGGGCTGCATTTTGAGCCCCAGGTGGATCTTACCATCTCCGCGAGACGAGGATTCTTGAACTGCCTGTAAATGTCCAGATCGGTTGTGTATCCAATAAACGGGTCTATGGCACCCTGTTCTAGGTTGACCACCCAAATCTGAATTCTGGCCTCCTCGGATGCTGCTCCCTTCTCCCTGAAGAACTTCATAAATGGCTCCAGGTTATCCCCGCTCGGAACCAGGATGATGCAATCTGCTTTGGGATCCCTTCGGCAATCATCCAGGTTGACAGAACCTACGCTGGTGTAAACGATGCAATCTGCTCTCCTCTCCGGAGCCTCAAACCTGATAGTCTGAGAAGACACATCAATTACTCCATAGCCAGCTTCGGTCATCAATTCGGTAAGGATATCAACCATATTCTGACGTAGAATATTTCTCAACTCGGGTATCGACGCTTGGAACTTGCGGTAGGCATTATCGAAATCCTCCTTGCCGTATTTCTCGGTATGAACGAAGTGGAATATCTTGTCGTTCAGAAGAGTGTAGGTATCAAGTCTGGGGAGATCGAAGAAGATAGGGGCGCCGCTCAGCAAATTGGCAAAAACACCTGCAGCCACTTGCTTTCCCACAAGTTTATGGAGCTCTTCCTTCTCGGATTGACTCAGGTTTGTAGAACGAACGATTTCGTAAGTTCGATTGAGAAGCTCGCACCTGGCAATGATACCTCGGTCCATCAACAAATCCCGGAGATAGCTCCTTATCCGTTCGATAGCGTTCATTGTCATAGTTTCCCTGTCTTTTTCTTGAATGATACTAATCTTAATTACAGCCTAGCACAATGACGCTTGAGAGCTCGGCTCGGAGTTCGCCCATAGTGGCAGTTCTTTCTGCAAAGGCGTTGTGCTGGTGGATGCTCTCTTCGTTTATTTGCTTGAGGGTCACGGCCGCATCGTCGGGAAGGTCGTTGAAAGCCTCCACCACCTTCTGGGCCATGCTTCTGACGCAATCTTCCACGAATTTGGGGTTGCTGTGGGCTTTAGCCACAACAACAGCCTCATCAGGCCTCTTAAGAAGCCCATAAACCTTGGCGCTCATAGACTCTTCTATGATCCTGATTATTCTATCAATTGAAACGCATTTGCGGTCATGTACTTCGATGGAGATGCTCCCCCTGCCTCGCTGGTTGTGAGTGGCCACAGGAATTCTATCAGCGAATTCTGCTGCAGCTAATTGGTCCACACCAAGCTTATTCAGCTCGGTCCTTACCTGCTCTTTCATGATCTCCTGGGCGCATGGGCAGGCAGTTATTCCCACTACCTCTGCACCCACCGACTTTTTGAGAAAGCCAAGAGGGGCCGCCCTGGCAAGGGCCTCGGCAAATATGTCCACGACCTCCTGACATGCAGCCTTTGTGACAGGAGTCGTCCTGCGCACAACGTACTCGCTCTTCATCTTGACTTCCGCGTGGGTGGCGTACTCGTGCCTGGACAGAAGCCTTGTGGCTATCTCTCCACACAGCTCCTCGATCTCATAAACCGGTTTGTTTATGGCCTCCTCAACGACCTCGTCTATGACCTCAAAGTTCCTTGATAAGTTGGCGCCTTTGCGGTCGGAGGGAAGATCCACAAAGACCTCAAAGTTGGAGATGAGAACGATAGGCAGGTTGTCTCCTCCACGCTCCACCTTCACTAGTTTCTTAACGCCGGTGACCCCCACCCTTGTCAAGTTTATGGGATAGTCAGGGACACAGGCCTGAATATCAGGCAGGTCACTCAAACGACATCACCTATTGCAGTTGACGTCTTTCTCAAGGTCCTCGGCAAGCAGTATTAGCTTGTTAACCTCTTCGAGGAGATCCTCAAGGGTCTTGCTGATCCTCCTGTCGCGCTCATTAAGACCCTCAAAGACAGCCTCCAGATCGACGGAAGCACTTTCATCCTCCAGGCTGTGAATCATACCCCAGAGCTTGCTCTCGATCTTGTCAGAATCCTGCATAGGCTAAAGTTCAAGGCCGAACATATTTGAGACTTTGCCAAGCATGACAGAGTCAGCTATATCTATTGGCACGTCTGTCTTCTCGGAGAGGTGTTGTCATGATCAAGCATTGCTCTCACCATGGATACTTCAGGGGAGAATATTGCGAATGCGGCATGTCCGGCCAAATTGTGCTCGATGAGACCAAGACCGAGCAATTAGGCAGGCTGGTTGCGGGAGCGCTCAGACATTTCCCTGATGACCTAGGTCTGGCCATGGACTCCAATGGTTGGGTCGATCTTGTGGCCCTGAGCGATGTCATTTACAAAAGACACCGCTGGGCCGACAGAAACATGGTGGCAGCTCTCGTAGAGTCCGATCCCAAAAAAAGGTATGAAATCAACAGCGACAAAATAAGAGCGCGATATGGTCATTCAGTAAATGTCGAGCTGGACCATCCGGAGAACAAACTTACATTGCTGTACTATGGAGCTAGCGAGGAGGAGGCGGACATAATAAGGGAAATAGGGCTCAAGTCTGTATCTCAGCGCTACGTTCATCTTTCCACTACTCCGGAAAAAGCCTGGCAAGTGGGGACCTTTCGGACCGGAAACCCTAAGGTAATCCAGATAGATTCAGAAGCCGCCCAGAAAACGGGGATTAAGATGATGACAGTAAATGACGACATCGTGCTATCCGAGCCGATACCTTCCACATTTCTAAGCATAATCTCTGCCAAAGAAATACCAAAGCATGAGACAATAAAGCCGGATATATTGAGGTAATAATGCAATCAATCCAGCAACCTTAACGCCTCAGGATCATTTTCCGAAGCGGCGTTCCCTGCGCTGATAGTCCCTAATGGCTCGCAAAAAGTCTATCTTTCTCAAGGAGTTCCAATTAACTTCGGTGAAATATAGCTCTGAGTAGGCTGCTTGCCAAATCATGAAGTCGCTAAGCCGTTTGCCTCCAGCCCTGATCACCAGGTCAGGCTTCTGGCTAAACCTCAGGTTTGTTTCAATCGCCTTCTCGTCGATATTGTCGGCGCTTATCCTGCCAATCTCAACATCTTTGAGCAGTTTTCTGATGGCCTGGGACACCTCTTGTTTGCCACCGTAACCGAACGAGATCAGCAACTTGGTTCTTCCGCCGGAACCAATGGTTTCAACGTGGTTTTTAGTGTGCAGGATTATCTCCGCCGGTGCATTGGACAGCTTGGCGACTATTCTCTGAAAGGTCTGTGGAGCATCTTCCCCGGAGTATAGGGCGACGTTTCTTATGCCCACCGTCTCGCTCCAGGAGATAAGTCTAGTAACCATCTCTAATCCCTTGTCATCCAGATCGCCAGGGTTCAGGACAATGACCAAGAATTTTGGCACTCCGGCATGGGAGATTTCGGTCTCTAAAAGATGCTCATAGAGGTAGCGAAGCATTATCCCACAAAATAACTTCCAAGGCAAAGTATTTTTGCGATGGTGATTGTCCTTGAATTCATGAGGCAGGAAGATCAGGCCAGGCTGGCCATAGGTCTAATGGTCTTATTACTTCCCTATGCCGGAGCATACACCGTAATCCCCCTGGCAGCCGTCTTTTTCTGGGATCGCGAATCAAGGTTGCTCTCTGCCTCTTTGGGCATGCTTCTGCTCATCAGACCTGCGCTTAGCGTCACCAATCTGGAGCTTCCTGTTTATGTAATAGCTATCTCTTTTGTGGCCTCCACCTTCGCTCCTTTTGCCTCCAAAAGGTTCGATACCCTAACAGGGAGCATTATCTTTCTGATGACAACAGTGGCTCTGGGCTATCCACTAGCCACCTTGGTCTCCTGGGGAAGCCTGGCGGAGGCGAAGGTCCTCTTTCTTGCCATTTTGGGAGGCTTAAGCGGAGCCTTTTTGCATCATGTCTCAAATGAACGAGATTTCACCGTGCCCTTCGGATCATGCATGGTGATGTGGCTCTTTAGCTTTGACTATCCACTCCCGGAATCAGGACGCATTCTGATGATCAGCCTCTTCGCCTTGGTCCTTGGAGTGGGTGCCTACTATGCCAAGGCCGCAGACTCCGATGCCGTGCTGTCCGAGACTTTCATCTGTTTGCTTGTCATACTCTTCAGTGGTCCCGGTTGGTTCGCGTTATTGCTTGCATTTTATTTTCTGGGCGGGGGCTTCACTAGATATGGTTATGCTTACAAGCGTCGTCTAGGCATTGCTCAGTCGAAAGGCGGGGTTCGTGGCTACAAGAACGTCTTTTCTAACAGCCTGGTCCCCCTGGCCATGGCGATATGCCACGGTATTTACGGAACCGACATCTTCGTACTGGCCTTCATCGGCGCTGTCGCAACGGCGAACGGAGATACCCTGGCCAGCGAAATAGGCCAGACTAGCAGGATAAAGCCTCGGTTGATCACAAACATGGAGATAACAGATGCTGGGGTAGATGGCGGCGTGACGCCCTTGGGGGAGGTTGCAGCTTTGGCCGGATCAATAATCATTGGGCTTCTGGCAGTAGCAACAGGGATGTCCAGCAGCTACGGCCTCTTAGTGGGCACTGTCGCCGGGTTCCTCGGGACCAACTTCGATAGCCTCCTTGGAGCAACGCTACAGAGGAGGGGCTACCTTTCCAACAATGGTGTCAACCTTCTGGCTACCCTTTTCGGCGCAGTTGTCGGCGCATTCTTTTGGGGCGTCATGAAGATTATTTAAAAGAGAAGATCAATTCCCTGTCATGAAGATCTTCGGCATCTTTGGAGATCCCATTGAGCACAGCCTCTCTCCTGCTATGCAGAACGCAGCCTTCGATGCATTGGGGATTGATGCTTGTTACCTTCCTTTTCGAGTGACCAAGGATCGGCTAAAAAAGGCGATATTGGGAGCATCGGCGATGGGATTCTGCGGCCTGAACCTTACTATCCCTCTGAAGGAGAAGGCGCTGGAGATCGTTTTGCCTGATGAAATGGCAACGGCTATTGGAGCCGTCAACACAGTCTCTTTCGGCGAAAAAATAACTGGCTATAATACAGACGGGATAGGCGCATTAATGGCTCTGGAAAGCGCAGGGGTCAGGGTTAAAGAAAGCGATGTGCTGCTTATCGGAGCAGGAGGGGCCGCCAGGGCAATAGCCTACACCTTGATCCGAGAAGGCGCGGAGGTCTCAATCGCGAATCGGAGCCCAAGAAGGGCAAAAGAGCTCGCCGAGTCAATCCAGGGCGAGGGCGCAGGATACGGTCTGGACGGGCTTGTAAGGCTGGTTCGCAAGGCGGATGTTATCATAAACGCCACCTCGGTCGGGATGAAGGAAGGAGATCCCAGACTTTTTGACAGCAACCTCTTGCACAAAAGCCAAGTGGTCTTCGATATAATCTACAATAGGGAGACAGAGCTGCTCAAGGATGCTGCAAAGGCCGGAGCTGCAGCCATTGACGGAGTCATGATGTTGGTGTACCAGGGAGCCAAGGCTCTGGAGATCTGGACAGGACAGAAAGCATCAGTGGAAGTTATGGAAAAAGCAGTGAGAGAGGGATTGAAATCGAGGGGGAAATGACGGAGAGAGGATGACGCAGATGCTTATCTTAGGAGGCACAGGCGAGACAGGGTCCTGGTTTGCCAGATTCTTCAAAGACAAGGGATTTGATGTTGTTGTGTGGGGGCCGAGCGGCAAGACCGGCGTAGCGGCCAAGATGGGCGTGCGCTACGCTCATGAGATGATAAGGGAGGTCGAGCAGAGCGATATCGTCATGCTGAGCGTTCCAATCGAGAAGACCGTTGAGGTAATCCGCCAGGTGGCCCATCTCATGAAGCCCGGAAGCCTACTTATGGACGTCACCTCTCTCAAGTCAGAGCCCATGAAGGCCATGACCATACATGCGCCTTTGAGTGTGGAGGTGATAGGCACTCATCCATTGTTTGGTCCCACCATGCCTACACTGAAAGGCCAGACAATCATCCTGACGCCAGCCAAAGGCCGCAGCGAAACTTGGCTTCCCAGGATGAGATCATTATTTGAGTCCGATGGGGCAAGGATTGAAATGCTGGACCCCGAAGAGCACGATGAAATCATGGCAGTAGTCCAGGCTCTAACTCACTTTGCCTACATCGGCATCGGGGCTGCGCTGCAGGCCCTGGACTTCGACGTGGAGAAATCCAGGAAGTTGATGTCGCCGGTGTATGAAATAATGATTGACTTCGTTGGCAGGATTCTTGACCAGAACCCTGAGCTATACGCATCCATCCAGAAGAACCCCAAGGCAATGAAGGTGCGTCAGACCTTCATAGGTGAGTGCATGCGGCTGTCAGAGAGAGCTGACTCTGGCGACCTGGAGGGCTTCAAAAAGATCATGCTGGAGGCGGCTGAGCACTTCGGGCAAACACATGAGGCGCTGGAGCGGTCGGATAGGATGATTAATGGGAAGATAATGGCAGAAGGTAAGCGAAAATGGAGATAGGAGTTTGCAATATTTGGACAATTATCAATTAAAGGAACTTCTGCCAGTCCTCTGAACTTGTTCTCGGATTCCTTCAATGCCTGTTCGGTTCGTTTACGCTCTGAGATATCCAAAAAGATTCCCCTAGGCCCTACAGTCTGACCTTCTTTTGACTATAGGTATCGAGTAGGCTATGGCTGAAAATGTGCAGCCATCCTTCTTTTTCAATCGATACTCACATACCTATGGGCTTCCGTGGAGTGCCAGATTGACGTTCCTTATCGAGCGTCTCTCTATCTTCATCTGCCACAGCCTGAAGGATATTCAATCCCGCCTTCAGATATTCAGGAGTATACCCATATAACTGGCAGACGAGGCGGTTAATGAATACTATATTGCCAGAGGCGTCCAGCTTGAATACCGTCTGAGCAACTGGGCTGCTAGCTCCTGGTACTTCCGCTCGCCCTCTTTAAGCTCTATCCCTGTTCCAGATCGCTGTCTTATGTTTAAGGCCGAGATGACTACCAGATCAAGGACGGTGGAGATAAGCATTGTAGCCGGTGCTAGAATCAAGGAGTTATCCATCACATTGAAATGAAGGCCGAACATTAATCACCTCGATCCATTGAGAGGGACGAAAGGTGCCTAGAACTTATAATAGGAATCCTCTGCGAGGCATTTCTCCTATCACCCACCATGGATAAGCATTGCGAGTATAATTCAAGGATAAGAACTTCAGTCCTGCTCCTCCAGCCCTAGCCGATATCATCCCCGTTTCAGCCAAGATTAGGAAGCAAAAGATGATGCGAAAGCTCCGCAATCAAAAGCCAACATGCTTCTATTTCCGGGTTACTATGTGCTTTGCCGATAGGATGAACGTATTCCAAGCCCTCTGTACCAGATTGGGCCGACGGGCTCTCTAATCTTTGTGGAAGCTTTCAACATAAGTGACTCTAACTGTAAAAAGCTCTCTTTAAGCGCCAAGCGACCTAAAAATCGATTGACCAGAAGCTAAAGGAGCATTGCCGGTTATCCAGTGGATTAAACAGCGAATGTCAATTGTTCACCTCTTCACAGAACAGGTCCTTATGCTCAAGATCTCTGTTCTGAGGAGAAAAGGATCTGCATTCATTTTCGTTCAAATGCTATTGAAATCGGATAACAATTTAAGTCCAATTCTTGAGAAGGCTGTTGGCTGTGCTTACGCAGCCCAACGCGATCAGCACATCAACGGTTTTCTTTCTAAGTAGATTAAAATAATAGATTGCAGGCCAAAGCCCTTCATTTGGATTAATCTTCTAGATAATACCCCTCAACAGTTCAGTAGGGTTGATCAGTCCCAAACGCTGCCAGATGATATAGATCCCCAAGAATGTGCCCGCCAAGGCTCCCACATTCGCCATAGCTGCGACCAGTATGACCTTGAAGAACCTGTTCTTCATCATGTCGTCAAAGGATTCCACATCAGCCAGCTTCTTGATGTCAGAAACAGTGGGCTTTCGCTTCCAGGCCTCAACCATACCTGCAAACCATCCGGCACCAGCGAAAGGAACCAGGTTGGTCATCCAGGCCATCAACAGGGCTGTCAGGGCCGATAGCGGATGTCCCCTGGCGAGGACCACTCCAAGACAGCTCAACACTCCGTGGACTGCGAACCATATCCCGAAGGCCAGCAATAGATTCTGGCTGGAGTAGCCCTTTGACAGTATCAATCCGATGGTTGCCAGCATTATCAGCAACATCGTTGCCCCGAAGATTTTCACGAAGGTGATCTTCTTATTAGGCTTCTGGCTCAGCATTTCTATTGTAGGAATGGACTCAGGATGGGCCAGAAGCTTTGTTATCCCCTCCTTGTGACCTGCGCCTACCACCGCCAGAACTTTGCCTTCTTTAGATAGCTGGTATAGGTTCTCGGCAATGTAAGCGTCCCTCTCGTCAACTAAGACATTTGCCGCAGAAGGCGAAACCTTGCGGAACTCCGAGATCATCTGGGAGACTACATCATCTTGAGTAATGGTTTCTATGTCAATGTCTTCCTCATTCCCCATGCCCAGGGCCGCGGGAGCTAGCGCATAGACCAGCTTTATCTTGTCAACGATGCCCATCGCCGACCAGAACCGCTGGATGGTTATTCCAACCTCTCTATCCACCAATGCGACTTTTGCTCCAGTCCTCTGGGCTGCTTCTATAGCAGCCAGCATCTCTGAGCCGGGCTTTACGCCCATCTCTTCGCCAATCTTCTTTTGGATGTAGGCTAAGAACATCTGGACCAGAAGGAAGTAAAGCTTCTGGCCGCTAAGAAGCTCGCTTATCTTTATCTCTCGCTCTTCCTCCTGGCCGGTTAGAGCCCTGTAACGGCCCGGACAAAGCTCCACTGCTACTATATCCGGCCTGATCTCTTCTATAGCTTTATTGACCTCTTGAACGCTCTTTTCCGATACATGAGCTGTTCCTACGATCACTATCTCGTGGGATTCACCTGAAGGCTGGTTCAGGCCAGCAATGTACGGCTGCCATATGGGAGCAGCCATTTCTTTCTTAATCTCGGAATTCTCCAAATTTACTACCTCTTGGAAATTCCTCTATCAGAGAGAAGTTTCTAGCCCTGACGAGGTCCTACCTGGATACAAGCTCCAATAGATTGCAGATATTAGCGCCAATATCGTAACCGTTAACCTATAACCGAATATCATCTCGCTAGCATCATCTCGCGAGCTTCATTATAACTAACATATCACCAAAGGTTCGGTTACATAAAGCTTTTCTGGTCGCGATTACAACTGCGGCGTCGATTTCCAGCTGTAAACCTTGGGCGTTTAGCCCGAAACTGAAATCTGAGCAAACAAAGGGTCAATTGGATCATTTGCCAGACGGATAATGGTGGAACCCTAAAGAAAATATCAAGAGATGTGCAAATCTCCTCCTAAATCCAAACATCCTTTCCCCTGATGATTGACAAAGGCAGAGCAAGAGATCAGTATCTGAAGTAAGTAATAATCATTCGTATATCTTCAAATTTTCGAATACTTACCGATATAACGTAACAAAGGTACACTACATTTAGTGACATGATCTTGCAGACATAGATTGCCCTGAGGCTCGTGAATTGTTGATAGAGGGGTGCTGAGATGGATCTAAATACCAGGGTTAACAACCTGATGGCAGGGGAGATGAGGCAGAGGATAGATGAATTAGAATCCGCTATTAGTCTAATGAGGACCTTGCGTGACGAGATGGAAGAGTTATATTCGGAATT
>Ga0209777_10009685_pt1 | contig 10334 bp, 8 predicted proteins | sample FrelakmetHBP12HB_FD_187147 | JGI IMG/M metagenome (GOLD analysis project Ga0209777, IMG submission 187147) | Freshwater lake sediment microbial communities from the University of Notre Dame, USA, for methane emissions studies -HBP12 HB (SPAdes)... | ecosystem: Environmental > Aquatic >... | reverse complement strand
TCCGGCCCGAAGGCGGCCTCCACCCGCAAATCGCCCTCCTTGAAGATCATGAGCGATCCCTTCTCCACTCCCAGGCAGTCCATGCAGGCCTCCAGGATCGTATCAAACACCTGCCCCACGGTACTGAAAACCGTGCTGCGCGTGATCCGGTGCATGGCTTCACTCTTCTTCTTCTCCGCTGTCAACAACTGGATCAATGTCCTGTGCTGGACATTTTCGATCAACTTCTTGTCATAGGTCCTGATCCACGAAGACAGCGTATTACAAAACGCCAGCAGCATTTTCTGGCCTATCTCCGGCCTCTCACTGATGATATGATCAAAGGATTCCTTGGATATACTGAACAGTTCACAGTCCGCTTCGGCAATCACATCGGCCGACCGTTCACGATTACCCACTAACGCCATCTCGCCAAAATGATAGTCTGGATCAAAGGTCCCAAGGTCCTCAACGATTTCCATGGGCTTATACCCTAAATAATCCAGGTTCATCAACAACACCTTTCTCACCCTGACTTTCCCGGATACCAGAAAATAGACTTTATTGCCTTGAGAGCCCGTCCGGATGATAAACTCACCCTTTCGAAAGAATTCTCTATCAATATAGGGCAATAAATAACTGAGTCTCTCGCCATCATAGTCCTTGAAAAAAGATAATTTGTTCAGAACCTTCAGTTGTGTGGAATCGATCATGCCTATACCCTTTTCTGTACTGTCAGCCAGCAAAGACTGAAACAGTCTCCGCTGAAGCAAGCCGAAACTTTCACGGCTTCGCTTTGTTAATGCCATGAAATAACAAAGTTTTTGCCGAAGGTCTCCATTCTTGAATATTGGCCGAATTTAGCTTTGCTTATCATTTTTGGGATTCTTTGTCAAGAAAAAATATGGAAAAAATATGGAAGAATATGGAAGATCCCCCTAATCTGTGTTGACATGCACCGGTTTTATCTTCCAGATCTTGTCACAATATTCCCTGACTGCCCTGTCGGAGGAAAAATTGCCTACGCGGGCCACATTCAGGATGGACATACGGGTCCACTGCTCCTGGTTCAGGTATACGCGACTCACCTTCTCATGGGCTTCTACATATGACTGATAATCCGCCATAAGCATGTATTCGTCAGCCCCCAGGAGGGAATCTGTTAGCGCTTTGAAGAGCTCCGGCGTTCCTGGCGAAAGCTGGCCAGAGGCGATGAGATCTATGACACTGCGCAAATCATCATTCGAGGTATAATATTCGGCAGGATGGTACCCTCCGGACTTATATTGATGCACCTGCTCTGCTGTCAGGCCAAAGAGAAAGAAGTTGTCAGCCCCTACCTCTTCCCTGATCTCCACGTTTGCTCCGTCAAGGGTCCCGATCGTGAGCGCTCCGTTCATCGAAAATTTCATATTCCCAGTCCCCGAAGCCTCCTTACCGGCAGTTGAAATTTGTTCGGAAAGATCGGCCGCAGGGTAGATCATCTGCCCATTTTTGACATTAAAATCCGGAAAAAAGACAACTTTGATACGGTCCCGGACATCTGCGTCCTCATTGATTATATTCCCCAGGGAATTTATCAGTTTGATGATCAGCTTTGCCCTGAAGTACCCAGGCGCAGCCTTGCCACCAAAGATAAAGGTCCGTGGTGTGATATCGATGTCGGGATTATGCTTCATGCGGTTATAGAGCGTAATGATATGAAGGGCATTGAGATGCTGGCGCTTGTATTCGTGAAACCGCTTGACCTGGATATCGAACAGTGAACTGGGGTCCACGGTGACCCCTGTACGCTCTTTGATGATTGCAGCAAGCCTCCTCTTATTCTCAAACTTCACCTGCCTCCATTCTTCCTGGAACCCCGGATCATCGGCAAACTCTTCGAGGCGCTTGAGTTCCTCCATATTTTTTATCCATCCGTCCCCGATTTGCTGTGTTATAAGGCTTGTCAACCTCGGATTGCTGATTCCGACCCAGCGCCTTGGAGTGACGCCATTGGTTACATTCGTGAATTTCTGAGGCCACAGTGCATAGAAGTCACAGAGGACTGTTTGTTTCAATAGTCTCGTATGCAGCACCGATACGCCGTTGACTGCATGACTGCCTACACACGCCAGGCTGGCCATGCGGACGTACCGCTCACCGTATTCGTCAATCAGAGAGAGCCGGGAGATATGCGGGTCATCGGCGGGAAATCTCTTCCTCACTTCGTCGAGAAACCGGCGATTGATCTCATAGATTATTTCCAGGTGCCTTGGAAGCAGACTTCCCAAAAGCGGAACGGGCCATTTTTCAAGAGCTTCCGCCAGCAGTGTGTGATTGGTGTAAGCAAAGGTGTTCCGGGTGATATCCCATGCCTTTTCCCAATCCAGATGGTGCTCATCCACAAGGAGCCGCATCAGTTCAGCGACAGCAATGGCCGGGTGGGTGTCATTGAGCTGGATGGCGTTCAGTTCGTGGAACTTTTGAATCGGATTTCCACGGAGCAGATGGACTCTGATCAAGTCCTGGAGAGAACAGGATACGAAAAAATATTGCTGGTTCAGGCGGAGCTGCCTGCCCTGAAACACTTCGTCGTTGGGATAGAGCACTTTGGTGATGTTTTCCGAGGCCACCTTCTCGTTGACGGCACCATAATAGTCCCCCACGTTAAAGGCCCTGAAGTTAAAGGACTCACAAGCCTCGGCCTTCCAGAGGCGAAGGAGATTGACAGTATTCACGCGGTATCCTGTAATGAGGGTGTCATACGGGACGCCTTTCACCACATAACCGGGAACCCAGCGGACTATGTAATGGCCCTTTTCATCGAATGAGTATTCCGTGTGACCGCCGAATTTCACGTCAAAGGCGAGTTCAGGCCGTCCTATCTCCCACGGATTCCCCAGACGAAGCCATTTATCGGTGGCCTCAACCTGCCATCCATCACGGATGGTTTGTTCGAAGATGCCGAATTCATAGCGGATGCCGTATCCCACGGCAAGGCACTCCAGCGTTGCCAGCGAATCGAGAAAGCAAGCGGCAAGGCGGCCTAGACCACCGTTCCCGAGACCGGGCTCGGGTTCTTTGTCTGCAAGCTCATCAAAGCTGAGTCCCAACTCATCGAGGGCACAGCGGACCTCATCGCTAATGCCGAGGTTCATCACGTTGTTTGCGAGATGAGGCCCCATCAGAAACTCGGACGAAAAGTAGCTCAAGGACTTAACGCTCTTGTCCATATAGAATTCCATTGTCTTCATCCAGCGCTGCAGCACACGGTCGCGTACGGTATAGGCGAGGGCCATATACCAGTCGTTGAGGGTTGCCACCCTGGGGAGTCTCCCCTGAATGTAGCAGAGGTTATCCATGAGGGCACGTTTGAACGCTGAGGAACAGAGGGAAGTCCGGGTGTCCTCCTGCATCTCCCTTCCTACGCTTAGACTTGCCTGGTCACGCTTCCTTTTCATTTTCGCCTTTTCTCTTTACAATGATATGACTACCCGGTTTCCGACAGGTCAGGCAATTTGACGCACTACAATTGCATGCCGCTCGGGTTAATCCTCCCCTGTCCCTGCAGTCATCAGCAGAAAATCATCATTATCGGCCAGTTTCATTCTCTTCATGAGGGCCTCTGCAAAGGCAAAGCGCGTGTTGCCCTCGATCCTGCCGCGGACAAAGGAAGGGAATACGCCCCATACAAACAGGAGCTTACTCAACGCATGATAAGAGGAAGCCAAAGAGATGATCGGCACTGACGGCCGATCAGAGGATACCACGGAGGCGGTATGACCCGTATGGATCGACACGATTATACACCTGACCATCAGATCTCTCGGAAGCTGTGCAATTTCTGAACTGACAGCCTTCGCAACTCCGTTACCCTTCCCCGGCTTCGGCTAACCGAATAATCTGACCTCAATGCTGCCATCGCCGACCCTATTTCGTCTGATTCGATTGGAATGAATTTGTTCTTAGATCGTTTAGCCGCCAAAGGAATAAACATTGTACCAATCTCGGAGCTCATTAGAGTAAGAAGAAAATAAACCCAAAGTCCAAATCTTTAAACATTTAAGTATTTGGATTTCTTTTGTCATTTCATATTTTGATTTTGGATTTCAGTGCAGTAACCTTATTCGTCCTCTCCCACGATAGGTTTAATTCATCGCGCCCAAAGTGTCCATAACAGGCCACCTGACGATAAATTGGACGGCGTAAATCGAGTTCTTTAATAATAATCCCCGGACGCAAATCAAAAACCTTGCTAACCGTTTCGGCGATTTTGTCGTCTGGATATTTGCCGGTCTCGAAAGTATCCACCCTTACCGACATCGGCTCGGGACGGCCGATAGCATAAGCAATCTGAACTTCACATCTTTCCGATAGTCCTGCAGCAACAATGTTTTTTGCAACCCAGCGGGCCGCATAAGAACCGGAACGGTCAACTTTTGTTGGATCTTTGCCTGAAAAACATCCGCCGCCGTGACGGGCATAACCGCCGTAAGTATCAACAATAATTTTGCGGCCCGTAAGCCCGGTGTCGCCCTGGGGACCACCGACACAGAACCGGCCGGTAGTATTGACAAAATATTTTGTTTTTGAATCTAAGAATTTAGGAGGGATAACTTGTTTGATGACTTTATCAATAATTTCTTTTTTAAGCCTGCTTAAAGAAATATCTGGCTCGTGTTGGGCAGCGATTAATACCGTGTGAACTCGTACGGGTTTATCGCCCTCATATTCAACCGTCACCTGCGACTTCCCGTCTGGCCGAAGGCCTTTGATGATTTTCTTTTTGCGGACTTCCGCCAGTCGCTGACATAACCGATGGGCCAAAACTATTGGCAAGGGCATAAGTTCTGCTGTTTCAGTGCAGGCATAACCAAACATTAAACCCTGATCGCCAGCGCCTAACTTTTCTAAATCTTCAGCGATAATTTCCCCAGTTGATTTTTTTTCTTTGAAGGCATCAACTCCCCGGGCAATGTCCGACGACTGTTCTTTGATAGCCACCGCCACGCCGGAAGTTTCCCATTGGAAACCGCTTTCGGCATCCAAATAGCCAACATCTTTGATGACCTCTCGGGCAATTTTGGGAATATCAACGTAGGTTTTGGTGGTGATTTCGCCGGCGACAATACAAATGCCGTTGGTCAGCAAAGTCTCGCAGGCCACTCGGCCGCGAGGGTCCTGGGCCAAAATGGCGTCTAAAATGGCATCGGAAATCTGGTCCGCAAGTTTGTCGGGATGGCCTTCGGTGACAGATTCGGAGGTAAAAAGTTTTTTCATTTTTATTTCTCCTTTCGTCTTATTATTGTCAGTGTCCTATTGCACGTTGTCAATACCGATTTAATAGTCAACGGGAGTCTGTCGGAATACCTCCCGACTCTTGTGTTAATATAGTATACGATGGTTCATGAAAATACGAACGACCTCTCGGCCTTACAGTCCCAACCGATTGTTACTGTTACCTCCTGACACGGGGTGGGGGTTGCCAGAATACCATCTGGTCTACCTTATCCGGCATCTAAAAAAATGTCCCTCCCTCCTCCTACCCGCCACAGGAAACAATGAAGATTGGGTCTATAACCCGCCCGGGAACCATATCCTCGAACCGGCAGTACCCTAATCTTTATGATCAACCCTGGAAAAAGACTGGCGTTGGAAAGCATCTTCTTGAACCGGTGATAGGAATATCCTCGCCCTTCTTTGAATGGACGATCCAGAGATTTGTCCTCCAATCCCGATTGTGAGTTTTTCAAAGATGGTTCGCTCGATCAGGCTGATCATACTTGAATCATGTCTCCTTCTTTCAGTAAGGTGAGGTTGATGACTTTAAGACTCTGGAGCTCTTTTTTGATCGTTTTATAAAATTGAGGCTTCAGGTGAGTGATATAGATCCGTTCGGGCATGATCTTAATTTTTGAAAGCTCCCTCTTTAATAATAGGGGTGTCAGATGTCCTGTGGTGATGGCAATATCCCCCATGTGGTTGGGGAAAGAGACCTCGATTATCAGGCAATTAATATGCTTTTCTCCTAGTCTTCTCCAGGTCCCATCTGTAGGTCCCGTATCTCCTGTATAAAAAAATCGTCTTTTCTTTTGATTTTCCACAAGATACCCCACGGCAGGGACAGAATGGTTTACCCGGTAAGGAGTAATGGTATATCCCCCTACCGGGAGGGGTTTTTCAGCCTGGATGGGGATCAGACGCACAACCGCATCGTGGATGTTGGGGAGGACCGTCATATCCGGCCACAGCTTGCTGTTTAAAAGATTGTTCTTGATGGCCTTGATCACAGGGGAAATGCTAAAAATGTTTATCCGGTGCTTCCCCCCCCCAATGATGATATTATCTGCAAGGAACGGGATCTCCCGGATATGATCCATGTGGGCATGGGTAATGAAGAGGTCTTCCACCTTTAGTTGATCCTTTTCAACCAGGACATTATTCAGCGTTCCTGCGTCAAAGAGGATTTTCCTATCCAGAAGAAATCCGGGCGGATAGTGCCCTGGAAACTCAGCACCCGAACAACCAAGCACTTTGATCTTCATGGTTTCTCCATCACCGATTATTTGATCTCCTTGAGTTTCTGCAGCAATTTAGCGGCATTCTCTATGTCCCCTTTGGCCTTTGGATGTTGGGGATTGAGCTTCAATGTCTCTTGCCATTCTTCAACGGCTTTATCCAGATTCTCTTCCGTAAAATATTTGATCCCACTGATATAGTGGACCTCGGCGAATTGTTTCTTTGTCGAGGCGATTAATTCTTTGCTATCGCGGTAACCAGAATCCACATGGTTGAATTGTTCGAGTGCCTCCTGATATTTTCCTCCCTGATGGAATCTTTTCCCCATCTCATAGTAGGAAGCGTTCGTAAGACCACGAGCCTCCTTATTCGATGGATCTGTTAACAGAATATCTTCCGTGAGGGCCACCGTTTCTCTATATTTATTCGCCTTGAAATAAGCAACGGCTCTCCCCATCATCTCCTTCCTCTCTTTTAGCCCTTTCGTCTCTTTCGGTTCGACCAAGAGCTCTTTGGGGTCCATCGGTATCCCTTTCGGTTCCGTTGTCGGTTTGAGCTGGGGAGTTTCCAGGGCAGGAAGCCGTAGGGTTGTCTTCGGCACTAACTTGGGGTCTTTCCCAAGGTCATTGAAATAGGCGATGAGAACCTCCTTTTGTGGGTCATTATAAATCTTCTTAGCAATCTCCCTTAACGTGTCTCCAGGCATCACTTCATAGAGGGTGAAATCTTCTTCGGTCAATTTCTTTTTCAAATAGAGCAGGGCTTCTGTGTGGTCCGGGTGATAATACAGGGTGAGTAAAAATTCTTTACGCGCTGCCGCAACCGATTGGTTCTGATAATGGGACAATCCTTTCTTAAAATGCTGATCTGCCAGGGTACGAATCTGTGTTTTCAGGGTGGCTATTTTCCTTATCACTTCTTCGTTCGTAGGTTGAAAGGCCTTGACGATTTCCCAACATCGCAAGGCCTTAGGCAATTCATTGCTTTTTTCGTATTCGATGGCTTGCTGGCGGTATTGCTCAGGAAAGACGGCGAAGGGAGCCTTCTCGGAAGCCCTCTCCGGACCCTTCTCGGGAGCAGGTTTTTGGGGCACGGCAGCGCAGCTAAAAATAAACATCGTTAGAATAATCAGAGGGATGCGACCTGTTTTGAAAAGGGAGATTGTTTTCACTTCAACGCCTCATCACTAAAAACGGCCAAATTCTTTTCAAACTGGTTCAAATCAAAGTCCCCATAAATCATGGAGCGGTTTATCCTGTAGTTATGGATAAAAAACGGATTCCCTCCCCTCTTCACGGTAAATGCGCCCAGATAACCTTCTTTCTGCGCAAGCTCAATCACCAGATGGTTGGTCTCCCCGGCAGGGTAAGCTAAATATTTAATATCCTTGCCTACCTTTGCTTTAATTATGCCGGCACTTTTTGACAGTTCGCCTTCAATGACCTCAAAGTATTCCTTAAAGGATTCCTTCTGGTTCATTAAGGTCAAATCACGATGGGTTTTCGTGTGTCCTTGCATGTCCAGGCCATTCTTTGCCATTTCCTGAACCAGTTCCCAGGAGAGGGTCTTTTGACTTCCTACGATCAAATCCGTGTAGACAAAAAGCGCCGCCGGATAACCGTACTTTTTTAGGATTGGAAGGGCAATATCATAGGCAGACCGCCAGCCATCATCAATGGTAATCACCACCGACTTTTTGGGAATCTGAGCTTTAAAGTTTAGAAAATCCAAAAATTGTTTTAGGGTGATGACCCGGTACCCCTTCTCCTTTAGGAACTTCATCTGTTCCTCAAATGCGGCTTGGGTAACCGTCATTCTGTTCGTTGATCGATCAGGCGAAAAATTGTGATAGCTCAACACAGGAACGATCTGATACCCCTTTAGGGTCAATCCCCCCTTTTCATAAGGCTTGAGCGGAATGATCAATGCTTGACCTGGGTTGAGCGCGGAAAGGCCGTTATACTCGGCAATGAACCAATCCATCGAGGAATCGTTCAAGTATTTGGCAGCAAGGGAGGTAAAGGTATCCCCTTGCTGCGCAATGACTGCCACAAAGTCGGGAAAAACCCGGGCCTCCAGACGGGGAGGAGCCTCAGCAACAGGCGGACCTTCAACTTTGGAAGTGGCACATCCTCCCAGAAGGGCGATCCCCAGAAAAACCCAACCCAGTCTCATCAGGAACGTCCGATCAACCTTCCTTTTCCTCTGCATGGATTTCTCTATCCCTCCTTTTCACTTTCTTTAAGGCCCAATACCTGAAAAGCCTCCACGATTTCTGACTTTCCCTTGATGGGTTGAGGAGGAAGGGCCTTCACGGAAACTAAATTGATTGTTTGGTCGTAGACACTCTTGCTGATGATGATTTCTCCAGAGCCTGCCAGATGATTCAGCCGTGAAGCGACGTTCACACTATCACCGATGATGGTGTATTCCATCTTCACCTGCGATCCGAGGGTCCCGGCCACCACAACTCCCGAATTGATCCCGATCCCAACTTTGGAGAGGATCCAATTCTTACTTTGCTTGGCTCGTTCCTTGAACTCCTTTTGCATCGCCACGGTCGCCCTGACGGCCCGCTCGGCATGATCCCCATGGGCAATCGGTACCCCGAAGACCCCTAAGACCGCATCCCCGATAAACTTATCAATGTACCCCCCGTGGTCCAGGATGCACTGTGTGGCGATTGCGAAGTACTCGTTAAGGTCCTCGACAACCTCCTCCGGTTTTTTATTTTCTAAATACATCGTAAACCCCCTGACGTCGGTAAAAAGGACGGTCGCTTCATTTCGGGTCCCTTTCAGCCAGGAGTCTTCTGGATGGGCCAAAATCATATCAAGCACCTCGGGACTCACGTATCGGCCAAAGGATTTTTGCAACATCAATTTATTCCAAAGCTCCTTTGCCATGTAATTAAAGGAGGTCGCAAGATCCCCGAATTCATCCCTCCTCAGCATGTCAATGCGATACTGAAAATTTCCCTTGCCGATCTCCTGGGTGGCCAGAACCAGTTTGGAAATGGGGCGCGAGAATTCAATCCCGAGAAGGATGGCAATGGCGATTCCTAACAGGATGATGAACAGACTCAAAATGAGGATCGACATCGTCTCTTTATGGATGAGATCTTTGATGAAATCGAGGGATATTCCCACATGGACCGCTCCCAATTCTTTATCCTTAAACGTGATGGGTCTCGATAAATTTAGAACACTCGATCCCGAGGGGAGCGTGTAATCAAAATAGTCAATATTTTTTTCCCTTTTCACATTCTTCTTACCTTTCACAAGTTGGAGGGTCATTCCAATCTTGCTGTGATCGGTATGAGCCCGGATGACCTGCTGGCGGTCAACAATGACGGCATAAAGAAGGCCCTCGATAGAAGTGGTCTCCTTGATCAGGGTATTCAGTCCCAACAGCTCGTCGTTCAGGAGGGGGATACTCGCATTATTGGCAAAATAGTTAAGGCTCACCTTTCCCGTTTTAACAGTCTGCAAATAGAGTTGGTCTCTCTGCCGGGCAAGGATGACAAAGCTTAAAATGAGAATGGTAAGCCAAATGATAAAAATGATCGCAATCGAAAGTTTAACTCGGATGGGGATACGAAGATGCAATCCCTTATAACGGTCCAAATAGCCGCTTTTTTCCCGGTCAGTTTTTCTTCGAAACCCTCTTCTTTTTCCAAAGAATAGGTATCGGCTCAAAAGAGAGGTAGGTTTCTTTCGACGGTCTTCGTGAGTTCGCCTATCAGTGCCTTCCAAACCGAAACCTCCTCAGACTCCATTGGGCTTGAGAATAAATGATTACGGACTCAAACATACACTTCGCTCTAAATTTAGAAATGCCTATTTCTATTTACC
>Ga0209777_10009684_pt1 | contig 10335 bp, 9 predicted proteins | sample FrelakmetHBP12HB_FD_187147 | JGI IMG/M metagenome (GOLD analysis project Ga0209777, IMG submission 187147) | Freshwater lake sediment microbial communities from the University of Notre Dame, USA, for methane emissions studies -HBP12 HB (SPAdes)... | ecosystem: Environmental > Aquatic >... | reverse complement strand
CCGCCGGACAACTTCCATCTGATCCGGTTCCAGCAGATCGCTCAGGCTGCGCCCGATGAGGTCGCCGGGCGGCACCCCGAATACTTCCTCGGCCGGGTGGTTGGCGAACACGAACCGTTCTTCGGTGTCGAGAATCCCGATGCCCTCGCCCTGGTTCTCGACCAGCTCCCGGTACCGCTCCTCGCTCTCGTGCAGCATCGCCTCGCGGTCCCGCAGTTCGTTCTGGGCCTGGATGCGAACCGAGATGTCGCGCACGAACGCCAGGAACCCGCTGTTCTCGCCGCGCTCGTCCTTGCGGGCCAGCAGCGAAATGATCGTCGCCGTGTCATTGCCGGTTTTGGTCCGCAGGGTCACTTCCTGGCGGTCCGCGCTGCCGTTCTTGAGCGCCTGCTGCTGGAGCCCGGTCAGCCGGTCCGACCCGGGCGCGAAGAGCGTCAGGGGATTGCCGACCAGTTCCTCGCGGGTACATTGCAGCAGTCGGGTCATGGCGTCGTTGCACTCCAAGACCATCCCCGACGGGCCGAGCAGGGCAAACGGGAAGCCCAGCAATTGCATGGTATCGGAAAGACGTTGTTCGAATTCGGTCGCTATCATCGCACGCTCCTCGCTGCCATCTCGTGATATGGTAAGTCAAATGCGCCGGAGTGTCAATGGCGACCATCTTGACTTCCCGGAAATGGCTTCTATCATTTCTCCCGAAGTTCAAGCACCCGGCTCAAACCCGAGCCGGGACCGCAGCTTGAGCTTGGGGCTTGCGCTTGAGCTGACTGAAAGAAGGCTGGATGAAATACTGGTCAAGGTCGCTGCTGGCAGTTCTGTTGCCGGCGATTGTCTTAGCCGCGATTCCCTGGAATGAAAGTGAGTTGCGCGCCAACCTGCGCGTTGCTCCGCCCGCGGCCCTGCCGCTCCTGAACCCGCAGCTTGCGGACCACATCAACTACCTGTTCGAGATTCGCCAGACGTGCGATTTCGTGGCCCGGTACCAGTTCTCGGACTCGGCCAAACCGGATTCATTCGGCGGCATCATCGAAGCCGAGCACCTGCCGACCACGATTGAAACCGACAACACCCAGGAAGCAATCTGGGTCTGGACCCGCTGGTACGAGCTCACCGGCCGGGATGACTATCGCACGAATATCCACCGGGCCTGGTTCTATGTCCTGCGGCATCCGGCCTATCGCGAAGGCACCGGGCAGTACGTCTGGTACTCGGTCTGGAACTGCGGGCTCGGGTTCTTCGCGGAGATGAAGTACCGGGCGGTCTACGGCGATTCGAGCTATCTGGCTTATGCCGACACCTGCCGCCAGTTCTGTTACGCAAACCCGCTGAATTTCGCCGCCAATACCCTGCACGGCAATGTGACCGCGCTCGCCGCGGGCATGATGTACCGGTATGCGCTCGAGCGCGGGAGCCAGGCCCTGCGCGATACCGCGCTCGCCTACGGCAACCGGGTGAAGGACTGGGTCGAGCAGCAGCCGAGCCGCCTGCGCACCGGCAACTGGGCGATGTCCGGTGGCACCCTGCTCTGGGGCCTGTGCAACTCAATCTGGCTCGAAGACACTGTCGCGGGCAAGACCTGGCTCGCGGTCTTCGCCGATTCGGTTCCTTATTTCATGCCCTCGGGCCAGTGGAACTGCTCCTGGAACATCTGGGACGCCAACGCCTTCCGCGCCGCCGCCGAAATCGGTCATGACCCCCGCTATCTCCAGTATCACCAGCGTTTGGTCGATACTCTGCTCAGTCGGGACCAGGATGACGACGGCGGAATTCCCGCGACCTGGACCGACCCGCAGAATCAGGACCAAGCCTGGGTTTCGATGTATCTCGACTTCATGGGCATGGACCGGTTTCTCGAACCCATATACGACCGCGATGCAGGCGTTGTTGGCATTGCTCCGCTCGCGCCGGACCGCGTCTATCTGCCCGGTGACTCGCTCACGGTTTCATGCTCGGTCGCCAACTTCGGCCGCGACAGCCTCGGTTCCGTGCCGGTGATAGTCAGACTACCCTCGGCTGAAGACACCATCTCGCTTAACCTGGGATTTCTGCAACTCGATACGATTGGCATCGGACCGGTCATCCTGAGCGTGCCTGGGGTAATCCCGCTTATCGGATTCACGAACCTCGTTGGCGACCAGAATCGCGGCAACGACACCGCTTATGCCTCGGTCAAGGTCTGGACCCCGAGACAGATTACCGGCAACCTGCTTGATTCCCTGACCAGTCAGCCCTTTGCCGGGCAGGTCGCGTTCTTTCTCGGCAACGATACCACGCCGTTTCGAGTCGCGACATCGGACAGCCTGGGCCATTTCACGCTCACCGGCATCGACTCGAGCTTTCGGGTCATAGTCCATCCGGAACTACCCTATCCGGACCGGGAATGGAATGTCCGCGTCCTGAGCGACACAACGCTCACTTGCGCGATACCCCCGGCTCACCTGCTGCTCGTTGACAACGACTCGCTCAGCCACTGGGAGTCATACTACGTGTCCACGTTCGACACGCTGGGCCTGAGCTACTGCACGTGGCGCCGGCAAATCCGGGGTCCGATTCCCATTTCGAAGCTTCCTGAATTCCAGGAGAATCTGCTTATCTGGTACACCGGGTTGACGCGCCGTGCCACGCTCGATGCCTCGGACATGGACAGCTTGTCCCGGTTCCTCGATTCCGGCGGGCGCCTGTTCATCACCGGCCAGGACATCGGCCAGGAACTCGCCTTGACGCAGTTCTACCAGGACCGGCTTCATGCCCGGCTGGTCGATACGACTGCGCTGCTCTACTACGCCTTCGGCAACCACGCCGATTCGCTCGGGGCGTTGTTCGGCCAGACCCAGACCGCAGGCACGCAAGGCGCCAACGACCAGACCTCGCGCGACGTAATTGCGCCGGACAGTCTGGCGCACGCCTTTCTCTACTACGACACGATGACCAGACAGACCGCCGGAATCTGCTGCCATGATGCGCAGACCCAGAGCCGCGTCATCTATCTCGGGTTCGGGTTTGAAGCCATGAATCGGCCGACCGGCCATCCGACGTATGACTCCCGGGTCACGTTCTTCCAGAAATGCCACGCCTGGCTCATCGGTGCGGGTGGAATCGCGGAGTTCAACCCGGCTCGGACTCTCGGACTGGGGCTTGCTGCCGAACCCAATCCCTTTCCGTCTCGTGCGCTGATTTCCTACACTCTCGCCAGTCCGACCGATGTCCGGCTCAGGGTCTATTCCTCGACCGGCGCACTGGTCGCGGTGCTCGCGCAGGGCCGGCAGCCGACCGGAAAGCACCGTTTCGCATGGAACGGCTGCGAAGGCTCGGGCCATGCGGTCGCACCCGGCGTTTACGTTCTGCGCCTGGAGACGGGCGGCAGGGCTTTCTGCCAGAAGTTGGTGAAGCTGCACTGAACTCCGGAGCGGTCAGCTTGACTTGCTGGCGATTTTCCCGTAATCTGAGGGTCATGATTCAAGGCGTTGAAACTCACAAGTTGAGGTTGATTCCGGACGAGCGCGGCTTCCTGCTGGAGATCCTCAGGTCGGACGACCCGCTGTTCCAGAAGTTCGGCCAAGCCTATGTCTCGGTCATCTATCCCGGCGTGGTCAAGGGCTGGCACTACCACAAGGTCCAGACCGACTACATCGCGGTCATCCGGGGCATGGCCAAGGTTGTGCTCATTGACCGACGCGAGACCTCGCCCACCCACGGCGAAATCCGCGAGTTCTTCATCGGCGACCTGAACCCGACCCTGATTAAGATTCCACCGCTGGTCTGGCACGGCATGAAGGGCATCGGCGAAAAGGCCGCCTACTTCATCAACTGCCCGACCGAGCTGTATAACTACGAAACCCCGGACGAGTTCCGCGCCAGTCCTGACGACCCGAACATTCCCTACGACTGGCGGCTGAAGAACGGCTAGCCGCGGACTGCGAACTCCGCGATCGAGATAGGAGAGAATGAGGAAAGTATTGGTCACCGGCGGAGCCGGTTTCATCGGCTCCAACTTCGTGCATCACTTGCTGGCGCAGAAGCGCTACCAGGTCACCGTCATTGACAAGCTGACCTATGCCGGGAATCTCGACAACCTGGCCGGGGTAATGAAGCATCCGCGCTTCCGGTTCGTGAAGGGCGACATCCGGAACCGGCCACTGGTCCGGGAATTGACCGGCAAAGTCGACCAGGTCATCAACTTCGCGGCCGAGACGCACATTGACCGCTCAATCTATGACCTGGACCCATTCGTCAACTCCGATTTCGTTGGCGCCTATGTCCTGCTCAGCGAATTCCGCCGGAACCCGCGCGAGCGGTTCATCCAGATTGCCACCAGCGAGGTATACGGCTCGGCCCAGACCGTTCCGATGACCGAGGACCATCCGCTGGACGTGCAGAGCCCGTACGCCGCGACCAAGGTCGGGGCCGACCGCCTGGCCTATGCCTATTTCCGGACCTATGACCTGCCGATATTCATCATCCGGCCGTTCAACAACTACGGCCCGCGCCAGTACCCGGAAAAACTGATTCCATTCTACATCACGAGTGCGATAGAAGATAAGCCCCTGCTCGTCTACGGTACCGGCCGAAATACGCGCGACTGGGTGTATGTCGACGACTGCTGCCAGGGCTTGCAGAACGCCCTCGAAGCGAATGTCGCCAAGGTCAAGGGCCAGGTGATTAACCTCGGGTCGGGCGAGGAAGCCAGCGTCCTGGAGATTGCCGATATCATCCTGAGCTATTTCGACAAACCCAAGTCGCTGCTCAAACACATCGCCGACCGGCCGGGTCACGTCGAGCGGCTGATTTCCAGCACCGACAAGGCCAAGCGCCTGCTCGGCTGGAAAGCGACGACGCCGTTTGCCCGCGGCCTGCCCGCGACGATTGCCTGGTATGAGGCCAACCGCGCGTGGTGGCAGAAGATTCGCCGCAAGCGCCAGTACCGGGAGTGGTACCGCACCTGGTATGAGAAAACGCTGAGTCGGACCTGCTGAGTGCGGCCGATGAAGCCCTTCTCCCCGATCAAAGACGCCATCCAGGCGATTCGTGCCGGCAAACTCGTCATTGTCGTCGACGACGAAAACCGGGAGAACGAAGGCGACTTCATCTGCGCGGCCGAGACCGTAACCCCGGAGAAGATAAACTTCATGGCCCGCCACGGCCGGGGCCTGGTCTGCTTTCTGGCGCCCGGCGCATCGCTGGATCGGCTGGGCCTGGATCCGATGGTCAGTGTCAACACGGCTAAACTCGGCACCCAGTTCACGATTTCAGTTGACGCAGTGAAGGGAACAACGACCGGCATCTCGGCCCACGACCGGGCCCGGACGGTCAAGGTTCTGGCCGACCCGCGCAGTCAACCTGAGGACCTGGCGCGTCCCGGCCACGTGTTCCCGATACGGGCGAGCGAGGGCGGCGTGCTGCGCCGCGCCGGCCACACTGAGGCGACGGTTGACCTGTGCCGGCTCGCCGGCCTGCACCCGGCCGGCGTTCTGTGCGAGATAATGTCGCGCGACGGCACGATGGCGCGCCTCCCTGAGCTGCAGCGCATTGCCCGCCGCTTCGGTCTCAAAATCATCACCATCAAGGACTTGATTGAGTACCGCCGCCACAAAGAAGCCCTGATCCGTAAGGTCGTCGAAACCGTTCTGCCGACCGACGTCAGCGCGTTCTGTCACCTGGCGCAACCGACCAAGACACCCTCCGTGCCGCACTCGGTCACGGCCTGGCGGTTGGTTGTCTACGAGGACATCATCGACGGCTACGCCCACGTGGCGCTGGTGCTCGGCGACGTCGCGCGTAGGAAGAACGTCTTGGTCCGCGTGCACTCGCAGTGCCTGACCGGCGACGTATTTCACTCCCTCCGCTGCGACTGCGGCGAGCAATTGATGCGTGCGATGCAGGTCATCGATGCGGCCGGCTGCGGCGTGGTCCTGTACATGCGCCAGGAAGGTCGCGGCATCGGCATCGCCAACAAGATCAAGGCCTACGCCCTGCAGGACCAGGGCTATGACACGGTCGATTCCAACGTCCTGCTCGGCTTCGAGCCCGACCTGCGCGACTACGGCATCGGCGCCCAGATTCTGGCCGACCTCGGTCTGACCAGCATCCGCCTGCTGACCAACAACCCGCGCAAGGTCGTCGGTCTGAAGGGATTCGGACTGGAGATTATCGGGCGGGTGCCGATTCGCGTCCGCCCCAATACCTACAATGCCCGCTATCTGGCAACCAAGCGGGACCGCCTCGGGCACCTGCTCGGGCCCGAAGAGCTGCTGCTGCCGGCGCCGAAACGCCGGACCCGAAAATAGGAGGATTCCATGCAACGCAAGGAAATCAAAGGGAAGCTCGACGCCTCGGGTAAGCATTTCGCGGTCGTGGTTTCCCGGTTCAACGAGTTCATCAGCAAGGAGCTGGTGGGTGGCGCTCTGGACTGCCTCGAACGCCACAAGGCCGCGGATGTGGACATCGTCTGGGTCCCGGGCAGCTTCGAAATTGCCCCGGTCGCAAAGACGCTGGCCGAATCCAAGCGCTATGACGCGATTATCGCGCTGGGCGCGGTGATTCGCGGCGAAACCCCGCACTTCGAGTACGTCGCCGGCGTCACCGCCAAAGGTATCGCCAAAGTGTCCTACCAGACCGGGATTCCGACGATCTTCGGCATCATCACCGCGGACACGGTGGACCAGGCGATCAACCGGGCCGGGACCAAGTCCGGCAATAAGGGCTGGAATGCGGCCCTCGCGGCAATCGAGCTGGTGGACCTGAAGGCGCAGCTCTAGCGGCCCGACGGCCTGTCAATTTGCACTTCGCAGTCCACGGTCCACACCGCTCATGACCACCCGACGCCGCCAAGCCCGCCGCGCTGCAGTCGAAGTCCTGTATCGCCGGGACTTACTGGCCGACCCGGCCAACGACTTGATTGTTGAGGTCGCCCGGCGTGTGGCTTTGAGCAGCGGCGGGCGGCGATTTCTGCGCCAGTTGGTGGAGCAGGCCGAGGCCAATCGCGACTCGATTGACGCCGCCCTGACCCGGACCTTAAAGCGCTGGAAGCTGGAACGTCTCTCGTTCGTCGACCGAGCGATTCTGCGCGTCGCCTGCTGTGAGCTTCTTCTTTTCCCGGACGTCCCGTCCAAGGTCAGCATTAACGAAGCGGTCGAAATCGCCAAGCTGCTCGGTGGTGACGAATCCGGGCAGTTTGTGAACGGCGTGCTTGATGCCATCGCGCGCGAGCAGCATGGGTTGAACCGGAAGCCGGACGACGAGTTGAAGTGCATTCCCCGGGAGGGCGGATGAAGCTCGGCATCTTCTCGGATGTCCACGGCAACCTCGATGCCCTGGAAGTGGCGCTCGACTTCTTCGAAGCACAGAACGTGACCGAGTACCTCTGTCTCGGCGACGTGGTCGGCTATGGTGCGGAGCCCGAGGAATGCGTGCGCGTGCTGCGCGGACTCCGCTGCAAGATGATTGCCGGCAACCATGATTACGGCGTCGGCGGCAAGACGCCGATCAGCTCTTTCAATCCCGACGCTCGCGAGGCCCTGCTCTGGACCCAGCGCCACATGACCCTGGTCATCCGCGACTTCCTGGGCGCGCTGGAGCTGGTTGAAGTCATCCCGGCCCATTCGTTTCGGCTGGTTCACAGCTCGCCGTCCGCGCCCCGGTGCTGGGATTATGTCTTGGACTGGTCCGATGTCGAATACGAGTTCAACTTCTTCTCCGACCGGGTCTGCCTGATCGGCCATTCGCACCTGCCGTTCGCGGCCCGGCATGAACCGGGGGCGTCCCGCCCTCACCGCATCAAGAGTCCGGAGTTCGAGGTGCTCACCAACGGCACCAAGTATCTGATTAACGTCGGCAGCGTCGGCCAGCCCCGGGATGGCGACCCACGCGCCTGCGTCGCAATCTTCGACCCGCATAAGCAGCGCTTCAGCTTCCACCGGCTGGAATATGACGTTGCCGCGGCTCAGCGCAAAATAATCAACGCCGGCCTGCCCGAATTGGTGGCCACCCGCCTGGCCGAAGGCCACTAACAGCTCAAGCTCAAAGCTCAAGCTCAAGCTGGCTTGGGCTTGTGGCTTGAGCTCTTTGGCTCTTGCGTTCCCGGCCGCGAATCGCTATAGTTAGCTAGCATGAAAGGCATTGTCCTTGCGGGCGGCTTGGGCTCCCGGCTCCTGCCCTTGACACGCATCACCAACAAGCATCTCCTGCCGGTGTTCGACCGGCCCATGGTCTTCTACCCGATCCAGAAACTGGTCGGAGCCGGTATCCATGACATCATGCTCGTCACCGGTGGGAACAGCGCCGGTGACTTCCTCCGCCTGCTCCGCAACGGAAAGGACTTCGGTCTCGAGCGGATCCACTACACTTATCAGGAAGGCGAAGGCGGCATCGCGGACGCGCTGCGCCTGGCCCGCGAGTTTGCCGACGGCGACCGGATTGCGGTCATCCTGGGCGACAACATCTTCGAAGACAGCCTGGCGCCTTTTGTCGCGTCCTTCCAGCAGCAGGAAAAGGGCGCCCGGATTCTGCTCAAGCAGGTTGACCGCCCGGAACGGTTCGGGGTTGCCGAACTGAGCGGCGACCGGATTGTCGGGATTGAAGAGAAACCCACCCGTCCCAAAAGCAATCTGGCCGTGACCGGGATCTATCTGTACGATACCCAGGTTTTCGACTTCATCAAGACCCTGAAGCCGTCAGCCCGGCGTGAGTTGGAGATTACCGACGTCAATAACGCCTACATCCGACAGGGCACCTTGACCTATGACGTTCTCCAAGGCTGGTGGACGGACGCCGGCACCTTTGAGTCGCTGCACCATGCCGGCGAACTGGTCCGCAGCCTGCGTCAGAAGGACTTGCTGGGCCGGGCATGACCGCCGCCGGCGAATGGCCGAGCTGACTATTGATGAAGACCGTCGTCTTGGTTGACGGCCATTCAATCGCTTACCGGGCATACTACGGGCTGATTCGCAGCCCGCTCCGCAATTCGAAGGGACAGAATACGTCGGCCGTGTTCGGGTTCATCAACTCCCTGCGCAAGTTGCTCGCCCGATTCGACCCGGAACTCGCCGCGGTCGTTTTCGATGCCCCGGGCCGGACGTTCCGGCATGACCGGTTTGAGGAATACAAGGTCCAGCGACCACGGATGCCCGACGACCTGATAACCCAAATGCCGGTCATCAAGGAGGTCACCACGGCACTCGGCATCCGAACGATTGAGGTGCCCGGCGTCGAAGCCGACGACGTGCTCGGCACCCTCTGCCGCGAGTTCAGCGGTCAGGGTTTCACGGTCTATGTCGTCACCTCGGATAAGGACCTGCTGCAACTCATCGACGACCGGGTCCGGGTCTACGACCCGTTCAAAGACAAAGTCTATGACCGGGAAGCGGCAACCGAGCGCTTCGGCATCCCACCCGACAAGATGCGGGATTTCCTGGCCCTCAGCGGCGACGCAATCGACAACATTCCCGGCGTGCCCGGGATTGGCGACAAGCGCGCCCAGGCCCTGCTGATGAAATACGGTTCGCTCGACAATGCCCTGGCCCAGGACCCCGGGCTGCAGCCGCATCGTGAAGTCGCCGTGCTCTCCCGGGACCTCGCCACGATCAAGACTGACCTCACCCTTGAACTGACACCAGAACAACTGAAGATATCCGAACTCGATCGGCCCACGCTCGTCCGGCTCTTCTCCGAGCTGGAGTTCACGAAACTGCTTCGAGAGCTGGTTGGCGCCGACGAACAGCCGGTCGAGGTCCTGCGTGACGACCTTCCGGCTGAGATTGCCGGGGCCCACCGAATCGGCCTCTGGACCGACGCCGAATACTGCTACCTCACAAGCGACGCAAGGAAGTTCGCTCAGCTCAGGCTCGACAGCCCCCAACTGCGGTCCTTGGTCCTCGGCGACCCGGGGAAACTGAAGATCGGGTTTGATCTCAAACGGGTCATCAAGCAGGTCCCGGATTTGAGCATCGACCCGGCGTCGCTCGCCGACGTGATGATTGCCGACTGGCTCATTGACCCGAATCGGAAGAGCTTCGCCCTGCCCGAAATGGCGCTGCGCTTGCTCGGCCGGGCGGTCCCGGAAGCAACTGACCTGCGCATGGCCGGGTATGCTCTCCAGCTCTATGACAAGCTGGAACCTGAACTCAAGGAGAAGTCGTTGTTCGACCTGTTCCGCGAACTGGAGATGCCGTTGGAACCGGTGCTCGCCGACATGGAACTGCGGGGCGTAGCGGTTGACCGAGCGGCGCTGCTCACCCTCAGTCAAGAACTTGGCGAGCAGACGTCGCAACTGGAGAAGAGCATCTGGCTGCAGGCCGGCGCTGAGTTCAATATCGGCTCGCCCCGATAGCTCGCTCAGGT
>Ga0209777_10009683_pt1 | contig 10336 bp, 10 predicted proteins | sample FrelakmetHBP12HB_FD_187147 | JGI IMG/M metagenome (GOLD analysis project Ga0209777, IMG submission 187147) | Freshwater lake sediment microbial communities from the University of Notre Dame, USA, for methane emissions studies -HBP12 HB (SPAdes)... | ecosystem: Environmental > Aquatic >... | reverse complement strand
TCGAGTATTTGATCATTCGCAATGAGTACCCGCTTCAATTTTTGATCAACGAATGACTTACCAAAGAATTCTGGAACAGGTTGAAAAAGTCCAGGTATATGCATTGTAAGAAATTCTTCTGGCAAATATGCGTATTCCAATGGTTCAATTCCCTCATCAAAAAATGCCTTGAATAATAATCCTCGGTACCAAAGCCATTCTGTAGTGGATGCTGGTGAGAGGTATATTTTTTCGCGTTCAAGCTTGGCCTGACCGATTTCGCGCAGTTCGCCATGACGTCGGCAAAACTCCACCCAGGGGATTTTCCCATAGTTCTTTAAAAGCGAATAAATAGCTTTTTTTGCCTGGGGTGGTAAGACCTGGATCATTTCCATGAATTGACTCTGACTGGTCATCGCTATAGTTAGATTGGTAAGGAGGGTATCTGAGTCCTCCATGTTGTCTTCTATGCCCCAGAATTCGGCTATGATTCTCATAAAACCAGGGTCTTGATCCCTAAGCGCAGTTTTCAGGCTTGGCATATATTAATTAATAAATAACGTTAATTGCGGAAGGAATGACCTGAATGGTTAATCCAATAATTCTGGAATCAAATCCAGCGATGATTTCCCCATCCGCATGAATTTGCATAGGATGGTCAGAAGTAATTATTAATTGCTTTAATTTCCCGCTCTCGACATAGGCTAGTTTATCTTGTGTTCCTTGTAAGAAATAGGGAAGCGTTAATAACATCCTGGAGCGGGAAATTTCCTTAACGCCCACATAATTCAGGACACCATCATCCAATTGGGCATGGGGGGCAATTTTAAAGCCGCCCCCTTCTCGCTTGCCGTTGCTGATGATCAGCATTAATAGATTGCGCTCAAATTTCTTACCGTCCATTTGCCCTGAAAAATGATAAGGTTTGTGGTTTCGCATAATTGTTTGCAAAGCGGCTGCCAGATATAACCAAAATCCAGTGAAAAATACCATTTTACGAGTGTAGATATCTACCACGGCGTCAAATCCGATCCCGACCGCATTCACCCAGTAATGTTTTATCCCATCATTTGTTTTTATCAAACCTATATCCACAGGGTGGGATTTACCGGTTAATGCTGTAAGTAATGAGTGCACATAATCCGTTGAAACACCTAAACCACCTGCAAAATCGTTACCAGAGCCAATGGGCACAATCCCAAGTGTAGGGCGTTTAATCTTTGAGACTGAAAGTAAACCATTAACCACATCCTGAGTTGTGCCGTCCCCGCCTATAGCAATAAGGTGTTCGTAACCACTTTGAATTGCGCGCAATGCTATTTCTTTGGTTTCACCAGCCACTATAGTCCTTTCCCAATCCAACCCGCCATAATCTTTCACCATTCCTTGAATTGTCTTTTCCAGATCTTTGGCTCGTCCATGATTGGCGGCGGGATTAAAAATGGCCAGTGTTTTTGATTTTTTCATGCTGATTTATGGTGTTATCAAGTAAAATACTTTGCGTTGAAATTATACTCAAAACGATTTTATCGATACATGTTTTATATCAGCCATGACCCCATTTTGATTTCTACAGATTTTACCCAGGCAATTTTATATGGTGCGCTTGAGGTATTAGGTTCAGGAGAACTGAAGAAATTATTAAGGTTACCTGAGGATAGATATCTTTCTTTATCAGATTGTGGTGTTCAGGGTTTGTCTTCTTCGGTTTGCATGGAACTACTCAATGCCTTCATTGGTCAATATGGGTTGATTACCGCTCAGGGGATTTGCCTGCGGATAGGTCGTGCGACATTTCAATTTTTACGACGAAAACACCCGGAAATTATTTTCAATAATTCCGTTGAACAGCGAATGCGGCCATTGGAGGAACGGATAATGAATGAATTGGTAAATCTAACTCAATGGCTACAAAAAAACCTGGCTTGTCAGATAGGCATGGAAAAAGAAAAAGAAGATTGGATAATCAGAATGAAATTATTTGAAAAGTGTCATCCGGAAATAAACATGATCAGTTTTTATTTCTTTAACGGCATTTTACAGGAATGCCTGGAATGGATGGATAGCCGTCATAGCTACAAGATTGAAATGCTCTCAGATCTAATGGGTAGCCTTAGTTCTTATAGCATCTCAATTTGCTATCAATCGATCAATTGAAAATTCAATTTTGGGATTAACGATAAATAATATTTCCAAGCATCAAAAACTGCCGAGATTGAAACCTGATTTGTTGGTTGTGGGACAGGCAACCATTGACGATATTAATCATGAAGGGGAAGGGCTGGTAGCTGAGCGCATCCCCGGAGGAGATTCAATTTACGCAGCTTTGGGAGCATCTATCTGGCCAATCAAAATTGGGGTGGTTACCATTGTTGGACAGGATTACCCGCATGAAAAGATGGATCTAGCAACCTACCGCCCACAAGATACTGATGGGACTGGTTTGGTGGTTTATCCTGGTCCAAGTATGCGTGCCCGTGCCTTTTACACAAAGGATGGTAGCCGAATATTTAAATGGGATGATTTCTCGCTCACTACAATGTTGAGCCCGGGAGTGGAAGACATACCTGCATTGTGGCAAGAAGTAAGATTAATCCACCTGGCTCCCTCTGATCCCAAACGTCAGTTGGAGTTGACCGGATACTTTTCTAAAAAAGATGCTGTTGTTTCGCTGGATACAGAAAAACATTTCTTTCAAGCTGGACAGGATGCGCTTATCGCGTGCTTAAAATTAGACCCCATTTTTATTCCCAACCTTGAACAAGTCCAGTTATTGAGTGGAATTCGATCCGAGGAAATGGATGACCTCTGGCCATGGATTTCTACCTGTGGGGTTTCTCTAGCAGTGATTAAATGTGGAGTACAGGGTGCTTGGGTTATTGATGTGAAAGAAAAGAAAAAATGGCATATGGGTGTGGTGGAAAATTTGAATTTAATGGATGAAACCGGTGCAGGCGATTCTTTTTGCGGGGGATTCATGGCTGGTTATATGTTCACATGTGATCCGCTGCAGGCTGCTGCCTATGGAGCAGTCTCTGCCTCGTTCATTGTGGAAAGTCTGGGTGCCCGAAAACCTGGCCATTTCCAAAAAAAGCTGGCAGAACAAAGATTGGCTGAGATGTTAAAGAAAATTCCTGTTCCGGAAAACATAGATTAAGAGATGGAAAAAATAATAGAATATTCAAAAACGAAACATTTTTTACTAGAAAAAATTTGCAGGCAACAAGCGGTTGTCTTGGATACGGTAAGAGAAGAATCGGTCGGGGACATTAAAGAGGTTGCCGAAGGGTAAAATCACCTCCTTGCTGAGGCTAAGAGATCATCTGATTATTCAAAATATCAGATTGACAATCAAGGGGAACTTAATATAATAATAGGCAGAACTTCCGGGGAGCCTGAATTGCCAGGCTGAGAGGAGGGCGCTCAAACCCTCGACCCGCTAAACCTGATCCGGATAATGCCGGCGTAGGGAGCATAATAAAAACAAAACTCCCTCGCAGGCGAGGGAGTTTTTATATGCTCAAACGAGCGGTTATTTTTGCCAATGGTGATTTACGAGATGCGAAAAAAATAAAAGTACAAATTGGCGCTGAAAATTTTCTAATTGCTGCAGATGGCGGATACCAGCATCTGAAAATTCTTGGTTTGACACCCAATCTGGTGATAGGGGATTTGGATTCGATGCAAAAAAGCGATGTTCAGCAATTACAGGATGATGGCGTGGAATTGTTGCGTTTTCCACCTGAAAAAAATGAAACTGATCTGGAACTGTCATTGCTCGAAGCTGCTGCTCGGGGTTACCAGGACATCCTGATTGTGGCGGGCCTGGGATGGCGATTGGATCAGACCCTGGGTAACCTTGGTTTGCTAAAATCACCTGCTCTCGCGAATTGTCATATCAAAATGGATGATGGCTGTGTGGAAGTGTGGAATTTGATCGATAGCAAATATCCAGAAGGATTACAAATTTTAGGGAAAAAGGGAGAGGTGATATCACTGCTGGCTTTTAGTTCCATCGTAAAAGGAATCATCACAGAGGGACTGAAGTATCCGCTCGCAGGGGAGGATCTCTCGCCTTTTCAGACACGCGGGATCAGTAACGAAATGCTTGGGACTACCGCTAAAGTGTCTTTATCACAGGGCGAGTTAATAGTGATTCACACCCGTCTAGGGAAAAGATGTTTCAATAAATTGGAGGTATGAAATGATTAAAAAAATAATGAATAGTATGGTGCTTCTCGGTTTTATTCTTTTAATTGGTTGTACAAAAAGTGGGCCAACCCAGTTAAATGTAATGACCCATGACAGTTTTGCGGTCAGTGAAGCCATCATTAAGGAGTTTGAACAAGCCAATGATGTTAAAGTCAATATCATCATGAGTGGTGATACCGGTTCGGCATTGAACCAGGCCATACTGACCAAAGCTTCCCCAATTGCGGATGTATTCTATGGGGTCGATAACACCTTCTTATCCCGGGCTTTAAGTGCCGATATTTTCGATACCTATTCTTCCCCCATTCTTAAAGACATACCTGATCAATTTCAATTGGATAAAAGTACGCGGGCATTGCCGGTGGATTACGGTGATGTTTGTATAAATTATGATAAAGCCTATTTCACTGAAAAGAAACTAACCGTTCCTCAAACTTTGGATGATCTGATCAAGCCTGAATATCGCGGTCTACTAGTGGTGGAAAACCCGGCTGTCTCTTCCCCTGGTTTGGCTTTTTTACTGGCTACTATTGCCAATTATGGACCTGAAGGATACCTGAATTACTGGCAGCAATTGCGGGCAAATAATCTGGTGGTGGTGAATGATTGGAACACCGCTTATTACACCAATTTCTCTGGGTCGACTGGTAAAGGTCTGCAGCCATTGGTGGTTTCGTATAATACCGACCCGGCAGCCGAAGTGATTTTTGCCAGTGAGAAGCTGAACGAAGCGCCAACAGCTACCCTGGTGGGACCTGATATGTGTTTCCGCCAGATTGAATTTGTCGGCATTCTCAAAGGTACTCATCACTTAGCCCTGGCGAAGAAATTTGTGGATTTCATGCTCAGCCGGACTTTTCAGGAAGATATACCCTTAAAAATGTTTGTTTATCCTGTAAACAGCAGTGCATCTCTGCCTGCGGAATTTATCAAATTTGTGCAGAATCCGGAAAAACCCGCTTCTATAGCTCCTGAAAAAATCGCTGCAAATCTGGATGCCTGGATCATGCAGTGGCGGAAAACAGTTTTGGAATAAAGGGTTATTCGGCTTGCGAAAAAGTTCCTGGCTGCTCTGGCTCATCCCGCTTTTATTTCTGGGGTTTTTCTTCCTATATCCACTGACCGCCATTTTTGGGTTGGCTCTTCGGACTAATGAACTAGGATGGACAAGTTTCCCCTGGCAGCGGGTAGGATCAATTCTTGGATTTACCATATTTCAGGCCGTTCTTTCCACCCTGTTGACCGTATTGGTGGGATTGCCAGCCGCTTTCCTTTTTGGTCGTTATGATTTCAAAGGTAAAAATTTAATCCGCCTATTATCCACCCTACCATTTATATTACCCACTGTTGTCGTAGCAGCGGGCTTCAATGCCATCATCGGTCCCAATGGATTATTAAATTTATTGCTCATGCAGATCTGGCATCTTGACCAACCTCCCATTCAAATTCTCAATACTCTGGCTGCCATTCTGCTGGCACATGTTTTCTATAACACCGCCGTTGTCATCCGCACGGTTGGTTCGTCCCTCGAACAGCTCGATCCACGCCTGGAGCAGGCCAGCCGCACGCTGGGTGCTTCCCCGTGGCGCAGCTTTTGGGAAGTGACTTTGCCATTATTGAGGAATTCTCTGGCTTCAGCAGCACTGGTGGTCTTCCTTTTTGATTTCACCAGTTTTGGGGTTATCCTATTGATGGGTGGGCCGCAATTTGCAACACTGGAAGTGGAAATTTATTACCAGACCATGCAATTGCTCAACCTGCCTCTCGCGGCCTGGCTTTCTATTATTCAACTGGGCTGTACCTTGATTCTGACGGTAATAATCCTCCATCGTGGTGGTGGGCTGCCGATACCGGTGGCTCCCCGTTTATCCCATAGCACAAATCGCCAAATACAATCCTGGAAAGAAAGACTATTTCTGGTAATGATGATGGTATTGCTTATCGCATTATTGGTAATGCCATTAGTTGCCCTCGTTTTGCGTTCACTGACTAAACTGGACGCGGTACGCTCTGGAAATAATACGATTTTTGGTTTCACCTTGCAATATTACCGGGAATTGTTTATTAATCGTCAACAGTCATTATTCTATGTACCACCAGTGGAAGCTTTGCGTAATTCCTTTTTTTATGCCCTGGCTGCCAGCGGGTTAGCCTTGTTCTTTGGCTCCCTGGCAACTTATGCCCTTCTTCAAAAAAGCCGTTGGAATAAATTTTTTGATCCGCTGATCATGCTGCCAATGGGCACTTCGGCAGTGACTCTGGGGTTGGGATTTATTATTGTATTCGCGACCTTACCCAATGCGCGCGATTTTTATCCTGTGTTGATTCCCATTGCGCATAGTTTGGTCGCTTTGCCCTTTGTGGTTCGGGTGTTGCAGCCTGCGCTGGCTTCCATTCCTTCTTCCCTCAAACAGGTGGCTGCCACGCTTGGGGCTTCTCCCTGGCAGGTCTGGTTTAGTGTGGAATTGCCCATCGCATCGCGTGCTGCAGCTGTTGCAGGTTTATTCGCCTTTACGATATCATTAGGGGAATTTGGTGCCACCGCCTTTCTCTCCCGGCCGGACATTCCCACCTTGCCGGTGGCTATCTTTCGTTTCTTAAGTCAGCCCGGATCGCTGAATTATGGTCAGGCGCTGGCAATGGCAACCATTCTAATGGCTTTATGTGCCTCGGTGATGCTGGTAATTGATCGTATCAATACTATAAATAGTTGAAAAGGGCCTGGTATGCAAGCTGTTTTAAAAGTGGTTGATATCCATAAGCACTACGACGGTCAGTCTTTACTTCGCGGAGTGAGTTTTGAAGTGCAATCCGGGGAAATTCTATGCCTGCTTGGTTCATCCGGTAGCGGTAAGAGTACGCTTCTGCGCATTATTGCTGGTTTGGAAAATCAAGAACATGGTAAAGTTTTGTGGCAGGGGCAGCCAATGGATGGTTTGCCAGTTCATCAGCGTAACTTTGGTTTGATGTTTCAAGATTATGCGCTCTTCCCGCATTTAAATGTATTTTCCAACGTGGCTTTTGGGCTGCGCATGCGGGGTATTTCTGAGGAATTGATCGGCAAACGGGTTAAGAAAGCACTGGACATGGTGGATATGGATGCATTTAAAAACCGCCGGGTAACAGAACTTTCCGGTGGCGAACAACAGCGGGTAGCCCTAGCTCGTGCCCTGGCTCCTGAGCCACGCCTGTTAATGTTGGATGAACCGCTCGGTGCCCTCGATCGCTCACTGAAAGAACAATTGAGCAATGAATTACGGACTCTTTTGCATCAACTGGATATTCCTGTCATTTATGTGACCCATGATCAGCAAGAGGCATTTACCGTCTCAGACCGGTTGGTTATACTCCACGCAGGTCATATCCAGCAGCAGGGAACTGCCGAGGATATTCTGTCTCATCCGGCATCTCTCTGGCTGGCTGATTTTCTCGGTTTTACCAACCAACTACATGGAAAAGTTAAGATGGTCTTTCCCTTAATAGTAGAAACATCACAGGGATTGTTTCACAGTAGCTTCTCAGTTTCGAACCTCAAACCAGGGCAAAAAGTTACTCTGGTGCTTAAACCAGAGCATTCAAAAATGGTTCGAAAAAACCAAAATGGAAACATGATTTCAGGCAAGGTGCTTGATGTAACTTTCCGTGGAGATGGTTATCTGACCAAAATTTCAGTTAGATCTGAAAAAATTATTTCATTTAAATCACCCCAAAATCATAAAGTTGGTTCATCTCTCCAGGTGGTTTTCCCATGCGAATCGGTCTTGTGTTATGTATGATGAAATTATCCTAATCAAACGTGATCAATCCGGAAAAGAAGTATGGCGGTATTCAGGCCGGATATTACGCACCACCAAAGCTGGAATCCTTGTGGAAGCGCCTTTCAATCGTGACGACTTGCCATTTCATGGTTTGGTTTTCAAGCATAATGACCGTTTTGTAGAATTATATTTAATAGGTCATTGGTTCAATATCTTTGAGATTCATGATCGTGACACAGATGTCATTAAGGGTTGGTATTGCAATGTTACCCGTCCCCCAATCATAAATCCTGGTCAAATTGATTATGATGATCTTGCCCTTGACCTTTTGGTTTACCCGAATGGATGTCAGTTAGTCTTGGATATGGATGAATTTGATGAATTAAATCTCTCTCCTCAGGATCAAGAAAATGCGCGGAAAGGATTAATTGAACTGAAGGAATTATTAAAAAACCCCGCCCATTTCAGTTTTGAAAAGCCGCTTGGGCGGGTTTGAAGAATTATTCGCTGCGTGATTTTCGTTTTTTGGGTTTTTCCTTGAGGAAGAAATAATAGACAGCCCAGCTGACGAAGGCGATTAAAAGAAGAAAGACCATCAAGGGAGCTATGATGGAAGCCACTGAGACAACTGTGGAAGTGGCATCTTCCGCCATACTAACCGGCACATTACCTATGCCAGCCGTTGCCACCCCAACCGCTGGTCGGATGACCGCTGATTTGGTGACATGAATACTGCCCGCCACCAGAAGTCCCATTGCCAGTGCCGCTACCGGGCTGATCCCTGAAACCACATGGGTATTGGCAGCAAAAACAATTGCTCCGGCAGCCGGACGGACAAAAGTTTGGATGACATCGTTGAGATGATGTACCACCGGGATTTTATCAACGAAAAATTCAATAATCAGCAGAATAAAAAGCAAACCGATAATCCACCAGCTGGTAAGCGCATTCCAGGGAGCATCCAGGTGAATTAGATTAAATTTAGCTGTTAGCGCCACCACCAATAGCGGAATATATGCATTCAGGCCGGCGCTGGCGGAAAGACCGAATGCAGAAAAAATTCCCAATAAAGTATCCATAAAACCTCCGTAATTTTTTTATATTATGCCAGACTTGCCCAGGTCCCGGTCAGAACAAGCCGAAATACATCCAGCAGGGTGACTTGCAGCAGGGCACAGAGAAGACCGGCATTGATCATCAATACTAATTCTTTAAATCTTTTAAAGCTGTTCTCCTTATGTAAGATGATAACCCAGATAATTGTGTATAAGGTGGTTAATAATGCCACGACAGTCACTGTACTTATATACGCAAATAATTTCATTAGGATTTCGTTATTGATTAAGATCAATGAAATGATTAAAAATCCTCCGACTCCCATCAAAATTAGTGTTTTTATATCAAAGGGCGAAATCCTATTGCGGTCTTGCCAGACAGTCAGGTTGAATAGGATGAATACTGTTATTGCGACACATAATCCCATTCCAAACCCGGTTATTAGACGTAAGGTATTATTAGGAGTGTAAAGAAGGACCTTGCCTGTAATTCCAATATAAAAAGAATTAAACCCGTCTAACAGCCAGGCAGCGATAAGTAATCCAAGAATTGCCAAAGCTTTTAATGCGGGTAATCCAAAATTTTTGCCTTTGGAAAATAATACTCCCACACCTATAAATACTCCTAGGTACATACCCATGCAACGGCTGCAAAGAGGAAATGTCATTGAGCCGACTGTGAATGAATGAGAGGGTATCTGATGACAGACCGAATAGCCGATGGCCTGCAATTTACCCATCCACCCTTGTGGGGTATGACCCAGCCAAAATAAAAAGAGCATCAAGGTTGCCAGTGCCAGCGCTGTTTGGATCACAATGGAAATTTTTTTGGGTGGTTTCATTTGCTAATAAATTATAGTCTGTGCTGCTTGACAGTTGTTTGGGAATATGACATACTAGACCATAGGAAAGATAATTCCTTTTTCGCCATCCTTTGGATGAGGAGGTGATGTGCACTATGTGTAGTAGTAAACCTAGTGCTGCAGCGTCCCTCCTCGTAAGCCAATAACGGACGCTGCAGCCAAAAAACAAAAAGCCGCTCTTAAGCGGTTTTTTGCTATTATAAGAGGTCTAGTAAATTCTATGAACAAAACTTACCTATATCAAACCGAACTAGCCAAATTAATGGATTGGGATCAGTACTTGATTGGAAATTCCAATTTGCCCGGACCGCGGGCGAATCTTGAGCTTTCACAGGTAGTTGCAAGGATGGGAGAAAAATCCCTATTCTTACGTTACATAAAGATAGATGTAAAGCAAGCTCCCCCAAATTCATCCGGTGAATTTCTGCCGATCTGTGGAACATTGGGATTGGGGGTACTCCTTGTAAAA
>Ga0209777_10009682_pt1 | contig 10336 bp, 15 predicted proteins | sample FrelakmetHBP12HB_FD_187147 | JGI IMG/M metagenome (GOLD analysis project Ga0209777, IMG submission 187147) | Freshwater lake sediment microbial communities from the University of Notre Dame, USA, for methane emissions studies -HBP12 HB (SPAdes)... | ecosystem: Environmental > Aquatic >... | reverse complement strand
TGGTGCGACGCGAATTACTACAGCGCAAGCCCCGAGAAGAACCCCCCCGGGCCGGCGGCGGGCCAGATGCGCGGGCTGAGAGGCGGCTCCTGGAGCTCCAGCCCAAAGGAAAATCGCGTATCGTTCCGCAACAAAGCGGCCCCGCTGAGCCGCGTAGACAACGTCGGGTTCCGTTGCGCAAAAAGCCCCTGACAAAGAACCTAAGCCACAGGCATGGGGCTTTGTTCCCCGGACTAAAGTCCGGGGCTTAAAGAAATTTGTGAAGCTCCCCGCACTAAAGTGCGGGGTTTCCCACATCTTCGGCGCGGGGGTCCACACATCTTCTACGAAACCCCGGCTTTCAAGCCGGGGAGTTTCACAATCTGGCTTCAAGCCCCGGACTTCAGTCCGGGGATTTATTTTAAATCAGCCATGGCAAAAGATTACATATTCCCGCCGGCGACGCGTTACACCTGCATAAACTGCGGCCGCTGCTGCACCCATTGGGCCATCAAGGTGGGAGACGCGGTGGCCGAGAAGCTCCTCGAATACGATTGGGGCGCACATTACGCCGACATGAAGGGCGTCGAGATACTCGTTCGAAGGAAAACCGGTCTCGCGGAGGGGGATGCTTATTTCATGCGAATGAGAAAGGGGGGCCGCTGCCCTTTTCTCGAGCAGAACAACTTCTGCCGCATCCACACCGACCTCGGATACGACGCCAAGCCCGCTGGTTGCAAACTATTCCCCCTGAGCATGGCGGAAGGCCCGCGCGGTATTCACGTAAGGGCGAGCTATTATTGCCCTGCCGTGGCCAGTAACGAGGGCAAGGCTTTGACCGCGCAGACCCGCTGGATCGCCCAAAGCCACCGCCAATCCGGCGCTCAACCTCTGGGCGAGACGTTCTTTCTTTCCGAGGGGACTCCGATCAAGTGGCCTGAAGCGCTGCTGCTGGAGGGCAACCTGTTGCGCATTGTGCAGGAGGCGGGACGTACCATTTCGGACCGGCTCAAGCTTTGCGGCGCCCTTATCGAGGCGCTCATCAATAGATCGGGGGGGGATGAAAAATCGCGATTGGGGAATTTCCTGCGCGAAATGGAGAAGCTTTCCTGCGGCCCGCTCCTGGACGAAATAGGCCGTCCCGCCCCTTCCCCCATGAGAGGCAGGTTGGCCCTGGCGCTCTTCCTCATACAAGACACGCGGCCCACCACCGCCGCGCGGATAATGCGCATCCCCGGCATGTTGCGCTTCCTCATAAAATTAGGCTCTCTCAAATCTCACATGCTGGGCGCAAGGGCGAGCCTCTCAGCGTTGTGGCGCGTAGAATTTAGCGTCACTGCCGAGTCCGAGGAGCTGTTGATCCGCTATCTCGTACAGAAAATAACGGGCAAAAGATACATCGAGGGCGACCTGGCCATCGAGGGAGGCTGGGCGCTGTTGTGCGCCGCATTCAAGCTGACCGAGCTGCTTGCCAGGCTGAAGGCGGCCTGCGAAAACCGCGATAAGGTCTCCCATCAGGACATCATCGCCGCTATCGGCGTCGCCGACCTGCTGGTGGTCGAGCACACCGTTTTCTTCCAGATGGATATGACCAGGCGGCTTCTGAATATCGTATTGAGCCAGCCGGGGATGTATCGAAATGTCCTTGATGCGTTATAATTTGACAGTTCACAGGCAAGATATAAACAGGATAATAGACAGATGATAGATGAACACGACGAATTGAGTCGCCGTTGCCCCCCGCTTGGAGGGCCTGTGCCCTTTAAGTATTGCCGCACCGTCAACCGGAAGCTCCCGTGCGGGCGTATTCTCCTCTGCTGGGGCGGCAAAATAGACATCCCGGCGTTTCTTGAGGCTAATTATAAGGAAGAGGAACTGAAAGCGGTGTTCGAGCGCGACCCGCGAACCAAGGTTCAGAAGATCGTCCAGATGGCCGATGAGGCGCTGAAAAAATAAAAGCGGCGCCGGGCCTGTCTCGCTTTTGTCTGGTAAAATCCGTAACCCATGTACTTGCACAAGCTTTTTTATTATATTACTATGCCCGTGCTCGCAATAAAGCGCGGCATGGAGAACTGAATGGCTGTTTATCTTATAACAGGGGTTTCCGGGTACCTCGGCGGGCGTATACTCGATGCGCTGGCGGGCAAGCCGGACGTGGATAAGATCATCGGTGTGGACATCAAGGAACCGGCAAAAACCTTGCCGAACCTTGAATTTCACAAAATGGACATTCGCGACGAGGCGTTGAGAGAGCTGGCCAGGAGGGAAAAGGTCGAGGTTTTTATCCACCTTGCATTTGTTCTCGACCCGCTGTTCAACCTCGTCAAAATGCACTCGATAGACGTATGGGGTACCGACAACGCGCTGCGGGCCGCGGCCGCTGCGCGGGTGAAGCAGGTGTTCGTCACCAGCTCCACCTCGGCGTACGGGGCGTTGCCGGATAACCCCGAGCCTCTCCTCGAGGAATCTCCCCTTCGCGCGCCCAAGCATTATCAATATGCTTATGATAAGGCGCTGATTGACCGCCAGTGCCGGAAATTCATGGAGGAGCACCCGGCGATCAAGTTTACCATGGTGAGGCCGTGCATTGTGCTTGGGCCGAACGTGAATAATTACATCTCGCGCGGCATCCTGAACATGGGCCGCGCCTCTTTGAGAGGCTATGATCCCAATTTTCAGTTTGTTCACGAAGACGACGTGGCCCGGGCGTGCGTCGCCTGTATCGAGCGGAAAGCTCACGGCGTTTTCAACCTTGTAGGCGAGGGTACCTTGTGCTTTAGCGAAATGTGGGAAATGAAAAGCGGGTGGGGGGTTCCTATTGCACTCCCGGTATGGCTGGCGTATCCAGTGGCTGAATTCCTGTGGCAAATGAGCCTGCCCCTTGCTGAAGCCCCTTGCGGCCAGCTGGACTTTTTCAGGTGGCCCTGGTGGGCGAGTGGGGAGAAGATGAAACGCGAGCTGGGTATCTCGCAACGCTACTCATCAAGAGAAACCTTCGGAATCTTTCTTAAAGCCAACGGCAAGTGATCCGGTCAGCTTAGGATTCCCGATTTGATCATCAAGTACTTACTTTTTTTAAAGTTACTTTGCATTTAGTAAAATTACTTTACCCAAAAACCACCTATTTAAGCCCTTTTAGGCTTTGCGAATTTCCTTAAAAAAGGCCGATTTCCATTATAAATCAGGTAGTTACGAGATATTTTCACGGGTTGGCATTGGTCTTGAATATAATAAAGTGCAAGGGAATGCCCCTTCCCTTGTGGCCGCTGGATATAACAATAATCAGCGGCGACCTCCCTAAGGGGCTGTCGGGCCCCCAACCGGCAGCCCCCCTCCTATTCTTTGGGGCATGTAGGCGATGGTTCCCCGTATCCAAGCCCCATAACGCTCATAAGTTCCTTGGCCTCGAGTATTTGTTCCAGCGTGAGGTGCGGCAGCTTCATGGGCCGCTGGTTGCACATGTAATCGCTTTCGGCCCAGTCCTTAATATTATAAAGCCCTTCCTTGATGGCCTGTTCGTATAACGCGGTGCCGGGGGCGGGGGTTGTGATGGACGGGCTGATCGAGTTGGGCCTGATGCGTTCGAGGAGCCTCAAGGTGGCCTCGATGTCGTCTGCGGTTTCAATGGGGGCGCCGATCATGATGAACGCATGAGTGGCGATGCCGCGCTCGCGGCACAAATCGAACGCCCGCTCGGTCTGGGCCACCGTAATCCCCTTGCGGTAATAATCCAGCACCCGCTGGGACCCGGATTCCACGCCGAAAGCGATCATCCTGAGGCCGGCCTCCTGCATGGCGTCCAGGAGCTTAGGATTAACCTGGTCAACCCGGCCCTGGCATACCCATCCCCATAATGGGGTACGCAAATTATCCAACTGCTTTTTCAGGTCGCGGAACCAGCCGGGCCGGTTGGTGGTGAAGGCGTCGTCCCGGAAAAGCACGCGGTCTACCACGCTCCGCGCAACGGTGTCCACCTCAAGGGCCACGTTTTCAGCCGACCGCCGCCTGATCCTCGCGCCAAAGAGCCGCTCCTGCATGGGCTTGCAGTACGAGCAATGATACGGGCAACCACGCATAGCCACCATTCCCGCCTGCTTCAGGCCCGCGCCGAAATAACGCTCATAATCCAACATCGAGCGGTCGGGAAACGGCAGCGAATCGAGGTCCTCGATAAACGACTCACGAGAGACGGATATAACCTCTTCGCCGCGCCTGAAAACAATCCCCGGAACACTATCCAACGATTTGCCTTCCTCGATTGAGTCCGCAAGAAGTGGCGCCGAAACCTCACCTTCGCCAATCACAACAATATCAAACCCCGCCCGCAGGGTTTCCTCGGGAAGCGCCGTCGCATGCGGGCCGCCTATAACCACCGGCAGTCCGGCATCGCGCTTCTTGACGGCTCGCAAAACCTCAACGGCGCGCCCGAAAAGCGCCGTCGCGCTTGAAATCCCAACCATCCCGACCCCTTCCAACTCGCCCGAAATATCAGGCATTTCATCATAAAAGCTCAAATCCAATAATTTCGCCTCGTGGCCCGCCATTTTCAGCGCCCGCTCGATGTAAAGTAGTCCGAGCGGCTCCTGAACGCCCCCTGTGTTCGGATATCGAAACCGCGGATATATCAAAAGAATTTTCACAGGGATTATGGTAGGGAACCAAAGCGAAACGGTCAAATAAAACTTTTTACCTGGAAGGGACTTGACAAGCCGTTTATGAGGATTTATATTTGCATAGTGATGCAAATATGCGACGATCAAAATGCTCGGGGAAAAAAAGGGTCATGTTGCGATGGAATCGGGGAATTGCTGGCTCCCCGCTTTTTCAAGGCGCTTTGCGATCCCAACCGGATAGCGATTCTGGGGCAATTGCTTGGGTGTTGCGGGCCGCTGAGGGTGAGTGAAATCGCTGGCTGTTGCCCTGTGGACATTTCCGTGGTGTCCCGCCATCTGGCGGTTTTACGCGATGCCGGGATATTGAAGGCCGAGAAGCGGGGCAAAGAGGTCTTTTACTCCGTGCAATTTGACACGCTACCGACTCTTCTGCGGCGCATGGCCGACGCGATCGAGGCCTGTTGCCCGGGCAATACTGAATCGAAGGAGAAACGCGATGAATAAAAGTGAAAAAATTCGCAGTGAAGTTTCCGAGACATATTCCAAAGCCGTGACGGGCGGCGGCGGTTGCTGTTCCCCTGCGGCCACGCCGAAGGGCGTTGTGGCCAAGCTGGCCGGCTACACGAGGGAAGATCTGGAATCGCTTCCTCCCGAGGCGGTGATAAACTCATTCGGCTGCGGCAATCCGCTGGCGTACAGCGATGTTCGTGAAGGCGATGTGGTGCTCGACCTCGGCGCTGGCGCCGGCATTGACATACTGATCGCGGCGAAAAAAGTCGGGCCGAAGGGCCGCGCCATCGGCATAGACATGACAGACGAAATGATCGCAAAGGCGAACGAAAACATACTCATCTCCGGCTTGAAAAACGTCGAGGCGCGCAAGGGCATCATCGAGAAGATGCCCGTCGAGTCGGCGTCGGTTGATTGGGTCATCTCGAACTGTGTCATCAACCTGTCGCCTGAAAAAGACAAGGTCTTCGCCGAAATAGCGCGCGTCCTTAAACCGGGCGGGCGAATGCTCGTCTCCGACATAGTTGCGACCGACCTGCCGGATTACGTGCGGCGCAACAAGACGCTCTACTGCTCATGCGTGGCGGGCGCGATAAGCGAAGTGGAATACATCCAAGGCCTGAAAAACGCGGGCCTCGTTGATGTCGAGGTCAGGGAGCGGCTGGTTTATGACAAGCTCCAGCTCAAAGGGTTCATTCAATCGGAGGTGAAGGCCGGGGACGATTCGGGGTGCGGTTGCGGCTGCGCCGGAGAAGGCGAAATCGGCCAGATCGCAAAATTGCTCGCCGGAAAGGTCTGGAGCGCCAAATTCTACGCGCGGAAAGGAAACTGAAACCGCAGATTGCGCCGATTTCGCAGATTATATGATTAAATAAACATAATATAAGGCGTGGCCGGGAGGGACTTCAGTGTTGCCGGAGCACGTAAGTTTTTCACGATGTGCGGCCTCGAAGAAATAATTTAATAATCTGTGAAATCTGCGGTTTATTCCTCTTAAACATAAATGAGGTAGCCATGTCTGATTGTGTTTTTTGCGATATTGTCGCCGGAAAGGCCCCGGCCTATAAAATCCACGAGGATCATCACTCGCTGTGCATCCTCGACATCAACCCCTTCGTGAAGGGACACTGCCTTGTAATTCCCAAGCGGCATGTCCCGTGGTGGCACGATCTCAGTGAAGAGGAAACAGCGAGCCTTTTTAAAATCGCCCGAACGGTCTCGCAAAAATTGATGCAGACCTACAAGCCCGATTTCGTCTGCATTTACGCCCGCGGAAGACGCATTCCCCACACTCATATTTTCCTCGTCCCGACTTTCGGCGGAGACCTCCTCGACCGCTATTTCAACGCCCTTGAAAAATTCCAGGAGTCGCCGCCAGAGCTGGCCGGGCTGAGGGAGAAAGCCTCGCTCGAAAAAGCCGCCCTCGAACTCACAAAATCGGGCCGCCTTTGACTTCGGCGACCGAATGAAATATAATCGCCATCGAAAGGAAAGGAAAAATGTTAAAGATTTCCGAGAAAGCTGCGTCGCTGGCGAAAAAATATTATTCGTCGGCTTTATTATTCCTGCTGTCCCTTGTTTTTTTAAGCGACTTTTCGGGGAATGCGGCGGCAAAAAAAAAGGACTGCCATCCCAAAAAAGTCTACGGCCCCCCTCCCTGCCATTCCGATGAATATTGCGTCCAGAAGTTCGGAGAAGGCTGGTACTGTAATAAGGATCACGGTTATGATGACGGATGCGGCAGGAAAATAATCTGGCCGGTTTGCTCCGAGAAAAAAAAGCAGGAGCCGCCTAAACCTCATTGATGTTCGATTCGATAAAGCGCCGCCTGCGCTGGAAGATCAATTCCCTCAATTTCGATAAACTGTCCCGGGAACACCCCCTCGATTACCTTTTCCTTGAAGTGACGCGCCGCTGCAACCTGATATGCGTCCACTGCGGCAGCGATTGCTCCCCCGAACCCCGCGACGAATTGCCTGCTTCAACATGGATGGACATATTGCGCCAGATCGCGGAGGATTTCCCCCCGAAAGAAGTAATGGTCGCGGTGACCGGCGGCGAGCCGCTGCTCAAGGATGGGATAATTGACATTTTCTTCGAGATCGGCCGACGGGGATTCCCCTTCGGCATGGTCACGAATGGGACGCTGCTCGATCGGGACATCGCCGCGATGATCGTGGAGAGCGGCATGGGTTCCGTTTCCCTGAGCCTCGATGGCCTGCCCGAAGGTAACGATTCGCTCAGGGGGAGAGGCGTGGCCGATAAAGTTGAAATTGCCACAAAGAACCTTCGTGACGCAGGTTACAGGGGCAAGCTCGAGATAATCACGACCCTGACCCGCCCCGCCGTCCCGCGCCTGGATGAAATCAGGCGACATATAGCGGCCCTCGAGGTATCAAGCTGGCGCGTCGTGCCTGTCATGCCCATCGGCAGGGCGGCGGCCCGCCCTGATTTGATACCGACGCCGGAAGACCTGAAAGTGACGCTCGATTTCATCAAAAAGGCGCGCGCGGACGGCTACTTGCCCGCGCCGGAGTTCGGCGAGGAGGGATACCTCGGCGATGAGTTCGAGGCCGAGGTGCGGCCCTTTCTTTTCCAATGCCGCGCGGGTCTGAGCACGGCGGGAATAATGAGCGACGGCCGCATCGGCGCGTGCCCCGAGCTTGCGGACTCCTTCACACAAGGGCATATTTCAACCGACCGCTTCAAGGATGTCTGGGAAAATCGCTTCGAGGTATTCCGCGACAGGTCATGGACCTGCCGCGCCGCCTGCGCTTCCTGCGACGCCTTCAGCCGCTGCAAAGGCGGCAGCCTCCACCTGTACCCCGACCCCGATAAGGATTTTTTAAGATGTTATTATTTGATGTTGAAGATGTAGGGGCGCATGGCGCGCGTCCATCCGCCAAATCACGGAGACACGGAAGCGGATCCCGCGCTTCAATAATTCAATTCATGTGTTCAGACAAGGGGTCCAGACGGACGAAGACGTTTAAACCCCTTGTCTGTGTTCCTTGAATCCTTAATTTAACAACGGATGAGCATTTCAGTTTCCCAGCTTTCTGAGAAGGCGGGACATGGGGTAGCATTTAACGCCGACGGCTTCAAATAAAGCTATTAACGACTCAACGAAGAACGGCTTCCAGTTGTTCAAGCTCGACCTGGGGATGTTTTCTGGAGATTTTCAGGAGGCGCCTGGCGGAGAGGATTTCGATGCCGTGTATCTCCCCATCAGGACCGTAATCAATGGCGACATCGGCGCTGATGCGCACGGTATGGTCCACCCCATGCCCTTTAAGTGTCAGGTAAACAGCGTCTGCCTTCGGGTCATAACTTATTTTCATCTTCCACATCCTTCTGAGAAAAAAAGGCATAGACAGTAATTACTACGATCTCCTCTTCCTCATCAACGAATACTGGCGCCACGTCCTTGCAGCGATACCAGCGGCCATACCGTTCCTTCTTGTAAGGAAAAGACTTGACGCACATAAGCTTCCCCTCTTCCGCATTTTCCCAAGCTGCCTTTCTAATTGTCAATTCCACCTCCTCTTTTGTGATGTCTCTTTCTCGCATGCGCTTGGCGGAGTGGTAGGTGAAATTGATCGGTTTCACAAAAAAATGTTATAAGAGAAGGAGATAAGTGTCAATTACGGGATAGGAAATGTAAGGCTTACGGGCAAGGGTGAAGTTATGTGCTATATTAACAATGAAAATGAGCGCATGGAGGTTTGAAATGGAGAGCGGATATACGGGGGTGTTTGAAAAATCAGGGGAGTGGCACATCGGGTACGTGGAAGAATTGCCAGGGGCAAATACACAGGGCAAAACTCTTGAGGATGCGCGGGAAAATCTTCGGGAGGCCATAGAATTGATTTTGATATCGAATCGTGAACTCGCCACCCGAACAATAAATGCTATTGACAAATATGGCTGAAAATATTAGGTTTTTTGGGGGACAATAATACTCCATGCCAGAAATAAGCGGATTTTTTGGAATAATCATCTAAATGTATTATAAAGATCACGAACCGCCACATTTTCACATCCGATATGGTGACGATAAAGCCATTATGGCGATCGACACTCTTTCGATGCTAGAGGGGCGTCTTGGCCCGCGTGTTTTAGGGCTGGTTACCGAATGGGCGGCGCTTCATAGAAATGAGTTGCGGGCGGACTGGGAATTGGCGAAACTTATGGAAGCGCTCAAGCCTGTAGCTCCATTGGAATAGGAGATAACCGACAATGTTGAAAGACATCGTGTTTGTGGAGCCTGTTGGCGATTACCGTATCAAGTTGCGCTTTGAAGATGGCGCTGAAGGTATCGTAGATGTTTCCGAAATTGTTCCATTCGAGGGGATTTTTTCCGCCCTAAGAGATAATAACGCTTTCAACAAAGTGCGGCTTAATAACGAACTCGGCACTATCGAATGGGAAAACGGCGCCGACCTCGACCCCGATGTACTCTATTCAAAGGTAATTGGTAATCCAATTCCCAGATACCCGGTTTGCATTCAAGCCGAATGAGTTGAATCTCATTCCACGGGCGCCACGAATAAGAGCCAGCTTGTCCTGGCTTAAACATTTACAGAATACCAATCAACCGATTGGAAATCTGAAAGAAAATGTGGAAAGTTCAAAAAAATTATGCGGATGTGGTTGCAAGTGAAGTTGTTAAACATGGTCTTGATCCAGAAAGGGTTGTAAAAGAATACGGTAAAATCAGTCCAAAGAAAGTGACTATAAATTTCGGAATTGGTGAGCATTTCTATGAAACAAGTTACGGGTTTATGAGCGGCTACGCCCATGAACGTGGTTTTGCTTTTGATTATTATTATGATGGATCGGATGGTAAGCGCCTGTTTATGTTGGGTCCTGTTGAGAAAAACCCGGGAATAATTTTTGATATTTTCTTTGATTTGCTTAGAAATTTGATAACAGCATTGCGAATAGTAGAAGAACCGAGATTGGAGGAAAAAGCACTCAAGATTGCTTAAAAAATTGAAAAAAGAGGATTAGAACTCATTGATGCCCCGGATTGATATCCGGTGTTTCGCGGAGCGCGATAATTGAAAAAGATGAGGTAACATGAACGGAATACAGAACATAGTGCCGGTTGACATTGAAGTCGAGTTGAAGCAGAGCTTCCTCGATTATTCAATGTCCGTAATCATTGCACGCGCCTTGCCGGACGTTCGGGACGGTCTGAAGCCGGTGCACCGCCGCATCCTGTACACGCT
>Ga0209777_10009681_pt1 | contig 10336 bp, 7 predicted proteins | sample FrelakmetHBP12HB_FD_187147 | JGI IMG/M metagenome (GOLD analysis project Ga0209777, IMG submission 187147) | Freshwater lake sediment microbial communities from the University of Notre Dame, USA, for methane emissions studies -HBP12 HB (SPAdes)... | ecosystem: Environmental > Aquatic >... | reverse complement strand
GCGAACGCCTCGGGCAGCGCGGCCTGCAGACGCAGCTCGGCCGTCGCGGCGCCGGCCGGCAGCTCGAGACGCCATGCATGCAGGAGCAGGAACGCGGGCTCCAGATGTTTGCGCAGCGCGGCATCGCGAACACCGCGCTGGCGCGGCCCGCCGTAGAGGTCGTCACCGACGATCGGGTGGCCGGCGTGCGCGAGGTGGACGCGCAGTTGGTGCGTGCGACCAGTGTGTGGGGTGAGCGCGAGCAGGCTCACGTAGGGCGCTGCGGCGAGCATGTGGTATGAGGTGAGCGCTCGCCTCCCTGCGGGATCCACGCGCATACGGCGGCGATCGTCGCGGTTCGGGCCGAGTGGCCAGACCCACTCGCCGCTGCGTGGCCGCGGCCGTCCCCACACGAGCGCGAGGTAGGTCTTGCGAATGCGATGCGTGCTGAACCCCCGCACCAGCTCGCGGTGCGTCTCCGCATCGCGCGCCAGCAGCACGAGCCCCGACGTGCCGAGGTCAAGCCGGTGGGCAAGGAGGAGGTCGTCGGCGTGAAGCCCGTAAGACTCGCGCTCACCCGCGGGCAGTGTCGCGAGCAGGCGCGCGACGGCGGCATGTGGCTCGCTGCGGCGGGTGGCGAGGCTGACGCCGGCGGGCTTGTTGAGGACGACAAGCCTCTCGTCGACGTAGATGATCGCGGCTCGGGGCAACGGCGTCACATGGCCAGCATCGCACGGCTGAAGCGACGCGCGCGAGTCCGGGCGGGCCGACCCCCTTGACAACGGTGATATGTGCCCTATCTTGGTCACGGATGGATAGCGAAGTCTCACCAGACCGACCTCCAAGTAGTACCAACCCCGCGAGCAGATTCTCCGCGGCCCCGTCAGAGGTATCCCCAGACGCGGCCGCGGTTGCTTTTCCCACCACGAAAACGCCTGCCGCGGTCGCGTCACATGTGCCGATGCGGCTGCGGTGCGGCTCTGGCGGGATGGGCGCCTAAAGGGACGAGAGCCATGCTCCCGCCGCCCACGATGGCGCTCCCGCCGGGCCACTTCCGGATGGCCCAAAGACCAAGCGAACAACGGTGCGAGGCCGTGAGCGCAGTTGGCCCGCGCCTTGCTAGAGGCGAAAAATCCTTCCGTCCTGGAGCGCAAGAGCAATGACAACAAACGTGGCAGCAGCGGATCCCCTATTAGCAAGCGCGCGGCGTGACGAGATCTGCCGGATCTTCGGCGAGACCTACGACCCCGCGCGCTGGAACGACTGGCGCTGGCAGATGCGGCGCCGTCTGAGCAAACCCGAGCAGTTCGAGCAACTCCTGCATCTCACGCCGGCGGAGCGGCGCGGCCTTGTGCTGTCGCACGAGAAGTTCGCGCTCGCCGTGACACCACACTTCGCCGAGTTGATCGACCCGAGCGACCCCCGTTGCCCGATCCGGATACAGGTCGTGCCGCGCGAGGACGAGGTCGTCGTCGGTCCGGGCGATATGGTCGATCCCTGCGGCGAGGACCACGACTCGCCGATTCCTGGGCTCGTGCACCGCTACCCCGACCGGGTGCTCGTACTTGCCCTCGATACCTGCGCTTCGTACTGCCGCTACTGCACGCGCTCGCGACTGGTGAGTCAGGGCGAGCTTGAACCGCTGCCACTGCGCGTGAACGCGATCATCGACTACATCCGCGAGCACACCGAAGTGCGCGATGTGCTGCTCTCCGGCGGCGACCCGCTGCTGATGTCGGAAGATCGCCTCGACGACATTCTCGGTCGCCTGCGCGCGATCCCCCACATTGAGTTCGTTCGGATCGGCACGCGGGTGCCGAGCTTCTTGCCGCAGCGCATCACGCCGGAGCTCGTCGCCGTGCTGCGCCGCCACCGCGTCTGGCTGTCACTGCACTTCTGCCACGCCCGCGAACTCACCCCAGAGGTCGCACAGGCGTGCGACCTGCTCGCGGACGGTGGCATCCCGCTCGGCTCGCAGACGGTGCTGCTGAGGGGCGTCAACGACGACGTCAAGACGCTGAAGGACCTCTTCCACGGTCTGCTCAAGCTCCGGGTACGCCCGTACTACCTGTACCAGTGCGACCCGGTGGTGGGGACCAGCCACCTGCGCACCTCGGTGCGCAAGGGGATGGAGCTGATCGCCGGACTGCGCGGGCACACCAGCGGCTACGCGGTGCCGACCTACGTGATCGACGCCCCCGGTGGCGGCGGCAAGGTGCCGATCCAGATGGACACCATTCTCGGCTACGAGGGCGGCATTGCCACGCTGCGCAACTGGCAAGGCGAGCGCTACAGCTACACCGATCCGTCGGTTCACGCCTGAGGCATGGCACTCACCGTCGGGCTTTGCTACGACCTCAAGGAGGATTACCTCGCCGCCGGGTTCAGCCCAGAGGCCGTGCTCGAGTTCGACAGCGAGGACACCGTCGCTGGCCTCGAGAGCGCGCTCGTCGAGCTCGGCTACCGAAGTGAGCGCATCGGGCGGGGGCGCGAGCTCGCGCGCAGGCTCGTCGCCGGTGAGCGCTGGGGTCTTGTCTTCAACATCGCGGAAGGCGTCCAGGGTCGCGCGCGCGAGGCACAGGTGCCTGCGCTGTGCGAGCTCTACGAGCAGCCGTACACGTTTGCCGATCCGCTCACGTGTGCCTTAACGCTCGACAAGGCGCTCGCCAAGCGCGTCGTGCGCGACCATGGACTTGCGACCGCTCCCTTCGCGGTCGTGCGCGCCGAGGCTGAGGCCACCGCGGTCACACTCGCGCCCCCCCTGTTCGTGAAACCGGTGGCCGAGGGCAGCTCCAAGGGCGTAACCGGGCGCTCACTGGTGACCGACGCTCGTGAGCTGCCGGCCGTGTGCGCCGAGATGCTACGGACGTTCTCGCAGCCGGTCCTGGTCGAGTCGTTTCTGCCCGGGCGTGAGGTGACGGTCGGCATTCTCGGCCACGGCGATGGCACCCGCGTGCTCGGTGTGATGGAGGTCATCTTCACCGAGCGCTCGGAGGCGGCGGCGTACACCGCGCTCAACAAGGATGAGTACCTGGAACGCGTGCGCTACCGCTTGCTCGAGCACGACCCGCTCGCCGCGCCGGCGCGCGCGTTCGCGCTCGCCGTATTCGGCGCGCTCGAGTGCCGCGATGCCGCGCGCGTGGACCTGCGCTGCGACGGCGCCGGTGCGCTCCACTTTCTCGAGGTCAATCCGTTGCCCGGGATCAACCACGTGCGCTCCGACCTGCCGATCATGGCGCGTCTCGCGGGCCTGCCGTACCGCGAGCTCGTCGGAGAAATCGTCGCTAGCGCCCGACAGAGGCAGTCAGCTTGAGCCTGCGCTGGGTCGTGATCGCTCACCCGGTCGTGGCGGAGGACGCGGACGCCTCGACCGCGGACGTACTCGATCAGGTGCGCCTGGTCGAGGCCGGTCTGGTGCAGCTTGGCCGTCCCTGCACGATCGTGGCTGTCAGCGGCGGACGCGTGTGGGAGCACGCTGCCAGCTTCGGCGGGGCTGTCGTATTCAACCTGCTTGAGGCGCCGCCGGGACGACCGCAGCTTCACGCCTGGGCGACCGGCGCGCTTGAGCTGCTCGGAGTGTCGTTCACCGGCTCGTCGGCGGGAACGCTCTGGCTCACGACCGACAAGATCGCCACGCGCGCGCTGCTGCGCGATGGCGGCCTGCCGATCGCCGACGGTGGTCGTCTCGACCTCCGGCGCCCGGCTGCGCTCGATCGCGTGCCGCCACCGTGGATCGTGAAGCCAGCGTGGGAGGACGCTTCCATTGGCCTCGAGGGCAAACCCGTGTGCGACACGCCTTCGGAAGCGCTGGCGCGCGGCCGCGCGCTCACGCTGCGCTTTCCGGGTCAACCCATCCTCGTCGAACACTTCCTCCCTGGCCGAGAGTTCAACGTCTCACTCCTCGCCGGCGAGATGGGCGTGGACGCGTTGCCGGTCGCCGAGATCGCGTTCCTGGACTTCCCTCCCGATGTGCCGGCGCTGGTCGGCTACGAGGCCAAATGGGCGAGCGGCTCGTTCGAGGAGACCCACACCGTGCGGCGTTTCCCCGGTGTCGAGGACGCCGCGTTGCTCTCCCGGCTGCGTGAGCTCGCGCTCGCAGCATGGGAACTGTGCGCTCTGGCGGGCTACGCCCGCGTGGATCTGCGTCTCGGGGAGGACGGCGCACCGCGCATCCTCGAGGTCAACAGCAACCCCTGCCTCGCGCCGGACGCGGGCTTCATGGCGGCGGCGGCGCACGCCGGCATTTCTTCTCCGGAGGTGGTCCGGCGTATCCTCGCGGCCGCGCACCGGCCGGCCGACCCGGCCTGAGCACAGGCTGACTGCAATCTTCTTCGCCGGGAGCGTGAGGAGGCTGGTGTGAGCATCCGGACCGAGTTGCGACCAGAGGACAGGGAGCCGCTTAAGCAGGTCCTCGAGGGGACCGGGTTCTTCAACGCTGCGGAGCTCCAGGTCGCGCTCGAGCTCGTCGACGACCGCCTTGCGCACGGCGAGAACAGTCACTACCGATTCCTCGTGCTTGAGGACGACGGTGCGGTGCGCGGCTACTCGTGCTGGGGGCCGATCCCGGGGACGGTGGCGTCCGCGGACCTGTACTGGATTGCCGTGCACGCGGGCACGCAGCGCCAAGGGCTCGGGAAGAAGATCCTGCGCGCCACCGAGGACGCGATCGCGCGCGAGGGGCGCACCCGCATCTACCTCGAGACCTCGACCCGAGCGCAGTACGAACCTACCCGCGCTTTCTACCTGCGCTGCGGCTACCACGTTGCCGCCGAGTTCCCGGACTTCTACGCCCCCGGCGACGGCAAGGCCGTGTTCCTCAAGGTGCTGCCGCGCGTGCACTGATTCTGTTTGCCCCTCGAGTGCGCGGCCGCTGGAGAAATGGCCGTTGGCATCCGTGGGGCGGATTGAACGCCCCCTCCGAACCGCTGGCAATACGCGCTAGCGGGAAACCGGATCGAGGCGCCTGGCTCGGGAGTTGGCCATGAGGGTGCTCGTGACCGGTGCGACGGGTTACATCGGCGGCCGCCGCAACCGGCATTCGTCTTGCCGCGTACCGGGGTGGGCTCTTGCCCAAAGCGGGTCCGGCTTCGGTCTACCTCGCCAGACCACTGGAGGTGGGCGAGATCCGGCGTGCGGGGATTTCCACGAGGGAACTTCGCGCCAACGTCATCATCGGAAACGTTATCCATCCGTTCGTCGCGAACATCGCCACCCGCGCGAGGTACGTGCCGGGGAGGCACTGGACTTGGCGCGTGTCGAAGCGGTGGAACCAACGTGCCTGCTGCGCCTGCGGGCCGGGATGACGCTTCCCGGGTGGGCCTGGCTGCAGCGGGAGGGCGTACCTGGCGGCTACGGCACCCGTCTCGTGCCGCCCGCGGGGTTGGCACCGACGGACCTCGCAGGCGCTCTACTGGAACCTCCTTCTCTGCACAGAGGCTCATCTTCTCCGGTCTGGTGTGGGCGGTCGCTCGGGAGGCTATGACCGAAGCGAGCCGCGCGGCGCCAGCGCCAGGAGAACCACGGCAGCGAGGGCGAGCCCGGCGCCGGTGAGCAACGCCGCGGCCACGAGAGGTCCTGCCACCGCGCCGGCGTGGTCGAGCGAGCGCTGAAGCCCGAACGCCTCGCCGCGACGGTCGGGCGGGGTCGCGTCGGTGATGAGCGCATCACGCGGCGAGGTACGCAGTCCCTTGCCGACGCGATCAGCAAAACGGAGACCGAGCACCGCTGGCCAGCTCGCTGCTAGGCCGATGAGCGGGCGCGCCAAGCCTGCGAGCGCGTAGCCGGCGACAACGAGCGGTTTGCGCCGCCGAAGCCGATCAGACCAACCGCCTGAAAGCGCCTTGAGCAGCGCCGCCGTGGACTCTGCCACGCCCTCGATGACGCCAAGCGCCTGCGGACCTGCCCCGAGGACGGCGGTGAGGAAGACCGGCAACAACGGGTAGATCATCTCGCTCGAGAGGTCTGTGAGCAGGCTGACGACGCCGAGCGTGACGACGGTCGCCGGCAGGCCGCCGTGCCGTGGGCGCACCTGCGCTTCCGCCTGGCTCACGGCGTGCTGCCACGCGTGGTGGCGGTCGTGTCGCTGACCTGGTGCGCCGTGCGCCTCCTGGCGCGTCATGGTAGCGCGAGCGCGCGGTCGCCGCCGCCGCCGTGCGCGCCGGAGGTATGCTTGTGGCGCTGGACGCGATCAACAGGTTTCACGGGGAGACCGTCATGACGTTTGCGGCGGGAACCAGGCTGGGTGCGTACTCGATCACCGGCCTGCTTGGCGTAGGTGGCATGGGGGAGATCTACCGGGCGCGCGACGAGCGGCTCGGACGTGACGTGGCGTTGAAGATCGTCGCCGGCCACCTGCGCCACGACGACGATGAGCTGCTGCGCTTCGAGCGCGAGGCGCACACATTGGCCGTACTCTCGCACCCCAACATCCTCGGCATCTATGACTTTGGCGAAGCGCAGGGAGTGCGCTTCGCGGTCACCGAGCTGCTCCTCGGGGAAACGCTGGATGAGCGGCTGCGCCGGGGCGCGCTGCCATGGCGTACGGCGGCCGCGATCGCTTCTGCCATCGCTCAAGGGCTTGCTGCCGCTCACGCGCGCGGCATCGTGCACCGCGACCTCAAGCCAGCGAACGTCTTTCTGCTCGCTGATGGCGGCGTGAAGATCCTCGATTTCGGGCTCGCCCGGCTCACCCTCGGCGACTCGGACGTGGGCGTCAGGGTGCCAAAGGAGGGTGTCTTCGTCGGTACCAAGGTCTATATGTCGCCCGAACAGGTCAGTGGTGAGCCAGCCGACGCCCGTTCCGACATCTTCTGCCTCGGCTGCGTGCTTTACGAGATGCTGATTGGGTGGGCGCCATTCTCGCGTCTTGGCGTCGCGGCAACGATGGCTGCAATCCTTCAGGACGAACCACCCCCGCTCGCCACCCGCGGCAAAGCCATCCCCCCCGCGCTGGCCGCGCTCGTCGCCGGCTGTCTCGCCAAGGAGCCGAAACAGCGCTTTCAGGCTGCGCTCGATCTCGCTTTCGGTCTCAACGCGATCATTTCGACGCCAAGGGCGCTGGCGCCCGCCGCCTCATGGCCAGTTCGGGTGCTGCTGTTCGCCGCCGGCATCCTCGCGGGCATTGGCCTCACGCTTGTCACCCTCTACGTGCTGCGCTGACCTTGGCTGCAGCTTCTTGCACCGGCCCGCCAGCGCACGCGGCCGTGCGCAGCGCCAAGAGCACAAGGGAATGCGGCGCCACGCCGGGCGCGTATCGACTTTGAGAATATGGGCCGCAAGCGAGCGCCGGAACACAAGCACCGAGACACGCCCGACGATTTTGGCACCAGCGTCCGTGGGACAAGTCGGGCCAGCGCGGTGGGGGTCCCAGAGAAGTGGCCCAAGAAGAGCAAAGGCTCATAGGGGCTGTGACACCTCACTATCTGCCGGCCTACTGGCCTGGGGGGTCAGACAGAAGGTCGCCGCGACGTCTTAGTTGACCGTCCTTCGCTTCCGGTCCGCGACGCCTTGCTCGTACGGAATTGCACGCTAGAAGCCGGCCTGACGCTGGACAGTTCTACCGACCGGCGATAGCATCGCCTCAGGACGACTCGAAGACCGCGCCCGGCCCTGTTGGGAACCGCGTTTCACATCGTCCGCCCGACGTGGCCTTCACGACCGGCGAAGGAGGTTCGTCATGACGACCCGTTCCGCCCTCATCCTCGCTTTGGTGCCGTTGTGCATGAGCTTATTCGCTCCCACCGCGGGGGCAGCGGCTCCGCTCGCGGCAACCGGGGCTTCGTCCTCACCCGTGGCGTTCGTCGCGCCCGGCATCGAGAGCAGCCCCGTGCGAGATCTGGTTTCGGAAAACCCGAGCGGGTTTGTCGCAAGCTCCTGGGGAGTCGGCACGGGCATGCGCCTTGGCGCCGACCGTTGCCAGGATCTCCCCCCCGAGCAGCGCCCGTTGTGCTCGCTCCTCGGGGATTTCCCAGCCGCGAGGCGACCGCTGCACGGTGGCCTGGGAAGTGGCGCAGTCGACGAGATGGGGGTCAGTGCGCTGGCCGACGATGCCGGGGGCCTTATCGGCGGCAACTTCCCGATCTCCAACTACCCCGACGATGTCAGCAACACCGAGTCGCTTGACAAGTCGAACATTGCCTACAACCCGAACAGCGGCCAGTATCTCGTGGTGTGGCACGCGGTCGCTAGCGCAACCAACTACGACATTTTTGGCCGGTTCGTCTCGGCCGCAGGTTCGCCAAGTGGGAGCGTCTTCGCCATCAATCAGGACCCTGGCCTTCAGCTCGCCCCGAGCGTTGCCTTTGATGCCAGCGCGAACCAGTACTGGGTGACGTGGTCGGACTTCGGCTCGGGCAGCGTCGGGAACGTGCGCCTGCAGCGTTTCTCGTCCACCGGTTCGCCACTTGGCAGTGTGATTACTGTGAACACGCCGGGACCGAGCGCCTCCGCAAGCCGTGTTGCGTGTGGCAGCGGCCGGTGCATCGTGGTGTGGACCAACGCCCCAGGGGACGGCAACAGCCACATCCTTGCCCGAAGCTACGACTCGTCAGGGAATCCGGCCACAACGGTGTTGCTGCTTACCGACGCAGTGGGCTTCGCAGCCTCCGCCGACATCGCGTTCGGCCCCGCCACCGGCAACTTTCTCGTGGCCTGGGAGCAGGTGGTCGGAGGTTGGTATGACGTGATGGGCATCGGGGTCACAAAGGACATCCAGGTCTACCCGAAGCTGACGATATCCTCGGCCTCCGGCCACCAGAGATTTCCGCGGGTCGCCTACAGCGCTGGCGCCGGCCTCTTCCTCGTTGTCTGGCACGACGGGCGCAGCCTGCAGACCTGGGACATCTACGGCCACCTCGTGACGCAGAGTTTTCTTTTGAGTGGTTCGGATCTCGCGATCTACGCGGGCACCTACAACGACTACTACCCGGTCGTGGCCGGTCTCGACACGACATCGCAATTCGCGGTCGCGTACGAGACCGACACCAACGGGGGTGGTTTCTTTCAGATTCATGCGTGTCTTGTTTCCGGGAGCGGCGCCGTTGGGAGCCAGTTTTCTGTCCGGGAGTGGAACAACACGCGCATGAACCCCGCAGTTGCCGCTCACACGGCGGCTTCTGACTACCTGGTGACCTTTACGGACAACGGCCAGACCACCGAGCCCGACATCCTCGGGCAAATCGTCCAAAGCAGCGCCAAGCTCGGAGGTTCCCTTATCACGGTCGCCAGGGGCAGGAAGGGGCAGGAGCTCCCGACGGTGGCGTACGGCTCGGCCCGCGACGAATTTCTGACGGTGTGGATGGACTACCGTAGCGGCTCCGACTACCAGATCTACGGGCGGCGCGTCTCGGCCACCGGCAGCCTGGCAGGGACAGAGATTGCAATTGGCAACGACCCCACCGTGATGCTGTACGGGGACCCGGCGGTGGCCTACGATTCCAAGGCAGACGAGTACATGGTGGTTTGGGCGGCGATGCCGTCACAAGTCATAGGCTACGAGATCTACGCGCGGCGGTTGGGGGGGGGCGGCGACTTGCGCGGGTCCCTGCTTGTGGTCTCGCGCGATTCGCAGACCGGCAACGAGGGTAACCCGCGGGTCGCCTACAACTCGGTCTCGGACGAGTACCTGGTGGTGTGGCAGGCGTACACCAGCAACTTATGGCGCATCTGGGGCCAGCGCGTGTCTCCGACGGGGTCGCTCCTGGGATCGGGCTTCGTCATCAGCGCGAGTACGGCGGCCTGCGGGCGGGCGCGGCTCGCCTACAATCGCAAGAACAACGAGTACCTGGTCATCTGGCAGGACTCTCGCAACAGCCGCGCCGACGTATACGGCCAGCGCGTGAGCGCCTCGGGAGCGCTGGTTGGGGGTAACCTCGGGCTTGCCACCGGCACTGGCGACAAGCAGGGGTTTTTCCTCGCGTACGGCGATTCCGGCAACGACTACCTCCTGGTCTGGGGCGATACCCGCTCCGGCGCCGACGTCTACGGCCAGCACCTCGATGCTAACGGGTCGTTCGTCGGGACCGACTTTCCCATCGCGAACACGGCTGCAACGGAGGCTTTGCCGGCGGCGGCCTACGACGTAAAGAACCAGGGCTTCCTCGTGACGTGGCAGCAGCCGGGCGCTACGACGGACTGGGACATCTACGCACGCCGCGTCCCCGAAGCCGGCACCCCTACGAATGCGGCTTTCCCGGTGAGCACGTCAACCGAGATCCAGTGCTACGTCGAGCTTGCCGGGGAGACCTCAACCAACGAGTTTCTCTTCGTGTGGCAGGACTTCCGCGCTGGCAGTTACGACATCTACGGGCAGCTCTGGAGCCAGCCCGCGGTGTCGCAACCGTTAAGTGCCTCCTTGGCG
>Ga0209777_10009680_pt1 | contig 10337 bp, 15 predicted proteins | sample FrelakmetHBP12HB_FD_187147 | JGI IMG/M metagenome (GOLD analysis project Ga0209777, IMG submission 187147) | Freshwater lake sediment microbial communities from the University of Notre Dame, USA, for methane emissions studies -HBP12 HB (SPAdes)... | ecosystem: Environmental > Aquatic >... | reverse complement strand
GAAATTTACTTTGGTATTCCCCTGAAATTTACTTTGGTATTTCCTGTGTATCAAATTAGACCTCAAAATAAAATATCGGTCCTAGCGTCCCTGAGACACAAAAATGAGTACTTTCGTACTCATAAAGTGTACTACTTTTGTTTACTTTTGATGACTTCTAGGATCTTCTGTTCAAAGTGTTCAGAATAGTGTCTTTCATCCCTTGAGTTTTCGCTGTTGGGATATTGTAGACATTTGTTGAGTTTTTCAGCAAGTTCCAAAATCTCTTTGACTTTGGGGTTGACAATGAAAGTATATTTAGACATATTACCTTCCTTTCTCGGGAGTTGCTATCTACTGTAATTACAGTATACTACCGAGTGGATTTATTGTCAAGTTTCGGTAGTGTTTTCTGATTTTACATTGTATTCGTAATTTGTAGATTCAATATTTTCTCTAAAAACAATAGCACCATTTTTTAAATGAAATCGTCTTGCCATATGTGTCTTTGGGCTTAATGTTACGAATCGTGTTACACTTGGATACTGTTCTTGTATTCCCTTCACAGCTTGAAATAATAACTCTTGACCTTTACCTGCTTTATAACTCCATATTGTATAGAATATAGCGGTTGTTGGAACTTGTGATGTATTCTTTAAATCATCTACACCTGCAGGAACAAAATCATGGAAACTCACACAAACCATTGCATCAGGTTTATCCTCACTAACAAGTGCGGCAACCATTCTTCCATCGCTTACACGGAAGTCGGTTGGTATTTCAGGGCGCACTGGGTCGTCCTTAATAAATTCTAATAGTTTGTCTGTGAGGTCTCTGATGAAGTGTAGCATAATGTTATTTATGCGTATATTATAATTTTTAACTTTTAGCCAAAAAAATAGGACTCCGTAGAGTCCTATTTTACATTGTAGGTCCATTACCATTCTTGAACCCAACACTTCCGCCTTCTGCTTCAATCCGTTTGATAACATCTTCAAACAGGATGGGTGCGAAATCTGTGGTTTCGACACATACACAATGATAGCGAACATCATTTTCAGTGCTGTATTTGAACTCACCTGTCTTAGCATTCACACCGATGATTTTCTTCACACGGTTAGTATGTAAGTGTCCATGAATGTTAACTCCAAAACGACCTAACGATTCAGGGTGTACTGGGATGTGACTTAAAATCATACCGTTCATCACATGATACGCTCTTAACTCACGGAAGTATTCACGATATTCATCATCACGGAAGATGTCATGGTTACCACGAATTAAGACCTTGTCACCGTTTAATCTGGCTAATGTCTTTAATGATCTACGGTTAATGACAACATCGCCTAAGTGATATACTTTATCGTTTGGACGAACCGTGTCGTTCCAACGACGGATCATTTCCTCATCCATTTCGTCTGGATCAGTCCATGGGCGGATCTTTGTAACTCCGTCACTCTCTGTAAATCTACACACTCCAGCATGACCAAAGTGTGTGTCTGATACTAAAAATACTGCTGGCATATTATATTCCTTTTCTATGTTGTTTGATTCGCCAGAACAATTGCCAAGTTCTAGATTGTTTAGTCCAATGAAGGCTCTTTGTTCCAGTAAGAAATGTATTGCCAATCAACTTACCGAAAGGCTTTGCTTTGGGCTGACCCTTCAGTAATTTTTCAGCAATTCTTTCGTATGTTGACAGTTTAATTTTCACACTCGTTCCTTCTTTACACGACCAATGCGTGATGCCTTGTTCCAATCGTAAGCAACACCATCTGGGCACTTACCATCAACAACGCTATCAACACCGAACATACCGCATACTTCAAAATCATCACCACTGATAGTAACAAACTTGTTGGTCAATTTAGCATAAGCCATTGCCATGTCTAGTGAGTCAAATTCTATCACTCGGTTATCGAAAATTAACTTATACATTATCATTCCTTTATGCGATCATCCAATCTTGATCTTCTTTAAAAACTACTACTTCAGCTCCATCATATTCCTCAACATTAAATAATGTGCCTTCTGGTATCCATGCTACTTCTAATTGTTCCATACCACCTAAATAAATTTCAGGATACTTCAGTGTTGCATATATCGTCAACTCATCAAACTTCTCTTCCATAACAAGTTTTACAATCGCTGGGTCAAAAAGTATTTCAGGATAATCATAGTTCCATGTATACCATCCTGCACCAAAGCCAGGACTAATCAATACTGCTACTTTTCCATCAACAATTAATTTATTCATCATCAAAACTCATTAGTAAACTTGCGCCAATCATCAATGTTGGGCTTTTCATCTGGATCATAAGTCCAACCTAATGCCTTCATCATACGATGCTTGACCAAAAGGTTGGGACTACGGAATCTTCCAGTGTCTTCGAAGCCTAGCATTACCCCAATTTCACAAACTGCACCACTACGGCATACACCTGCATAACAATGAACAACAACATTCATTCTATTGTCCTTGGCATGTTGCAATAGTCTAACCAATTCGTTTGCTTGCTCTTGGCTACACTTCATAGCTTCGTCAAGAACCTCATCATCCTTTTCCACATCCAAGAATTCAAAATTGTGAATCTCTTTGAACTTGTGAGCAGGAGTTGGTCTCCAACTTGCAGGGTCTGTAATGCTAATCAGCATACTATTCTCACCGGCATCGTGATGAAACCTAGTTGGTATATCAGCAGCCGCTACATTCTCAATCCACATATTAAAATCCTTAACAATAGTATTATATGCTAAAATTTATTTAATGTCAAATTTTAGATATGGGTAAAGGGTGTAATACCCTTTTCTTACATTTAGCATAAATAAAAGTGTAGTTCGCGGAATTGGCGTTCCCAACTACTCTAACGCTATGGAGAGCAATCAGCATGAGTATTTATTATGTTTACGCCTATCTTCGTAAAGATGGCACACCCTATTATATAGGTAAGGGTAAAAGAAGTAGAGCATACGCAAAGCACACTATTCAGTTACCAAAAGACAAATCTCGCATCATCTTTCTAGAAACTAGTCTCACAAATGTCGGAGCATCCGCTATCGAACGAAGGATGATTCGTTGGTATGGAAGAAAAGATAATGGTACAGGTATACTTAGAAATAGAACCGACGGTGGGGACGGTGGCAATGGAGGGGCGGTTCGTGGAAAACCATCACCATTCAAGGGAAGAACACATACATCGGAGTCCAAAGATAAATCTAGAAAATCGCATCTAGGAAAAAAGACCGGCAGAACCTCTGAGGATTTTACAGTTGAATGGAGGGAAAATCTTTCAAAGAGTCAAAAGGGCAAACCAAAAAATTTCAAATACACGAATGAAATGCTTGAGGACAAGTCCAATCAAGCATATTCTACTAACTTCAATAAAGTATGCGTGGGCAGGATCTGGGTGAATGACGGTTTTAGGTCCATAAGGATAAACCCGGAGCAGTTAGAAAACTACCCCGGGTTCATTAGAGGACGATTATAAATCGTATTTTGGTTGCATAATAGTCTTTAGACAAACTCCTTCTGGAGTGAACTCAGAAGGATCTGCACCTAACAAACTTGCCATGATGCTTGGGCTAAAGCCAGAGACTAAAGCCGCACCACTCTTGTCTGCCTTGACAGGGGCGTTACCGCTACTGTTCAAGTTCCAGAATACTACGCTAGGCATAGTGTAACCAGCTTGTTCATACTTGCGTTGAATCATTTCCATTGCAGAGTCATCGTGTGTAACACACGCATTGAATTGCATGTCAGAAAGGATCAGCAACATCTTAGGCATGTCACTTTCAGGAACATTGTTCTTGACCGCAACACTTAGGATCTTGTCCATAGCCTTGTTCAAGTTAGTGTCCATTGCCCACTTAGATTGAACCATTTGGTTAATCTTTTGAACAATATCACCCTTTAGGGTAAGTAGTTCAGGAGATCCACTGAAAGTCAAGAATGTGTCCTTGAACACGCCCTTGTTCTTGTCAGCTAGGTATAGACCAAGCGATACACTAACATCCAAACATGTTACACTACCAGTTCCACCTGCTGGGCAAGTCATAGAACCAGATACATCTACCATTGGTAGAATGTTTGCATCATTCATGTAGTTAGGCAATGCATCCCATTGCGCTGTCACATGATCCAACTCAGTCTTACCCAAGTTAGTACGGCTATAGCTAGAGATTAAACCCTTCAGTACTTCATGAGGGAACACTGCCGAAGCATTGACCTTCACAGTCTTGTCACCACTTACCAACTTAGCCACATATTCACTGAATGTAGTAGAATGACGGTTGAACGCCTTCTTGTAGATTCGTGCTGCCTGTGAAGGCACATGACTATAGTTGATGTTGTCCCAATCGTTGGAACACATTTGTGTTTCAACAACCTTAGTAAGAGCCACAAGACTCTTACGATATTGCTTGGGACTCATACCGAAGAACTCACGGATTTCACGGGCCACTTCGCCCTTACGAGGAGTCCATTTGCTTGCCAATTGTCCATTCATCAGAATGAGGTTTAGTTTTTTCTTCAATTCATTTTTTGCTGTAGTCATTCTTTGTTTCCTTATAAGGAGTCCATTTAGCGTTTTAAAGATAAATAAGTATAACAGAAAACTTTTTATATGTCAACACTTACTATCCCATTTACATACATTTTAAAATTCAAACCTACCAACCAGTGGTATTACGGAGTCAGATGGGCAAAAGGATGTTCGCCTAATGACTTATGGAATACTTATTTTAGTTCATCTACACATGTTAAAAACTTAATAAAACAATACGGTAAAGATTCATTCGAAGTCAGAGTCTCTAAAATTTTTTCAAGTAAAGAACAAGCAATACACCACGAAAAAAGATTTTTGTATAAAGTTAAAGCATCTACTAACGGTTGTTTTATCAACAAAAGAAATAATATGCCTGACTTTTCAGCAGAAGGGTTAATCCTTATCTGCCACCCCGAATGTAATCTTCAAACCTGGCATGATCCATTATTGCCAATTCCAAGTGGTTGGGAGCAAGGTAGACTTAACGAAGTCTGGAATAAGGGTAAGAAAAATACACAAATTCCCTGGAATAAAGGAAAGTCCACTGGATCAACTGGTCCGTGTTCACAAACGAGGAAATCTAATATTTCTAAAGGAAGGTTAAAAACAAAGAAGGTCATTTGCGAACACTGTTCTAAAGAAGTCGATCCCGCTAACTACAAACGATTTCACGGAGAAAATTGTAAAAAGAATCCAAATGTTAATTTGGATTACTGGAAACAAGTTTCTAACTCGTGTAAAGAAGGAATGAAGAAACAGATCGACTCTGGTAAGTTTAATCAGTTTGGTCGGAAAATTGCTTAAGTAAATCTTCGCATTCTTTTTCTGACAGGTTATCCAATTGTTTTAGAATATTTTCAGCATTTTGAGCATTTCTAATAACATCACCTAGCAAAGTATATGCCTTAGCCTTAAGATCCTTATCCTTAAAGACAAACAAGTCATCGAAACGACCTACTTCAGGAATCTTAACTAACAATCGTGCTGCCGCTTCTGGGTCATGCTTTTCCAAGTATGACAATATATCACGGAACAATTGTCGTTCACCTGCACCACCACGGGCATCTCGTGCCCACAAAGCCACACGCAAAGCAAGTTCCTTGTCTTGCACATAGGCAGCAGTGAATGCTGGGATAATGTTCTTACCACGGCTTGCACCGATGTTGTAGAACAAATCAACTATTGAGTTAGCAGTTGACTTACGGGCCTTCATACCGTTAGTAGTACGGGCTTCTTGGTTTTGTATTGCGTTTACAAATGCGTTCATTTTATTTTTCCTTTACAGAATGTATTTTCTTTTTGTCAATAAAAGTTTTTTAGTTGCTGTTAACATTCTAAATTTAACAGGATGAGCGAAACTGGTTAAGTTTTTCTGTCAGGTCTAGCCAAATCCCCTGCATGTCGGTTCAGTTTCCTAGATCCATACCAACATATCATGTTGGCTAGTTTGTGTTGTGTCTGTACAAACATCATATATGTCTTTCCATAAGTCGTCAGTTCCATTAGCGTCTAGTTTCCTAGATAAAGCCTTTCCACGGGCCGCTGTCTACTGCATTAATGGTTTCGTTATTGTTTTTAAGTGCTGTAATCATCCTAGAATACAAACAGGTTAGTTGTTGACTGCTTTTATTCAACACAGGCCATCACTCTGTGCTTGTTAGTCCTGCTTCAATAGCTACCTTCAACGCTACACAGTTTTACCTGTTTTGCTCCAATATTCTACCACGGTGTCTAACAGTTCATATAATATATGATTGCTGTACCTAACCTTTAATTAATCGTTCAATACATGTATTGTATCACATTATCGAATACTTGACAATTGTTTTTGGGCAATTATCTTACTGACTTTGCTCTTGCTTCTACCATTTCATCAATATAGTTTTTTAATACTACATTGGTGTATGTGTCAGTGTGTCCACTAGCATGATCCGTGACACGGTTGTCAGGTTCATGATATGTTCTAATTCTTTCAGAACCAGCTTGATATCTTTCAGTGTCTTCATGAAAGTGTGCTAATACTCTACTTAAACATGTGACATATGAGGCTCTTTTGTTATCTTCTCGGCTACGACTATTCGTACCGTTTGCAGTGATTCCAGTAGGTTCATGTATACAACGGCAACAATTTTAATGCTTGTTGCGATGTTGTCCGCCTTTACCAGTACCAGAGAACCACTCATATCGAAATTGATCTTCAGTAATTTTCATATCAATCCTTTGTTTGGCGGAAACGGTGAGATTCGAACTCACGCTTCGTGTGTTGGAGGAAGATAACAGAATCGAACTGTCACCTATTCATCATAAGTGGGACGGTTTTCAAGACCGTGTCCGCGCCATGCAGCCTATCTTCCCTGGTATAATTCAATATAATTCTTACCATACTTACTTATCACATAATTAAGTATTGGCTGCATTTCTTTTTCATACAAAACTTCAATGTCCGGATTAGCTTTGTGTTTTGCTAACCATTGGTCAGTTTTATAACCTTTAATCTCCGTGACTTTTCCATCAACAATAAAATCAGGAGTGTATGATTTTTCAACACCCTCCCATATATATTTTCGCTTATCGGTATTTCGTTTGATATTTATGTTGTGTTCTAGGCAATATACAACGTATGCTAGTTCCCAACTGCTATCACAGAAAAAACCATTGTACCATCCTTTTTTGCCTCGACCTGATCCGGGGATATACCCACCGTAATTCAATTCTTTAGCCCTTTTGGAAAGGTGCTTTTTCGTTTCTTCAGTATGCGGGGTACCTGTCAGGCCTGTCAAGCCCTTGTTCCAAGGCTTATGCCCAGTCTGAATACCCTTGTTCCAAGCCACGGAACCTTTTTTTCTACCTGCTAGTGGTGATCTAGCATGGGTAATCTTTTCAGGATTTAAACTGCACGACATTTGATGTGCATATAGAGATCCTCGATTATTAATTTCTCGGTTACAGTGAATACAGTTCATATGGATAATTGCGCTTGTCTTGATTTATTTATCAAAATTTACGCAATTTTTCTTTTTTGGCATCCCCCCAGGGCTACGATCCCTGTCCTTCAGTTTTGGAGACTGATGTGCAGCCCATTACACCTGAGAGATATATTTTATGATTTTCTAATACGCTTGAGGTAATCTCTACCTACAAGTCCTTTTTCAATTTCTTCTAATGCTGTAACTGTTGCGCCTGCTTTTGTAACAAGTTTAGGTTGATGTCCTCGCTTTAATTCTCTTACACGCTGTGATGCAATAAGAACTAAATCAAAACGGTTACCCACTGCTAGTGCGGCTTCTTCGCTTGTATATCTTGCTCTGGATTCTGTCATGTTTTCTTTCAGTAGTTAAATAAAATTTTTCTTGCATCCTCAAAATAAGTTTGAGGTCTTAGTTCTTTGACCATGCGTAATGTTAATACTACACGTTCATTAGTTGAATTTCTATTATCCCAATCATGGAATATATCTGTGTTAAACAATATGCATTCATTTTGTTTTGCAATCATACTCTTTATTGGAGTATGTTTTTCTTTTATAAAACCTACACATTCTCTAGAGGATTTAGATGGAAGATTGTCAATGGTATAGTCTTTTAAGTCATCATCACTATACCAGCTAGTAACACACTTATCATCTAGTACTTTGCTTACATAATTGATACTGAATCTATTATCCAATCCATCTTTGTGTGCTCTATAATAGAGGCCCGGTTTACTAATAAACAAACTAACTCTACTAGTCATTAGTGCCAATTGCTTTGATTCAGGAATCAATGAAAGCATTGTCAATGCATTTGTTTCAGGTAAAATATGGTGTCTGAATTGTTTACCATTATGTATTGGAGTACACTCATTACAATAATCAATTACATCGGATATACCTTCATGTGTATATCTTATATAATAAGGACTACAATCTTCAATGATTTCGTATTTCATAACATATTTATTGGAGCGGGAAATCGGGTTCGAACCGACGACATTCACCTTGGCAAGGTGACGCTCTACCAACTGAGCTATTCCCGCATATTTGGTACCTGAGACTGGACTCGAACCAGTATCGCTCTCCGTGTAAAGGAGACGTATCACCTCTCTACGCACTCAGGCTTTATACTCTTTTAGATACCTACTTTTTATTTAGTCCCCTTGATCGGAGTCTTTAATTTCCCAGATATGTGTTTCTACTTCCTTTTCAGGTAACGGAGGGGGAACATATCTTGCTTTCGGTTCTTTTTTCCCGAATATTAAATCTAGTCTATTGTTGTATTCTTCTATAGGAATACTAAATGGACGAGGTCGTGAACCTTTACTCATTATTTAGAATCCTTACGATTTGGTGTGCGTAATTCGCTTTCAGCGATTTTAACATAGCTACGCATAAATGCACCACGCTTATGTGGATCTAAAATCGTTGATGCTGCCATCTTAACTAAGCTTCCGATTTTAACGGCTTTTGGATCATATCCTCTACATGTCATGTTATTTCCTTTGTTAAAAACTGTTGGTCTCGGTAGCAGGAATCGAACTTGCGCTTCAACGTCCCAAACGTCGGGTGATACCATTTCACTATACCGAGATAATTGGTTGCGGGTAAGGATTCGAACCTCTGGGCCGAGCTTATGAGACTGACCTATCACCTGATTCCCCGCGTAATTTATAAATGTATTTCTTTTTCACTTACAGAGCCTGTCTTATCAGCAGGGTGCGAAACACACTTATAAAGTGAGACTGCCACTTACACCACATAAGCCCAATCTCTGAGTAGTTACACTGTCCATAACATTTATTCTTATGGGAAGGTTGTTAGTCCTCACCTACGGTTGTTTCCGTACCCATGTAAAGCGGGTCGTATGGTCAAATCCGTATGTACCAAGCCGTTTCTATGGTGCTGGCCCCACCCCCTTCACTAACGGGCAGAGGTGCCCGGGTTTCTTGGTGGAGGATATCAGAATCGAACTGATGAATTCGCCGTGCAAGGGCGACGGTTTCCCGCTAGCCTAATCCCCCATATTTTCTGTTCCATGCGTTTCCCCATCAAATTATTTGGTGCCCTAGGACGGTTAAGACCGTAGGGCAAATTGGTGGGGATAGTCAGACTCGAACTGACACGGATTTCTCCGACGGCTTCTAAGACCGTTGCGGCTACCAATTACGCCATATCCCCAATATTTTTCTTTTGTCGCCCACCTTTACGATTTGCGGCAATATTTGCTTTATGCTCCTCGCTTTTAGGTTTACCCTTATTGCCAGAAGCATTTTTGTTTCCTTCTCGGCCCTTTGCGTTCATACGCTTTGCTTCTTCAAGGCCATATTTTTTAACCATTCTATCCCAAACAGATTCTTTCTGTTGATCTAGTCTATTCTCTTGTGCCGTCCCCCAATACAGATGATTTGGATTACTACACTTTTCGTTATTACAAGCATGGCATACATGTATTTTATGTCCACTAGGTATAGTAGTGTCAAACAAGTATGCTAACAAGCCTTTACAATAACTAGATAGTCCGCCTTTAGCAGGGCCTCCTCGTTCTACACACGGATCGTTTAGATCTATGTGTTTTTGTCTTTCTGCCTTTGATTGTGTAATGTATTCTTCTATTAGTAACATAATCAACTCCTTACACTTATTTAGTCTAAATGCGTTGAAAACATTAAAATAGCGTGTCTACCAATTTCACCACCAGGGCTATACAATAATTATATCAGACAGCTATTTATCTGTAAACTAATTTGGGTAACTCTTTAGTGCTGTTACTAAGAATTAAACTTATATGGCTTTACCAAAGCCGTGTAATTCTATTACACAATAAGAGCTACATTGGAGGT
>Ga0209777_10009679_pt1 | contig 10338 bp, 8 predicted proteins | sample FrelakmetHBP12HB_FD_187147 | JGI IMG/M metagenome (GOLD analysis project Ga0209777, IMG submission 187147) | Freshwater lake sediment microbial communities from the University of Notre Dame, USA, for methane emissions studies -HBP12 HB (SPAdes)... | ecosystem: Environmental > Aquatic >... | reverse complement strand
CGATCTCCAGCTTGCTTCTGCGCTTCTTGAGGTCGAAGAAGTCCTTGAGTTCGGTGTTGGAGGCCACGCGCTGGCTTGATTTCTCCTGCAGCAGGGACAGGTTCTGCTTCTTCCATTCGGTCCAACGGCTGACGTCCGGTTCATCCGGATTGAGTTTCCCGGGGATCTTGTCCCAGGGGATGGAGTTTTCGGCAGCCTTCTCCAGCAAATCGTTGTAGAGCTTGAGGCCGGGGATGACCACGTCGGGTGTGACGCCCTTCTGCTGGACTGACGCGCCGCCCGGCAGGTAGTACTGGTGCGTGGTGATCTTGACCTCGCCGGGCAGGTTCAGGCCGCTCAGCGGCAGGACGCGCTGCACGGTGCCTTTGCCGAAAGTCTGGGTGGAGGAGATGATCACCGCGCGGCCATAGTCCTTCAATGCGCCGGCGACAATCTCGGAGGCGCTGGCAGAGAACTGGTTGACCAGGATCACTAGCGGGCCGGAGTAGACCATGCTGCCGGGGCTGGGCTTCCAGTCTACCTTGTTGAGGCGGTCGCGCTCGCCCACCACGGGTCCGGCGGGGATGAAGAGGCCCGCCAGGGCCACCGCTTCCTCGAGGTAGCCGCCGTGATTGTCGCGCAGGTCGAGCACCAGGCCGGCGAGCGGCTGGTCCTTGCTGAGTGAGAGTATGCGGTCGCGCAGTTCCTCGCTCACGCCATTGGTATGGCCGTCCGGGTCGTTCTCGCTGCGGTAAAAGGTCTGCACCGAAACCATGCCGACCAGTCCCGCGGGCGTCTCGAACTTCCTGGGTTTGACCCGCATGGTGCCCAGCTTGATGGTGTCCCGGAGGAGGGCAATGTTCTCGGTCTTTTTGGTTTCGAGCTTGAGGATGGTGAGCTTGACTTCGGTGCCCTTCTTGCCCTTGATGCGCCGGACGATCTTGTTAATGGACAGGCCGGCCAGCGAGGCGTCGTCCACACTGACTATCTGGTCGCCGCGGGCCAGCTTTCCCGAGCGCTCGGAGGGCCCGCCTTCAATGATATCCTCGATGAAGGCGCCCAGCGGGCAGGGCCTGATCTGCACGCCGATTCCGGCGAAACTCGGCTCCAACCGTGAAGTGAACTCTTCATCCTCGTCCGCGTCCATATAGGCGGTGTGCGGGTCCATGGCCTGCATGAAACTCTTGAGGAACAGTTTAGGGACCTCGTCCTCGACCTTCACCGCCAGCCAGTGTTTGCGTTCGTCCCGCACCGTCAGTAAGGCCTGTGCGAGCGCGTCTTTGTCGCTCATGTAAGAGCGGTTCACTCTGAAGAACGCGGCCGCGGCCTTGAGCATGCGGGTCTCGCGTTCCGCCTGGGTCAGGGGCCGTTCATTCCATTTGATGCCATCTTCCGATTCATCCTCATCCGGTTTTGCAGCCGGCGGGTCCTTCTCGGAAGCCGCGGTGTCCTTCGCGGCAGCCTGTTCCGGCGCGGCCATCTGCGGCGCGGTTTCCTTGCCGTTCAGGGGCGCAACGGCTGTGGTGCCGCTAAGGGCCGGCGCGGCCTTCTCCGGCGTGGTTTCCTTGCCGGGGCCAGTGGCGGCGGTGGTCTTGGGCTTCTCCTTGCTCAAAGCCTTGATCTCTTCGGCGCGGTCCTCGAGGCCATCGTAGAAGGGCTTGTCGCGGGCGATTTGGGTGGCCAGGAAGTCATTCAACAGCTTGGTGAAGTGGGAGAAGTCCCCGGCAATCGCCTGGGTGGCCAAGGCGGTCAATTCAGCAGGGCTCAACTCCACGAGCGCATCCGCCTCAGGCTTCAGGAAGAAGCTCTTGGCCGGATCGAGCTGGTTGACGTATTCCTTGAGCACACGCTTCATGAACGGGCCGTTCATCTCGCGCTCTCTCAGATGGTACTGAAAGAACTGCGGGAGCAATTCCTTGACACGTTCGGGGGTGAGCTTCTCCGCCGCGCGCGCGGGGACGGAAGAGAAGGTGATGAGGATAGCGAAGCTGAGGACCAACAGGTATAGTGTTCGCTGTGCCAATGTGGCGTGGAGAGCACTGACAAAAAACCTACCGCAGTGTGGTGTTTCCCGCATCTTGGGCGACCCTTTCGACGTTGCTGTGATGACTCCGGCCCCATTGCTCCACGCCATCCCTTCCTTACTTTACCATCCCCTGCTCTAAATACCACTATAGGACGGACAAGGAACGGCCATTTTCAATTTTAGATTTTCGATTTTCGATTTAGAGCAGCCGCCAGATCGAAAATCGCAGATCTAAAATCGGAAATCCCTTACCCGCCCCATTCCCGGAAGCGCTGCGCAATGGGCATCCTGCGGCCAGTCCCGAAGGCTTTGGCGGTTACCTTCAGCCCGGGGGCGGCCTGGCGCCGCTTATATTCGTTGGCGTAGACCATGCGCAGGACCTTCTCGACCATCTTCCGGTCATAGCCCAGCCCCACGATCTCCTCCATGGTGCGCAGTTCCTCGATATGAGATTTCAGGATGTAGTCGAGCTTTTCATAGGGCGGCAAAGTGTCCTGGTCCTTCTGGTTGAGGCGCAGTTCCGCCGTGGGCACTCTGGTGATGGACGACTCGGGGATAGGAGGCCGTTCGGGGTGGATGGCGTTCAGATGCCGCGCCAGGCGGTAGACCATGGTCTTGTAGAGGTCGCTGATTACCGCCAAGCCGCCGCACATGTCGCCGTAGAGCGTGCAGTAGCCCGTGGCTACCTCGCTCTTGTTGCCCGTCGTCAGCAGCAGGCTGCCCAGTTTATTGGACAAGGCCATCAGCAACACGCCGCGGATGCGCGCCTGGACATTCTCCTCAGTAACGTCTTCCTTGCGCCCGGCGAAAACCGGGGCCAGAGCGTTCTTGAAGGCCTGCGCCAGTTCCTCGATGCCGATGACGTGGAAATTGATCCCCAGCCGCTGGGCGAGTTCCTTGGCGTCAGCCAGGCTCAGCGGCGCGTTGAAGCGGCTGGGCATGGCCACGCCGGTGACGTTTAGCGGCCCGAAGGCTTCCGCGGCCAGCGCTCCCACCACAGCGGAATCTATGCCGCCCGAAAGACCCAGCACCGCCGTGGTGAAGCCGCACTTGCGCGCATAGTCGCGCGTGCCCAGCACCAGAGCGCGGCGCACTTCCTCCTCCACGCTCAGCTTCTCGGAGAGCGGCGTCGCGGGCGCGACGCTTACGGCGGCCAACTGGCCGCTGCTGGCTGCCGGCGCCCGGGTCACGGGAGAGAGCCTTGCGCCGGAGAGCCTGGCCTCCTCGTTCCCAATCCTCAACCTGCGGCTCTTCCTTGGTTCCGCGCCCGCCAGCACACTCGTATCCCTGTGCGCCGGGGTCTCAATCTCGACGAGCGTGATCCCTTCCTCGAAGGCCGGGCCGCGGGCGAGGAGTTTGCCGCGCGCGTCGAAGGCCAGGGCGCGCCCGTCGAAGATCAGGTCGTCATTGCCGCCCACCTGGTTGCCGTAGAGCAGCGGCCGGCCGTGCTTCTTGGCCAGAGCGGAGAGCATCAGTTCCTTGATAAGCTGTTTGCCGATGCTGAAAGGCGACGCCGAGATGTTAATGATGACCTGCGCCCCGGCTCTAACCAGGACCTCCACCGGGTCGAAGGAGTACTTGCGCTGGAGCCAGAAATCCTTGTCGTTCCAGCAGTCCTCGCAGATGGTCAGTCCCAGTTTCACGCCCTTGAAGAGGCAAGGCTCCGGGTGGCGCGACTCCTCGAAGTAGCGGTCCTCATCAAAAACGTCATAGGTGGGCAAGAGGCACTTGTCAGCCACCGCGGACACCTTGCCCTCATCAATGAGCGCGCAGGAGTTGAAGAGGGCGTTGCCGTCGCCGTTGCGTTGGCGCACCAGGCCCAGCACGACAGGCATGCCGTAGAGCGAGCCGAAAAGCCTTTCAAGCGCACGGTCTTGCGCGGCGAGGAAGGCGGGGCGCTCAAGCAGGTCGCGCGCGGGATACCCCAGCAGGCACATCTCGGAGAAGACAGTCAGTTCCGCGCCGCGCCGGGTGGCCGCCTGGGCGGAAGCCACGATGCGTGCGCAGTTCCCCTCAAATTCCCCGATGGTGGGGTTGATCTGCGCCAGGGCTATTCTCATGCCGCCATGTTTACCACAACGGCCGCAGGAGGGAAAGTGGTTAGTGGTCAGCGGCTAGTGGCGGCCAGCGGCAACTTAGCGCTTGCCACTTGCCACTTTCTGTGCCCGGCCGGGGTGGACGAGATCAAGAAAAGAAAGCGCTTGACGCTCTTTCTGACGACGGTAGAAGGCGGGTTGCCAGCCAGCATGTCGCTTTCACTTGACGCGTGCGGCTTCGGGCTGGCCCTTACGGATGGACGGCTATGGTGCGAGAGGAGCCAACACTGACTTACGCGCCGCGCGACACAGCAACGCCTGTCACGGGACGGCCCGGCCCAAAGGATTGCGTGGCGGCCCGGCAGGCAAGGAGCAGACCGCCTATGTCAAATGCCCCCAGGCGTCCTTCGGAATTGAGAAAGCAATTGGCCGGTGTCATTGTTGCGCTGCTGGCCGGGGCAATGATGGTACAGGCGCAGGAAACACCGGCGAAACCGGATTCGGAAGGAGGAAACTCGGGAATGAGTCTGAAGATCACAGTAACCAGTGTAATGGTGAACGACCAGGACAAGGCCCTCAAGTTTTACACTGAGGTCCTGGGTTTTGTGAAGAAGACGGATGTTCCGGCAGGGGAAGGCAGATGGCTGACGGTGGTCTCGCCCGAACAGCCGGACGGCCCTGAGTTGTTGCTTGAGCCAATTGGCTTCGCGCCGGCCAAGACCTACCAGAAAGCTCTTTTTGACGCCGGGATACCATGGACGTTATTTGCGGTGAAGAACATCAATGGAGCGTACGAAAGGATGAAGAAGCTGGGGGTGGTGTTCCGCACCAAGCCCACAAAAGTGGGAGCGGTGACCATCGCGGTACTTGAGGATACGTGTGGCAATCTCATACAGCTCATGCAAAAGTGACCAAGTCCCCTGACAATGGATACTCAACCCCAGAAAATACTGCCCACATGGGCACCCCGAGTGACGCAGCGGGAAATCCGTCGTCTCTACGAAGCGGACGCCAAAGGCATCTACGACGAGGAACGCATTAACGAGGCAGGCTACGGCCTGTTGGCCAGATGCCAGAGTTTCATGGATGCCATGGACGCGGTACGGGGGAAAGCTCGGTGTCCGCAATGTGGCTCTGTTGTCATTCATACCTGCAGAAAAGAGGAAATGCTCCGCTGCAAGTGCGGCTGGGAGCTGGCATGGGGCGATTACTTCAAGACCATCCAGCACAAGCAACTCAGTGGAGCGGAGCCGGTGCTGGACCAATTCCGTTCCTTTGTGCAGGCGTTTCCAACAGCCCGCACTCCACAGGAGAAGACGATCCTGATAGACCGGCTCATCCACGGGTTCCACTGGTACTACACGACTAACACGCGAACACGTCCTGTGGCCGTCAATCTGATTGAAGGGCGGTTGAGCGAGGTGGTTGCTTTCCTGGAGAACTTAAGCAGCGGCGAGAAGAGCACCGCGGGAGTTGCAGAGAACCACGCGCAGTGGGACAAGGGCATCGAGGCCAACAGCGACTGGTACGCATCCAGGCGCAGACGCAAGGCCGAACCAGAGGGTGCGGGCGAGGCTACACAGCGCGCGTGAACCTAGCCGTTGGGCTTTGAGGGGAACCGATGACAGAATGCGCAAACGACTACACCGCCCACTACCGCTGGGAGTGGTTTTGCCGAAAGGAGTGGAGGGGCTCATTTCGCGAGAGGAAACGCCATTCCTCCGGCGCCTTCATCGAACTGATAGGCGAACGCGGCATGAGGGATGAACTCGTCCTGGACTGCTCCTGCGGCCTGGGACTGAAAACCATCGTCATGCGGGAGGCCGGTCTTAACGTGCAAGGGTCAGACCAGTGCGAGCTGGCTGTCGAGTACGCCCGCCTGCTCACACAAGAAGAAGGGCACTGCGATATCACCTTCTTCGTGTCAGCATGGGCGGAACTACCCCTGCGGACCGGGGCGCGCTATGCGGCCGTATTCAACGATGCCCTGTCCTGGGTCTACTCGGACGAGGAGATGGCCGGCAGCCTGAAGGGAATCCACGACTGCCTGCGGCCCGGTGGCATCCTGGCGTACATGGGGGCGCTTCCGGGCGCTGATACAGACCAGGAGCAGTTTCGCGAACAAGAGTGGGAGAGGAAGACAGTCAACGGCAGGCATTGGTTGGGCGCGCGAGCTGCAAAAGGCGGCACGTCCGTGCAAGAGGTCGTCTTCATGGAGAAGGGATCGGACTTCACCGACGAGCATCATCTGTACGTGGTGGATGAGGGCGGCACGAAGCGCCTGGAGAGCTGGTGTCTGCGTTGTTCTCTCAAGTGGAGCTGGCCGCGGATTCGACCCTTTCTTGAGGAGGCGGGTTTTTCGTCGTTCGGCGCAAAGGGATTCGTTGCCGCGAATGGGAAGCCATTCCACCTTGTCGTAGCTGGCAGAGACTGAAGAACCCATCAAGAAGGATGCAGGCGGCGCTTTGCAGCGCGCCTGACCCTTGCGGTTAGACGAAAGGAGAAGCATCATGAACCAGGCGCTTGCAGAGCGGGCCATCCGCGATCTGGAGATTTGCCACTACTTGCTGAACAGAAACCTCTGCGCCCTCTATTGTTCGCTGACGACCAAGACAGATTCACGCGTCTACGGTTGCGGGGAGGCCGCGGAGGATCGGTTGACGCGAGCTTTCCTTTTCGCACGCCTTCTTCAGTGCTGGCTCGACGAAGCCGGCGTTTATCCAGAACTCAATGCTCTCTTTGAGCAGGTCTCGGCCCTCCTGGGGAAAAGGACGGACTCAAAGGTCGCGCTGGTCACACATCTGGTTCATCGCCTGCACGATAATGGCTACAAGGCATATCCGGATGAGAAGGAGGATTTCAAGACGCTGGAATCCAGGATTCAGCACCTGGAAGTCTGCCATCCGGACTGGGAGGATGATTTAGTCAAGCTGCTTCACGAGATCGGGCAGGGCAAAATGCTCTATGATTGGAACAAGAATGGCGGCTTCTTTGCATGTGGGCGCTGCGGCACGCCGAACGCGTTTCCGAAAGCCTTCATGCAGACAATTGCCGAGCGTCACGGGATTCAGATGCCGAGTGAAATCACACAGGAATCAGTCACGGGTGTCTTCAGGCAGTTGATGGAGAAGATCGTCTAACAACGGCATTGTGCACGGCGCGGACAGCCGGGGCGGTTGCCGCGCGGCAGATGCCTGGCGTTGGACAGGAGGAAAGAATGAAGCAGAATGTGGCTAATGTTCCCTTGGCCTTCGCGATGGCCGCAATCATAGGCCTTTCAGGGATAGCAGTTGCTGGGGAGGAAGGTATGAAAACGAGCGTGCATCGAGACGGGGACCGAGTCTGGATCGAGGGTGTAGCCGGGTGGTCCAGCGGGGAGAAGGAGAGTTCGGTTCATGCTGCACAGGAGGCCGTGATGCAGGCCATGGGAGAGAATACCTCCTATGTTTATCTGCTCGGGGTTTCGGGGCTGGCCTTCCGGATGCAGGTCTCCAAAGACGGTTTCTGTCCAAGCTCGCCGCACTCTTCCTGTGGCTATCAGTGCGTAACCCGCTCAACACAATCCCTCCCATGGAAGATGCGCCCCTTCGAGGTCAAACCGGGGCAAAAGGAGAAAGTCGCCGAAGCCCGTCGCGCTGTCGCCGATAGCATCAAGCGGGGCATTCCCGTGCAATACGGGAGCGAGGAAGACGGTGTCATCGTGGGCTACCAGAAGAACGGGGAGGAATGGATCTGTCTCCATCCACACCGCGAGGGAGGGAAGAAGCCCTTTACGGAGACGCACTTTCCTTGGGGCATAGCGGTGTTCTCGGAGCGCAAGACGGAAATGCCCTTAAGGCGGGATCTCGCTCGCGGGTCCCTGCAACAGGCGGCTGACATGGCAAAGGCGGGTGAGACAGAGGGGTACTTCGTCGGTTTCAGGGCGTGGGATGAGTACACTAAGAAGCTGCGCGCGCTGGACAAAGCGGATGAAAAGACGCGCAAGGACGCGATGCTGGGCAACGCATGGATATATGAATGCCTCGCGCAGTACAGAGGCTGTGCGGCTCAATACCTGCGCGAAGTCGCGGGCGAGTTCGACAAGCAGACCGCCGAACACCTAGTAAGAGCCGCTGATCTTTACGAGAAGATGGCAAACCAGGTGCTTAGAGATGCGGAGCATTGCGTAGTGACTGTCGCGCCATACGCCTGGGCACTGAAGGACGGGAAGACATGGACCGCGGAGGCGCGGCAAGAGCAAGTCAAGCGGCTGGAGACCGCTCTCACTTTGGAACGCCGGGCCATCTCAGAGATTGAGGCGGCTCTTGCCCTGCCCGAACACTCGAATCCCGCCGAACCAAGTGCTCCAGCGGACGTGGGCAAGCCGAGCCGCTGAGCAAAAAGTCGTTGGGACCCAACGGCTCCCATCGTGAGGGCCCCATTTTGAAGGAGTCATCGCATGGATACCAAGAGCGCAGGCACGCTCGGCGTTTGCATCATTGTCGCAGCTTTGGCCGTGACGCTGCTCCCACGCGGAGCCGCCGCTCCCACACATAGCATTCATTCAGCCGAGGGCAGTTTGGAGGTTGATTACATGATCCAGACCTCTCCTTCCGAAGCTGAGGGCGCGAAGATGGACCAAGTAACAGCGATCGACTTTCTCCCGAACTACGTGGTGGTGAAGACTCGAAGTGGACACGGCGTGGTATTCGTCCGTGACCGAATACGGAGATTAAGTTGGTCTGTGCAAGAGGCGGCACGGAAGTAGGATCCCTGTGGTTCTGGCCTGACAAAACGCGTGCAGCCGACACCGGCCGCATGTCCGTGCCGACTGTGGCCGCACGGATGAGGCCGGGCCAAACAACCGGCCCGGCCACATCCGTGGCACAAACCCAAGAGGGCAAGGCGCGATTGGAGTTGCCATACCTATGCAGTCCAGCCCCAGGCCCACAAATGCAGCCGAACTGACACAGACCCCGCGAAGGGCAGACCAGATTATAGCCTTGTGAAGAACCGCGATTCGGTCCAGAATGGCGGCGCTATGGACTCACAGCATAGGGGGCGGCGGAGCTCTGTTCCGCCTGGTGCGCGGCGGTTTGCCACGACGCGCTGGACGATGGTGCTGACAGCGGGGGGAGACGACAGGGCGCAGGCGCGGCGGGCGCTGGAGGAGCTCTGCCAGACCTATTGGTATCCACTTTATGCGTTCGTCCGCCGCCAAGGCCGCAGCCCCGAAGAGGCGCAGGACCTGACTCAAGAGTTTTTCGCGCGGCTTATCGCGCAGCACTACCTTGGCGCCGTGGATCGCGCCAAGGGCAAGTTCCGCTCGTTCCTGCTAGGCTCATTGAAGCATTTCCTTGCCAACGAATGGGACAAGGCCCGCGCGCAGAAACGCGGCGGCGCTCACAGCTTGATCGCGCTGGATGCGCAAGCGGCGGAGAGGCGCTACGCGCTGGAGCCGGCGCATGAGCTGAGCGCGGACAGAATATTCGAGCGCCGCTGGGCCTTGACGGTGCTCGAACGCGTTCTCACCAGGCTGCGTGAGGAGCACTCGCGCGCCGGCAAGGCGAAGCTCTTCGACCGGCTGAAGGACTTCCTGGTGGGGCGGGCGGAGCAGGACTCCCATGCCCGCGCCGCGGCGGAGTTGGGAATGAGCGAAGGCGCAGTGAAGGCAGCGATCCATCGCCTGCGCCAGCACTACCGGGAGCGGTTGCGCGCTGAGATCGCCAACACCGTGGCCGCTCCAAGCGAGGTGGAGGACGAGTTACGGCATTTGTTTGCGGCGTTGAGCGGATAACGTGAAGATTTCCCGTAACCTTTGGCCGGTTTCTCTTCTGTAACGAGCGGAAGGAGACACAGCAATGATGCCAACATTATTCGGTATGGTAGAGACACCGCCGGTGTTGCTCGTGGTCCTGGCGTTGCTCGTGATCCTGATGGTTGTGGGCGCATGCGCCGCGGTGCTGATCATCTGGCTGATCAAGCGAAGCGAACAACCGGCGGCTGCGCCGCGAGTTGCCAAGCAGCCCCGACGCGCTTGTCCACAATGCGGCGCAGCGCTGGCGGCCGACGCGCCGGAGGGCTTGTGCCCGCAGTGCCTGCTAAAGGCCGGGCTGGGCAGCCGTGCGGATGCGTCCGGTGAGACTGTGGACGTATCCCAAGCTCACCCGGAGCCGGCGGCGTCGAAAGCAGAGCGGACCTGGGGTGCCACGCCGCCCGAGCCGAAAGAGCTTGGGAAGCTTTTCCCCAAACTAGAGGTCCTCGAGCTTCTGGGGCGCGGCGGCATGGGCGCGGTCTACAAGGCGCGCCAGCCCTCGC
>Ga0209777_10009677_pt1 | contig 10339 bp, 8 predicted proteins | sample FrelakmetHBP12HB_FD_187147 | JGI IMG/M metagenome (GOLD analysis project Ga0209777, IMG submission 187147) | Freshwater lake sediment microbial communities from the University of Notre Dame, USA, for methane emissions studies -HBP12 HB (SPAdes)... | ecosystem: Environmental > Aquatic >... | reverse complement strand
GACGCCCGAAGACATGTGCGCGTGGCCGGGGATCAGGTCCGTGAAACTGGAGACGAGGCCGATGAAAGGCTTGCCCATGTCTTCGGGCGTCACGTTGCCGGTGGCCAGCAGGAGCGCCCGCGCGGGCATGCCCTTGAGGGGCTCGCGAAACCAATCGTGAGGCAGCTTTCTGGCCATGAATGTAACCCTAATGGCGCATGTGGCACGGCTGGCTTGTCCAGCCGTGGGGCACGTCGCCGACCTTGGCCACGGCTGGACAAGCCAGCCGTGCCACATCGCGCTAAGCGCAAGACACATATGCTATGCCGAAGAGCGCCGCGCAAACCCTTGAGCGGGGCCTCAGAATGACAGCCCGTTGGTCCGTCAACTTTGATTGTATGGGTGCCACGGTCGCCTGGACGACCGTGCGTCCCTGCCGACGACCACGGCTGCACAAGGCGCAGCCGTGGCACCCACAGATTCAATCGTGACAGGCTACTATTCCAAACACAAGATTTCAGGCGCGCAGTCCACAAGGAAATGCGCGGCACGCTTGGCGTTTCCGAGGCTTGGACTCAGGCGGCCGCCCGCCCGGAGCCCCACGTCCGCCGGGTTCTGCTATCTGGTATCTCAGATCTGAAATCTCAGATTCCAGATACCAGATTTCAGAGCCCGCAACGGAATACCTACCCCATGGGAAACGCAACTTCAGCACGACGGCCAATCATACTAACGGCGCAGCGGGCGGATGTCAACAGCGAACCGGCGAACCGGTAAACCGGCGAACCTGATCGTGCGGGTGTCACGGTCGCCTGGGCGACCGTGTGTACATGCCGACGACCACGGCTGCACAAGACGCAGGTACGTGTTTAGCGCGAAAGCTGAAACGGGGTGGCACGGCAGCGGCGCCTTTGCCGCGGCCGTGCTAACTGTGCCCGTTCGGGAAGCACGGTCACGCAATCCCGGCGCGCCGGGGTGGCCGTGCCACCCGGTGCGACACGCTAAACACGTACAGGCGCAGCCGTGGCACCCGCAGATTCAATTGTGACGGACCACCAGGGCGGAAGCGAAAAGAGGGGCGAAAGTCATCGGCTGCAACGGGCGCGGGTGCCGGCGCTGGCGCGCTAACCCCGGGCAAACATGAGTCTCAGGCGTCGGTGATGGGCCTGTCGTACGACAGGCCGGTGGCGGCGGCAGGGGGCTCAACGGCCATGCTGAACAGCCGGAACATGCGGTGCCACGGCGAGGCTGTCGGCTCCGGTCGGGTCTGGCAGAATTCGATCCCCACCTGGTACCTGTCCTCTTGGCGCCAGCAGTGGATGACTCGCCCTGTCAGTTCCAGCGGCGGGTGGCAGCCGTGGGGCGGCAACCGCATCGTGAGCACTTCGTTGACCGTCAGCGGTATGGCGCTCTCGGCACGGATGCCGCCGAGCGAGAAGTCCCGCAACTGCATCCGGCACTCTGCCTGGGGAGGAGGGGCGGCGCGCTTTGTCAGATCATCGCGCCGCGTGGTCACCGGCAACCGCGCTGCAAAACGACCGTACCGGCGGCGCTCACGCGTGGGAGCAGCCGAAGTTGACTGTCTTACCATCGCAACCGTCCTGACGTAACCGGGCGCTTTGGACGTACTAACCACTGCGGGCAGACAAACCCGCCACTATTATCGACGTTCAAAGCCCCCAAGCTTTAGCCCGAGCCGGGGAATTATGGCGCATAATCGGCCAAAAGCAAACGGCGCCCCGGAATTCTCTGTAGAAACGCATGCACGCGGGCCACAAAGGTGGCACTCCGGCAAAGCCAACGAGGGTTGCTACGGTGGGAGGCGGGCCGTCATGGCAGATCCTCCGTCACAGGGTCTAGTGGCAGGGGAACAAGTATCCCCCTGAACGCCAGTCCGACCCCTTGTTGACGGCCCGTCGCGTTCTGGGGAATGCGTTTAGTTTTTCGCGTGCCTGCGGATGGCGCGCGCCCAACACAACTATTAAACCGGCCCGCAGCGGAAAAAGCACGCGAAAAATCCGCCGCTATGCCTTGGCTTCCTCCCGCTCCGGCCACGGTTCTGTAAAGGCGATTCCGACCGCGTAACAGTCCCCGGCGCGGTCGCACCGGATGACCTGGGCCAGGGTATCCTGCCCACGGCCCGGGCCGAGCGGCGGAAAGAGCAACACGAGCGGCTCGCGGCGCTGGAGGGCTTCCTGCGAGATCGCCCCGACTCCGCCGCGCGAAACGTTCAGAATGTGCAGGCCGACCAGCCGGCGCGGATCATTTTCGGGCGTTTCGCGGCGGACGGCGTGGATCGGAATTCCGATGACGGACCGGCGGTAGCGCCGCCGTTCACTCGGGTTGGACGCCGACTGACTCACGGATTCCCCCGCGGATACCGTGTCGACCGCTCGACCGCTAAGAGGCACCTCACCTGCGCCGGTTATGACCACGTGAACCAACGACCTCTTTAATATAGCACGAGATGGCGCACAAGGCAAATTCTTTCGCCGTCTTGCCCAATTTATCTACAGTGCGGGCGATTGTGGAAAACTTTGGGGCAGGAGGGGCTTGTTCAGCCGATGCTGGTGCCCTGCGGCTCGGCACGGCCCTGGAGGGCGCGGTGGATCTCGCGCTGAAGCTGCTCGGCTTCGTCGGCCAGCAGTTGCAGACGCTGCCGCAAGGCCTCGGCCTGCTTGTCGAGGTCTGCGGCCTCGGCGGCCAACTGGTCGCGCAGAGCGTCGAGTTTGCTGCGCAGGCGTTCGCGGGCGACGGATGCGGCGATGTCCAGCCGGTCGCGGCCGGCGGCGCCGTCGCCGGGCGACTCGGCGGCCTCGCGGACGATCTTCTGGAGAGCCCGCACCGTCGTGTCGTCGCGCAGGAAGGGCGGGCACTCGGTCATGGAGTTGCTCGCGAGCATCTCATCCACCGCGGCGATGCGCCCCCTGCGCGCGGCGGCGTCGGTCTGGAGCGTCACGAGTTGTTGGCGGGTCCGGTTGATCTGTTCCTGGAGGAACCGAAGGCGGCGTGCGGCGCTCGCCATGTCGCTCGCCTGGCCGGCGACCACGCCGCCGGCGGGGCCGACGTCGCTCCTGGCGGCTCGCGGCGACCGCCCCGGCGCCAGGTACGCCGCAACCACCAGCAGCGCGCTGGCCATAAGTGCAATCGGCCACGCCCACTTTGCATGGCGCTGTAGCCAGTGCAAGCGCCGGCCTCCTTCAGGCTCAGGCAACAATGTAACCGCGGTGGGAAGACCACATCCTGCGAACCGCTCTCGGTGGAATCTATCGGCAACAGGCGGACGGAAAGGTTAATTCAATTCGCGCGGGACATAATTCAATTCGCGCGGGGCGAGCGGATGTTTTTCGCGGCGGGGGAAGGGTTGATTGTTCGCGGCAGGTCGGGATGATTGTGCGCGGCGGGTCTCCTGACCCGCCGCGCGTAGCGGCAATCTCACCCGCGCCGGAAGCGATTCTTGCGAGACGCGGGGTGCCACGGCTGCGCTGTTTGCAACCGTGCTCTGCGTCGAACGGCGGCACGGTCGCCCAGGCGACCGTGGCACCCGGTACCATAGTGCGCGATAATTCGGTGGCACTACACTAGTGCTCTGTCACACCTCAATTGAGGTGTGACAGAGCACTAGTTCACCGACGCGGCGAGCGGCTCGGCACCCGAGCGGGACACGAGCAGTGCCGGGACCGCCGCTTCCACCACATCGGGGTCGAAGAGCGAGCCGCTTCCCTTGACGAGGATGTCTATTGCCAGCGCGACTTCGCGGGCATCGCGATATGGCCGGTTGCTCGTCAGAGCGTCGAACGTGTCGCAGACCGCAAGGATGCGTGCCCCGATCGGGATCGCCCGCCCTGACAGGCCGCGCGGGTACCCGGAGCCGTCGAACGCCTCTCCATGTGCGGCTGCCACGGCGGCGACCTCCTCAAGGCCGCGGATCGCGCCGATGAACCGCTCCGTGGCGGAGGCGTGGCGGTGGACCTCCGCGGTCTCCTGCGGCGTGAAGGCGCCAGGCTTGTCCAGCAGTTCCTTCGGCACAATGACCATGCCCACGTCGTGCACGAGGCCGGCCCATTTGACCGTGGTCGCGACCTCTTTTCCAAGCCGCATCGCCATCGTGACGAGGACGGCCAGAGTGGCCACGCGCCGGCTGTGGCCGATCTTGTCGGCCGGGTGGGCGTCGGTCACGTGGGCGAAGAGTTCCAGCAGGGCCGTGACCTGCCCCTCGGTGGTGACGAGGTCGTTGGCGGCCAGGCGGTGAACGACGCTCGAAACGAGGAACCGCACATCGTCCGGCGCCAGGAGCTGTGCGTAGAATCCCGGCTCGCCGAGCGTTTCGATCCCGGCATCGGCCACCGCCGTGCTGACCTGCGAGGCGGCGCGCCGCCGCACGGCGTCCAGCAGCGGAATCAGTTCCGGCGCCCCTTGTTCCCGGAGGACCACGTCGCAGGTGTTGGCGAAGTGGAGCGTCTGCGCGCCGTTCGTGATCTCGTCGCCCACTTTGCCGCGCGGGTATCCGTGGCCATTGAAGCACTCGTGGTGGTCCATGATGAGCTCGGCCACGGTGACGAGTTCGGGCACCTGGGCCACGAGCTGGGCGCCGACGAGCGGATGGCTCCTGATGAGCGGCAGGTTGGCCTGCCGCTCAGGGTTGAACCAGCGGTCCTCGTCGCGCAAGTCTCCCAGGAGGCCGATGTCGTGCAGAAGGCCCGCGTAGAAGACGTCCAGCCGGTCCACGCCGCGCAGATGCGAGGCTATCCGTGCCGCGATGGCGGCGACGCGGGCGTGATGCGGCACGGTGTCCGTGGGCGTGTAATCCAGGAGGCCGGCCAGGGCGGCCAGAACGTCGCCACGCCACAGGGGGGACCGCACCGATGCGCTTCCGGGCGGACTCCACCTGCCGGCCGTGGCCGTGCCACCGGTCGAGGGCATCTCCATGACGCTAAAGTCTCCGTCTCGGCGAGCCCTGTAGGGAGGCACAGCCGGCTAGAATGGGTGCAGCACAACCTCTACGTTTGTATCGGCAACCTGCGGGCGGAGCATCAGCGATTTCTGGAGAGAGGGCCGGGGATGCGACTGCGCCCGTGTATGGATGCCGCTTGTGAGGGCCGCCGTGCGCGCTGTAGAATCTGCGCGGCCTGAACGTTCCGGAGACGCTGGGGCTTGGTACTGCGGAGGACCTTACTATGGCTGCCGCCAGATGGGCTATCCTGCTGGTTCTTGCGGTGGGCCTGCCGGCGGCCGCCGAGCGGCAGATTACGGTCGAGACGCCCACCGGACCGAAGGTCGTCAGCGAGAAGGACCTTTACAAGTACACCCCGGCTATGGCGCTCGAGGCTTCCGCCAAAGAAGTGAAGCGGTTTGGAAAAATCGAGTTTACGATCGGGGCAGGTGCGGTCGGCGAGAACCGCGACGATCCGACCGAGATCGATATGGGCATCGAGTTCACCGCGCCCTCCGGCAAGAAGTTCACGGTTCCCGCCTTCTACTATCGGCCGTACTAGCGCCGGCAACTGACGGTCGGCGGCCGGGATCGCGAGTGGCTGTACCCCATCGGGCCGGCGGGCTGGAGGGTGCGGTTCGCCCCGATGGAGGTCGGCACATACAGGGCCCTTGCGCGGCTGAAGGACCGGATGGGCGCGTCGGTTTCCAATCCGGTCACGTTTAGATGCGTAGCTTCAGATGACAAGGGGTTCGTCCGCGTCTCGGCCAAGGACCCGCGGTACATGGAGTTCGATGACGGCACGCCGTACTTTGCGGTCGGCCAGAACGTGGCGTTCGTCAAGGATTCCTACGATACCGTGGAGATGATCTGGCGGCTGGGCGAGAGCGGCGCGAACTTTGCCCGCGTGTGGGCGTGCGGCCAGGACTGGGCCATGGCCATCGAGGCCCGAAAAAGCGCGTGGGGCCGCTCGTGGGACTGGAAACCGCCGATTGCGCCGATGCCCGACGGCGACGGTTCCCCGTCCGCCAGGCAGTGCGTCAAGATTGCGGGCGAGGCCGGCGCGAAGGCGACACTCCAGCCGTGCTACGCCGTTGCGCTGCGGCCGAAAACCCGCTACAAGTTCTCGTGCGCGATGCGGGCCGAGGGGGGCGCGGGCGTCGCGTTCGACCTCGGCGGCCCCCGCATGATCGAGGGCAAGCCCGCGTGGACGCCCTTCCAGTTTGAGTTCACGGCGGGGGCCGACCAGTGGTGGCTCGGCGAGCCGACCTTTCGACTTACGACCGCGGGGACGGCGTACCTCAAGGACTTCTCCCTGAAGGATGCGACGGGCGGGCCGGAACTTCTGTGGGAGGCCGACGTCAACCGCGCCCTCCTCGGCATCTACAACCAGCCCGATTGTTTCATGCTCGATAAGGTCCTGGAGGCGGCGGAGCAGGCCGGCGTCCGCCTCGAACTGACCATGTTCACCCGCGATCTTTACATGTCGAAGCTTGCCAAGGAATCCAGCGGCGACTACGACGCCTGCATCGCGTACGGCAAGCGCCTCGTCCGGTACTACGTGGCCCGCTGGGGATACTCCACGCACGTGGCCATGTGGGAGTACTTCAATGAGATGGACCCCGGCAAGCCAACGGACCGTTTTTACGCCGAGTTGGGCGAGTACCTTGAAAAGATCGACCCGAACCGCCACCTGCGGTCCACGAGCACGTGGTCCTCGCCGTCGAAGGACAGCCGCCACCCGCGGCTCGACACGGCGGACCTGCACTACTACATGCGGCCGGCCGACAAGGAACTCTTTAAGGACGCCGTGGCCGCCGTCCAGGCCCGCTGGAAGGCCATGCTGCCGCACGTCAAGGGGCGGCCGCTGGTGTTCGCCGAGTTCGGCCTGGCCGACGACAAGTGGGGCCTTTCGCCCGAGATCGGCAAGGACCGGGAGTATTCGTTCCTCCACGATGCGCTCTGGACCTCGACCCTGTCGGGCTTCGCGAGCACCGTCTGCCCGTGGTGGTGGGAGGACATCCACAAGAAAGATATGTACCACCATTATCGGCCGGTTGCGGCGTACGTGGCCGACATCCCGTTCACGACCGCCGGGCTTCAAGCGTCCTCCGCGGCGTGCGACAAGGGGATGCGGATCGTCGGCCTCCAGGGCGACGGGCGGGCGTACCTCTGGGTCTCCGATCCCGGGGCCGCGTGGTGGCGGATCGCTATGGAAGGCGCCCAGCCCGCCGAGGTCACGGGCGCGACGCTTGCCATCGACGGCCTGCGGCCGGGCTCCTACGCCGTCCAGTGGTGGGACACCCGCGAGGGCAAAGTCTTCAAGCAGGAATCCGCGAAGTCCGCCGTCGGCGCCGCCTTGCGGCTCGCCGTGCCGCAGTTCTCGCGCGACATCGCGTGCAAGGTTGTGGCGGGGGGATGAAAGCTGCGTCCGGCTACAGCCTGCAATCCCGTGTGTGGCACGGCTGGCTTGTCCAGCCGTGACGGATGGCCCGCAACGTTCCCCACGGCTGGACAAGCCAGCCGTGCCACACTTCTGTAGACGCTACGCGATGCTCGTAGGCAGGGGGGGCGAGGACCCTTTTGAATTTGACTCGCGCCGCAGCCACCGTTACGATACGCCCCCGACAGCCAGTAGTCGAAAGGAGTCAACCGTGCTCACCTACGACGTGGCGGTGCTCGGCGGAGGGCCGGGCGGCTACGTGGCCGCCATACGGGCCGCACAGCGCGGCGCCAAGACCTGCTGCATCGAGTCCGCCAAGATAGGCGGCGTGTGCCTGAACGTCGGCTGCATCCCCACCAAGGCCATGCTGCACGCCAGCGAGGTCTTCACGCACATCGTCCGGGCCGAGGAATACGGTTTCGCCGGTGGCAAGAAGCCGACCGTTGACGGTGCGGCCTACATGAAGCGGGTGGCGGGCGTGGTCGATGGAATCTGTAAGAGCGTCGAGAAGCTCGTCAAGGCCCGCAAGGTCGATATCATTCGCGGCCGCGGCACGCTGACCGCCCGCGACATCATCGAAGTCGCCGGCCCCGACGGCAAGCAGCAGGTCAAGGCGAAGTCGATCATCCTTGCGACCGGATCGCGCCCGGCCAAGCCGGGGTTCCTCCCGTTCGATTCCGGCCGCGTATGGACGACCGACGAGGCGACCACCGCGCAGTCGCTCCCCGAGAGCATCCTGATCGTGGGCGGCGGCGTCATCGGCTGCGAGTTCGCCACGGTCTATTCCGAACTCGGTATTCCGACGACCGTCGTCGAGATGCTCGACCGCCTTGTGGCCAACGTGGATGACGACGTGGCCAAGGCCATCCAGAAGAGCCTCGTGCAGCGCGGCGTAAAGGTCCGCACGAAGGTGAAGATCGTCGGCATGAAGGCCGGCAAGAGCGGCATCGTGGCCGAGCTAGAAGGCGGCGAGAAGATCGAGGCCGCAATCGCCCTGGCGGCGGTCGGCCGCCTGCCGAACGTTGACGGCATCGGCCTGGAGGCCGTGGGCGTGAAACTCGAAGGCAAGGTCATCAAGGTCGATGATCGCTGCCGCACGAGCATCGAGGGCATCTACGCCATCGGCGATTGTGCCGAGATGCGGCAGTACGCGCACCTGGCCAGCCGCATGGGCGTCGTGGCCGCCGAGAACGCCACCGGCCATTCTGTTCGCGACCCGCGCAACGTTGTGCCGGTGGGCGTGTACACGCATCCCGAGGTGGCCGCGGTGGGCCTGTCGGAGGCCGAGGCCGCCAAGAGCGGCAAGAAGGTCCGCGTGGCCAGGTTCTTCTACCAGGGCAGCGGCATGGCCCGCGCGTACGGCGACACGGAGGGGCAGGTCAAGTTGATCGCCGACGAGGCGCTCGGCGAGATTCTCGGCGCGGTCGTCATCGGCCAGCACGCCACGGACGTGATCCAGGAGATCGCGCTGGCGATGCGTAACGAACTGACGATGGAGGAACTCGCGCTGACGATCCATCCGCATCCCACGTTCGTCGAGGGGATCCTGGAGGCGGCGGAATCCTGGCTGGGCTATCCCATCCATTCAGCCGGCTGAATCGCCGGGTGGATGTGGCACGGCTGGCTTGTCCAGCCGTGGCGTAAGGCACGCGGCGCTCCCCACGGCTGGACAAGCCAGCCGTGCCACAGTTCGCGCGGTCAAGGGGCGTTTCACGCGGCGGGTCAGGAGACCCGCCGCGCACCAATTTCAAGCGGTGCTCATTCCGAAATGGCCGAACTCGTCTACCTCGATATCGGTCGCGCGCCGTACGAGCCCACCGTGCGCTTGCAGCAGCGCCTTGTGGCGGAAGTGAAGGCTGCGGCCGACGAGCGGGCGTACCTCATCTTCGTCGAGCACGATCCGCCGGTCATCACGGTGGGGAGAGGCACGCGGGGCGACCATATCCGGGCATCGCGCGAGCGCCTGGCGCACGAAGGCGTTGAAGTGTGCGAGACCGCACGCGGCGGAGACGTCACGTATCACGGCCCTGGACAGATCGTCGGCTACCCCATCCTGCGCCTCGATCTGCACGGTCGCGACGTGCACCGGTACCTGCGCGACCTGGAGGAAGTGCTTATCCGGGCGCTCGCGCGGTTCGGCGTCGCGGGTGCCCGGGCCGAGGGGCAGACCGGCGTGTGGGTGGGCAAGGAGAAGATCGCAGCCATCGGCGTGGCGGTCAGCCGCTGGGTCACGTGGCACGGCTTCGCGCTGAACGTGGCGACGAACCTCGCGCATTTCGGTCTGATCGTGCCGTGCGGCATCACCGACAAGGGCGTGACGAGCCTGTCGCGGCTGCTGGGCCGGCCGGTCGGGGTTGCGGAAGTGAAGCCCGCGCTTGTAGAATGCATGACCGAAGTCTTCGGCTTTACGGGCGCGAGGGCCGGTGACGCGCCGCAAGTTTAACGTTTAGCCGCGAATCGAAGATGAGCGCGAACGTCAGCGAGCAACTTGTGGGCGACAAAACGAAAATGGCGACGAGGGCCACCCGCCTCCCGCCCTGGCTGCGCAAGCGCATTCCCGCCGGCGGCGAGGCGGCCGAGGTGCGGCGACTGCTGGCCGAGTTGGGCCTGGCGACGGTTTGCTCGGGCGCGCATTGTCCGAATCTGCCCGAGTGCTACGCGCGGGGGACGGCCACGTTCCTCATTCTCGGCAACTCGTGCACGCGGTCTTGCCGGTTCTGCGCGATCGAGAAGCGGCCGCCGGGAGCGCTGCGCGAGGACGAGCCGCATGCCGTGGCCGAGGCCGCCGCGCGGCTGAAGTTGCGGCACGTGGTCATTACGAGCGTGACGCGCGACGATCTTGCGGACGGCGGGGCAGGGCACTTCGCCCGGACGATCCGCGCCGTGCGCGAGCGCCTGCTGCGGAGCATCATCGAGGTGCTGACGCCCGACTTCCGGGGCAGCCACGAGGCGATCGAAACGGTCCTCGCGGCCGGGCCGGACAT
>Ga0209777_10009676_pt1 | contig 10341 bp, 11 predicted proteins | sample FrelakmetHBP12HB_FD_187147 | JGI IMG/M metagenome (GOLD analysis project Ga0209777, IMG submission 187147) | Freshwater lake sediment microbial communities from the University of Notre Dame, USA, for methane emissions studies -HBP12 HB (SPAdes)... | ecosystem: Environmental > Aquatic >... | reverse complement strand
AATCATTGGTCAGGTTTGATAATCCTGCCGCAGGAATTTGGGGGGGCGACTTAGCGGTTGCAGCCAGGCAGGATAAAATATAAACCCTTTTGCATCATTATGCAGGGGCTTTGGAATTTTTGGGGGTGGCCATATAAGTTTCTTTCCGAGTAGGTCTCTGCGCCCACTGCGCGGAGGCCTTTTTTTATAAAAAAATTACCACTCATTCCTCCTGTTAATTTCCTCGAACTTTTTCCTTTAGTGCTTGTTCAGCCTTGAATTGGGAGTTTTTTTAATAAAATTTAACAGCTTCCAGTTTAGCAATGGTTCAGGTCTCTTGGGAAATTTCTTTTGACATACTATATATAGGGCTTAGAATACGACAATCGTCAAGCTATAGTGTTGTCTTGGTGTAACACAGAAATTTCTTAATAAATTTTCTTGAGGTGGACCAAGCTTGTGAGGTGTCCTTTTTGTAAGGAAAATAGCGATAAAGTTATCGATTCCCGTTCAAGTGATTCCGGCAGGGTAATCAGACGACGGCGGCAGTGTCTCGTATGCAAAAGGCGATTTACAACTTATGAAAAGGTTGGCGAAAGCTTCAAGCTTTGCGTCGTGAAAAAAGATAACTCACGTGTGCCTTACGACAGGGACAAAATTATTGCCGGTCTGCAGAAGGCCTGTTACAAACGGCCTGTCTCCGCTGAAGAAATCCAGCAGGTGGCCGATAAGATTGAAGAGGATATATTTCGAAATTTTGACAAAGAGGTTTCTTCCGCTTTTATAGGTGAAAGCGTGATAAAGCATCTTCGTTCGCTTGATAAAGTCGCTTATATTCGCTTCGCCAGCGTATATCGCGATTTCAAAGATGCTGGCGAGTTGATTGAAGAGGTAAGTCAGGCTATTGCCGAAGCTGAAAATGTTGAGCAGCCGAGACTTTTCAACGATGGAAAGTGAAAAGCAGGCATAGTCTGTAAAGCGAAGGAATTAAAGCATTTGTTGAATTGAACAAGGACGTTTGTGGAGGGAACGCAAATGCAGCTTAAAGTAATAAAGGCCGATGGCAGCCTGGAAGAGTATCTGCACACAAAGGTCATGGGGACTATAAGCAATGCCCTGGCTAATGCCGGCCAGCCCGATATATGCCTTGCCGAGCAGCTCGCCGAGGCTGTAACGTATTATCTTTATCACAGGCACGAAAAGCGGTGTGTCACCAGCTGCGAGATTTTTTCCGTTGTCAAGGCCTCTCTTTCAGCCACCGGGTATGAAGAAGCTGCGATTGCACTGACTGAGCATCATTTCGAGCGTAAGATTAAACGCTCTCGGATTGAGGTTGTTGCATTTGATATTGACAATGTCACCGACATCGATGCTCTTTGTAATGCCGGAGAATTGGGTAATAGAAGCCGATGGAACAAGTCCATAATAGTCGATGATTTGACCGCCAGGTATGGTATTCCTCGGCAAACAGCCAGGACAATAGCTGCGTTGGTTGAGGAGAAAATCTTCAATATAGGCGTGAAGCTGGTCCCTGCCGGTTTGGTAAAACAGCTTGTTTTGGGCGATACTGCCGTTATGCTTCGCGCTCAGCGGCAATTGCAGATTGTCTGAGCATCCTATTCGGTATTTTTCAGTAACGTTTTTATGTGGCTGAAAACCTCGTCGTACGTTTCTTCCGGTGCAATGTCGACCCAGTTAACATTTTTGAAAGTTTTGAACCATGTTCGCTGGTTCTTGGCTAATCGGCGGGTGTTTTTCTTTATAAGTTCAACGGCATCTTCCATGTTTATTTTCCCATTCAGGTAATCAATCATCTCCGCATAGCCGATGGCACAACCCGCTTGCTGGCTTAACGGTTCCTCTTCGGCCAGCAGCGATTTGACCTCCTCGACCAGCCCCGCTTCAATCATCTTTTTTACCCGCGAGTTAATTCTTTTACTTTCTTCGGTTTTCTCCCTTCGCAGACCGATTATCCTCCAGTCGTCCAGAGGCTTTTCAGCATTGAATTGCTGCTGGAAAGTTGATATCCCTTGTCCGGTAAGCTCATAAACCTCAAGGGCCCGGATTATACGTTTGGTATCGTTGGGGCTGATTCGCCCGGCGGCAGGGGGGTCAATTTTAGATAGCTCGCGGTGAAGTTTTTCTAGGCCTTCGGTTTCCGCCCGCTTGCGCAACTGGCTGCGGATTTGCTCGTCGTTTCCGGGCCCTTCGAAAAGACCGTACAATAGTGCCTTTATGTACAACGCTGTTCCGCCTACAGCCACTATCGGTTTGTTACGGCTTTTTATCTGGTTTATTGCGTCATTGGCTAAATCAATAAATCGGCCGACATTGAATGACTCGCTCGGCTCGACGATATCGATTAAGTGGTATTTGGTTCGCTCCTGTGCCGCTTTAGGAGGCTTGCCGGTGCCGATGTCCATTCGTCGATAGACCTTCATCGAATCGATGCTGATTATTTCAGCACCCAGATGCTCCGCCAAATCGTGGGCCGCTCGCCCTTTGCCTGATGCCGTAACGCCCAGAATTAGAATCATACTGCTGTTCATAATTTGCTGTAAAAGCTCCCAAAAAAACATATAATACAAAAAAAATAGTATTTGGTGAACATTATTCAGCCTCTGATGGCCAATAAGGACTTTAATAAAATGTCAGCGACCCATGCGGCTAATTCGGATTTTACTGCCGGCTTGAGCTGTAAGGCACAGTTAGTGAACAAAACGCTTCAGCGTCTTCTGGCTGAGCGGGTTGACATTGACCGCGATTTGAAAGAGGCTCTTTCCTATACGCTCGAAGCTCCGGGCAAACGCATTCGTGCTGCTCTTGTCTTATGGTGCTGCGAGCTTGTAAGCGGCCGGACAAATCCTGATGCTGAGATTGCAGCCGCTGCCGTCGAGATGGTGCATACATATTCGCTCATCCACGACGACCTTCCCGCCATGGATAACGATGACCTTCGCCGAGGCCTGCCGACCTGCCATAAGGCCTTCGATGAGGCAACGGCCATCCTTGCCGGCGATGCCCTTTTGACACTCGCCTTCGAGGTCCTTGCAGATGAAATTGACGAGCCTGCTCTTGCCGTAAAACTCATTAGCGAATTGGCCCAGGCCGCAGGTTCATCCGGTATGGTCGCAGGCCAAATGGCTGACCTCAAAGCCGAAAGCCCCGGCACGGTCGGCACTGAGCATCTGCTCGAATATATCCACATCAACAAAACAGCCAAGATGTTTCGATGCGCCGCCGCGATGGGTGCTGTCTGTGGCCGCGCAGACGAAAAAGATTTGAATAGTTTGCGCGAATTTGGCCTGAAAATCGGGCTGGGCTTTCAGATAGCCGACGATATTCTGGATGTTAGTTCCACCAGTGAGCAGTTAGGCAAAACTCCGGGCAAAGACGCAAAAGCAGGTAAGGTGACATACCCTGCTGTTGTGGGTATGAAAAAATCTAAAGAGCTTCAAAAAAAATTAGCTGACCAAGCCGTAGCTGTTTTGAAACCCTTCGGCCCAAAAGCCGATATACTTCGACAGCTTGCTGTGGCCCTTTTGCAAAGAACAAAGTAATCTCCTGCCGGGGTTCGCTTTTTTCATTTTTATTCCGAAAGCCCGCCGGTTCATCCGGTGGGTTAATATCTTTCCTTGACTTCGGGGGTTCTTTTACTATGCACTCCGCCGGTTCCCTTTCATTGTTTAGTAGTCGTCGGCACGGCGATGTTACCCTGTCATTACTGTGAAACTTGTCCCTGCGAAGGCAGGGAACAGGAATCTATTTCTTAAATCGACATTTTTTGTTCGATATTCGATATTCATTTTTGCTTTTACTTAATCAACTTCTCATCGTGCCTTGCGATTCCGCTTTTTCGTTCCGCTTCCTTGAGTCTGCTTTAATTCTTTTCTCCCACGAACAGTTGCCCTTTAGTTTTTTAAAGGGCTGCCTCGCCAGAACGCTTTGTCAACACTTACTTGCGATGCTTAGTTCGAGAGAGTTGTCGTTTAGTTGACCGTTGTATTCGTATGAATTATGCTTATCTTAAAATTCCATTAAGTTGCTTCTCTAATTTTTTATACCAACGTTGATTTATCCCAATAAAGGGAATTTGCAATTCCTGAAGTTTAAACTCTTGTTGCAATTCTTCAATATAAACGCCTTTGTCTTTAATAACAGACCGTCCTTTATTAAGATATGTAGGAGCACATGCTGGTGAGAATTCTACACCAATAATTGCCAATATGTCTAATCCGGCATTAATCAATTCTTTCATATAGTTTACCTGTTCCTTGGCAATTTGAGTGCTTATTTTTCGAAGCCCGTTATTTTCATACCATAATTTGCCATGTAACTGTCGCTCTAAGCCTCCCATTTCACAGAGAACTTCCGGGCAAGGCATCTGGAAAATATTAATATCATTACTCAAACAAAATTGTACGATCGGTTTTACAATGGCCGGAGAGACTTTTGCCAGACCTTTAGCGACGGTAACTTGAGCAAGTAAACAATGAGAAATCCAGGCTTACTTATTCTATCTTGCCGAGGCGGGACCAGTCTTTAGCTGGGCAATAGAGATAATCGGCCCTGCCTTTGATAGTTGCTAATGGAATCGGGCCGACTTGCCTACTGTCCCGACTATGATTGCGATTGTCACCTAAAACAAAACAATGATGTGCTGGAATTGTTATTTTGGCAAAGTTGTGCGATTCTTGATCATTAGACGATTTGTCTATGAAGATTTTATATTTGGCGTCACCATTGATCTCATAGAAAACATCTCCTTCTAAAGGTTTTCCATCAATTTTAATTCTTATATTATCCAACACTGTCTGAGGAAACTTTTGCCTTTCAAGTTTTTGATCGTTTACATAAAACTCGTTATCCCTTATTTCGATCGTATCTCCAGCAATGGCAATAATCCTTTTGATATAGTTTTGGTGCCTATTCTCGGGATTAATAAAAACGACCAGATCGCCTCTTTTAGGGTCGCTGTTTTTGTATGCAATTTTGTTAGCCAGAAATCTGTCATTGGGCACTATGGTTGGATAGTTAGCTATCCCAACTTCTCTGAATGCTTCAATAAGAGTTGACTTGATATTAAAAGAAAGTTGAGTTGAGTTTCCCGTACTCATCAAAATCAAAATTATGTATATATACCACCTGTTGTAATCCTTGAGTACATAGCTTTCCGATGTATGTCTGGCTGTATACCATGAGTCAATAACTGCAACCAGCCAAATTACGATGGACAAAAACAACGAAGCAATTATGACTGCCATTCGAATTGACGATTGGTTTACGGACAGTGCCCCGAAAAGTACAGGTATAAGTATGCTGGAAAGAAAAGCTAAGATTATACCTTTTACGATTCTTCCACAATATATATGCCCCAATCCAGGCATAATTAGGGAAAGTACAAGTGCCGTGGAGGGTTTTCTTTTGTTTTTTCTACCTGCTATTACCTCGGTCATTTTAAGTCTCCTTAACCTCATGGCCTAAGAAACACACATACAATAAATACAATTCTGGCTAAACCCAATAATCCACCAGAAACAAACAATGCAATTTTTGCTAATGAGTTAGTAGATACGAACTCAAAAAACCACCGTACATCCAACAAGGGGACCGATTTCTTCTGTTCGTATTGATATACTTGGTTCATCACCTTTTCTGCGAAGTCATCTCCAACCTCAACATGGCTTCTTTGTTTTTTCCAATCATCATAAAACTTTTCACTTTTCATACGTCATCTTCCTCAAAACTTTTAAAGGCCAACCTTAATTTCTTTTTGGCCCTGTTGATTCTCGATTTTATTGTCCCTATTCTTACGCCCTCAATTTGGGATATCTGTTCGTATGGCAATTTCTCAAACTTAGCTAAAACAAACGCTGTTTTTTGTTTGGCCGGTAGATTTTGCAGTGCTTTATCTAACTGATCAAAATATTCTTGTTGTGTCAGGGTATCCGTTGGGGCAGATGTATCTGAATTTTCTGACAGGCTGTTTATTGAAGAGGGTCGTTTTTTCTTCAAAGCATTAAGACTCTTGTTCCTTGCAATTGTAAACAGCCATGTTGAGAAGTTACTGCGGGCCGGGTCATATGATCTGATTTTCCTGTATGCTGTAAAAAATACGTCTTGGGCAATGTCCTCACAAATATGATGGTCGTCTATGAGATTTTTTATCATTCTAAGCACCGGTTTTTCATATCGTTGCACCAGTTCCCGAAAAGACTCTACATTCCCCTCTAAAATAGCTTTAATGATGCTGATTTCTTCAGTCATTTCTTTTTCCGAAATATTACCAAATACATCCTTTTATGAGTTATACAACTGACAAGAACTAAAGTTCCACAAAAATAGCTGAAGGCCTCAACAATGGACTAAGCAGGATAAGAATTATGTATAGCAATTTTGATGTGTAACTTTACTCATCCACCGAGCGATGACCTACTGTTTCTTCATCAACGCAATTCTTTTCTGTATAAAATATGCCTTTCCTACCGCAGTTTTTTCCGCAGCGATAGCGGACTGTGGTATGGGGGTAATGTTATGACCTGATTGAGCTGCTGCCGAGCTATGATGACTTTGCGTACATCGGAGCAAACGAATTTACAGAAATTTTGTTGTACTACTTTGGTTTTCAATCAAAACAGTAGGGGGTGCGCAAAAAGTACTCAAAAAGCGCTTTTTTTTACTCTTTTTGCTCTTTTTTTGCTTTTTTTAATACTTTTTTATCACTTTTTCACCTTTTTTTCAGGAGTACATCGTTTTTGATTGACGCATACCCCCGTTTTTACCACAAAAACCAACACCCTCATTTTTGAAAAAACAACCCGAATTATTGCATTTCCCCAAAAAATCATAATAATGTAAGTTCTTAATCTGTTAATATTTAAGCTCTAAAAACTAAATCTATACGACTTATGAAACGCTCAAAATTGCTTATTTTCTTTCTTGCTTCGAGACCGAAATTTCTGGTCGCCAGTGCCGCTCCCGTAATTGTTGGCTCTGCCTTGGGTTACGCCACTTCCGGCTCTTTCAACTTCTGCCTTTTTACCCTCGCTCTGCTGGCCATAATCCTCTTGCATGCAGGTGCAAATATAACCAATGACTACTTCGACCACACTTCACGTAACGACTGGCTGAACAAGAACTTAACACCATTTTCAGGAGGCCGCCGCTTCATCCAGCAGGGCATTCTTACACCCAAAGCCACCTTAGCATCTGCTTTGTTTGCCTTGGCTCTCGGCTCCGCGTTTGGCTTTGCAATTGTGCTGCTTACTCGCAGCCTGTTTATCTTAACTCTCGGCCTCGCCGGTCTTTGCGGCGGCTTTTTCTATACTGCTGCGCCTGTTCGACTGGGCTACCGCACCCTCGGCGAGCTGGTTATTGCGCTGCTGTTCGGCCTGCTGCCTGTTTACGGCTCATATTATTTGCAGACCTCGACTTACGATACCATTCCGCTTTTACCCGCTTGTATAGTCAGCATATTGATTTTCCTTGTAATTTTGGTAAACGAGTTCCCCGACGCCGCAGCCGATGCAGCCGTGAACAAAAGAACACTTGTAGTGAGCTTTGGCATCCCAACTGCGGTGTGTATTTATCGCATTGCTCTTGTGACCAGTTTTATTATCGCTGCTGCAGCAATGCTGATTTACCAATCGATGTTTTTTGCGGGATTATTTTACCTGTTTTTAATACCTATAGCCGTCGTTGCGATAAGGTTTGCGAATAAAGAGGATTTGGCCAAGCCCGGCCAATATCGTGCAAGCCAAGTGACTATTTTATTGCATGCCGTCGGCTGCCTGGCACTTGCGGCTGGTTTTCTCGTTTAAGCCTGCTTAGGACAAAATCTGATTGACCTGCATGTCTGTGCAGCTTAAACTTGCTGCTGATGAATAAACGAATAATAATAAACGCAGATGATTTCGGTCTTTGCGACGGTGTTAATAAAGCTGTAGCACAAGCGCATATTGATGGCGTATTGACCAGCACGACGATTATGGCCAATATGCCTTCTGCCGAGCAGGCGGTTGCAATAGCCAAGCAGCTGCCATCCCTCGGCATGGGAGTTCACCTTAACCTGTTTAAAGGTGTTCCTTTATCGAAGGATTCATACCCCGATTATCTGCTCGATGCCGAAGGCCGGTTTAATTGTTCGCCGGCTAAGCTGTTACTTTTATCGCTAATAAAACGCAAAGTCAGGAATGCCATACGAACTGAATTAGCCGCCCAAATCCAATGGGTCATTGACAACGGTATAACGCCGACCCACCTTGATTCACATAAGCATTTTCACAACTTTCCTCATATATTCCCAATGGTCTGTAGTTTAGCCAGACAGTTTGAAATTGCCGCTATACGATGGTCATTTGAGCCAAAGCAGCTTTTGCAAATGCCCTGGCCGCTGCCGGGCGAGGGCGGTAGAAAAAGAGCCAAGCTGATTCGAACCCTTGCGAGGATAAATCGCTTTCAAAATTCATCGTTCCTGAAAACCGATGCGCTTCTGGGCATTACACACATGGGAAGAATAGACGTAGCTTTCTTCAAAACAGTTGCTTTATATAGCCCGGGAGCAACCGTGGAAGTGATGACGCATCCCGGCCTGCCCGACGGGCTGGACGCGGGTGAAAGCAGGCGGATGCACCAGCGGAAGATTGAGCTTGAAGCTCTTTGCAGCGAAAAAACAAAGCAGTATTTCAGAGACGCAGGGATAAAGCTTGTGCATTATGGACAGCTTTGACAACGCAATGCAGTGATTGCCTATCGCCAGCTAAACTCCGTGAGTCGAAGAGAAGGTCGTTGATTCAGTCAGTCTGGGCGCCAATGAATATTCAGGGGTGAATCCCTGATATGACAAACAGCAAGGCCGAGCAGTTTAGCTCGGCCTTGATTTCATATAGAAGTTTTTGTTAATTAGTTCAGTCTGTTAGGCATCTTGTCAATGAATTTCCCAGTAACCAGGCCGTTCTGCTGTAGGTCGAACAAGAATCATATCTTGTACTTGTTTTATCTGGCCGTTTTCTTCTATTTCAATAGTAAAAGGTACACGCATATCGCGAGTACCAGATTGAGACAACGGCTCACCGATTGAAATGACCCGCACGACATTAAACGCAGCATACACTTTTTTAGCTTCGGCGCCTGATGCCCCTCCATGAAGTCTGCCGACTTTTGTATAATCCTTAGCGATTAAAGATTTGAACAATTCCTGAACTATTTTAACAGCAACTTCTTTGTCACTTAGTTTTCCCTGTTCTAGTCCCACAACTGATGAATCAATACGTTCGACATCTTCAGACAGATTATCAAACGTAAACATCCCTGAATCAATTGGTTGATTGTAATCATAGTATTCCACGGTTCTGAGGAGTTCGTACTTACCATCTTTTAGTTTGTAGAGTTCTATTGCATTAACAAGCCTTGTGGCCTGATCAACAAAAAGAACCTTACGCTGGAAAGATGAATCATCTTCTTTTGTAGATGTCGCTGTTATAACAATTGGCTCAGCTTTATCGGCAGGTTCGCTGATTTCAATCTCTACTTTGCCCTGTTGCTGTTTTTCTTGTAAACGTACGACAGCCAGCTTTGGGTCGAGATACTCCATCATCTTAAGAATCTGAGCCGGGTCAGCTTCATCTTCGACCGTAGTTAAGATATTTTTCTCTTTAAGCCACTCTTGTTTTTTGTTGCCATACCATATTACCTCTCTTGGCCCACCACCTGGAGCCATCCAGTCGGGCAGGTTAAGTCGCATATTTTTGGGCTGGCCGTCCTGACTGAACTCAAGCCACGCCTCTATCGGCTGGTCCTCGTGTGATGGGGCAATAGCTTTAAGATGAAGATATTGAACACTGTGGCTGGCCTGAATAGTTTGTTCAATAGCATAAACAGTAGCAATTGATTTATCAAAAACATTCAACGATAAAAATACGGCAATTATTATCGCCGCTGCTGCGGTAAGTTTTGTTAATCTATTTTTCATAATTATTCTCCAGATATTGATTAGAACAGGGGTTTTGCTCCGGGGATGTTTTACCTGCGTCTGAAACTCCTGGATTTGGTTTTGGTGTTTTGCCTGCCATTTATTGAAATCGAACTTCAGATTTTCCCGGCTGACAGCACGGGAGATAAGCTCGTCTAATGATTTTTTGTTTTCCTTCTTACTCATAAATCCACCTGCGTAAAGTCATTATTTCGTAAGTACCTTGCGATTTTTCGTCTTGCCCGGCTAAGCCTGTTGTTGATTGCGGCCTTTGACAATCCCAAAACCGACGAGATTTGTTCATGCGACAAGCTGTTGTAATACTGCAGGACTATTAATTGTCTTTCGGCAAGTGACAAACTGGATATGGCCTGTCTTACCGCCTGATTTTC
>Ga0209777_10009675_pt1 | contig 10342 bp, 10 predicted proteins | sample FrelakmetHBP12HB_FD_187147 | JGI IMG/M metagenome (GOLD analysis project Ga0209777, IMG submission 187147) | Freshwater lake sediment microbial communities from the University of Notre Dame, USA, for methane emissions studies -HBP12 HB (SPAdes)... | ecosystem: Environmental > Aquatic >... | reverse complement strand
GTAATAACTGTGGAACATAACAACAAAACCTGACAAAGCGCTATACCCGACCGGTATTCCGCTGCGCTTCATGGCGGCAGGTAAGCTCCATGAGAAGTTGTAGGGTGGGTGCAGTCATTCTTGGGAAGGACGAAACCCACCATTTACATTTTGGGGATTGGGGTAACACACTTAATCTATATAAGCTATGTCTTCTTCTGTAAGAATAAACGTCTTTCCTGTCCTACTACTTGTAACCACGATGTAGTTTCCTTTATATTGTATGTCTTCATCAGTTGTTCGGATATAATCCATATGTACTTTTTCTTTACCTTCCTCAGTTAAATTAACTACCCTGTTAGCCAATTCATTACTCCCGTTAGGATTGAGATTTGATTGTATTATATCGCTCGGGATTTCCCATTTGAACTCCCGATGAGGCGATATTCACCCCTCATCACCCCTGGTGCCGACAATATATGACCCTTGGGGCCTCGTTGTCAAGCCACCTCAGAGCCCGGTTCTTCTCGGTTGTGGTTGGTGGAAGTAATACAATGAGGGGCAACCCTTGGAAGATTGCCCCCCTTCTGGCGTCCGCTCAAGCTCTATTTCTCACCTCTGACCTTGCGTCCGAAATCTTTGAGTGCTCGTTCCTCTCTCCTCTTCACTTCTTTTAGCGGGGAGCGTGATGGACCGCCGAATGGGCGAAGAGATGTTTTACCTGGCTCTTTCCTTGGTTTTGGTCCTGGCTTCATAAAACCTCCTATCACGGCTGCCACTTCTGGCTAACTTCTATTTTTGCTATCTTCTGCATTAGTTTAAAGAACCCATATCTTGTTTCCTGCGACTCTGAGCCGTACATATTGGCAGATCTTGAAGCCGCCGCGTTCGAGAGCACGAATAAGTTGAAAGTCTCTATTTTCTAAAACAGATGATACCCAAGCCGACTTCTGGCTTTTAGCAAACCGTAAAGTTGCGTCATATTCATGTTGACCGATTACCAATACAATGCTCACAGGATATTGATGTTCTCTATATGGGAGCGCCTTGGTCTCCTTCTTTGGTACCCTAATTTCTGCCCTTTCGAGTCCAGCGGCGGGGCCAGTTTTATATCTGTATTTATCCGCTTTCCCCTGAGAAGTAATCTTAGCTTTAATCTCGAGTCCCATTTTGTCTCTCCTTCAAGGTCTTTAGGTTAATTACACCCCCCCTTATTAGAAGTGAGCTCGTTCAGTTATCCAGTTGACAAACTCCATCATTAGCTCTCCCATTCTTATTAATATCGGCCTCATCATGGAGGCTCGATGTTCACTAGGCTCCCAGATGTCTACCCCGCATTGCAGGTCGAGTTGCTGAGCTAACGCATAAAGGTCTTTAGGTTCGTAGAAGTGAGCGAATTGATTTCCTGAATACTTCTCCATGTCCTTGGAGTCTGTGCCTTCTTCAATATAACTAGCTTGGTTTGAGGACAACTGCTTGCTTCTAAAAAAGTTACCCCAAAGTTGCACAAATTCTGCCTGGTGGTCTATGAACCAGAAACGAAAGCTCCAATATCTCAGTTCGTCAAGGTCACTTGGTGGTTCGGGAGTTCCAGTGGTTTCATTTACTAGTTCGATAAACTCTAGCCACTTTTCGCACCAATCACAAACCAAGTCCCTTTGCTCGGAGGAATAACCTTGGGCATCCCATGTCTGTTTGTCCATTTTTACCTCTTGCGATATTCTACAGCGGTGTGTATATTCGCGCAAGAAGCCCCTCGCAACGCACTGTTGACATACCTGGTTATCCAGAAGCATAATTGCCGTGGGGTATCAGCGTAAGAATATGGCCAAGTACATCATAGCCCACGATGTAGGCACCAGCGGGAACAAGGCTGTCCTGGTAGATACCGGGGGGCATGTCCACGGCAAATGCTCCGAGCCCTACAGGGTTTACTATTCTAAGCCCGACTGGGCCGAGCAGGAGCCCGAGGATTGGTGGAAGGCAGTCACCCGCACCACCAGGCTCCTTCTGGAAAAGACGGGCGTGTCGTCCGCCGATGTGCTGTGCGTGACGCACTGCACGCAGATGCTGGGCATCGTGCCTATGGACCCCAAAACGGGACCGCTCAGGCCCGGGATAATCTGGCTGGACAACAGGGCCTGCAATCAGGCGAATCGCGTAATGAGAAAGTTCATCAGCGCCCGCCTCTTCGCACTCATCGCTGGCGCCGCCCTCTGCGGCAAGGACGGCATCCCCAAACTGCTCTGGCTGAAGGAGGAAGAGCCTGATATCTATAGCAAAATGAGCTGCTTCCTCGACGTCAACGGCTACCTCATCTATCGCAGCACCGGCAACATAGTCATGGAGTGGACCGGCGCCTCAGTGTTCGGGCTGGACCTCAAGAAGAAGCAGTGGCTTCGCAGTATCTTCCGCTATGTGGGACTCGACCCTGCAAAATTTCCGCCTCTGGTGCGGTCTACCGAGCAGGTGGGAACGCTGTCCAAGGAAGCAGCAAGCGAATGCGGGCTGTTGCAGGGCACACCCGTTATGGCAGGTGCGGGAGACGCCCCTTGCGCTGCCGTGGGCTCAGGCGCAGTCGGTGAAGGCGAAGGGCACGTCTATTTGGGCACATCGGGCTGGGTCGGCGTGGTCACAAAACGCACGCCAAAAGGCAAGTGCGGTGCAGTCTCGATACACTCGGCAGACCCCGATAAGGCGTTCTTGTTCGCTGAGACCGAGACCGCAGGAGCCTGCATCCAATGGATGGCCGAGCAGTTGTACAGCTCCGAGAAGATAGACCCGGGCTTTGCTGATGTGTATGCCCTGATGGATGAGAGAGCTGCCCGGATACCGCCGGGTTCCGGCTATCTGCTCTTCACGCCCTGGATGTACGGAGAGAGGGCCCCTATAAGTGACTGCAACGTGCGCTCCAGCTTTTTGAACTTGAGCGCTGACCATACCCGCGATCATCTGCTCCGCGCTGTCTATGAAGGGATTGCCTACAACATTAGGTGGATCGTAGAAATCGTCGAGAAGGAGTTCAAATTCCCCCTGCCTGATCTCAGAGTGGTCGGAGGAGGGGCCAAAGCTGCGCCATTGATGCAGATTCTGTCAGATGTAACTCAACGAAAGGTGGAGACTGTCCGCTACCCGCAAGAAGCAGGCGCAGTAGGGGCGGCAATGGTGGCGGCGGTCGGCCTGGGGATTTATCCGAATTTCGAGGCTTTAAAAAAGGTGGTGAATGTGGACAAGGCCTTCGAGCCCGAGGAAAAGAACCGGGAAATCTACGATTCCCTCTACGGCTCTTACCGGGAGGCATACAGCAGCCTTCGCGGCTTCTATAAAAGGCTCAATGAGCGGAGAGCGGTTCAACAACGTTCCTGCAAGGAGGTGCGTGGATGAATACTGAAGAGATCCTGAGCCTGCCATCAGCGTTGCCGGACGGGGTAGACTACGATGAGTATCTCATTGCCACCTATCTGGCTTCTTTCGCAGCGGTATGGCCCATTCCCGTGCTTGCCGAGGCGCTTGCTATCGAGCAGAGCACAGGCACATGGGTAGCTGTTCCGGGCGAGACGCCGGAGGTACGCTGCCAACACATAGCAAAGGTGCTGGGCGTATATGAGCTGCCTGACTATGAGTTCGAGGTGCCCCAGTCTCTGGAAACGAGGAACTGGATTATCCAGATAGCCTATCCTGAAGTCAACATCGGGGAACAGATACCCATGCTGCTGACCACAGTGGTGGGCAACATCTCGATGGGCGGGAACATAAAGCTGCTGGACATACGCTTCCCCAAGAAATTCGTCGCCGGGTTCAAGGGCCCGAAATTCGGCATCGCAGGCATCAGGAAAATCCTGAAAATCCCCAAGCGGCCTTTGCTCAACAATATGATTAAGCCCTGCACAGGCTATACGCTGGAGGTCGGCGCTGAGCTGTTCCGGAAAGCCGCCACGGGCGGCTGTGACATCATAAAGGACGATGAGCTCATCGCCGATGCTTCGTTCAACTCCATAAAAGGACGCGTCAAGCGCTACATGGAGATCGAGAAACAGGTCTACGAGGAGACCGGCGAGCACACCCTGTACACCGTGAACATAACGGACAAGATACCGAAGGTCTTTCAGAACGCCAAACGCGCAGTGGAGCTGGGCTGCAATGCCTTGATGATAAACTATCTCGCAGTGGGACTGCCCGTGATGCAGGCACTGGCGGAGGACCCCAAGATAAATGTCCCTATCCTGGCGCACATGGACGTCGCCGGCGCCATGTATATGTCGCCGCTGCACGGCATAAGCTCCCACCTCGTATTGGGCAAGCTGCCCCGCCTCGCTGGCGCCGACGTCGTGGTCATACCGGCCCCCTACGGGAAAGCCCCGGTCATACCCGATAAGTTCCGCAACGTAGCCAAGAATCTGTCTTTCCCCCTGTATCATCTCAAGCCGACCTTCCCCATGCCCTCCGGCGGAATCACGCCGTCCATGGTACCGCAGGTAATCGCCGACCTGGGGACCGATATTGTAATCGGCTCGGGAGGCGGCATTCACGCTCATCCCGGGGGGCCCATCGCAGGCGGGAAAGCATTCCGTCAGGCTATCGATGCTACGATGCAGGGCATTCCCCTGGAGGAGTACGCTAAGGACCACCCGGAGCTTGATATCGCACTCAAGGAGTGGAGCGACCCATTCGGCAAAGGAGTTACAGGAGGTCGTTCATAAACGCCTTTTCAACCCCCTGTGTCCCCCAATCTTGGGGGAATTTGAAGTTGGGGGATACCCCCATCCTTCCGCGGAAGGACCGGCAGAGGGGACTTCCCCCTCTGCACTCCCCCAATGATAAACGTTCTGTTGCAACTGAGTAAAGAGGAAAGGAGGAGGAAATGTCCAGGATTACAGTCTTAGGAGGCTCAGGAGCAGTCGGGAGCGTTGCCGCAGAAACCCTCGCCTCGAGCGGATTTTTCTCCGAAATAGTCATCGCTGACGCCCGGCTTGACCAGGCAAAAAAGCTGGCCGGAAGGCTCGGGGCAAAGAAGGTCTCCGCAGTCAAATTCGATGCGGCAGACCCTCAGAGCATCAAGAAAACGGTCGCCGGCTCGGCGGTTGTCCTGAACTGTGTCGGCCCGTTCTACAAGTACGGCCCCGTAATTTTGAAGGCGGTGATAGAGTCCAAAATCAACTACGTCGATGTTTGCGACGATTTCGATGCCACAGAGGAAATGCTGGGCATGGACAAGGCCGCGAAGAAGGCCGGCGTTTCAGCCCTCATCGGGATGGGAAGCTCGCCCGGCATCGCCAATGTCCTGGTCAGGTTCTGTGCCGATTCGCTGCTCGACCGGGTGGAAGCGGTCGATATATACCATGCCCACGGCGGCGAAAAGATAGAAGGCCCTGCGGTGGTCAAACATAGAATCCACTCCATGAAAGCGAATGTGCCCATGTTCCTCAAGGGCAAGTTCACCACCGTCAGGCTCTTTGAAGACAGCGGCAGGGCGTTAGAGGAGGAGGTTGAGTTTAGAGATGTGGGCAAGTACGGTGTCTACGCCTATCCACACCCTGAGACCATAACCCTGCCCCGATACCTGAAGGGGGTGAAGAGGGTAACCAATCTCGGGCTGGTGCTGCCGCCGGCTTATGCAGAACTGATAAAGGGGACGGTAAGACTGGGCGTAACAGAGGAGGAGCCGGTTGAAGTTCAGGGGCACAGCATCATCCCCCTGGAATTTGCAGTCGCCTTCATACTCTCCAGGCGGAAGAAGCTGATGAAAGAAGCTGGCCTCGCCGGGCCCATGGGCTGTCTCAAGATTGTGGTGAAAGGTTCCAAGGACGGCCAGAAGAGCACCTATATCTTTTCCATGTCCTCCAAGAGGCAGGGCATGGGAGAAGGCACGGGGGTTCCCGCAGCGCTTGGGGCGATGCTGATAGGAACGGGCAGGATAAAAGGGAAAGGCGTCCTGCCGCCTGAGGCATGTATCAACCCGATGGAACTGCTGGAGCTGGCGCGCACCAAGACCAGCGCCGGCGGAGGCAAAGGCCTGCCCATCGTTATCGAATACATAGATAAGTCTGGTAAATCGAAGACCATAGACCTTTTTAAATAGCAGTCCGTCTTCCTGGGATATGCAAGCGTGACTAGGGGGCGACCCGCCTTCGGCGGGTCGCCCCCTAGTATGTCATTGCTGCGCACGCAGGAAACCTTCCCCCATTACATGGGCATTAGAGGATAGACTGCCACCTGTCCGCCATTGGCTATGACCGGACAGCCTTTTGCCAGTGCCACCGCAACATCGAGGCTTTTAGCCTGCAATATGCTGTAGCCGGTGACGGGTTTAGCGCCAGCGCTCTTGACGCCACCCTTACCGACGACTTTCCCCGGTTGAGCCGGGGCGCCTGCATCCACGACAGCCTTCCCGAGATCTCCGAACCATTTCATCCAGGTAGCCATCGTCTTCTCGACCAGTTTCGGATCGGTTTCCATTTCGCCACCGTAGTAGACCAGTAAGTATTTCCCCATCTTCTCCTCCCTTCAAGTGGCTTGCAGAACCATCACCCGAATAGAAAGGTGTAGGCACTCTGTGACAGCCCTATTAAAAATTTTACGCAGCTAAAATAAAGAAGTCATAAAATTAAGAGAAGAAAGGTTAACAAGTTATGACATTTGGAGGAAGCGCTCTTTGCAGCAGTGTGTGGGCGGCGCTACGGAGTGCCCGGCGCAGAGATACTATAGTCGATCCCTGCTTGCGGGCTGCCTCCTATCGAGAATCAGCCTCTTTCTCGCCATAGCAGCTTCGACTCGCGAGACTATATCGGGGATGTTGAGGGGTTTTGTCACATAATCACAGGCGCCCAGTTGGATACTCTCTTCTATGGCTTCCCTGTCCAGGGTTGGCTCAACCACAATAAACTGAGTTTCAGGACATCTCTCAACCAGCCTGGGCAGCAGCTCTGCCACTGGCGCTCTCGGCATCACAGCGTTCAGGATAACCACATCGAAATCGTAAGCCGCGCACTTGTCCAGAGCATCCAGTCCCGTTGAAGCAACAACACAATAGTAGCACTCTCGGGCCAGGCTCGACAGAAGCGTTCCCCTTGCCGATGCGTCGTCGTCCACTATCAGGATAGAACCCTTAAATATACCCATTGTGTCTGTCTCCGAAGCAGATACCGGAGCGCCTTTCACTGCCTCTAATTACGTTTTAGCACGATGGTACTAGGTGGTCAACCTCAAAGTACTTAATTTCTCATCACTTTTCCTACCATTCTTGCGGCTCTCATGCGAGGTTATCCATCAATACAGGCAACGTCGCCCCCCTGAATACTCAGAAAGAGGTTTCTAGACACTCGCTAGAAAATGCTATAATGCCGCCATGAAAGAGGAGGCCAAGATGAAGGACCTACTGGACTACAGCGGTGAATTCAACCCGCAGCTAAAGCTGCAGGACTTCTCCAAAGACGCGCTCATCAGGCTGCTGGTAGCGGCAAGCAAGCTCTATACAGGAATAGACCCGCTTTGGGTCGCTGCGATGAGGAAGAGGTTCGGCGACCAGGTGGCTTTCGATTACGATAAGGAGATATGGCAGACAGGGACACTGAACGAAGTGCGCAGAGTAGCTAAAGCGCTGAATATCACGGGCGATGACGTCGCAGCGCTGTTCAAATACTTCCAGTTCAGTCCCGGGTTCGGTGTGCTGTTCGATATCGACTGGGACCTGAAGGACAGAAATCACGGCATAATGACAGTCACCCGCTGTAACGGGGTCATCTGGTGGGAGAGGACCGAAGACCACGCATTGCAGAAATTCACCTGTGAGGAAATAGAGATACCGATGTTCCAGCGGGTCGCCAGCTATTTCAATCCCAAGATGAAAGCTACTGCCTTAAAGCTGCCTCCTCGGAAAAGCGAGCACGACATCGCCTGCCGATGGGAGTTCAAGGTAGAGTAAGAGAACCAAGTCCCTTCGCCCCGAGGCTGTCGCAAGTCAGTTATGCTTCAATAAACGACTGCATGTAGGCGCTGATGATAGCGACATTTCAGTGGAGCATTATTAAGCTCAACGCTTCATGAGCTTCGTGAAGTCTTCTACCTTACCTTTTTCGGTCGCTATCTTGAGAGCCATTTCGGTGATAGTTAGCGTGGGATCGGGCGCATGTGGGCGAGGAACCATGTGAACGGCCTCGACATCGCAGGTGGTAACACAGAGGCCACATCCGATGCATCGCTCCGGGTCAACCACCGCTACTGACTCTCTAACCTTTATGGCTGACACGGGGCAACGCTCGTCCTCGCATATCCCACACCCGGTGCAAAGGTCTGTATCAACCTGCGAGTGCCACCTGCTAACAGCGAATGAATTGGGGTTTTTGAGTTGAGTGAGCCCGCGCAGAATGGTACAGCAACAGGGGCAGCAGTTGCAGATAAGGTTCAAACGGTCCTGGCTATTGTTGGTGGTATGCACAAGGCCAGATTCTTCCGAGCGGCGTACGACATCCAGTGCTTCCTTCTTAGTGATCTCCTTGGCCAATCCTCTATCAATCAGGTAGCGACCAGTTTTGTCAAAAACCAAACACACATCCCTTGGCCTGTCGCAAGCCCCAACGCTTACGCGGCACGCGCAATTAGCAAGCGCATAAGTGTCATTCCGGTCCAGCATTTCCGAAATAACCTCGAATGGAAGTACCTCGACACGGGCATCGATGGCCTTCTCAATTGGGACCACCCTGGTAAGAGGCGTTGGTTTGCCGGCGAACGAGTTGCCCATGCATTCACGGTGATACTCCTCCCACAATTTCCCCAGCTCTTTGTGCATGGGGTCGCCCCCGCCCTTCATGAAAGGGAACTCAAAGACACCGGGGATAGTAGGAAGCAGCGAGTAGCCCATGATTCCCTCTTTGTCCCGGCTGAAAACGATACCTTTGTTAGCCATAGACTCGCAGAGAGCACTGGCTTCTGCCACAGGCACGCCAGCCTTTGCTGCGATCTCATCCACTGGCGTGGGAGTGAATACCAGTGCCAAGGCTACCCTCGCCTCTTCTGGCGTGAAGAGAATCCTCAGAATCTTATCAAATCTCTTCGACGGCGGGGCACCTGCAAGGTGCTTGTCTAGAATTCTGCGCAACTGCTCGTACTGATCCATAGAGGTACCCTCACGAGGAGAATTCCCTGGTTAACCTCACCGAGAGCCATCGCACTGCCACCGATGGCCTGTAAATAAGTCTCACAGTCCATTATATAACATTTGACCGCTAGAAAATAAGAATAGACCCTCCCTCGAACGAGCCATTTAGTTATGAGTGCGACCCGCCAGAGGCGGACCCCCTTGCGGGAGAGAGTAAGAGCCTGTCCTGAGCCCTGTCCTGAGCTTGCCGAAGGATGAGAGGGATTAGCGCCCCCGGAATGCGAAAAGGGCCCTCCAAAACGGGATACCCGAACTGCAAGCTGAGCAGTCATTAATTCAGAGACGCCCTAAAAGGCCTGCCTTACGATGAATCTCGCCCACGCCAGGGGCAAGCCCGAGCACTGATAGGTCTGACTTTGAATGTTGTATAATATTTGAGGGCAGGTCAATGTCACCGGTAGGCTGGGTGTCCAAGAAGGTTTGGTTTCTCGTTGTCCGTGGATCCGTGCGAGGTGAACAATAGGGTGCGCCATGCCCAAGATTGAGTCTGAACGCAAAGGTCGATCCATCATCGTCACCATCAACCGCCCAGAGGTTCGCAACGCGGTTGACGCAGAGACGGCAGGGTTGCTTTTCGAGGCGGTCGAGGCATTCCGGCAGGATGAAGGTCTCGACGTACTCATCCTCACTGGCGCTGGCGATGTCGCATTCTGCGCAGGGGCTGACCTGAAGGACATCCATGGCCTTGCGGCTCGCCGAGGCGCTAGGGAGTCGGGGCCAATGGGTATCAGCCACATCACAAACCTCGACAAGCCGACCATAGCGGCCGTGAACGGTTATTGCCTGGCCGGCGGCCTGGAGTTGGCCTGCTGGTGTGACTTTCGTGTCGCGTCCCGCAACGCACAGTTTGGTGTGCTCAACCGCCGCTGGGGTGTTCCCCTCGTGGACGGGGGCACCCAACGGCTGCCCAGAATCGTCGGCCTGGGCAACGCCTTCTATCTGATTGAGACAGGCGTGCTCATCGACGCCGATCAAGCACTCCGCATCGGGCTTGTACAGGAGATTGTGCCGCAAGGGCAAGTGTTGGCACGCGCCCTCGAGCTTGCCCAAGCTATCTCCGGATACCCTCAGACCAGCCTCCACAATGACCGGCAGAGCGTTTACCAGGGCATGTCACTACCCCTACCCAAAGGGCTCAGGCTTGAGCAGCAGCTTCATCAGGCCAGCTTGTCGGATCCCGACATGGCCGAAGCGCTGCGCCGTTACGCT
>Ga0209777_10009674_pt1 | contig 10342 bp, 6 predicted proteins | sample FrelakmetHBP12HB_FD_187147 | JGI IMG/M metagenome (GOLD analysis project Ga0209777, IMG submission 187147) | Freshwater lake sediment microbial communities from the University of Notre Dame, USA, for methane emissions studies -HBP12 HB (SPAdes)... | ecosystem: Environmental > Aquatic >... | reverse complement strand
TATAATAGCTGTATGCTAGGTCGGCAGCAGTGTAACCAGCGTCCGCCACGGTTCTCGCGAATCTGGCTTCTGGGTCTGGTGTTCGTTCTCCCGCTCGCGGCACAGAACGTTCTTGTCAACCCCAGCTTCGAGACCTGGCTCGACACCATCGGTGTCAACATGCCGCTCGGCTGGGTAACCAGCGAACTGACCCAACCCGGCTCGGCTGCCCGGACCATGACGGCCCATTCCGGTACCTACGCGGTCGAGCTGTCGAGCGCCGATACCGCAGCCTACATCACTACCACCACTCTGATTAGCTCGGGTACGAGTTACGACTTCTCGGCCTACATCGAAACCAGTTCGCTGCTCGGCGGCTCGTTCCTGGTCACCTGGCTCAGCCTGCTCGGCGGGTCGGTCGGCACCCCGACGGTTATCCTTGTGACCCGGAACACGAGCTACCACGAGTATGCGCGCCGTATTGCCGCACCGGACAGCGCGGTGTTCGCGGTTGTGCTGTTCGCGAGCCTGCCCGGCGCGACAGTTGACGTGGATGATGTCACGCTGACCCCGGTCACCGGCGGAGTCCGCGGCAGCGCCCGGATTCCCAGCCAGCGATTCTTCCTGTACCCGGCCCAGCCCAACCCGTTCTCAACCTATTCGGTCATCAATTACTCGCTCGCGGTCGGGGATGTCGCCGTGCTCAAGGTCTACGACCTGGTCGGAAACGAAGTAAGAACGCTGGCCAACGACTATCGCCCGGCCGGTTTCTATACTGCCTTCTGGGACGGCGCCGACAACTCGGGCGAAACGCTTACCCCGGGCATCTACTTCTGCCGACTCCAGGTCGGCGAAGAGACCCTGACCCAGAAACTCCTCCTGCTCGGCGAATAGCCCGACCGCTGTCCGCCTTCCGCTAACCGCCCGTCGCCTGCCGCTATTTGCTTGCTGCCAACCGCTGGCCGCTGTCTCCCGTGTGCCAGCCGCCGAACACCACTCAGAACGCCGATGCCCCGGCGCACGCAGGGGCATCGAACAACAATCGCTGGTCTGCTTTATGTGGTCTGGTTCGCTCCCTTACTCCGTCAATCCCTTGGTCTCTTTCCCTGCTTCACGTTCCGTGTTGCCACGAAGTGATGTAGGCCTTCTGCTCAGGAGTCAGCTTGTCAATCGTAATGCCCATCGAGCCGAGCTTTATGGTTGCGATTTGGCGATCGAGTTCCTCAGGCAGTTTGTAGACCTGGTTCTGCATCTTCTTCGAGTTGTGCACAAGGTACTCGCAGGCCAGGGCCTGGTTGGCAAACGACATGTCCATCACCATCGCCGGATGGCCGTCCGCGGCCGACAGGTTCACCAGCCGGCCCTCGGCCAACAGGTAGACCTTCCGCCCGTTGGTGAGCTCGTGCTCGACGCAGGAGGTGCGCATCGGGCGCGACCGCCTGGTCATCTTGTCCAGCGCAGCCTTGTTGATTTCCGAATCGAAATGACCGGAATTGCAGAAGATGGCGCCGTCCCTCATGGCCAGGATGTGTTTGCGATCGAGCACATTGATGTCGCCGGTTACCGTGACAAACAGGTCGCCCAGCTTCGCCGCGTCCATCATCTTCATGACGCGGAAGCCATCCATCCGGGCTTCCAGCGCCTTGACCGGGTCAACCTCGGTAACGATGACCTCGGCGCCCAGCCCCTTGGCCCGGAACGACACTCCCCGGCCGCACCAGCCGTACCCGGCCACGACCACGACCGAGCCGGCAATCAGGAAGTTGGTCGCGCGCAGGATACCGTCAAACGATGACTGGCCGGTGCCGTACCGGTTGTCGAACATGAACTTCGTCTGCGAGTCGTTCACCGCGATTATCGGGTATTTCAGCGCGCCGTCATGCGCCATCGCCTTGAGCCTTACGACCCCCGTGGTGGTTTCCTCAGTGCCGCCGATGACGTTCTTGAGCAGGGCCCTCTTCTGAGTGTGCAGTGTGGTGACCAGGTCCGCGCCGTCGTCAATCGTCAGGTCCGGCTTATGCTCCAAAGCCTGGAAGATGTGCCGGAAGTAGGTCTTGCGGTCTTCGCCCTTCACCGCGAAGACCGGAATTCCGTAGTCCGCCGCGATTGAGGCCGCGACCTCGTCGGTAGTGGAGAGCGGATTCGAAGCGCACAGCCGCACGTCCGCGCCGCCGGCCTTGAGCGTTATCGCCAGATTCGCGGTCTCGGAAGTAATATGCAGGCATCCGGAAATCCGGCGGGCCTTGAGCGGCTTCTCTTTCGCGAACCGCTCGCGCAGGGTTCGGAGCACCGGCATGAAACGATAGGCCCATTCGATGCGGGTCTTGCCGGCCTTGGCCAGCTTAATGTCTTTGACGTGGCAGTCCATTCTTGCTCCTTACACCCGGGCCGCGCGCCGGATTGCGTTCACCATGTCGAGCCGCTCCCAGGTAAACAGGTCTTCGTAGGCCTGCCCATTCATGCCCTGCGCGGTCTTCTCGCTCCGGCCGAAGTGACCGTAGGCTGCGGTCGGCAGGTAAATCGGCCGGCGCAGGCGCAGCCGCTCGATCATCCCGCGCGGGCGGAAATCGAACAGCTTGTTGATTACGGCGCGAATCTTGTCGTCTGGCAGCTTGCCGGTCCCGTAGGTGGCAATCTCCATCTGGGTCGGTTCGGCCCGACCGATGACGTAGGCCAGTTTGATTTCCAACTGGTCGGCCAGTCCGGCGGCCACGCAGTTCTTCGCGGCGTAGCGGGCGAAGTAGGAAGCCGAACGGTCAACCTTGGTCGGGTCCTTGCCCGAGAATGCGCCGCCGCCATGGCGAACCCAGCCGCCGTAGGTGTCGACAATCAGTTTCCGGCCGGTCATCCCGGTGTCGGACTGGGGCCCGCCGACCAGGAACTTGCCGGTCTGGTTCACGTAGTACTTGGTATTCTTGTCCAGGTAGCGCTTGGGAACCGTCTTCAACGCGACTTCGCGAATCATTTCCTGCCGTGACTTCTCGGTGATGTGGTTGCCGGTCCGGTCCAGGATTTCCTCGGTGTGCTGGCTCGCCAGCACGACGCTGTCCACGCGCACCGGCTTGCCGTCATGGTACTCAACCGTGACCTGGCTCTTGCCGTCGGGCCCGAGATAGGGCAGGATTCCCTTCTTGCGCACCTCGGCCAGCCGGCGCGAGAGCTTGTGGGCCAGCATGATTGGCAGCGGCATCAGTTCCGGCGTCTCGTTGCAGGCATAGCCGAACATCACGCCCTGGTCTCCGGCCCCGCCGATATCCACGCCCTGGGCGATGTCCGGCGACTGGGTGCCGATGGCATCCAGGATGGCGCAGTTCTCGGCGCTGAATCCGTACTTGGTGTGGGTATAACCGATGTTGGCGAGCAGCCGGCGCACGAGCTTCTGCAGGTCAACCCAGCCGGTGGTCGTGATTTCGCCGCCGACTATCGCCAGTCCCACCGTTACGAACGTCTCGCACGCCACTCTCGACTTCGGGTCCTGGCGCAGGACGTCGTCGAGCACCGCATCCGAAATCTGGTCGCAGATTTTGTCCGGATGACCCTCAGTCACCGATTCCGAAGTGAAGAACTCTTTTCGCAAAACTCCTCCTAGTGTCTTAGATTCTCCAGTTACTATCTACTCACTACTCACTACGTACTGCTCACTATTTCCCGTCGAGCAGCTCTTGAAACAACCCGAGATACTTCGCCGCCGAACTCGTCCATGAAAAGTCCAGCTTCAGGCCGTTGGCAGCGACCCGGTTCCAGGCCGACTTGTCGCCGTAGGCCTCCAGCGCCTCGGCAATTCTACTCAAGAATGCCTCGGCTGTATAGTCCTCAAATAGAAACCCGTTACCGTGCCGGGAGTCCGTATCCCAGTCGGTAATCGTGTCGGCCAGCCCCCCGGTCCGATGCGCCAGCGGCACCGAACCGTAGCGGAACGATATCAACTGCCCCAGGCCGCACGGCTCGTAGCGCGACGGCATCAGGAAGATGTCGGACCCGCCGTAGAGCCGTCGAGCCAGCGCCTCGTCGAACTTGAGCGCGAGCGCGATGCGGCCCGGCGACATTGCGGCCAGCTTCTGCAGCAACTGATGGTACTTCTCCTCACCGGTACCAAGCACCGCCAGATTCACGCCCAGCTTTGCCGCCTGCCGGCCCAGCGCGACCAGCAGTTCGACTCCCTTCTGATGTGAGAGCCGGCCAATGAATGCCAGCAGCGGCAGGTCCGGGTCGGAAAACTTCAACTCCCGGCACACCCGGGTTTTGACGTTCGCACGCTTGTCAATCGTCCGCGAATCGAAATTGTCCGGGGCCAGTGCCTGGTCAGTGAGCGGGTCCCATGTCCCGGTGTCAATCCCGTTGACGATTCCGGTCAGGTCTTTGGCCCGGAATTCAAGCACGCCTTCGAGTCCGAACCCGAACTCCGAGGTCCGGATTTCGCGGGCGTAACTCGGGCTCACGGTGGTGAGCCGGTCGGAATAAACCAGCCCGGCCTTAAGAAAGTTGAGGTCACCATAGAACTCAAGACCCTGCATTGAGAAGTACTCCTGGGGAAGACCGAGCAGAGGAAACAGCCGGCCCGGAAACCGACCCTGATACCCGAGGTTGTGAATCGTAAATACGGTTCGAGCCCGACCCAATGCGCTACGCGCATAGACCTCGCGCAGATACGCCGGGATTAGGCCGGTCTGCCAGTCGTGGCAATGGATGATATCTGGTTCCAGGCCAAACTGAGTCAATGCCTGCAAGACGGCCCGACAAAAAAACAGGAACCGCTCGAGGTTGTCCGGATAATCTCCCTGCGCGGTGCCATACAGCGAGTCCCGGTCAAAGAAAGGTCGGTTGCCGATGAAGTAGAAGCTGACCCCGTCCTGCTTCTTCCTGAACACCTGGGCCGCTTCGACCTGCTCGCCGACCTTCACCGGCAGGCGGGCCAAGGCACGGCCGGCCCTGATGCCACAATAGGCCGGGGAAAACACCGTCACCTCGTGCCCGGACCGGGCAAAGGCCTCGGGCAGCGAACCGGTGACGTCGCCGAGTCCGCCGGTCTTGGAGAACGGCGCAACCTCGGATGCAATCAGGGCAATCCTCATTCGACCTCGCGCAGGTACTTCGCCGCATTCTCGGGCGGGACCGAGTTGATGAAGAACCCGCTCCCCCACTCGAACCCGGCCACCGTGGTCTCACGCGGTATGACTTCGATGTGGAAATGATAGTAGTCCATCGCCGCTCCGGACAGCGGCGCGGTGTGAACCATGAAATTGTAGTCCGGGTTCTCCAGCAGCCGCGTCATCCGCCGGAGCACGTCCCGTAACGAGTCGGCCAGCCCAGCCGCCTCGTTGTCCCGCATCTCCGCAAAGGTGCCGAAATGACGGCGCGGGAGAATCCAGGATTCAAACGCAAACCGCGACGCAAACGGCGCGATCGCCACGAAGTGCTCGTTCTCGGTAATCACGCGCTTGCCGCTTTCCAGTTCCTGGCTGAGCATGTCGCAGAAGATGCAGCGCTCCCGGAAGTCCCAGTATCGGCGGCCGCCGGCAATCTCCTCTTTCACCTGCTGGGGCACAATCGGCGTGGCAATCAACTGGCAGTGCGAGTGGCGCAGCGAAGCACCCGCGGTCCGGCCATGGTTCTTGAACACGAGCACGTATTTGAGCCGCACGTCACGGGCCAGGTCATTGACCCGCTCGGTCATCGCGCGGATCAGATTCCGAAAGTCCGCCTGGTCCAAGTCAGTCAGGTCCCGCGCGTGTTCCGGCGTCTCGATAATCACCTCGTGGGCTCCGATGCCGTCCATCCGGTCATAGATACCTTCACCCTGGCGCTTCAGTTCGCCCTCGACCCTGAGCGCCGGAAACCGGTTCGGCACAACCCGGGTCAGCCAGCCGGGCGTATTGGGCAGTGTGCCGCCGGGACGGATGGCAAAGACCTCGGGTGGAGTCATCGCCTCGCGGCCTCTGTCGAACGGGCACGTGCCGCTTTCCGTCGGCGACTCGTGCTTCAGCTTGAAGTCCGACGGCCGGGCCGCCCGCTCGGTTGCGACAATTACCCACCGTCCGACAATCGGGTCTTTGCGCAGTTCAGGCATCGCTTAGTTGGTCATGAGCGCGATGAAGAGACTCGGCACAACAAGGATTCCAGGATTCAAGGTTCTCTCTCGAATCCCTGAATCCTGGAATCCTCGAGTCTTCTCTCGACGGTCAGCCGTTCATTTCGCGATTATGTCAACCCGCCGGTCTTTCCAGTAGTCGGCGCTGTTGTCGGCCTTCGCCTGGGTCTTGCCCAGCGACTTGATTTCCAGCCGCCCGGCTTCGAGCCCGGCTTTGACCAGGTAGACTTTGACTGCCCGGGCGCGGTCCAGGCCAACCTGCTCGGCGACGTCGGCGGTCCCGACCTTGTCCGAGTTACCGGCCAGCAGGACATTCAGGTCCGGCTGCGCCTTGAGCATCGTGAGCAGGCTGTCCAGCGTCTTGCGGGCATCTGCATCGAGACCGTACTTGCCGAATCGGAAATAGACGCTGCCCAGCACGCTCTGGGCTGAGACTTCCATCGGGTGCAACAGGTCTCTATTCACCGGCGCGGTCGTTACGGCGCCGGTATCAGCCGGCTGGCTCGGAATCGTCTCAGCCGGCACGCTCTCCGGCGGCTCGTCCTTGAGCTCGATTGTGATCTTCGCACCCTTGCGCAGGCTCGCCAAGTACTCATCCAGGAGCTTCTTCTCTTCGGCCTGACGCAGTTTGTGCTCAATCTTGGACTTCACCTCGGTCAGCGGCCGCACTGTGGCGGCCTTGTGCTCTTCTACTCGGAGAATTGTGAAGCTCGTATCGCTGATCTTGACGACCGGGCTGATGGTCTTGGGTTTCAACGAGAACAGCGCGTTCTCAATCGGCTTCGGTTTCTGACCCCGCGTGATCAGGCCCATATCGCCGGCGTTCCAGCGCGACGTGGCGACCGACACCGTCTTGGCCATCGAGTCGAAGCTCACCGGATGCTTTGGATCGGTCAGCAGCCGGCGCACTGAATCGGCAACAGCCGTGGACTTGAACACAATCTCCTTGGCATGAACCTGTTCTGGAACCTTGAAGTCCTTGATCGTCTTCTTGTAGTCGGCCTGGATTTCCTTGTCTTCGATCTTCACACGGTCCGCCGACTCGTGCTTCCTGATCAGGCTGTTCAGCAGCGTGTGCTCGCGGTCAATCGTCGCGGCAACTGCATCGTTGCTCAACCAGAGTTTTTCCTGCTCGGCTACGCGCAGCACCAGCTTCTCGGTGAGCAACTGGTCGAGAATCCGCTTCCTGCCTTCCGGGTTGTCGAACTGCGCCCGGTACATCGGCGGAATCCGCTCCATCATCTTGTTCACGTCGACCATCAGCACTGGCTGGCCGTCCACCACGGCCAGGGTATCCTTGCCCTTGGTAATCGCCGCGGTGTCCTGGACGACGTGCCCTTTCTTCAGCGCTTCGAGCTGGTCGTTCAACCAGGCCTGGGTCTTCTCTGGCTTCAGCCGGCCCTCAATCTCACTCGCGACATCGTCGTAGGTGCGCTCTTTCCGGTCGCGTTTGTCATCAATCTTCAGAATCACAAAGCCGTCGGCGGTCTTGATCGGCCGGCTGATGTCGCCCTGCTTCAGGGTGAAGGCCACGGTATCGATTTCCTTGGCCCGCACGTTCTTGCGGAAGAACCCCATGTCGCCGCCGCGGTCCTTGTCCGGCGCGACTGACCGCGCCCTGGCCACCGAGTCAAACGGGAGTTTCTGCTTCGCCACCAGATCGTAGACCGAATCCGCCAACTCTCTGGTCTTCACCTGGATTTCCCGGGCGTGAACCTGCTCGGGCGTGATGTAGTCGTTTCGGTGCGCCTGGTAGAAGTTCCTCTTCATCGTATCGTCGATGACGACCTTCTTCACCACATCGTGGTCGTACCAGGTCTGGAGCATCTGGTCCCGCCGGAAGTCGCCGATCTGACTCGTGAAATCCGGCGATTCCATCAGGTTCGCCTTCTTCGCGGCGGCATATAGCAGCCGGTCGTCAATCATCGTGTTGAGAAGCTTCAGCTTCTCATCGAACTTCTCGTACTGCGCCGGGGACTTGGAGACCTCATCGTCGAACTCCAGTCGGGTGATGGGATAGCCGTCGACATAGGCGGCCCGATCCTGGTAGTTCTTGCGGAAGCAGCGCTCAATCGCATTCAGGGCGTCATCGGCATAGGTCGAGCCCTGGTACTTGATCGCGACCTTCTCGTATTCCTGAGCCGCCTCAAGGAACTTCTCCTCGCGCTCATAGGTCACGCCCAGCCGGTAGACCAGGTCCGCGATCGTCTTGGCGTCCGGGTATTGCCCGATCAGCGCCTGATAGACACTCTCGGCATGAGGGTAGTCCCGCAGCTTGTCCAGGTAAAGGTCGCCCAGTTCGGTGCCCAGCGCCAGCCGGGCATCGGCGTCCTTGGCCGCCGACAAAGCATCGGAAATCACCTTCCTTGCTGCCGCGTAGTCGTGGGCCAGGTACAGCGGGTAGACTTGGTCCGGCACCGAGTTCATTGCCGCAGCCGATGCAAGACTGCAAAGTACGCAGGCCAGCGTGAGGCCGATCATGATTCGTTTCATCAATCCTCCCGTATACAACTCCTGTCAAAAAACCATCGCGATATTCGGCAGCGCAACCGGAGTGTCACAACGGTTAGACGGCATTCCCGCGGCCGAATTCGCCAATCAGCATACCAGTCAAAGCCGGTCTTGTCAACCCTGTTCCAGCGCGGCCAAGGCGCTGGAAGACAACAGGTTAGGAAGTACCACGAGTGGGAGAGCACGACCCTCAGCGCATCACGCGCCTAGAATGTGCAGCCAGAGCACAACCTGCATTACGAGCCCCGAGACAATCGGAACCGCCACGTTGTCGTTGACCTCGCTGGGCAGCGCCTCGACCGCCGACGCAGTCACCGCGCCGACCAGTCCCACCGAGAACGGCAGGTTCCAGTACGGCAGCCGACTGCAGAGCCAGGCAACCGCCACGCAGCACGCCAGCCCGGCAAGCGTACCTTCCAGAGTCTTGCCCCAGAACTTGACTCGACCGATTGCCAGCCCGACAATCGCCGCCGCAGTATCCCCCAGCGCAAGGAAGCAGATTGCGGGTATGAAGACTCTGGGTTCATAGATGAACACGACCATCAGTGATGCAATCAGCAGATGGCTGCCGCCGGTCAGCGACTTGAACTCGCGCCGCCTGAGCATCGAGCCGAAGAGCACGATGAACACGTCCTTCACGCGGTTCACGCGCAGGCGCAGCAGGTCGACAACCAGGAAGACAACCGTAACGAAAATCAGCAGCACCTGGCTCAGCAGCAGCTCGGAACTGCCGAACCGACGGTCGTGAATCAGGAAGAAAATAATCGGCACCAGAAGCGCGATCAGGTGGACGAGCTTCCGGCCGATTTCCGCGCCTAAAACCTGATGCCTCCGGCGATTTTCTGGCTCGAGGGCAGGTCCTGAGCGTCCTGGTACGCCGCCGTTTCAAATGCGTAGTCCAGAAAGAACCGCTTGTATTGCCCGCCCAGCCCCATCGTGAAGTTCCCGCGGTGAAACCCCAGCCGCCCGAACAGTACGTCATGGAACTGGTATTCCACTCCGACGTTCTCTTGAATCGGCAATCCTTCGAAGCTCCCTTCGCCCTCAACGTCCACCAGCAACCGGTCCTTCCGGCCCAGGCCGAAGGTCTTGCCGACGCCCAGCGCCACGGTGGGCAGGACGCTCTCGCGGGTCTTCGTGTCCCAGAACAGCGGCGCGGTCGACAGATTCCGGACGCGCAGTCCGACATTGAAGTCCTTGACCAGAACCCATGTCGCGCCGGCGTCCAGTCCCATACCGAAGCAGGTCGAAACCCCGGTCGTGCGATAGATGAGCTTGGCGTTGCCGCCCACCAGAAAGTGGAACGACAACTGCCGGGCATAGTTGAGATAGAACACCCAGTCGGCCGCGCTAACGGTCTTGCTCACGACCGGGACGTTGATCACGGTGTCAATCAATGTATCCCCGGCATTCGAGAACGTGGTGTCCACGAACTCGGCCCCGAGCGGCAGGCCGTCGTTCAGCAGTCTCGTGAGTTTGATACCCGAGACGCCGTTGTGGAGCAAACCGAACCCAAGGCAGGACTTGTCGGACGGCAGCGCGACGGTCGCGAAATCGTTCTTGACCAGCCCGCCAAAATTCTCGGCGTGCATCAGCATGATGTCGCGCTCGGACAGCAGAACCGATGCCGATGGATTGTAATACAACGCCGCCGGGTCGGCACCGGTCGCGACCAGGGCACTGCCCATCGCAACCGAACGGGCCGAAACGCCCAGTTCCTCGAAATCCCCGGCGTATTTGGTTGCCGGCGCGATACTGCACATG
>Ga0209777_10009673_pt1 | contig 10342 bp, 12 predicted proteins | sample FrelakmetHBP12HB_FD_187147 | JGI IMG/M metagenome (GOLD analysis project Ga0209777, IMG submission 187147) | Freshwater lake sediment microbial communities from the University of Notre Dame, USA, for methane emissions studies -HBP12 HB (SPAdes)... | ecosystem: Environmental > Aquatic >... | reverse complement strand
CTACAATAGCGTCTGCGGTTTCAACAGCCTCTCCTATTTCATTTGGTCTCATTTCATATACTTTCATGTTCTACTTTCCTCATATGATTTAACACAAACCAAGGATTCTATAAACATATATAGTATATAAATATTTCTTTCTTCTAATAAAAGTAAAAAAATGAAAAAAATATGTGGGAATTAAAACCATGGGAAAATCCCACAGTTCCCATTCCCAGTGTTCAGTATTGTTTTTTCTTACGTCTCCGCTTCGTCAACAAGATAGACGGATACCCAGCAATCATACCAACGACCAAGATGTTGCTCATCATGCCATACCCATTGGAGACAGGGATGTACATCGTAGTATTCGACAACGAAGTGTTCCCAGTCACGTTAGCCCAGACATTCCAACCCAATGGTCCAAGATGCTTGACATGTATCCCTGTAGCATTGATGAAGTTCTGGAACAAGAACACGGGAGTCGTGTTCCCCGTGTAGTTCGCATCAACCCAATACCCTGAGCCATTGAGTAAGTAAGTGTGCGTACCAGTCGCATTGATTATGTTTTCACGTAGATGAATCGGAGTTGGTCCACCACCACCAGTCCCCGTATAGTTAGCCCATACCCACCATTTATTCGATGAGCCATTCCAACGATACTGATGCGTCCCTGTGGCGTTAGTGATGTTCTCAGTCGTCCCGATGTCTGATGTATAGTTCGCATAGACATCCCATCCACCGATGCCACGAAGAGTCTTCGTGAGCGTCCCAGAGGCATACAAAGGATTCGCATGAAGCGTCACATCGGTTGTATTACCTGTATAGTTTGCATAGACATCCCAGTTCGTACCAGTCCAAACAGCTATATGCGAACCAGACGCATTCGTTATATTCTCAAAGAGAGTTGGAGCAATACCTGAAAGATTCCCTGTCTCGAACCAGAATGTCTTACTAATCATCGGCTCATATCCCCCAGTGCAATTCACTTTCCACCAGTATTTCGTAAAGCTACTTGTCATGTTTGTATTAATTATCCCATATGTCCCATTTACAGTAGTAATTATTGAACCATATGGCAACCATATTCCTGATGAGTTACTTGAGAAATCAAGAGTCACCGTATCGCCATAAAGGTCGAAATAATAGTTACTGAGGTCAATGCTTGTGTTGATACCTGATGCATTCGGTTTAAGATAGTTGTACCCAAGGTTTGTCGTGTTCCCAGGATTCGGATTCTTTATCGCTATCACATCATTCGATTTAAAATCATCATAAACAACCCAATAATTTAAACCGAATCCTAACCAATAGTAGTAGATATTACCATGACCCCCTATACAAGATGGATATGTATTTAGATGAGATGTGTAGTTCGCATACACATCCCAACCACCAACACCACGCAATGTCTTTGTCAATGTACCAGATGCGTTACCAATATTACTGTGTAGGTTCACTGGTGTCGTTGTTCCTGTGTAGTTCGCATAAACCTTGTACCCAGTTGGTGTCAAAGTATACGTATGTGTCCCTGTTGCATTCACAGGATGTTGATATAATGTTATCGCTGTCGGTGGTGATGTATAAACGTATGTCGTGAATCTGAACACGCTTGTATTATACCATGTGTGATTATTAGACACACAGACTGCTTTCCAGTAATAAGTACCTATCCCACTGAAGTTCAATGCAGGAACAGTATATGTTCCATTGCTGTAAGCAATTGTGGTAGCATAAGGCAACCAGGAACCCGATGAGTTACTGTACCAAGTAATATTCACGAATCTTCCTGCACTCGCATCTCCATCTGTTGTCACGATAGAATTTAGTGCATCAACAAATGTTCCATATCTCGTTGAAATTTTATTTAAAGACATATCAAATTTATTATACTTATAGATATATCCATTTTGCGAGGCATATACATAGTACGTGTCTTGTGTAATTGATGCTACTTGGCTAACTGAGGATGTTTCCGCTTTCTTAGTCAAGTTACTCTTCCAATACTGATACACCTTATTTGTAGTAGAACCACCTACATATAAATATGTTGAATCGTTTTTTATACACATAATGCTACCACCATAAGATGCTGTTTCCGCTTTCTTAGTCATGTTACTACGCCAATACTGATAAACTTTATTAACACCAAGTCCACCAGCATACACGTAAGTATTATCAGCCTCAAGAGAATACACACTGTTACCATAAGATGAAGACTCAGCTCTTTTTGTAAGATTACTCAGCCAATACTGATTAACCTTATATGTTCCATATCCACTCGAATAGACATATGTATCATCTACAGCCATAGCAAAAATAAGATTGTCCGTATCTGCTGTCTGTGCTTTTTTCGTCAGATTGCTTTTCCAATACTGATACACCTTATTTGTAGTATAACCACCAGCATAGACATAATTTCCATTCTGTCTCACAACATTAATTGTTCCACCATATAATGCTGTCTGTGCTTTCTTCGTCATGTTACTACGCCAAAATTGATAAACTCTCCAATCAACTCCACCAGAATATACATAATTGTTGTCTAAATCAATACTCCTAATACCATTTGTTACTGATGAATTTTTATTCACTGTTAAAGTCGTTTTCCAATAATCTGATACTGGGCTTAATCTTCCAGTTGTAGCAAGGTCACCCCCTGCATAAACATGGAATATGTTTTCATCTGATGAAAAATTTTTAAATTGTACATCGAGTGATGTTGAAAGTCCTGTTGTTCTATTATTAAGATAATTTGTCCCGTGTGTACCATTACCAGGATTCGGATTGATTACTGTGAGCCAAGGAACAGAAGATACACCAGAGCCGTTACCCGTGTAGTTCGCCCAGCTCATCCATTTATTCGTAGTCGCATTATACCGACTCGCATGAGTACCTAATGCATTAGTAATTTTCTCTCTACTAACCAAAGAAGCACCAGTCACATTCGCCCAGCTCATCCAGTTGTTTGTACTAGAATTATACCTCGTCTGAATCGTACCAGACTGATAAATATTCAACGGATTATACCGAGCAATCAAGTTAGCTCCTGAATAATTCGCCCAGACCATCAATATGTTAGTCGAAGAGTTAAGCCTACTCTGATGCGTCCCTGTCAGATAACTATTCAGATTCTCCCTCAGCTTAAGTGTCGGAGCAGGGTCCCCCGTGTAGTTCGCCCAATCCCAATACCCTGTGCTGTTCAACAGATAAGTATGCGTCCCTATTGCGTTAACGATGTTCTGAAGCTGATGCAACGCTGTCGTATTACCAGTATAATTATTCCAGATAGTCCAAGAAGCTCCAGTCCAACGCTGTTGATGCGTACCAGTTGCATTGATGAGATGCTCAATGAAGTTCAATGAGCCTCCACCAGTACCCGTATAGTTAGCCCAGCTCATCCAGTTGTTCGATGTAGCATTATACCGACTATCATGAGTACCAGTCGCATTCACAATAGTCTGTCTGCTAATCAAAGGAGCACCAGTCACATTCGCCCAGCTCATCCAGTTATTCGTACTAGAATTATATCTCGTCTGAATAGTACCAGACTGATATGCATTCAGCTTGTTGTACCTAGCCATCAGATTCGCACCAGAATAATTCGCCCATGCCATCCAGATACCCGTGGTCGCATTATACCTCCCCTGGAGAGTACCAGATAAATAAGTACCGATTTTCGTCCTCAATATCTCAGTTGTTGAATAGTTCGCCCAGTCCCACCATGTTCCCTTCGTGGCATTCCAACGTGACTGATGGACACCCAATGCATTCGTAATCGTCTGAGAATTACCCAATGCAGAGCTGTAGTTCGCCCAGCTCATCCAATGGTTCGTAGTACTATTATACCTGCTTTGATGCGTCCCTGTTGCGTAACCAATCGTCTGACGACTCAATAGGTCAGCACCAGTCACATTCGCCCAGCTCATCCAGTTGTTTGTACTAGAATTATACCTCGTCTGAATAGTACCAGACTGATATGCATTCAGCTTGTTGTACCTAGCCATCAGATTCGCACCAGAATAATTCGCCCAGACCATCAAAATGTTAGTCGAAGAATTAAGCCTACTCTGATGCGTCCCACTTAGATAACTATTCAGATTCTCCCGAAGAGTAAGCGTTGGAGCAGGAGCACCAGTATAGTTCGCCCAGTCCCACCAAGTATTAGTACTGCTGTTCCAGCGATGCTGATGCGTACCTGTAGCACCCACGATATTACTAGAATCACCCAGGGCTGACGTGTAGTTCGCGTACACATCCCATCCACCCACACCACGCAATGTATCTGTCAGAGTCCCTGAAGCATACAATGGATTCGCATGAAGCGTCACCGCAGTCGTAGAACCAGTATAGTTAGCCCAGCTCATCCAATGATTCGTAGTACTATTATACCTGCTCTGATGCGTCCCTGATGCATTCACGATGGTTTGACGACTGAGCAAATCCGCTCCCGTGTAGTTAGCCCAGCTCATCCAAATACCTGTCGTACTATTCCAACGGCTTTGATGAGTACCAGAAAGATACGCATTCAAGTTCTGACGAGACAACAAACTTGATGTGTAATTCGCATACACATCCCAGCCACCAGCACCACGCAACACATCGGTGAGTGTACCAAAAGCATTCCCGATATTACTATGCAACGACACAGGAGTTGTCACACCCGTGTAGTTCGCCCAGACCCACCATTTATTCGATGAGCTGTTCCAACGATACTGATGCGTCCCCGTAGCGTTAGTGATATGCTCAGTCGTTCCAATGTCTGATGTGTAGTTCGCGTACACATCCCATCCACCAACACCACGCAATATCTTCGTGAGCGTCCCAGAGGCATACAATGGATTCGCATGAAGCGTCACCGCAGTCGTAGACCCCGTGTAGTTCGCCCAAGCCATCCAGGTATGTGTCGTACTGTTATACCGTGAATCATGCGTCCCTGTCGCATTTATAATATGCTCCCTCGTCAAAAGACCAGCAGTCCAGTTATTAAAAACAGGTATCACCAAATGACAACCACCGACACCAAAGTTCGACAGATTCAAACTCATCGTACTATGAAAATTCCCTGCCGTAATCTTGAGTTTCAGAGGAACTCGCCACATCGGATTATTATTACCCTGCCATCGTTCAACCTCCACTATCTTCGGAGTAATAAAACCAGTGCCACCCGTAGATACATTCCACAGGACCGTACCAGAGACATTATCACATTCAACATACCCACCGACATAAGGAACCGTATTATTCACCAGACTAATATTCAACGTCTCAGAACGATTAAACTGAGCCTTACTACTTGTCCATGTTGAACCAGGATAAATCAAAAGAGACGTACTACTACAATCCAAGTAACTACTGTTCTTCCCATAACTAAAGATATCGACAAGATACGGGCAGTTCGTTATAGTCGCACCAGAAATCAATGTGTTAATAGCATTCAGCTTCACAGGATAAAAAAACCCATCAAAAGAAACAGGACCAGTCGCAGTCACACCCGTAGAATACAACGCATACACAGACTTATTATGACCAAGGAAACTCACATCATTCAGGGTGACGATACCTGTCTGAAACGTCATCTTATCAATAATCACATGATTGAAGAACGTCTGAACACTAACTGATGGAGAATAATAACAATTATTCTTAGAACCCAACCAGGAATTATTTATGTAAATAGGATAATTACTGCTATCCTGCATACAGAAACTAGAGTTAGCCGTATCATCAAAAAAGATGGAAGATTGGTCAATCCATAATCTCCCTAGAGTACGAACATACAAAGCAGGAGATTGAAGAACATTCCTCCAACATTCCAGACTACGGAAACGAACAGTCGCATTACTGATGGATAAATTACCCTTTATAACTGTTGTCGCACCGACATTAAGCTGTCCATTCACCGTATAAGAACTATTAGAAAAACCATCCATCGCCTTCCACATAATACCTGCACTTGTCTGATTTATCTGCATGGAACATGAACCAGTAAAAGTAGTAATCTTATATCGACTAAAATTAGATACCGTGTCATATCCTGTTTGTGGTATTTGGTACAGTCCATTTCCGTTAAATGAGACGTTCCTCTGGTAATTGGTCGCATTGATTCCCGTGAGGTTACATAAAACCGTCCCGACACTTGAGCCACTTGTCGCATAAATACGGATATAAAGCTCAGGGTTCGTACTATTATAACGCAAGGTAAGATTACTTGCAGGATGAACCGCCACTGTTAGAGTCTGCCAAACCGTATCCTTAGTTGATAAACCAGTCCGAGTCATAAGACTAAGACCCGTACTAGAAAGAGTACCTGTAGCACCACAAGGATTACTATGCACAAGGTCTGCTTTATAGGTACTGCCTATCGTCTCATTGGTTCCACGGACAAACAAAACACCACGAGAAGCACCATTATTGCTATAGACCGTAGCAGAAGCAACCGATGTTAGAATCATTCCACAAGTTCCCAGCAACACCAGCCCAAAAAGCAAATAACTCATTCTCTTCATGAGAACAAGTATCATCTATTGGTTACATAGTTTTTTCTATTAAAAGAATAACCTGGGCGATAGGCTCGGTTCCACCCCGAGCCACAGCACCGTGACTCCATCTCTGGATAGCCATGACCCTCGGCTTGTATCACGATAGCCGTTTCACCAGACTGCCCAAGACTGGCAATCAAACAAAAAATAAACACGAAACAATTATTCAATGTTTCTATACCGATTCCACTGGTTCTGCTCATGCGTCCTAAGATACAAATCACCCTGAGCACACAGTCTCCTATACATACTATGGTTCGGCTTGTTCCCATAAAAACCATACTTTCTCATATACTTTATACGACAGTCATTGTTATGGAAATGATGTTTACTCTTCATCTTCCGAGGAGTCTTACTGCATAGGTTCTTCGGGTCCCTGCACCAATCACACATGACATCAGGCATTATTAATCACTCCTTAAAAAAAATAAAAAAGATACATTGGTCAGCCAACAGATATCTTTGGTGAATATTAGAGAACGTGGGAAAAACGACTGATGACCAGACCAATGCACTCATATTTTTTCAGCCTCTATGTTATGCTTATCTCCTGACCAGTCAATGTTATCGTTGTCACTGGTGGGGTGGTGTCAATAACAATGCGAAAGGTCTTGAACTTCTCAACCTCGATGTTCCCACAACGGTCCACGCTGAAATAATGCACTTGATACAATCCAGCAATCGCATACCTTATAGACCCAGTGTAGTTCGTTGGAGCCAAGAGAGTCGTCCACGCATCAGCATCATTCAATTTATAGTACACAGCAATGCTCGTGAACCTCACACCAGAGCCACCTATACCATCAGTCGCATTCAGACTCACAGTACAATTGTTTCTGAACAATTTAAATCCCTGCTCAGGTGGTTGCGGTGGATTCGCCAACGATACTGACGAGAACCCCACCAGGGTCCCAATCAGCAACACAGTCGCTATGATACCAGCCTTCTGTTTCCTACTTATTTTCTTTTCCATTTTTTTATTCAACTCCATATTTCTTTTTTTTATCTTTAACATGGAACAGTCTCATTCCCAACCAAGATACAAGTCGTCACAGGTGGAACATGGTCCACACCATCAAAATAATGACAGGACACATCAACAACCTCATGCGTATGATACACATCACCAAAAGCGAAGATAAACACCCTGAGAGCATCATCAGATTCAGTCGCCCTGTACCTCAACGGGACATCAACGAACAACGGACCAGATGACACCACATTCGTCTTATTGAAATTAATCAGCCTTCCGATAACCCGATAGAATAACGAATACCCAGGGCGAGTGATGATAACAATGGTCTTCAGATACCGAACCACATTGCTGTGATACGCAAAGTTCGATACGATATTAATCCTCAATGAAGCATTCACCATGAAGAAATCATCAACAGTCTTCACAGGGATGCTGATGCTCTGACTGAAAGGAATCAGAATAGATGGCTGAACAAGATGAAGCTGTGTCTCATTCACAACAATAGAACCCTGGAGAACCACCAGGTTCGTATCACTGCTCGTCTTCAATGCACGTTTCGTTGCAGAATCACCAATCGGTGAGACGAACAACAAGATGATGAGCACGACACCTAGCTTCAACATTGTCTTCAATTATTCACGCTCCATCGTCTGCATTGTGTTCCCAGAGGATGAGCAGAAACAAAGCTTGAGATAGGAGTGAAAAAAAACATGATACGTAAAGAAAACAGTCTCCACTCATCCTGTTCTGACACAACACACGGAAATATTATCCTATCCATACAATAATATTATCTTCCTGGGTATATTAATGTTTCGCTCCAGGAAGCAATCTGGAGTCCAAAAGACACAGGATACACCGTTTGTTCTGCGAACACAACATATTATGAGTCGCCAACGAATGAGTCACATACTCATCAGGACACTCAACCATCTCATACCAGATAGCTTTTTCACGGTCATTCAAAACATCCTTACACGCTACCAGGGACATGAAGACCACTTCGACAAACAAATCGAACATAGCAACTCTTCCTCATCGCTCTTCACATGAAGCGTCTCAGCTCGGCACACCTTACAATACCTACGCATATCAGCGACAGACATTCTCACATCTCCTCGATGTATTTTATGATTGCCCGATGAACATCACATTTATTGTACTGAGGACTCCAAAGCTCACAATCAGAATCAAAACAAGCCAGACCAGAAAAAGGGCACATCTTCTTGTTCATCACAAAGAAGAATCAGATGACTGAATAAAAAACCTATGGTGCTTTCTCAAACTGATGCAACAAAACAATCCTATCAGGAATATACCCGATACGAGGATGAAGCTCCCTCCAGGTTTCAATAAACAATTCAGGACTAAGATACCCTTCTTGTTTGAACCAATCCTTCGCCACATGCATCAACGACAGCCTACGAACATCCGTGATGCGATACAGGACATTATCGACCATGAACGTGTCACCAACAATGCCGTATCTCGTCTTACGAGTCGTGCAGGTCTTCACCCCAGCCTTAATCATATTCCGACTATACTGTGTGAATGGCATAATGATTAACGTCATTCTTTTTCCTCCAGTAATGTTAAAAGCCATGCGAATACCTCTTTCGCAGAGAGGTTCTCTATACATTCACTTGAAGTCGTGCATGGATATTCCTTTCTTTTTCTCTTTATTTCTTCACGCAATAAAGATAAGTCTATCCATTTCTTTTCACATGATTCACAACAAATTTCTTTTCCTGTTTTAATCAAATCACTCATATCACAGCCTCGCCATCTTCTTCGTATACCCCATATCAGTCACCACCCCATCAACATATTTGTTCTTCAGCTTCTCCTCAGCAGACAACCGCTTCCTCTCATACTCGTATTTCTCAGATATCACATAATCATCATCACTATCGAGGACAACAGGAATGATGTTCTCAGAGCCCACAACATAGCAACCGATAAAGAACAATGGCACACAGCTAATCACCAAGAATGGCAACAGATTCACCAACGAAGGACCAGCAATCCAACTTGTCAAAGGATACAAAACAATGCATTCGATTATGAGTACTGAGATAGCACAAATCAAATATCCGATTATCTTCATTTATCCCTCCAATGGTTTACGACCACGTATACCATGAAGATTATAATGATTAGCAATAAAATGTTGTTGAACATTACCGAAACAGTTACAACCTGAAAATCCTTTCCCACATAGACCACAACTTACATCATCCATAACTATCCCTACTCCGAATGATTTAATGCTTTCATAATACGCCTTTGTAGTTCTTCATTTGCATCTATTCGATATTCTCCAGTTCCTATTTCAACCAAATATCCATCAAAAACTTCAACCCAATCTATTTTGTTTTTAGCACAGGAAAGGTTTTTTATTGATTTTCCCAGTTCGCATATAGGACAGGATTTGAAAACATCACTCGAATAGATGGTTTTGCATTTTTTACATTTCACCATAGTTTTTATCCCTCTATCGCACCTTTTCTTTAGGATATTTTAAATCGCAACTATGACATATTCCATATGTTGTATCCAACGTATATTGTCTATCGTTCGGCTCTGGAAAGAACTTACCACAGACCATACATCTCATTTTTATCCCTCTACTATTAATATTATAATCCATGCGATTGTAATTAATATGAGACTACCAAAACCAATGTTAAATATATCCCATTGCCATTTGTCATTCATAGTTTTATCCCTCAACTTTACGGTTTAACATGGTTTCAGCTATTGCCTCAATCACATTGACCGTAACAGCATTACCAAGACACTTATACCGTTGTGAATCAGATATGCCCTCAGTCCAACCATCAGG
>Ga0209777_10009672_pt1 | contig 10343 bp, 14 predicted proteins | sample FrelakmetHBP12HB_FD_187147 | JGI IMG/M metagenome (GOLD analysis project Ga0209777, IMG submission 187147) | Freshwater lake sediment microbial communities from the University of Notre Dame, USA, for methane emissions studies -HBP12 HB (SPAdes)... | ecosystem: Environmental > Aquatic >... | reverse complement strand
GGCTGGAAGTACAAGTCATGCCGAGATTGCTATGTCGGGCGGCTGAAAGCCGCCTGACACGGAGAACCCCCCGAATTTATTCGGGGGAGTACGTCAGTTGGACCTCTTGACGATGACCACGCCCCTCCGGACATCCCCCTGCGGCTCCTCCGCCATCCCGGGGGCGACACGGCTCTTGCCTTCCGCCGCGCCGATGGATTGCATCAGTTCCTCGGGGTTCTCGGGGATGGGCGCGGAAGGGTCGAAAGCCCCGATCTCCGCGACCGTCGGGGGACCGTCCTGGACCTTGATTTCCACGACATCGCCGCTCTTGATGTCCCCCATGGCGACCCTGCTGGCGTAGTCCTCCGCCGACCCAGGTCTGCCGGTCCCGATGACGTCCAGGGAGGCCCGCGACTCCTGCTGCGCCCGCTGTTGCATCTCCGCCATCGCCGCCCCGGCCTGCCTGGCGTTCACGGGGCGCAGGACCCCGTTGGCGATCAGGCTCCTCAGGATCTGGGACTTGGCGACCGCCGCCGGGTCCAGGAGGGACAGGTTTATGACCTGCCCAGGAGCCAGGGCCAGGGAGTTCTTGATCTCCGTGTTGCCGCGGACGAAGGAGCCCGTGACCAGGTCGTCGACGATGATGTGCGCCTGCGCCATGGACAGCCAGAACCCGGACAGCGGGGCGGGTCCCGCAGGTTCCGTAACCTGGGGCGGGGGTTCCTGGAAAACCGGCTCTGGGGCGGGACGCTCGAAGACGGGGGCCTGGGCAGGTTGTTGGGGGTCTGGCTGGATGGCAACTGGACTGCTGGCGGGTTGGGGGGCGGGACCCCCGGAGAAGGCGACCAAATCATGGCGACCAGGAACCCCGGAGAAGGCGACCGGGTCCTGCCTTCCTGCCGCCTTGGCGAACTCCCCGATTTCTTCCCTGGAGACCTTGCGGACGGAGTCCACGACGAAGACGTCCCTCTCGGCGAAGACGCGGTCCAGGAAGCGCCGGTTGTAATCCTCCTGGAAGGATGAGAAATCCATCTTCTTGACCAGCGAGTCGACGACGATGGTCAGGGTCTTGCCGTCAACGAACAGGATCGCTTTTGACATTCTTGGTCCCTTTCCTAGGCCGCGCGAGCGGCGAACCCCCAAAGAAGGCGACGCCATCGCCTAGCGGGCGGGGTTGGTCTTGGCGTCCTTGATCCCCTTGGTCTTGACTAGGTCTTGGTATGTCTGGCTGAGCTTCTCCGCCATCAGCCCGACGCAACGCGGCCAGTTGTACTCGCTGACAATCCTCTGATACAGCCTCTCGGCTTTGACCCTGGCTTCGTCCGGATGTTCGAAGACGCGGCGCATATAGCAGCGGGTTTGGGCGACGGCTTCGGGACCGAAAAATGGGAACTCAGAATTTTCATAGAAATATGAAATCTTTGCAAGACTGGGATCCGCCTTGGCGAACCTGTCGACATCTACTAGGTATGAATTGCCGTCCTCGCAGAAATCCGTATGCCCAGAGTAGCGGGAGGTTATGACCGGCAATTTGCAGGCGGCAGCCTCACAGGCGGGCAGTCCGAACCCTTCACCGCGAGTTATCAATACGAAGCAGTTTGCCGACGCATACAGCCGCGGCATCATTTGGTCGGACAGGACATCGCCAAAGAGGACGACCTGCGGCTTCTTGGGGTTGGAGATTGTCGAGCTTATCCTCGCGACATCGTCCCGGATGACCTTCTTCTTTGACTCGTCCGTAGAGCCGAAGTAGCGGGCGGAAATGAGCAGCGTCACGGGTTCGTCCGAAGTGAACTCTTCCAGGTAGGCCTTCAGGAGGACATCGTAACCTTTCCGCAGGCTCCATCCGAAGACCGAAAGAAAGATGAAGGGCTTGAGGTTCTTCGTAAAGGCGATCGGCTCCGCCCCAGGATAGTATATGTCCGTATCGACTCCCAGGGGGACGACCGACATGGGGCGGGTTACGCCGCTCTCCTTGAAGACATCGTAACACCACTTCGAGGGGACGACGACCTCGTCGGCACAGTTGGTCCGGATGACATAGTCCGGGTGCAGGCGGCGGGTCTCCATCATCGTAAAGAGCAACTTGTAGCGGGACCAGTCGTAGATCATGGGGGAGGTCATGCCATAGACCTTGATGGCATCGTCCGGGACCCTAGTAGCTATCAGTTTGGCAAGCTTGGAATTGGTTTCCTTGTCCATATCATTGATGGAATCTAGTTTATCGTAACGGACAAGACAGCCAGCATCGGATAATCCAAACATAAATTTCTTATTCATACGAGAAAAACCGCCCGCATCACTGTTGCTAAAGGCTTTGCCGTTAACGAGATAGGTATGGTCGCCTTCTACTTGCAAATCGTAGACATCGCCATCGTATGCGGTCCTGCTTAGGTTCGTAATCCTTGTAAATGTCCGCGCGTTGGGAAGTCTGGAATTGTACTCCTTGATATCGATTCTAGAAACGCCCTTTGGGTCTTTGATCTTGGGTTTGACCAAGAAGTCGTTGGTTGTCAGGTCGCCTGCGGGAATTTTCTCCAAGGCATGGTTCTGCCGGGGATAGAGTTCCGAACCCCTTGCGCAGACGACCCTGTGGTACGGGGTCAGAATAATTTCTTCCGCATCCAAGGCGGTATTGATGGAGACCATCTCTCCCCTATATGGTCTTCGATAGACTGTCAGGACCTTGCGCAGGCGACCCATATGGGTAAAAACCAAGTCGCCTTCTTTGATCTCCGAGATGGGTTTGGTCCCGACCGAGGTCAGGACCTTGGCATCTGGGGGAAAACACGCCGGTCCCGTCCAGGACAACGATGTCGTCCCATTCTCGAACAGCGTCAATGCCGATGGCAGCTTCTCGTAGGTTATCTTCTTGGTTGCCAACGGGGAGACCGTAGAGATGGCGTCTGCCCGCTTTTCCCCGTGTTCGTCCCTGGAAAGAACCGCCTGCTTGGCGAACCAAGGGGATTCTGGGTCAGGTTGGACGGTCTTGGGCTTGAATTCCGGGATGAAGACGGGGGTCCCCTTGGTAACATCAATCACCCGACCCGTATGCAACATTACGGCGAGCGCCCTGGAAGTCCTGGCGGAGGAGTCGGGGATCTCCACGACCCGCTTGTTGCTGGAATAGGGGACCATGACATTGATGTCGTCCAGGTAAATCGGCTCGCTCGAAACATTGATGACTTTCATCCTGGCCCCGATTTGCAATTTTGCAAAAGTCGCCTTCTTTGGGCGTCCTGACTCCCTCTGGATGGGCTACCATTGCGCCAAGTTCGGCGCCTGATACGGTATTGGATCCTTGCTCCCGTCCTTCAGCCATCCCGACGACCGAACATGGTCCTCCAGGACCTCCCTGCAAAGCTCGCCAAGGCTGACCCGCTTCATCTCGGCGGACTTTTCCAGCGCGGAAACGATGTTGGCTGGCAAGGATACGGTCACTGACATGGGTTTTTCCATAGGAAGTCCTCCAGATAGATTATATGGAACGCGGCTTGGTCGCATGGGGACCTGCATATAATGCCTTCCATGACGACCAAGGAAATCATCGAGAACGAACGCGAGAAGTGGAAGGGGATCGCCAAGGGGCTGGACCGCCTATTCGAGCTTTCCGCGACCCCAGGGAACAGGGCGCAGATCAAGGACGGCGTCGTCGCCCTCTCCGCCGAGATCCGTGCGTACTTGCCGCTCCTGCGGGGCAGGGTCTATGCCGAGTTGGGGGACGTCGTGCTCTGAAAGGGGCTTGACCAGGGATTCCCTTGGGTTATCCTTTGGGCAGGAGGATCAGACATGGACTTCGTCGTCGAGATCAAGAACAAGCAGGCTGAAGTTGACCGGAAATTCAAGGTTTTCGCGCCGTCCAAGGAACGCGCCGAGGAATGGGGGTCCAGGCAGGCCAAGGCCTTGGGTCTGGAGCCGGAGAAGGCGCGTATCATCGCGACCGAGGTCGTCGCTCCGCCTCCGCCTGCGGAGCCTGCTCCCAAGGAGGCGATTACGCCCAAGAGCGCGGAGAACAGGAGAAGGCATGGCTGGAAACCGTCCTAAGCATCCCAAAGGAAAAGTTCTTGACGACAAGGAGCTTGACCGCCTGCTAAGGGCGTCGTCCAGGCAGGCTGAGCCGTTCAGCCCCTACGCCTGGTACAACGAGGACGGGGACATCATCGAGGTCCTATGGAAAGGTTCCCTGGATCATTGCGCCGAATGGCTGAACCATCAGGTTACCCTGATCAGGGACAATGCGACCAAGGAAGTCGTCGGCGTCCAGGTCTGGGGCATCGACCAGGACGGTAAGACGACAACCATTTCCAAGGCGGTCAGGAGGAAAAAATGAGCGAATCCGTTCCCCAAGTCCCGGCAGAATCCCCCAAGGAGGCCGGCAAGACCATGGGGCCTCCAAATGGCGGGATTGCGGAACCCCCAAAGAAGGCGACTTCGATGGCGCAGGACCTGGAGTCCAAGGTTCGCATGTCCAATGTTCCCAAGAGGGAGCACAAGCTCTTGCGGGGGCTGAGCGACTTCGTATCATCCGTCCTGGAAGTCCCCGTCGCATCCAAGGAAGACCTCCTGGAGAAGATCAGCAAGGATCCCAATCACTTTTGCGGGGTCTTCGGTCAGACATTGAACTGCAACGGGTTCAAGAGGATCGCGGAGGCCTTGACCGGGGAACAGTGGCAGAAGCTGGTCCGACTATCCAACATCAAAATCTCGGAGGCGGAGAAGATCAGGGGCAGGGAGAAAGTAGCGTTGGACAGGCTCCTGACCATGATCGCCAACGACGAGGTCCTCAAGCATTACAATGTCAGCGTTACCGAGTTGGCGGAGTTCGAAAAGCACTATTACTGCGCCAAGGTCCACTTGATTTGCGGGTCTGGTTTCATCGAAGGCAACATCCAGAACATCGTCGCCCAAATCAAGCGCATCCTCAGGGAAAACAAGGTCGAACTCCGGATCTTCTGCATGGCGTGCTCCAGCAAGAACCTGCGGTTCGGGGGCTGGTTTTGCTTGTGTTACGACTGCGGGACGCTGTCGGAGCCTTCGGAGAACAGGATCGTCAAGAAGTACAAGCCGGAGGACAAGCAATTTTGGTGGGCCCAGGCGATGGCGGATTCAGGCTCCGGGGCTATAAAGCAAACGGAATGGATCTGCCCAGATTGCGGTCACAAGAATTGCGGGGAACACGATTGAACTGCGCCGTCATCGACGAGGAGTCCGAACTAAAACTTATCTCCAGGTTAAAAGAAGGCGACAAAGAGGCCTTCGGGGAAATCTTCGAGATATTCCATCGCCGCCTTCTAAATGTCGCCCTAAAAATCCTGAGGAACGAAGACGCCGCCTTGGACGCCTCCCAAGAAGCGTTCCTACGGGCGTTCGACGAGCTTCCCCGCTGGCGCGGGGAAGCTCGTCTTGCGACTTGGCTGCACAAAACCGTCCTGAATGTCTGTTACGAGCGCATCCGCTCCGAGAGGCGGAGCAGGCGCAAGGAATGCGCCAAGCTTGACCTAGCTCCTTCCCCAGAGTACGAGTTCGAGGAAAACGAGGTCTCGGGCATGATCGGCAAGGCCGTGGACTCCTTGCCTCCCGTGCAGCAGAAGGTCTTCGTCCTGAACCAGTACAGGGAGATAAGGTTCAGGGACATTGCCAGGCTCCTGGGCATCACGGAGGGCGGGGCGAAGGCGAGCTTTCATAAGGCGCGGCTGAACCTGCAATCCATGATCGGGAACCTGGTCGCCTTCTAATGGCAGTCTGGAAGTCCCAAAAAACCGTTGCATTGGCAGCCGGTTCGGCTATCATCCCTTTGGGAGGAAATGAAAATGAAAGTCTTGATCATCGCAGCCGAATCTGCCCGCGCCAAGAACAACTCCGAGTACCTGAGGGTTCGCTATTCCGGGACCGACAAGATAGTCCGCTCCGCAGTGATGTTCTCTCCCTTCCCGGATCCTGAGGGATTCAAGGGCAAGGTTTGCGAGGTCGCGATCCATCCTGGGACGCCTACGGACAAGATCGAGGGTCTAAGCCCCCTTGCGGATTCCCCGGACCCGTTCATTCGGGTCACGAAAATCGAAGCCCTAGTTGCCAAGGGGGAAATGGAGACCCTGACCAGGACGGTTGCAGGAGGCATCCAGGTCGCCCCCGACCTGACCGCCATCGTAGACTTCGTATTGCTCAAGAACGAACGGCGCTGGGACAAGTTCTCCAAGCACCCGGCGGCGGTCGCGGCGCATCACGCCTATCGCGGGGGGTTAATGGAACACACCCTGGGGATGCTTCGCTGCGCCAAGGGGATCATGGAAGGCGATCCGGCGCACCAGGACCTGAACAGGGGGGTCGTCTTCTCCTCGATCGTCCTGCACGATGTCGGCAAGATCGCGACCTACACGACGGACATGGTCTCCCACGACTACTCCGTTTACCAGTACCTGATGGGCCATATCGTCATAGCCGACGAGATGATAACGACGGCTTGCCAGAAGCTGGGGCTGTCGTCCATCAAGGGCGATGTCCTGCACCTGCGGCATTGCATCCTTGCCCACCACGGGAAGAAGGAATGGGGTTCGCCAATCGTTCCGGCGACCAGGGAAGCCGTCCTGGTCCATCAGATCGACATGGTCCAGAGCAGGGGGCAGATGGCGTTGGAAGGGACGGAGGGGCTTGAGCCGGGGAAGGTTTCGCAGCAGCACAAGCAGTTGGACGCCTTCCTTTGGAAGCCACTCTAGGGACACGGACAATGGCAAGCGTAGCCGAGAAGATCTTGCTTTCGGACATCGTTTCGTCCCAATATTCCGCATACGATATCGGGGACAAAAAAGAGGGCGCGATCTGCAACGACGGGGCGGGCAATGCCATCAAATGCAAGGGGACTACGGTCCTGGCCCAGCCTTCTACGGTCGATTCCGACAAGATGCTGGAAAGGATGCTGTCCCAGATCAACAATACTCGTGTTTGGCAAGACCCTAATGTCTTCTCTAATGAGATCCGCGTCGGAAACATGCGGGTCGAGGCGCACCGGGATTGCTTCCTGGTCCTGTCCTTGAGCCGTAAGGACGGGGCGGAGTTGCCCAAGCCATCAGCCGGGGAAATACTGGACTTTTGCGATGGAGAACTGAGATCAAGGGGATCCAGTCTCGCCTGCTTCGTTGGCAACAAGGAAAGCTTGTCGAGGAGGGTAGACGGTCCCTTGCCCCTGCCTTTCCACGACCTCCCCATACTGCCGGACGGAGACCTGTATGCCCTCGCCCCCTCGGATGAGGTCGGGGTCTATGTAGAATATGACGAAACCAGGAGGGGAATGGCGATCCTTTGCCCTTCTAACATCATCAGGCTCAGGATTGGGACATAAGGAGAGTCGCATGATCGAAGATTTCAGCCCTACGGAGCGCCGTTGGCAGCGCGAGGTTACCAAGGCCCTCGGATACGACATGACCGAGGACGAAATGGACTCCTTCTTCTGGAACTTGCAGCAGACCATTACGGCTGCGGGACCGGAGGACAAGGACAGTGGAACCGTGCAGTGCCCTGGGACGGGCAAACCAGGAGAAAGGGAGAACGCGATTCCAGGGGATAAGATTCCAGGGGATAAGACGGTTCCCGAAGTCAGGACGCCCGAAGTCAGGACGCATGTAGAAGGCGACTGGCTGAATGTCCCCTTCGAGGGGGCGGTCGACCTCAACGATCCCGCGACTTATGAAGGGTATCGGTATAGGGACTGGGATTGCGACAAGCTTCGCGACGAGATCTACCGTAGGATCGGGCTCGTTACCCTCTACGAGAAGTATTTCGACTGCAACATGGTTTGCCCCGAACAGTCTGCAAGGATCCAGAACCTGCTGTTCTGGTTCAGCAAGGAGCATCGCAGGTTCTTCCAGGACTCTACGGAAGGCAGGTTTTGGTTGCGAAAGTGGTTGTTCATCTTCGAGAACGAAACGGAAAATTTGTGCTGAGGCAGCGAAGGGATTGCGCGGATTCCATATAATCTATGGATGTAGCTAGCGGTCCTAGCGAATTGACGCCTGGGGAGACATTGACCTCTGTTACGGACCTCGCGTGGAGCTTAGTCTCCCGTCCGTCGCAGGTCAATGGCGATGAACCAGGAAGCCTTCCTTCGGGAGAGGCGGACCACTAGGGCAACGGCGGGGACCTCAGTCCCCGCCGTCCCATTTCCAATCCTTACTTCTACCAAGTTCGGCTGCAACATATCGGACCATTTATCAGGCAGAAATGGCCCGATTCGTAGTCGCATATAAACAGGTTACTTGATTGCGATCTTCCGCGTCTTGCTTTCTGGAAGCTTCTTTGCCGATACGGTCAAAACTCTATCCTTAAACTCTGCTTCCAGCGTTCCTGCGTCCACGGAGTCGGGAAGCAGCCATCGCCGTTCGTACTTGACCGTCCCCGTCTTCTTCCCCCGCTCCGCCGAGACCGACAAGAACCGCCCTTCGCAGGCGACCTCGATCTTGGCCTTGTCGAAACCAGGAAGGTCCAGGGCGATGGAGAATTCGTCCTCCGTTTCCGTGACATCCGGGGACTGGACCTCCAGGTCCCAATCGAACCAATTAGAACTAGGCTCGAAGAACCCCCCTAACAGGCTGGGGATCGCCATCCCCACGGTCGGTCTGAAAAGTTGCAAATTGCTCATGTTCGCTCTCCTTTCTGAAAGTAATAATAGCAACGCCCGTGCCACCCGTACCAGGGGGTTTGGTCGCCTTCTTTGGGAGTCATCAGCCCCTCTCCCATCGTCCAGGCCCCAAAACAAGCGTTTGCGGGGCTTCCTAGGGGATCAAACGGCTTTGGGTCATCCTGGAAGCCTTTTGGTCTTGGACCGCTTGGGAAGGGCGGGAAAAGCAGGCAACGGTCGCCTTCTTTGGGGGTCTGCCCGATTGTCAAAACGACCAGCCAAAGGGATATCTGCCCTGCCAACAGAACACGACCTTGGGGAACAACCAATGCGAAACCTCTGCCTGATGGTCCTGCCGGTTTTGTTTGCCTTCTTGCCTAGCTGCTCCGTCCTGGAGAAGGGCCTGGAGAAGGGGGCGGTCTCGATCGACACGACCCTGAACACGGACCCGGGAACCGTGTCATTGGAGTTGAAACCGACGACGACCATCGATGTCAAGCCGGTAATTCCCGAGGGGGCGATCAAGTTCTCTTCCAACATCCATACGGCGCCCATTACGGCCAGGCTGGTGACGCAGGCGGGAACCTTCCAAATGAGCTTGCCGCTGAGCATATCGTCCGGAGCAGTCGTCGTAACGCTGCCCGTGACCCTGAACATCCCCCCGAAGGCGGTCAATGTCGAACTCCATCTGGAGGTCAAAGAAGGGGCAGTTCAGGTCGCCCCGAAGGTCGAGACCCAGGTCGAGAAGGGGGCCTTCGACCTCAGGTGGCTTGCCTTTGGCGGGATTGCCTGTACGATCCTAGTCCTGCTGGCGCATTGGCTGACACACAGGCGGGTCGCTAGGCTGGAGCGGCAATTGGCTGGGGAGAAAACGGCATGAGACAATCAGACTGGATTGTCGCCAATTGCAAGTTCGCTGCCGAACAGGTGTTGTTCGACTTCGAGGGAGCAGGAGTCCCAAAGAGACAGGACCTACGGCATCAGGATCTACGGTGTCAGGACCTACGGTTGGCGATTCCCCAGGAACCCAAGACTCCTGCTAGGGAAAGGTTTTTCTGTACGCTGACCAAGAGCGATGGTTCCGTCGTCGCCTCTGGGGAATGGCTCGCCAGGACCGCCAAGGAAGCGGAAAACCAGTTCTTCTTTAAGCACGCAGGAACGCCCTTCAAGGCGCATATTTGGAAGGAACGGGGCAGGAAATGCTCATGCAAGCCAGTGGATCCCGCCAAGGCTGGGGAGACTGAGGCGTCCGCCTTGTCGGTCATCCCGCCGAAGGCTCCTGTCCAGTTCTCGCCCATAACCGGTTGTTGAAACCAAAATCCCTTGACATTTTGTCCCCTGATGGTATGTTCCTAGCAGGAAAAGGGGGAAACATGCGAATAGCCCATGCTTTGGTATTGTTTCTGGTCGCCTTCAACTGGCCGGTCTGGGCGTCCGAGCCTACCAAGCCGGAGCAGCCCAAGGACGAGGACTGTCTGAGGGCTTGGGAAGAAAGCAGACCTGCGTTGGTCAAAGCGGTCGAGAGTTATGTTTCCTCAAAGGACTGGATAAGGGATAGGATCAAATGGGACAAGGAGATAACTGAGCGGGCTAACGACCGGGATATCAGCGACATAGCCCTGGATTGGTTTTATGACAACGAGAAGCGGCTCAAGAGCCTCAAAGGCAAAAAGACAGTAGAAGGCGACGACAGGAAGGCGGTCAGGGACGCTTGTTTCTGGTTCCTGCGGTTCGTTAGGGACGACATCCC
>Ga0209777_10009671_pt1 | contig 10343 bp, 9 predicted proteins | sample FrelakmetHBP12HB_FD_187147 | JGI IMG/M metagenome (GOLD analysis project Ga0209777, IMG submission 187147) | Freshwater lake sediment microbial communities from the University of Notre Dame, USA, for methane emissions studies -HBP12 HB (SPAdes)... | ecosystem: Environmental > Aquatic >... | reverse complement strand
GTGTCTTTAGTAATTCCCGGCGCATAGCGCTCGGCAATGATGCGTCCATTGTGAACAATGAGAACAGCTCTAGTGTAGAGCTTTTTGTCCGGATTCGATTCGATGAAAAGTTTTTCCACAGCTGAATTTATTTTCGCTATATCAATATTTGCCGGAAGCGGAACTTCGGACAGTTTTTCGCCCCTGGGCCACGGTACCGCTTCGGGATTGGCCGGCTCAGAACGAGACATTACAGGCTTCCATTCCCTGATTACTTTTTCTTCAATACCGGAGAGGAGCACGGCGCCCAGTTTATCTACATAGACCGCTTTCTTTTCATAAAGGCCTGTCCCTAAGAGAGAGCAAGTAACGCTTTTCTCTTCCGTGTTGATTTTGGCATGAAATAATTTGAAGAGGGGGTTGAAACCCATGTCTTCCCGCTCAATAACTGCCGGATCACGTCCGGAAACGAACACTGCCGCGCACAGGGCTTTAGCCTTGAAGGCACATCCGATGGGAAGTTGGTCAACGTATTCCCTGTTTTTATAGCCAACAAAAATTATGGTAACAAAAAAAATGATAATTAGACTGAGGACGATTCTTTTTTTGGTAAATATCTTCATGCTGCGCGCTCCTTTAATTGCAAAAGATTATTCGGTTAAATTATTATTTTAGATTTATACAATTTATTTACTTCCTCCGGCAAATAGCCCAGCCACTCCTCCAGAATAAGCCTGCTGTGTTCCCCCAGTCCCGGCGCGGGCATGCGCAAACTTCCTTCGGTCTCGGAAAACTTAAAAGGGAAACCGGGAATATCTATATCGCCGAATTGTTTATGGGAAATTTTCCGGAACATTTCACGCTGTTTAAGGTTTTCGTCCTGATTCACCTGTGCGCTTGTATAGGCGATCCCGCAAGGTATCTTTTTCCCCTCTAAAATTTTTATAATTTCCTGCGACTTATGCCGGGTTGTCCATTTTTCAATCAGACTCACGGCTTCATCATGATTATGAATCTGCGCGATGACATTGTTAAATTTTGCATCAGTAGCCATCTCCGAATGTCCGATAATTTCCGACAGGTTCTTCCATTGACGGGCGGTAAGAGCAACAATCGCCACCTTTCCGTCTTTAGACTTGAAGAAACCGTAGAAGGGCATCCGGTCCGGTGAATTGAGCACATCCTTCGGGTGCCGGCCTAGTTCTTTTTCCACTTTATCCACTATTGGCTCCAGCGCCTTATCCATCATAGCACGGTAGTTATTGACATACATTACATCCTGCATGGATATGTCGATATACTGCCCCTGTCCGGTCTTCATCTTGTGAATGAAGGCGAGCAAAGTTGCTATGGCGGCATACGCGCCACTCATGAAGTCGCCCCAATGGTTGGTAGGAACAAGGCAGGTTTCCTGGTCATTCCAGAATTGGCCGCCTACAGCCTGAGCAATGATATCAAAAGCGGCTCGCTCCGGATTAACTCCCGTTGCACCGAAACCGGAAATATGAGTGTAAATGATATCGTTCTTCAGCTTTTTTATGTCCTCATACCCCAATCCGCTTCGTTCCAGCGAACCGGGTATGAGATTATGGACAAAAATATCAGCCTGGGAAGCGAGCTTGCGCATGATTTCCTGTCCCTGCGGTTCTTGCCAGTTAACGGCCACGCCGTATTTGTTCCGGTTGAGGACGGAATAACAACGTTCCGCTCCGGACATCAGTTGGAAATTAATTCTGAGGGTATCGCCCTGAGGAGGCTCCACCTTCACCACCTCCGCGCCCATATCAGCCAATAACTGTGTACAGCGGGAACCGGAAATGAACTGAGTGACATCGATGACTTTTATGCCGTCAAGAATTTGCACGAAAGCACCTCAACAGTTATTCTTGTATTTGTCTAACTTAACTGAAACAGGGCTTCTTTATAGCGAAGCCCTGTTTCCAGAGTTAATAAATATAGAGCTGATTAATAACGATTTTTTGCATAAAATTCAGAAAAAACCGATATTACTTTTTCTGGAAGAAAACCTTGCATGGCGCAGATAACTGAGCTTCATTCAGCTTCAAACATCTAATGATGCGGCCATTTCCTTGTCTTATACCCTTGCAAAATCTATCGACATCCGGCTGACAAGCTTTTTTAAACTCTTGAGCCTTTTCTTCTTTATCTGCTGCAATTTGATTCTTGCATGCCGGTGATAACTCATTTTCATGTGCTTGCATACATCTCGCTATTCTGCCCTGTCCCGGTTTTACATCTTTGCAGAATTTCTCAACATCGGCCTTACACGGCCCTGTTCTGTGCATTTCTTCGGATTGAGCCATTAATGGAACCAGCAAAAACAGCGCCGCAACAATCAACACCATACTTGATTTTTTCATAAAGCCTCCTTCTTGGGTTTAATTGTCTCCTGCCATCTAATAATTCTTTAACACATTTGAAGACAGAGTTCTTCAACTTTTTTATTGTTTACAAATTATACCGGAAGATGTACAAATTTGGTAAACATAAAATAATGTATTTAATTTTTTTATACCATTTCGATTTCAAAGGATAACGAGGCGGCAAGGAGGAGGCGCCGGAGGCGTATATAAAAATACGTTGAGGAAGCCGACGACGATGCCAACAAAGTTAGCTAAAGAAAACGGAATGGTATAAGGAGGATAAAGATGAAAGTTCTTGGCATAATGGGAAGTCCGCGGGTAGGCGGTAACAGCGATATCCTTCTGGATGAAGCTCTGGCTGGTGCCAAAGCTGCCGGCGCGGCAGTGGAAAAAATTATCCTGGACAAAAAGAAAATATCCGGTTGCCATGATTGCAAAAAATGCAATGAAACAGGCACATGCGTGATTAAGGACGATATGCTCGAAATCCATAAGAAGATTCTGGATGCGGACGCCATTATTCACAGCGTGCCCGTTTATTTCTGGACGATGACCTCGCAGATGAAAGCTTATTTGGATAGATGGTGCGCCCTCTTCGACGCAGAGTGGAGATGGCAAAAGGCTTACTACCCCAAGATGAAGGGCAAACGCATCGGGCTGATAACGGTTTGCGGAGATCCGGACGTCCACACGGCTGACCCTATTGTCCACAGCTTTAAATCAACCGCGGAAATGACAAAAATGCACTGGCTTGGAGCCGTTATGACCTCCGCCGCCGACAAGGGAGATATTCGCAAGGATGAAAAGGCTAGAAAGCAGGCTTTTGAACTGGGCAGAAAAGCAGCCACAGCCTGATTTCTTCTCCCAGTGTCAAATTAAGTTCTGTCTTAATTATTGGTTACACCTACAAACAAACGATTTTAAAAAGTCTTGACGTTGAGCATTACGGTTTAAAAGAGAGTAATGCTTCAGGTCATTGAGAGCCCGATTTGTTTGGTGGTTTAGTATAACCACCAGATATGCCTTGTCCCCACATAGCTACTATTTCCTGACCAAGATCTATACCCTGTCTGAGGATTAAAGCTGCTTCAATGTATGGCTCTATCCCTCGACTTGAAGTGGCAAGCATACCACCAGGTTTCACATCTTGTATGACTGCTTCAAGTAACTGATAGAAAGTCACAACTTTAACTCTAATGCTTTGGTCAATCATGCCAATTCGATCCAGATTAGCATGATAAATTTTAAAGTAGCTATCTGGAACGACAACTTGGAAGGAGGTTGTACTTCCAGGTCTTGCACGAAGAGACTCTATAATCTGCTCAACGGTTTCAAGGTATCTGCGATATTTTATTATCGTTAGTAATGCAACTATTTCACAAACGATTGACTCCGTGAGGGCTTTCACTGCCCGTCGTTCTTTCAGCCATTCAATTATCATATTCGGAAAGATCGCAGAAATAGCTCCAACTAATGCACCACCAATAGCTGCATAAACCGGGATTAATGGATTTTGCTGACTAAATAACGACTTCGCATCTTGAAGAATTTGTATTGTTTTCTGGAGATCATCCGCATTCATATATCCTCCATGACTAATGTGTGAGCAATCTAATTAAAACTATTGCTTGGCTATAATACCTCGTGCTCGCCAACCAAAATCCGTCCCCAATATTTCCAGCTGGTTTACCATAGCGCTCACCACCAACTAAACCTAAAGGTTTTGTGCGTAACTTTAGGTCTTGCAATTGCTCTATAAACCTGTCTGGCAGTTAACGCTGCAAGAATAAATGTTCCTATGTTTACAATTGCTTCAAAATCAGCAGCAACCCTAGGGTTTGGAGGAAGATTAAAGGAAATGATAATCAATCCCATCATTATTTTTGATAAAGGGGGCAAAATCCAAGCAACGAATCCAAATACGAAAAAACCTATGAAAACCGCTCCAACTTTTCCAACGACTTTAGCAGTTTTGGTTCCCGTATTTTTCAATTTCTCAATCTCATTTTTTTCTGTTGCATTTCCAGTGCAAATATAGAAGAAGGCTCGACGAATAATCTCCAGAAGTCCACCCAAGACAATAAGCATTCCAAATCCAAGGCAGACTTCTCCCTTCACAATAACCGCAAGGGAAAGCAAAATTACAAATCCCCACGCAAAGTACAGTAAGACCTTTAAAAGTCTGTACCACATGAGTTCTGGGAGCGTACTACGGTCAATCTTCATGCGACTCATCCTATCCCTTTTTGAGGGAAAAATTTTGATAAGAACTTGCTTTCACTGGAAGTGAGCATAAGGTAGCCACACTTGTATGTCAAGGGAATCTACGCCACAAAATGCGAGGTGTGCTGTCTATATTTATCATCGGGCTTGAATTGTGTTTATTATGGATTGAAAGCAAGTATGTTCGTGAAAATCTTATATACTCACTTACAAGAAGAAATATATACTGTTGATCTTTCCCGCCTGCAGTCCTGCCTAGTGTGCTTCGTCCCAGTTCTTGCCGCTGTTAATCTCCACTTTTAACGGTACTTTGAGTTTGATGACTTCTTCCATTTCTTTTTTGACAAGAGCCATAACTTCTTCTTTTTCCTTCGTCGGCGCTTCAAGAACAAGCTCATCATGCACCTGCATAATCAGCCGAGCAGCAAGATTTTTTTCCAAAAGCAAATGAGCAATGTTCACCATAGCCACTTTAATCAAATCGGCGGCAGTTCCCTGAATAGGAGTATTAATCGCCATGCGTTCGGCGAATTGCCGCACGGAAGCCACCGGACTTTTTAATTCCGGCAGATAGCGGCGGCGGTTCAGTAGCGTGCAGACAAAACCATCCCGGCGCGCATCTTCCAGAATTCCATCCAGATAGGTACGTACTTTTTTATAGCGTTGAAAATAGCCGTCAATATAAGCCTGAGCTATTTTCAGGGAGACGCCCAGTTCTTTGGCCAGACCAAAAGCGCTCATGCCGTAAAGAATGCCGAAGTTGATGACCTTGGCCTGACGGCGCATATCGGCATTGACCATCTGCGGAAATACGCCGAAAATATCGGCTGCCGTGCGGCTGTGAATATCTTCATCTGAGGAAAAGGCATTAATAAGCGCCTCATCTTCCGAAAGATGCGCCAGCACGCGCAGTTCGATTTGCGAATAATCAGCGGAGATGAGCAGAGAATCGGGCGCGGCGATAAACGCCTGACGAATTCGTTTACCTTCCAAAGTCCTGATGGGAATATTTTGCAAATTCGGATTACTACTGGAGAGTCTGCCCGTAGCCGTTACCGTCTGGTTATAGGAGGTGTGAATCCGGCCTGTTTTAGGATCGATGAGCGCGGGCAGTGCGTCCACATAAGTCGATTTGAGCTTGCTCAAAGAGCGGTAAGCGAGAATTTCCGCGGGCAGTTCATGGCTTTGCGCCAAATAAGTAAGAACATCCACGTCCGTGGAAAATCCTTCCTTCGTTTTCCTTCCGGTGGGAAGCTGGAGCTTCTCAAAAAGAACGCTCTGTAATTGTTTGGGAGAATTAATATTGAATTTTTCCCCGGCCAAGCGGAATATCTTTTCTTCAGAAATGGACAACAATTGTCCCAGTTCTTCCGACATTTGTTTTAAAAGGGATGCATCCACCAGAACACCTTTTTTCTCCATATCAGCAAGCACATACAAAAGCGGCATCTCCACTTTATGGAAAAGCTCGGCGGCGTTAATATCTTTTAACTTCCCTGAAAGAAGCGGGAACAGAGCAAAAACAGCATCGGCACGCTGACCACCATAGGCCGCCACTTTTTCCGGCGGCACCAGCGCCAGCGGATAAGTCTTCCCTTTGCCCCCGGCAATATCATTGGGTGAAGGAATCTGTTCATGCAGATATTCCCAGGCTATTTCAGCAAGCTCATAAGAATTTTTCGCGGGATTGAGTAAATAGGCCATCAACATCGTGTCCTCGCTCGCCTGCACATCGAGGCTTTCCAGAGAAACGAGGGCTGTTTTTAAATCATGAATATATTTTTTTATTTTTGCGTCACCGAATACGGGAGCCAGTGCATCCAATACATCTTTTTTCTTCAATTGTTCTTTGGCATGGGTATGCCCCAATGGTATGTAAAAAGCATCACTGCCTGTGCCCAAAGCAATGCCGATTAAATCCGTTGATGGATTTTTCTCCCCAATAATCTCGAAAGAAATTTCCCGGCAATCCGTAAGGCTCGCGATAAGCTCGGCCAGCGCTTCCTTGTTCAGAACCAATTTACAGTCTTTAGCCGGCTCTTTCGTTTCCCGCTTTATTTCCTGCAAAAGGGAGGAAAATTCAAACTCACTAAAAAGTTTAGCGAGTGATTCTTTGTCCGGTTCTTTGCGTACCGCATCCTGAATGTCAAAATCAATTTCAATATCTTTTCTAATGAGAGCCAATTGGCGGCTTAGCCTTGCCTGTTCGGCGTATTTACGAAAACTCTCTCGTAGTTTGACGTTTTTTAAGTTCTCGGAATTTTGCAAAATAGTTTCCACCGAACCGTATTCTTCGATCAGTCTTTGTGCCGTTTTCGGACCGATACCCGGCACTCCCGGAATGTTGTCGGACGTATCGCCCATAAGACCGAGAATCTCTACTACCTTGTCCGGCGCCACCCCAAAGCGTTCCTTCACCGCCGCGACATCATAAGTTTTATCTTTCATCGTGTCGATCATGGTGACATTTTCATCCACTAACTGCATCAAATCCTTATCACCCGATACAATGACTGTCCGCCAGCCTTGCTTACTCACCCGCTGGGACAAAGTGCCGATAATATCGTCGGCCTCAACCCCCTGCTTTTCCAAGACGGGAATAGAAAGACCGCGGATTATGTCCTTGATAAAAGGTATCTGCGGCCTGAGATCATCGGGCATGGGTTTACGGGTCGCTTTATAATCGGTAAATTCCTCATGACGAGTGGTGGGACCTTTGACATCAAAAGAGATAACGATATAATCAGGCGTGAGTTCGCGCAAAAGCTTTAAGAGCATATTGGTGAAGCCGTAAATAGCGTTGGTGGGGAAACCCTTGGAGTTCGTGAGCATTGGAATGGCGTAAAAAGCGCGGTAGAGATAATTACTGCCGTCAACGAGAACTACCAGGGGAATTTTATTTTTTTCTGCCATGAGCCATCGCTTTATTGATCCATAATTAACAAACCCACCCATACTACCGTAGACGGCGATATAGGTGGGCCAATGACAAAAAATAATTCAGCTAAATTACTATAAGCCTACCTATTGCGTGCGGCTTGCTTTCTGGCTTCTTCAATTTGCTTTAAGTATTGTTTATTTATTTCTTCAGCCGTCTTCCTATATTGTTCAACAGTTGGCGGCATATTCCTGATGTTGTATTGAATGGTGATTATGATCAACACCAAAACAGCACCGATGATTCCAAATACCAGCCATGCTTTTTCTGAGGGAATATTGTGTACCTGCGTACTGGCAATGACCAGATAGTAAACGTAAATAGCCATATAGACGATAATGCCGACATAATAAGGAATGACGCTTAATATCGCGACAACGGGTGCTATAGTCATCAAATAGGCCGTGCAACGATAGGAAGTTTCGTAGTTTTCTTGAGAGTCTAACAATTGCCAAATTACATAAATAATAGCAGCACCGATAAAACTAGAAATGACGACGACGATAGGAAATAAAATAATCATTCCAAGACTTTCCGCAAATCCCACATGCGTATAACTTAAGCCAAGGATGTTGATAAGGGCTTGGATAACACCAGCAACAACTCCCATGATTGCCGCAAAGATTAGAGGTTCAACAAATCCGCCGGTTTTCGGCATGCTTTTAAAAAATTCTGCCGGCGCTGTCACAACTCGCACCGCCATTTGCGGCATTGCCGCAAAATTAATGTCTTTTACTTCCATTTTTCCCCTCCTCTTTTCTCAGTTTTGCGATAAGTCATAATCTAATTTTTTATGTTTCTCACGGATTACATTCCCCGTCAATATATTGTTTCCGTATGCACTGCTATTATTTATCTTACTTGGCTTTACACTTCAAAAGACGCGTCTATCTTAAAAGTCCTCACTGCCCGCATATCCAGAATATCGGTAACTCCGGTTTTTTCTTTTAAGGCAACCAGAAACAATTCTATATCCTTTAAGCTCGCCGCGTTCACAGTAAACCAAACATTATATTCATTATCCCTCAGGTAATTGTGCGTCACTCCTTTATACGCGTTTACGACATCGACAAAATTTTCTATTTTTTCTTCCGGCACGCGCGCAGCGCAAAGCGTAGAAGCACGGCCTAATTTTGCCCCATCAAATACCGCTCCAATCCGGCGGATGATACCCTCATCTTTCATTTTTTGAATACGGCCCAGCGCTTCCTCTTCGGTGAGACCGCACCTTTCGGCAACTATCTGAAACGGACGTTCCTTGAGCGGAAATTCTTTCTGTAAAATATTTAATATTTTTTTATCAATTTCGTCCATATGTCGACTCTATTTCTGGATTCTGGCCCGTGTAACCTGAAGGTCATCATGACCGGAATGACAAACAAAAAAATGACCTCTTTGTTACTATAGCCTTGGTTGATATAAACAAAGCGGCTCTTCGGCCAGGTAATCTCCGGTGGCTTCATAAGCCCGCGCGCGGCAGCCGCCACATACTTTGATGAACTCACATCTTCCACACTTGCCGCCGTATTTACTCAGATCGCGCAAATTTCTAAATACTTCCGAATTTTCCCAAATCCGAGCGAAACTCTGTTTCTGAATATTACCGCAATCTAATTCCAGATAACCGCAGGGCTGAACCTGGCCAACATTAGAAATAAAGCAAAAGGAAATGCCGCCGAGGCACCCTCTGGTCATTTCATGAAACTGCCCGGAAACCGGCTTTTTCTTTTGTCCTCCATCTTTTTGCTGATGAAGGATGCGGAAATAATGGGGCGCGCAGGTTGCTTTGAGTTGAATGGAGCAATTAATGCTCTCTTGGTGAAACCACATGAGCGTTTCTTCATAATCCGCCGCGGTTATCGCCTGTTCAACCAAATCCCTGCCCCGTCCCGTGGGAACAAGCAAAAAGATGTGATGCGCCGCCGCTCCCAACTTCTTGGCTAATTCCAAAATGTCTTTGATCTGCTGGAGATTGGCGGTTGTAACTGTCGTATTGATTTGAAATTCCATACCGGCCTTTTTCATTGCTTCTATACCACTCAGAGCTCCGGTAAAAGCGCCGATCTCGCCGCGAAACGCATCGTGACTTGCCGCATCCTTACCGTCAAGGCTTACGCTTACCCTTTTAATACCGCTTTTAATCATCTTTTTCGCCGTGGCTTCATCAACAAGCGTACCGTTGGTTGCCATAACCATACGCAAACCTTTGCTGGTTCCGTACGTCGCAATCTCAAAGATGTCCGGGCGCAGCAGCGGCTCTCCGCCGGTTAAAATAATTACGGGTGAAGACATGGCGGCAATTTCATCGATAAGTTGAAAGCACTTATCGGTGGAAAGCTCGCCCGCATAAGGGCCGTGGCTTGCCGCCGCCCGGCAATGGATACAATTCAGATTACAACTGCGCGTCACTTCCCACGCCACCATCCGTAAATTATTTTTTAATAATTTTGACGAAAGTTCCAACTTCATCTCCCATTAAAGTTTTGCAATTATTATTTATAAGCTTTTGCATAGCTGAAAAATGGGCTCATGTAGAGCGAATCGAAGCTTTTTTCGGGCACCATGCTCTCGCAGCTTTGCGACCGCAAACGCAATATTTGAACCGCCGTGGCGGAGAGTTTTGCGTTTGCAGCGAAGTGAGAAGATTGCATGGTCGAAAAAAGATTCTGAGCGCGAATGAGACTATTTTTCAAAGCTCTCATTTGTTCAACAATGCTGCCGCCTGCGGGGCAAAATAGGTTATAATAAAATCCGCACCGGCGCGTTTTATTGCAGTAAGCGATTCCAGCATCACCTTTTCTTCGTCCAGCCAGCCCATC
>Ga0209777_10009670_pt1 | contig 10343 bp, 3 predicted proteins | sample FrelakmetHBP12HB_FD_187147 | JGI IMG/M metagenome (GOLD analysis project Ga0209777, IMG submission 187147) | Freshwater lake sediment microbial communities from the University of Notre Dame, USA, for methane emissions studies -HBP12 HB (SPAdes)... | ecosystem: Environmental > Aquatic >... | reverse complement strand
AAGAAATATAAGAAACGAGCCGTAGGAGACCGATGGATTGATGCCAAAGGAGTTGAGTGGGAACAGAAAACAAGTGGTCCTCAACGATTTAATCGAGTAGCCGAAATCATTAAAAAGGCTATTGGAGTTGAGCGATGTAAATGTGGAATGGAAATTAGATGGGGGCGGCGGCTCGATAATCTTTTTTATCGAAAAACCGGTTTATGTGAAAATTGTTTGATTACCTATGAAACCAAATTAAGAGCCGTAGGCATTTATGATTATTATGAAAGATGGAAAATGATCTCCAATAAAATCGGCATGATGAAAGATGCCGAAGATAAAATCAAAGAAACCATCAACTTCTTCGAGGCAGATACTGGAGATATAACAATACTCTGTAATTCAGAAGGCTTCACGGAACGATGGAAAAATACCAATCGTGAAAAAATCCTCGAAGATGCTAAAAAAGATTTGCAAATGGTCACGGAACACCTCGAAAAACTAATACCTCTGCGAGATGAATATAAACAAAAATACATCGAGAATGCACAGAAATATAATCTAGAAGTTTTATGCCCGACACCATCTCTTACCAAGACTTAATCCGAAGCGAATATAAAAAGTGCCTGGACTCACCCGTGTACTTCTTGCGGCACTACGTCAAGATTAAGCACCCTCTGCGAGGTACTGTTCTTTTCGATCTCTATAAGTTTCAAGAGGAAACTCTTCAAGCATTTCACGATTACCAATTTAATATCATTCTGAAATCCCGACAGATGGGTATCTCAACTCTTGTGGCTGCTTATTCTTTGTGGCTTATGACATTCTTTAAGGACAAAAATATTCTTGTCATTTCGCTAAAGGAAGACAACGCCAAAGATGTTTTAATCAAAGCTCAAGATGCCTATAAAGAACTCCCGACATGGCTCAGGGTGAAATGTGAGGAAGATAATAGATTGTCCATGCGTTTTGTTAATGGTTCTCGAATACAGGCAGCATCTACTACAAAGAAGTCAGGCGTGGGAAAAAGTTTAAGTGTACTTATTATTGATGAGTGTTTGACTTTTTTCAACACTATTTATGTTCGTAACAAGACTACTGGCGAAATAAGACCAGTAAAAATAGGAGAATTATATGAGTCTAAAGAATATAAATAACATAACGTATTGTGAAATAGATAAAACGAACCACAAAAGCATGATGACATTATTACATCATCTGAAAAAATTAAATGTAGATAAAAAAGAATATTATGATAAGTTTATTAGGAAAGAGTCAGAAGGGAAATGCCCAGTATGTAAAAATGAGTGTGGGTTTATTAGTATTGGGATGGGATACAAAAAATATTGTTCTGATAAGTGTAAACTAAATGACCCGGTGTTAAATAAACAACGCCGACAAAACGCAATTAAAACGTATTTGAGGAAATATGGAGTAGATAGTTTTTCTAAAACGGCTGGATTTGGAGACAGAGTAAAGCAGACAAAGTTAATAAGACATGGGGCCGCAAACTATACTAATGCCGAAAAGAGAAGAAAGACTTGTATGGAAAAATACGGGGTTGCCTATTCGCTTCAGTCGGAAATCGTCAGAGCGAAGGGAAAACAAACGTGTTTAAAAAAATATGGCGTGAATCATCAGACTCAAGCAGATGTGGTAAAGGAAAAAAGCAGAAAGACTTGTATGAAAAAATATGGGGTTGCCTATTCACTTCAGTCCGAAAAAGTCAAGGAGAAAGGAAAACAAACATGTTTGAAAAAATATGGGGTTGCCTATTCTCTTCAATCGGAAATTGTCAGAGAGAAGGGAAAACAAACATGTTTGGAAAAATATGGAGCAAAGAGTCCTCTCCAATCAGAACTGATAAAACATAAACAACAACAGACAAATATTGCTCGTTATGGTGGAATAGTGCCGACCAAATGTAAAGCCGTCATAGATAAAATTAAGAGTACAAATCTGCAAAGATATGGAGTAAGCAATACATTCAATCTAATACAAACCAAAAATACGTTTTTGGAAAGATATGGCGTTATAAATCCATCTCAAATTCCGGAGGTTAAAGAAAAGGTAATCAGTACTTGTTTAAAAAAATATGGAAATAAAACATTTTTTGGATCGAAATATGCCACGGATAAGATAAAGAAAACTTGTTTGCGAAAGTATGGTGTAGAAAATATAATGCAAAATAAAGAGATGTATTATAAAGTATTGAAAGCAACCAAACGTGCATTTGCATTAAAAAGGTATCTTACTGTTTTTGGGAACGAGATTTTTTATCAATCAAAACCGGAACTGGAGTTTATACATTTGTGTGAAATCAACAACATTTTTATACAAAACGGACCAGCAATTGGTTATATGATTGACAACAAATCGAGGATGTATTTTGTTGATTTCGAAATTGTAGATGATAGTGGCAGGCGTCTCGTGGAAATCAAGCGAAAACATCAGTGGTGGTATCAAGATTTAAAATCTGGCGTTATACGAGAAAAGGCTAAAGCAGCAATAAGATTTAGCAAAGAAAATAAGTTTCTTCCGTATAAAATACTTTTCGAAAATAAGGTATGAGTAGTATTAAAAAAATAAACGAGTGGGAAGTTTTGACTCCGAACGGATGGAGTGATTTTTCCGGTGTTAGCAAACTTCGAAAAAGTTGTTATGTACGAATAGAATTCGATGATAATACGTGGGTTGAATGTTCGGAGAATCATAAAGTAAAATTGGTGGCTGGCGAGTTTGTTTATGCCAAAAATCTAAAATCTGGGATGGTGTTATTGGGAAAGGATAGTATAAATAAAGTTGTAAGGAGAAAGCGAAAAATCAACAAGACTGTGGATTTATATGACTTAAACAATGTAAATGAAGACAACGAGTTTTATTCGAATGACATAATTAGTCACAATTGTGCTTTAATCGAGGATGCTGAGGACTTGTGGACATCGGCACTTCCTACACTATCAACCGGAGGAAATAGTATCATATTGTCATGTGTGACTAAAGATACAATGGTTATAACCTCCCACGGAATAAAAACCATGGGAGATTTTATCGACACATCTAAAATCGGAGGATATAACATTGAAAAATATGGCGTGCTTGGCGTTAATAAAATTAGATGTGGCACGCTTTTTCATAATAACGGGTTGCAAAAAACCAACATTATAAAAACAAAATTTTCCGAATTAGAATGTACTGGGAACCACAAATTATGGGCGTATAAAAATAAAGACCAAAAATTCGGGTGGTATGAATCGTCTGAATTAGAGACGGGAGATTATGTGTCAATTCAATATGGTTCTAATTTGTGGGGGAATAACGATTCTATATGCAATTTTCACCCGTCTGTTTCTTCTAAAATACATTCGCCATTTAATCCTCTACAACTGACTCCTGATTTATGTTATTTGCTAGGATTGTATATTTCTGAAGGGAGCGTTTATAAAGTTCTTAATAAAAATGGCAATTTGGTTGGTGGCAATTTAACCATTACTTGTGGGGATGATATATCGTGGGTATTTGATAAACTCAATTTTATATATAGCAGTTGGGACAGACTTCATTATACTATATCTAATAAAAATCTTATAGAGTTTATGGAGTATTTGGGGTTCGATCTTTCGTGTAAAGCACATGAAAAATATATTCCTACACGATTGCTTGAGATGAGCGGAGAAAATATTAAGTGGTTGCTTAAAGGCATATTCGATGGAGACGGAAGCGGGACAAAAAAAACTGTAAGTCTTGCGTCGACATCTAAAAAACTCATTAGACAAGTCAGAATGATATTGCTTAATTTTGGCATTCTTGGTGGAGTATATTTCGAAAATAAAGAAACGTGCAATTCTAGGGGGCACCGAATAAAACATAATCATGACCCATATAGTCTCCAAATATATGGCAGGTATGCTTTAAGATATTATAATGTTATTGGGTTTGCGCTGGCTAGAAAACAAAAAAATAAAGAGGCATTTTTATCCAGGAATTTTACCAGATCGAGTAGTCAGGACGTTATTCCAAATACATCGGAATTAATTCGAAAGTTGGTCAAATCTTCAGGATTGCCATATAGTGAAATAAAGAAACGGCACGGTATAAAAGTAACTCCCTATATGAGTCCAACCACAAAGTATAAAACGGATAATATTTCACGAGATAATGTTATGTTATTATATTCGTTATTTTCCGAATATCTTTCAGAAGATGACCGGATGACTTGGGATAAAATTATAGGAGAATCTGTCGTGTGGTGTGAAATAGTATCTATTATTTCATCAGAAAATGAAACGTTTGATTTTTCTTTGCCGGATAATTCGGAAGATTTTTGGTGTCATTCGGTAATTTATAACGGACTAATTGGTCATCAAACTCCGAGAGGTTATGGCAATTTCTTTCATAAAATGTGGCAAGGTGCATCGGACGATAATAAAGATGGCACAGTTGGGAGAAATGGATTTCATCCTATCATTCTGCCATGGCATCTTCATCCAGACCGTGATGAAGAATGGAGACGCATTTCGGGCGAGAAACAAGGCGATCCGAAAAAAGCCGCACAAGAATATGATTGTAATTTCCTTTCATCTGGTAATAGTGTCGTTGATCTAAACATCATCGAATTCTACAAAAAAAACAAAGCCCAAGACCCCATCGAAACCCAAGGATTGGACAGGAATCTGTGGATTTGGGAATATCCAGATCGAACTCATACATACATTGTCAGTGCGGATGTTGCCCGAGGGGACGGAGAAGATTATTCTGCTTGTCATGTATTAGATATTAGCAAAGAATTAGTGGTTCAAGTAGCGGAATACAAAGGAAAAATACCAACTAAAGATTTCGGAGATTTCCTCGTTGGTTTAGCAACCAGGTACAATGATGCTCTACTTATCATTGAACGTGAAAATGTTGGATGGGGAACTATTCAGGAGGTTCTTGATCGTGGGTACAAGAATACATTTTATAGTTCTGCCGATTTGAAATATGTAGATGTGCATCGTCAATTCCATAATAGCTGGGCAGCCGAGGACAAAAAACTTATTCCTGGATTTAGTACAAATATAAGCACTCGTCAGCTTGTTATTAGTGATATGGAACGTTATATGCGTCAAATGGCTGTAGAAATTCGATCTAAAAGAACGCTTGCGGAATTAGAAACATTTATTTGGAAAAATGGCAAGGCAGTTGCCATGGACGGTTATAATGACGATTTGTGTGTTTTGGGAGATACGTGGATACGAACCAACGTTGGGTATAAAATAATAAAAGATGTCAACGTTGGGGATTATGTGTTGACGCACAAAAACAGATTTCGAAAAGTTATGTCCAAGTTTATATCAGAAAAAAGTGGATATAATATATTATCTACTACCGGAAAAATGGATTTGGGAATAACAGGAAATCATCCATTATATATTTTTGATAAAATCTTGGGGAATGAAGCCTATTATAATTTGCATAAAACATGGAACAAAATTTCTGAACCTTATTTTAAATCTATCGACGAATTGAGTTCAGTACAGGACAAATATTTATCGTCGGTAATATTAAATGACGAAGTTATAGATATAAATACAATTGATTTGTGGGATTATGCAACCAATAATAGTTGTTTAAATGGAGAAACCGAAATAACATCGTTGATTATAACTGACAATACCGCAAAAGTAAATCCAAAAACAAATAACATTTCCAGATACATAAATGTTGACGAGGGGTTTTGCTTTTTGATGGGATATTTTTTAGCCGAGGGGAGTAAAAGTCGTAATGGAATTAGTTTTGCGAGTCATCAAAAAGAGTCAAAATTAAGAAGATATATATCGTCCATATTACAACAATATGGATTTAATCCAATCGAATACTATTCAAAAAATAATCTGGGCTGTATATTATACATTCAATCGTTAATTTTAAGAAAGTTTTTTGAAGAGTTTGGTAAATCCACAAATAAAAATCTTCCTATTAGATTCTCGAAATTGCCCAAGACCAAATTAATTTATATTTTGTGTGGGTATCTGGCGGGCGATGGATGTTTTTATAAAAACAGCGTAACAAGTGTAACCATAAGTCCCCACATCGCATTTCAAATGCATGAAATAGCATCGAAATGTGGAATAGTATCTACAATAAAAGGACTCACCAGTTCAAAGGCTAAAATAAAAGTATGTAGTTTTGATAATATTAAACGAACATGTTTTATTCAGCCTTATTCCCGATTGGGATTTAATTTAACATCTCATCCAGCATTTAAATTATTATGTGAACTTCGAGAAGTGGCGGAATGGAGTGAAAAGGTTAAACATGAACGAATAAAACTCCACAACGGGTTTGTATTGGGGGAACTTTCTAATGTGGTTCCTGTAAAACTAAATGCTCCAATAAAACTATATAATCTAGAAGTTGATGAAGACAATTCATATACCGCTAATGGAATTGTGGTCCACAATTGTATGGCGTTAGGTATAGGATTACGAGTTCGTGACACTGCTCTTCGTCTGCGTCAAGAAGGAATTGAATTGACCAGGGCTGCTGTCAGCGGCATGACAAAAGAAAAAATGGATCAAACACCTTTTTATAAAGTAAAACAAGCTCAAACTGGTCATGACTCATGGACCATGAAAACTGGACGACAAGGCTTCGGCAAGCAAAATACTGAGGATTTGAAGTGGTTGTTATGAATCGATACGGATATTTATACATGAGGCAATGTCTCCACGACCGAACACATACATAATAAAAAAGGAATAGAGAAATAATATATGCCAGCACCAACAAATCAAGTTAAACCATTCGAGGATGAAATCCTTGATGTAAAGAAACAATCTCTCTATGCGAGATTAAAGAGATTATTCTCTACTGATGTTATTGTACGCAACGTCGGCGGCAAGCAATTAAAAATAAAAGATACCGATAGCATCATGTATGCTACGGATCGAAATAGCCTCCGGGATCGCTTTAATCGCATTCGTTCAACCGCTTACAATGCCTATACTCGTGATTTTGCACTATCCTACCAAGCAGCTAGAATGGACCTCTTTCGTGATTATGACTGCATTGGACCAGATACCATTATTCCTCTTCCAGATGGCTCTCGACCAACAATAAAAGAACTAACCGAGAAATATAAGGATAAACCCCAGGAACGTTTCTATGTTTTCTCCTATGACCATAAAACTGACTCCATAGTACTCGGGAAAGCATTCCATCCAAGAAAAAAGAAAGGCGGAACCAGAATAGGATTTAAAGTAACGTTTGATAATGGGCAATATGTCATTGGAAGTATCAAACACCCATTCTTAATGAGGAATGGGGAATATAAAACGATTTATGACCTCAAAGTCGGAGACTCTGTAATGCCGTTTTATCAAAAGGATTGTAATAAATATAAACATTATTGTATAGGACCAATTTTTTCTTTGCGGAATTTCGACAAAAAATCAATGCGAACCAATATGAACTGGTTCGGAGTCACTTCTAAAATAAAATGCGGAGTTAATCATAAAATAAAATCCATTGAATCTATTGGCCCAATTGACGTGTATGATGTCACCGTGGAAGAGTACCACAACTTTGCTACGGATACCTGTTTCGTGAAAAATACAATGGACATGGACCCCATTGTAAGTTGCCTATCTGCGGGCACTTACGTATCAACTACGAATGGATATATTACTATAAAAGACCTTTCCGACAGATATGCAAATGGTGAATATTTCAAGGTATGGTCGTGGGATAAAGAGAACCATAAAATTGTTATTGGAAATGCGCATCATCCACGGAAATCTGGAGTTAAAAAAGTTATAGAGCTTTATTTGACTAATGGAGAGGTTCTTAAATGTACTGCCGACCATAAAATTATGATGGTCGATGAAACCTATAAAGAAGCTGGCAAATTATCAGTCAATGAATCTATAATGCCAGATCGTGATCCAGTCGAAGTTGCTAGAATTGTAGATAATAATGAAATCATAGATGTCTATGATTTAACTGTGGATGTTTATGAGAACTTCGCAATTAAACAAGGCATAATAGTATCGAATAGTGCATTAGATATTTTAGCAGATGAGAGTTTGACATATAATGAAATGGGCAAGATGATTACAGTTCATTCCAATAACAATAACGTCAAACGCATTCTTGAAAATCTATTCGATGAGATTCTTAATGTTAGATTTAATCTATGGTCGTGGACTAGAAACATGCTTAAATATGGTGATTTCTACCTGAAATTATATATTACTCCCGAATATGGTATCTATATGGTAGAACCAATATCGGCTTACAACGTGGAACGTATCGAGAATTCCGATCCTTCCAACAAGAGATATGTCAAATTCCAACTCCGTCCTACTGATACATCTCAAGCAGAAATCCTGGAAAATTATGAAGTAGCACATTTTCGATTGCTCTCCGATTCCAGCTTTCTCCCGTATGGAAAGGCTGCTATCGAAGGAGGACGTAGAGTATGGAAACAACTTTCGCTGCTCGAAGATGCCATGTTAATAAGTCGAATCATGCGTGCTCCTGAGCGTCGTATATTTTATGTTGATATTGGAAACATACCGCCGAACGAAGTTGATAATTACATAGAAAAGATGACAACTAAAATGAAGAGAGTGCCGTACATGGATGAGAAAACAGGCGAATACAATCTTCGTTTTAATTTACAGAACATGCTTGACGATTATTATATTCCTCTTCGTGGCGGAGATAGTGGCACTAAAATTGATACTCTTCCTGGTATGGAATGGACAGGGATTGAAGACCTTGAGTATGTCAAAAATAAAATGATGGCTGCTTTTAAAATCCCGAAAGCATTCCTCGGATTTGATGAGTCGTTGTGTATTTCTCCTGATACATCAATTCCGCTGTTAAATGGAACCTCAAAAACGGTGCGGGAATTGATAAATGACCATAATAATGGAGTGAAAAATTATGTTTACTCACTTGATGAAAATACAAAAAATATTGTTCCCGGAGAAATTGAGTGGGCGGGGTTTACTCGGATGAACACGAATGTTGTTCGTGTATGGTTAGACAATGGAAAATATGTTGATTGTACGCCCGATCATTGTTTTATGACTCGTGATGGTAAATGGGTAGAGGCTAAAGATTTGATTGCAAATCAATCATTAATGCCGTGGGTAAAATCCGATAACGGATTTATGAATAATATGATGAGTGTCCAAGTTGAGAATCTTCCTGACAAGATAGATACGTGTGATATTAGAATTAAATCTTATCATACTTTTGCTACCGATGCTGGAGTTATTATTCATAACTCGGGAAAAAGCACCCTTGCATGTGTTGTTCCGGAGACGCAAGTGCCTTTGTTATCAGGACTTACGAAGACAGTAAAAGAACTTATTGATGATTATTCGAAGGGCATTAAAAACTATGTTTATTCGATTGATGAAAGTACCAAGAATATTGTTCCTGGAGAAATTGAGTGGGCCGGGTTTACTCGGATGAATACTGAAGTTATTCGGGTTCATTTGTATAATAATCAATATATTGATTGTACACCAGATCATCGTTTTATGCTGCGAGATGGAACGTGGGTTGAGGCGCAAAATCTTGTGGTTGGTGCATCACTTATGCCACATGAAACGGCACACAACTCATCGGTGACGAAAATAGAAATATTGAATGAGAAGCGGGATACTTGTGATATAACGATTAAGCAACATCATAATTTTGCCACTACTGCTGGTGTGATTATTCATAATTCGGAAGATGTTCGTTTTGCCAGAACCATACAGAGGATTCAGCGGATAATTGCTGCGGAACTCAGTAAGATTGCTATAGTCCATTTATATGCACAAGGTTATCGAGACGAGTCATTGGTAGATTTCGAGCTTGAGTTAACTAATCCTAGCACTATATTTGAGAAAGAAAAGATAGAAATCTATCAAGACAAGGTTAATGTGGCTACTGACATGGTAGAGAACAAGTTTTTCTCTTATAATTGGGTTTACAAGAACATATTTAATATGTCCGAGGATGACATTGAAGAAGTTAAGAAAGAGGTTGTGGATGATGCCAAGCAGCGTTATCGTTTCACTTCTATTGAAGAAGATGGGGATGATCCGGCCAAGCCGTTCAAGAAAATTGGTGGAAAGGGTGGAGGAGATGAAGATGAACACGGAGATTTAGGCATTGGTGGTCATAAAGGTGGTGGAGGAAAACTTCCTGACTTGGATGATCTTGGAGATGAAGGTGGAGAGGGCAAAGATAAAGAGGGTGGTATTGATTTAGGCAAGGGAGGAGACATAGAAGATTTGGTGAAAGAGACCAAAGAAGTTAAAGATGCTCCCGACCGAAGTGATCGAGATCAAAGTGACAGGGATCAAACCGGAGAAAAG
>Ga0209777_10009669_pt1 | contig 10344 bp, 11 predicted proteins | sample FrelakmetHBP12HB_FD_187147 | JGI IMG/M metagenome (GOLD analysis project Ga0209777, IMG submission 187147) | Freshwater lake sediment microbial communities from the University of Notre Dame, USA, for methane emissions studies -HBP12 HB (SPAdes)... | ecosystem: Environmental > Aquatic >... | reverse complement strand
TGCGAATATCGGCCGGCACTCGCTCTAATGCCATGACAGCGACGGCTCCTGCTTCTTCAGCAATCTTGGCTTGCTTGTCATCAGTGACATCCATAATGACGCCGCCCTTTAACATTTGCGCCAGTTGGACATTTAATTCATACCTTTTTGCATCCACTTTAATTCGCCTCCTAACTTATTTAAGTTATTATAATACTTCACAAGTGTATTGCCTAGCTAAATAAATGATTAACCTACCAAAGCATCCTTGTTTTAATTTCTTGCTCAGACAGATATTTCTTGATTTCGGCAATAGTATAAGTCCGGTAATGAACCATTGAGGCAATCAGAGCCGCGTCAGCTCTGCCTTTGGTCAATACCTCGGCCAGATGACTTGGTTTTCCTGCCCCTCCGGAGGCTATGACCGGAATGTGGACATTATCAGATATCAGCGCGGTTAAATTCAGTTCATAGCCTTCCTGTGTGCCATCAGCATCAATCGAGTTTAAACAAATTTCGCCGACGCCTAATCTTTCGGCCTCTTTTGCCCACCAAAGCGCATCAATACCTGTATATTTTCTACCTCCATGGATGACTATTTCATAACCGGAGGGTATCTTTTCAGATACTTTCACTTTTTTAACATCCATGCCCAGAACAATACACTGGCTGCCAAACGCCTTTGCTCCTTGAGCTATTATTTCAGGCTCATTAACGGCAGCTGAATTTACGCTTACTTTTTCCGCACCCGCCAGAATCACTCGACGCATATCTTCCAGATTGCGAATACCACCGCCTACAGAAAAAGGAATGAATATAGTTTGCGCGACACGTTTAACTACGTCAATCATGATATCACGTCCTTCAGACGATGCCGTAATATCATAAAAAACAATTTCGTCCGCTCCCTGCTCATAATATTCCCGAGCTACTTCCACCGGATCGCCAATATCCATGTTACCTTTAAATTTTATGCCTTTGGTGAGCTTACCGTCGCGTACATCCAGGCAAGGAATGATTCTTTTAGAGATCATTGCCCCTCCATTTGCAGAAATTCCGCAGAATCTGCAAACCCGGCCTGCCGCTTTTTTCCGGATGGAATTGCATGGCTACCAGATTCTTTACTGCCAGCACCGAGCAAAATTTTATTCCGTAATCTGTTACGCCCAAAACTGTAGATTCATCGGACGGAGCCGGATAATAGGAATGCACAAAATAAAATTCAGCCGCAGGCGATATATCCAGAAATACCGGATGACTTCGCCTAAACTCAACATTGTTCCAGCCCATGTGCGGGATCTTTAATGCCTGGCCTGCAGAAACCAACTGATCAGGAAAACGTTTTGTAGAACCGGCGACAAGACCTATACACTCAGTGTCATTTTCCTCGGAATAATCCAGAACAATCTGCGTGCCCAGACAGATTCCCATTATCGGCCTGCCAACGCTGATCCAATCTTTCAGCCAACTATCGAGTTTCTTTTGCCTGAGATTAGCCATGGCATCACCCGCGGCCCCAACACCCGGGAAAATGACGTGACTTGCCGCTTCGAGCTTTTTAATATCATCTGTTATTAGAAATGATTCGCCGATGTTTTGCAGCGCTCTGGCGACACTTGTCAGGTTTCCCGCTTTATAATCAATAATTGCTATCATAAAATCCAATCTTCTTATACTTCGACATAAAGCATTTAGCAATTTTTATGCTCAATTTACAGCTAATTTTTATCCTTTATAGTACTTGCTCTGATATGAGTCCCTTCTCTCCAATTCTTTGTTAATCGAGTTTAGCACATCTAATTTATTCATTGCCCAGTCAGGCGCAAGGAAAATATCGCGATAGCCATCGGCAGTCAGGCGCTGAATAACCATATTGGGCGGTAATATTTCCAAAACATCAGCCACTAAAGAAACATAATTTTCTTTTGAGATTATTTTTATCTCTTCCTTTTTATACATATCACCGAAAACAGTTCCTTCCAAAGCCAGCAAAGAATGAATTTTGATACCATGAATGGGTAAAGCAGCAAGAGTCCTGGCCGTCATTAATACATCTTCGGCGCTTTCGCCCGGCAAACCGATAATAATGTGAACACAAATATTGATACCCTTACCGGTCAGGGCATTCACCGCGTCTAAGAATTGCTGAAAATTATGCCCCCGGTTAATGAGCTGCAAAGTTTTGTCGTTTACCGACTGTAAGCCCAGTTCCACCCAGATGTGATATTTTTTTGCGTAGCCACCTAATAACTCGATAACATCCGGTCCGAGACAATCCGGTCTTGTTCCGATGGAAAGGCCAATAACATCTTCCTGATCCAGCGCCTCGTCGTAGAGCGCTTGCAATTTCCCCACCGGCGCGTATGTATTGGTGAACGTCTGGAAGTAAGCGATAAATTTAGAGGCCTGCACGGAGTAATACTTTTTCCCACTGGCAATCTGATTGGCAACAGACGGCAGTTCTCCTTTTTGGCGCAGTTTTGAACCGCGTCCGTCGCAATAAATACAACCTCCCACGGCAACATGTCCATCACGATTGGGGCAGGTAAATCCCGCGTCAATGGATAGTTTATGGACATTGCAGTCGAATAAATTTCGCCAGTAACTTTTCAGATCATAGTATCTTTTATTTGTGAAACTCCAATTCTGATAGCGAAGTAACCTAATAACCTGAAGGTCACATGAGGTCATCTGCGACGTATCGGAATTGGCAAGTTGAATCCCGCCTTTGGCGGGACGAAGCGGAGGGCGTACCTCTGCGCAAGCTTTGGAATTAGTTTCTAAAGCTTGTTTCGAGGGTGCGTGCCCGTGGATGTTTTTCCAAAAATCCGGTTTAGCCAAAATAGCCTCTTTTTTGTTGTGTTTTTAGTTTATACCATGTAGCTATCAAACATTAAAAGATTGATTTATCGGGCATAATACCAAGTAAGCTTTCAAAAAATAAAATATGAATTTTTGAAAGCAACTTGGTATTAGTAATATTAATAAGCACTTTAATAGCATTTGCTCACTTTCAAGGCAACGTTGTTTTTGGGGGAAAAGTTGAGTGATAATTACGACATTATCGTAATCGGCGGCGGTCATGCCGGTTGCGAAGCAGCTCTGGCGGGAGCCCGCATGGGCTGCCGTACACTTTTGTTTAATATCAGTTTGGATTCAATTGCACTCATGTCCTGTAATCCGGCAATTGGCGGGCTGGCTAAAGGGCAATTAGTCAAGGAAATCGATGCCCTCGGCGGCGAAATGGGGAAAATCGCGGATAAAACCGCTGTCCATTTCCGAATGCTCAATGCATCTAAAGGCCCTGCCGTTCATTCTTCCCGCGTTCAGTGTGATAAGCAATTATACCGCTTAACCATGAAGGCAACCATAGAGAATCAGGCAAATCTGCATATACGACAAGGCATGGTGGAGAGCCTTGTTATTGAGGATAATGAAATAAAAGGAGTGCTTGATCAAACCGGTTATTTCTATGGCGCGAAAAAAGTAATTATTACCACAGGGACTTTTTTAAACGGCCTCGTGCACATCGGTACTTCTCAAACAGCCTCGGGACGTGCCGGAGAACTGGCATCATTGGGGCTTGCCGCCTGTCTTAAACAATTAGGTTTTGAAATAGGCAGAATGAAGACAGGAACGCCGCCTCGTCTGCGGGCTTCTTCCATTGATTTTGCAAGCCTGGAGCGTCAGGATAGTGATCCCGAACCACAGCCATTTTCTTTTAGCACCAAACAATTGCGAATAGAGCGCCTTCCTTCTTACTTTACCGCGACATCTCCTGAAACGCATCGTCTGATCAGGGATAATATTCAATCTTCTCCACTTTATGCAGGTGCAATTAAAGGAATCGGTGCCCGCTATTGCCCGTCTCTGGAAGATAAAGTTATGAGATTCCGGGAGCGCGAAAGCCATCCTGTCGTGCTTGAGCATGAAGGAATCGATACGCAGGAAATTTATGCCAAGGGTTTAGGCAATAGCCTGCCTCTGGAATTACAATATCAAGTAGTGCGTAGTGTACCGGGACTTTCGCAGGCCGAAATTATGCGCCCGGCTTATGCTATTGAATACGATTTTGTCCAGCCGACACAGCTCAAGCCGACTTTGGAGACAAAATTGATTAAAGGCCTATATCTTGCCGGCCAAATCAATGGAACTTCCGGTTATGAAGAAGCGGCGGCGCAAGGCCTGTGGGCAGGGATTAACGCCGCGCGAGCACTGCGGGGAGAGCCGCCATTTATCCTTGACCGCTCGGAAGCTTACATGGCAGTATTGATAGATGACCTAGTTACCCGCGGGGTTGATGAACCTTATCGAATGTTCACATCCCGCGCGGAATACCGGCTTATCCTACGAGAAGACAATGCCACTATCCGTCTGATGGGTAAGGGCGTTGAGCTGGGGTTGATTAGCAGCAATCATTATTTGTCCCTGCAGGATAAAATGCGCCAGATTCAACAGGGCATCGAGAGACTAAAAGCAACGCCGGTTAAGCCTTCTCCGGAAGTAAACGAACATTTGGAAAAACTCCAATCGCCGCCGATTAATAATTCCACTACTCTTTACGGCCTTTTGAAAAGATATGAAATTTCTTATGATGATTTATCCGGATTTCCCGGATGGCAGGCCCAAAGTGATACCTTTGTCAAAAAGCAAATTGAAATTGAAATTAAATATGAAGGCTATATCAAGCGTCAATTTGATTCCGTGAAAAAATTAAAAGATCAGGAAAAAAAGAAGATCCCCCTGAATTTTGATTATTCGTCTGTTCCCGGCCTTTCCAATGAACTGAAAACAAAGCTTGCCAAAGTAGCGCCGCAAACACTCGGCCAGATGGAGCGCATTCCCGGCATGACCGAAAGCGCCATTTCCGCTGTTTTAATCATGATGAAAAAACAGGAATCTGTACACTCGTCTAATAAAGATGAAGATACTGCCTTTTAGAAAATATTTTTACCTATATTAAGTAACGTATCAGGATCAGAAGTTATGCATAAAATATCTATTGTCATCCCGGCCCATAATGAAGAGAAGTATCTGCCAAAATGTTTAGATTCGATCCATGTGGCCGCTTCCAGGATTGAGTTGCCCATTGAGATTATTGTATCTTTAAATAGGTGTAACGATCAGACAGAAGACATTGCAAAACGTTATGGATCTATTACCATCCATGAAGATGAGAAGAATATTGCTCGCATTCGAAATGCAGGAGTCAATGTCGCGACAGGTGATGTAGTGGTTACGATTGACGCTGACAGCTGGATGACTCCCAACATGCTTCAGGAAGTAATTCGCCATTTGCAAACCAGAAATTATATTGGTGGAGGCGTCCTCATTAGACCTGAGCGATTATCCATAGGGATATTGTTCAGCCTAATGATGGTCGCACCATATCTTCTTAAAGCTCGCGTTTCAGCAGGGATGTTCTGGCTTTATAAGTCTGACTTCGACGCGATTGGTGGATTTGATGAAGGCCGCGTGAGCGCGGAGGATTACCATTTTGCGCTGAAATTAAAAGCCTATGGACGACAAAAAAGCTTACGGTATGGGACGATTACCAAGGCACATGTTGTAACCTCTTGCCGCAAGTTCGATCAACGGGGCGACTGGTATTTATTCAAAAATCCAAAACTTGTGAAAGACATTTTTCAAGGTCAAAACCAGCAAGCCGCGGATGAATTTTATTATCATGCGAAGCGATAAAAAAATACCTCGCACTCTTTTATAGAGTGCTGGTAGCCATTCTTTTGGTGGTCGCTGTTTTGTCTTTCCCCATTTAATTTATTTCCGTCAGACTTCCGAGCGTATTCAATATAATACAGCTTCTCCCTCACATTTTAGTCAGCCCTTTCTTCGTTTGATACATAATTGTTCTAATCGCACAACTTAAGTTATGGTAAATTGCTTAGTATATTCAAGTACTAAAGCAACATGTCTTGCTTTGGCACTCCCCTTGCTCTAAGGAAAGTTGAAGGAAAAACTTTTTGAAGGGGGTAGCAAAAATGAATTCGGGAAATACAGCATGGGTTTTGATGTCCACGGCACTGGTATTGCTGATGACCATTCCGGGCCTGGCATTTTTTTACGGGGGGCTCGTTCGCCGGAAGAACGTTCTTTCCATTTTAATGCAGTGCTTTATAATTTTGTGCGTTATCAGCATACAGTGGGTTTTGTACGGTTATTCTCTGGCCTTCGGACCAGATTTTCATGGAATAATCGGTAATTTGAATTGGGCAGGACTAAGAGGAGTGGGACCATTGCCGAATCCCGATTATGCCGCGACCATTCCACACAGTGTTTTTATGATCTTTCAAATGATGTTCGCCGTTATTACTCCGGCGTTGATTATCGGTGCTTATGCAGAAAGAGTGAAATTTCCGGCCTTCTTACTCTTCACTATTCTCTGGGCGACATTTGTTTATGATCCACTGGCGCATTGGGTTTGGGGAACGGGTGGCTGGTTGAAAAGCCTGGGGGCGCTGGACTTTGCCGGCGGTATTGTCGTCCATGTCAGTTCGGGAATTTCGGCACTGGTCTTGGCCCTGTTGCTGGGAAAGAGAATCGGCTACAATCATAAACCGATCCGTCCGCATAACCTGCCTTTTACTGTTCTGGGAGGCGCACTTCTGTGGTTCGGCTGGTTCGGGTTTAACGCCGGCAGCGCGCTGGCAGCCGATGGTATCGCCGCTAACGCCTTTATTACCACCAATACGGCAACAGCCGCCGCGGGATTGACCTGGGCGCTAATTGAGTGGTGGCACAATGGAACACCGACAATCCTGGGTGCAGTAACGGGTGCTGTAGCCGGACTTGTTGCGATTACCCCGGCCTGCGGTTTTGTCAATCCGATGAATGCGATGTTCATTGGCATGATAGTCGCGGGAGTTTGCTATGTGGCCGTTTCGATCATTAAAGGGAAACTCGGCTATGATGATTCTCTGGATGCCTTCGGTGTGCACGGTGTCGGTGGTACTGTCGGTACAATTGCTACCGGAATATTTGCTCAAAAGGCGATTAATGCAGCCGGTAATGACGGACTTCTTTTCGGCAATATTCATCAGTTTCTTGTGCAGGGCCTGATGTTGATTGTTGCCGTAGCCTTTGCTGCTATCATGACCTTTATAATCTTCAAGATTGTCGATGCTCTTGTCGGCATGAGGGTTGAAGAGAAAAATGAAATCGTCGGCTTGGATTTGACTCAACAGAGCGAAGCCGCTTATACCGTGATTGAATAGGAGGAAACCATCATGAAACTAATAATTGCTATTATCCCGCCGCATAAGCTTGATTCTGTGAAGGCGGCACTGGAAGATGTGGATGTGAATTTAATGACAGTTACTAATGTTCTGGGTCAGGGAAGACAAAAAGGCCTTACCGAAATTTATCGAGGCGCTAAAGAAGCAGGCGGCCTGCTCAATAAGATTCGACTAGATATAGCCGTGAATGAGGATTTTGTTGAACCGACTATTAAAGCAATCACCAAAGGTGCTCATACTGGTGATGTCGGAGATGGCAAGATATTTGTCGTCGATCTTGCTGAATGCATCCGCATCAGCAGCGGTGAACGCGGCTGTGGAGCTATCGGATGAGGTTATCTTTATGGATAACGAAAATATCTATATCAGAGAAAATGTATTGGAGCGTTGTGTTGTTGACTGCGAGAAAACAGTCATTATTCATGCTTTGACAAGAACTAATGGCAACCAAACGGCCGCGGCCAAACTTTTAGGAACCACACGACGCATTCTGGATTACAAAATCCATAAATACGGAATTGAATGTGCGCAATTCAAATGAAGTTGAAATGCAAAGGATAAATAAGCACTATGAAAGACTATATTAAGAAAATAATTACAACAGTTTTGCTTTTACTGATTATTGCCGCAGTGCCGGCAACTATCCGGGCAGAAGAACAGAAGCCGACCGAGCCGGAGCAAACGCCTGCTGTGAAGCAAGCTGCTCCTACGACCACGCCGGAACAAAAACCGGAGGAAGATAAAGTAACAGGAGAAGTTGATTTAAGTATAATGAGCGCATATATCTGGCGCGGATATGAGCAGACCCGCGACAGCGCTGTCGTGCAACCTGCGATAACGGCAAGCTATAAAGGATTTTCGTGAATATTTGGGGAAACCTGGATACCAGGCCGTATAGCGCAGCAGACGAGAAATATTCTTCTAACTATACAGAGACGGATCTAACACTTTCTTATTCATACAAGTTTGGGATTCTGCAGATGGGTGCGGGCTACATTTACTACGCTTTAGCTGCTCCTTATGCCGGTGGCACGGAACCACTTGATGCTCAGGAACTTTTTCTTACAGTTGGTTTAGATACGATTTTATCGCCGACATTGACTGTTTATAAAGAAATCGATCATTACCATCAGTGGTATGCAACGCTGGGTGTTTCACATACTTTTGTTCTGCATGAAAAGATTGGTTTGAAATTGGCGGCACAAGCAAGCTATCTGCTGTCTACCGATGAGACCATTTATGCAAAATATGACAGCAATTCTTTACCACCGACGGATAAGTACAATAATTTGCACGACGGCATTATTTCCGTTTCTTTGCCCATAGCGGTTTATAACACATTGTCGGTTACGCCAACGATATCTTATGCTTTTCCACTTTGCGATGACGCGAGGTACGAGATGAGAGCGTATGGTAAGCGAGGCGCAGCCAATCCATCCGATAGAGATAGTTCGTACCTTTATGGCGGATTGACTTTAAGTTACACTTTCTAAAAAGTGATGTTTGTTTTGCGTATGTTGCAATTTGTTTGAAATGAAGTTGCAGCCGCTATTCATATAAGAGGTTCCAGTGGTGGCGGTTCTATTTGCTTGATTATCCTCTCCTTCTGCCAAGTGACTAGAGCCGTCACTTTTTTTTCTTTTCATCAATATCACCCGGATACATCATTGCCTCCGGTCCCCGCTCGCGCGTGCGGACTCGAATGACATCCTCTACAGGCGTAACAAAAATAATGCCGTCGCCCGTCTCGCCCGTGTAAGCCGATTTGAGAATCGCTTCCACAGCAGCGTCAAGGTTGCGTTTGTTTAAAACGATATTGATTTGAATTTTGGGAAGCATGTTGACCTGATAGGTTCCTGCGCGTCCGACCAGTTGAATTCCTCCCTGGCGGCCATGACCCCGCACCTCAAACATATTCATACCCACAATTCCTATGTCATTAAGGGCTTCTCTGACATCATTTACTTTATCTTCGCGAATGATCGCCTCGATTTTTTTCAGCATGGTAAAACCTCCAATGTATAAAACAAAAAAATGCTATATATTTTTAGGCTGGACATAAAACCAGCTGTCTATGAGTATGATCTTTCTCCATGGGAACTGATATCCAGCCCCACTTCTTCTTCCATCGGGCTTACCCTCAATCCGATACTCATATTCAGTACCTTGGCCAACACATAGGTCATCCCAAAGGAAAAAACGATAGTGACAATGACGGCCATAATTTGAATGCCAAGTTGGCCGGGATTGCCGAAAAATAAACCGTTGGCCCCTTCGGCGTTAACGGCAACTGTAGCGAATAAACCCGTGGCTATCGTGCCCCAAGAACTGGCCATGCCGTGGCAGGCCCAGACGTCGAGCGATTCATCCAGTTTCCGTCGCTCCCGGAAACGCATCGCGTAATAAGAAAGAGGCGCAACTACCGCGCCGATGGCCATAGCACCCAAAGGCGTAACATAACCGCAAGCCGGGGTTACCGCAGCCAAACCGACCACCATTCCTGTTGCGATCCCCAAGGTGCTGGCTCTGCCGTCCAGAGAGGAAAGCAGCATCCAGACCAGACCGGCGGTTGCCGCCGAGGTGTTGGTCGTCACCAGAGCGTTTACCGCTACGCCGTTTGCCGCCAGGGCGCTGCCCGCATTAAAACCAAACCAGCCGACCCATAGCAATCCCGTTCCTAAAACCGTAAGCGGAATATTGTTCGGCTCCATCGGAACACTACCGTGACCTTTGCGCGGGCCGATAACTAAAGCAAACGCCAAAGCCGAAAAACCAGCGGCTATATGCACAACGGTACCGCCGGCAAAATCGAGAACACCCATCTCTTTCAGCCAACCTCCTTGTCCCCAGACCCAGTGGCAAAGAGGGTCATATACCAGAGTCGCCCAAAGAAGACTGAAAAGCAGGAAGCTCTTGAATTTAACGCGTTCCACGAAAGCGCCCGTAATCAACGCGGGCGTAATTACGGCAAACATCATCTGAAAAGAGGCAAAAAGTTCATGAGGAATAGTTTTAGCGTAGGTGGCGTTCGGCTGGGCTCCGACTCCCTGAAAACCCATAAAATTCAAACCTCCGATCAATCCACTGATGTCCGAACCGAAGGCAAGAGAAT
>Ga0209777_10009668_pt1 | contig 10344 bp, 11 predicted proteins | sample FrelakmetHBP12HB_FD_187147 | JGI IMG/M metagenome (GOLD analysis project Ga0209777, IMG submission 187147) | Freshwater lake sediment microbial communities from the University of Notre Dame, USA, for methane emissions studies -HBP12 HB (SPAdes)... | ecosystem: Environmental > Aquatic >... | reverse complement strand
TCTTTTTTTTCTAAGGCAACATGAATTTGTATCAAACCCCTATTCAGTACAACATCAATCATGTTGCCTTAGAAAAAAAAGAGCCGTTGCGCAATGAGATTCTGGATTTTGTTCATGCAATATCTCAGCATAAATCTCCATTGGTTTCTGGTCATGATGGCGTTATGGCGTTGAAAATTGCGGAAGCAGCAACTCAATCATATAAAAAAGGACAGGAGATAAAGATTAAATGATTCATGAATCAGCGTACGTCGAAGACGGCGCAGAAATAGGTGAAGGAACCAAGGTATGGCATTTCGCCCATATACGAAAAGGAGCGAAAATCGGGAAAAACTGCAACATTGGAAAAGACGTATTTATCGATATAAATATCGAAATAGGTGATAACTGTAAAATCCAAAATTTCGCTTCGTTATATCATGGTTTAACTGTTGGAAACAATGTTTTCATCGGCCCACATGTATGTTTCACCAATGATCTTTATCCGCGGGCGTTGATCTGGAATGATGATCGCGTTGCAAAAACCCTAGTTCTAGATGGAGCATCCATTGGTGCGAATTCAACAATCGTCGCAGGAACAACAATTGGAAAATACGGAATGGTCGGAGCAGGCTCCGTTGTCACGAAATCAGTTCCGGATCACGGGCTCGTCTTTGGAAACCCTGCTCGCCTACGTGGTTTCGTCTGCGAATGCGGCATGAAGATGAATGAGATAGGAAAAAAAGAAAAACGTATTGTTTTCCAATGCCCTGAATGCAAAAAAACACTAGAAATCACAAAAGATGTGTATAAGGAGCTAGAAGTATGATATCAATTGCAAAACCGCTAATTGGATTAGAAGAAAAAAACGCAGTTATGAAAGTTCTTGATTCGGGAATGATTGCTTCAGGTCCCCGGGTTGAAGAGTTTGAAAAACGTTTCGCAGAATATGTTGGGACAAAATATGCACTGGCAACAACATCAGGAACAACTGCATTGCACCTTGGTCTACTGTCGTTAGGAATTAAAACTGGTGATGAAGTAATTGTCCCTTCGTTTTCGTTTGTCGCCACTGCGAATTCCATACTTTTCTGCGGAGCAAAACCTGTGTTCTGCGATGTTGATCCTAGAACTTTTACCTTAGACCCAAAAAAGGTTGAAAAAAGAATAACAAAAAAGACGAAAGCCATTATGCCAGTTCATTTATACGGACAATCAGCAGATATGAATCCTCTTATGGAAATCGCAAAAAAACACGATGTACACATCATTGGTGATGCAGCACAGGCGCACGGAGCAAAATACGATAATAAAATGGTAGGATCCTTTGGTGATGTGGAATGTTTCTCGTTTTACCCAACAAAAAACATGACGACAAGCGAAGGCGGTATGGTGACCACAAACAATAGTGACATCGCTGAGAAAACTAACTCTTTACGAAATCATGGCCGAGAGAAAACCAAATGGGGCTATGAGCACGGATGTGTGGGATACAACTACCGCATGACCGATATCTCAGCTGCAATTGGACTTGAACAATTAAAAAAACTCCCGATGTTCAATGAAAAACGACAGCAAAACGCCCATTATCTCACTAAAAACCTTACAGGCATCGATGGAATTACGCCTCCCTACGAACTGAAAAACGCAGAACATGTATATCACCAATATACAATAAAATGTACTGCTCGAGAAACACTCATCGAACAGTTAAAAAAGAACGAAATTGGATACGGTATTTACTACCCAAAACCAATGCATTATTACCCACATCTCAAATCATACGGGCATAACGATCTGAAGATTTCAGAACAACTCTGTAACGAGGTTCTATCGCTACCGGTTCATCCAGCGCTCAGCTCACAAGATTTAGAGAAAATAGTGAACGTGGTAAATGAACGTTTATAAAAAAATGGAAAGACAAAATTGGAACTGAGTTTGAAAATATGACGATCGCTGTTATTGGGTTGGGGAAAGCAGGACTGCCGCTTGCTGCGGTTATTGCGGAGGCAGGGCTTTCTGTTTTGGGTGTTGATGTTGATGAAAAACGCTGCATGCAGGTAAATAAAGGGGTTAATCCCATCCCTGAAGAAACAGGTTTAGACGAACTCATTAAAAAATACGGCGGAAAAACTTTTGTTGCTACATCAAAGTATGCTGATGCAAAAGATTGTTGTTTTTTTATTGTGATTGTTCCCTTGTTTATCGATGATCAAAACAATGCTGATTTTTCTATTTTAGAAGATGCATTTAGACACGTGGGAAAGCTTTTGAAAAAAGGCGATTGTGTTGTCTTGGAAACAACGGTTCCCCCTGGTACAACAGAAACAATAGTGAAAAAGTGGTTGGAAGAAGAAAGTGGTCTGCATCTTGGTGATTTTTATCTCGCGCATTCCCCTGAGCGAATTATGACTGGATATAGTATTTCTCGGTTGAAAAATTTTCCCAAAATTATTGGAGGGGTTGATGCAACTAGTGGGATGAAAGCATTTGATGTGTATACACAATTTATTGGATCTCTATCGTTAGTTTCTTCTGCACGGGTTGCTGAATTTGTCAAAGTTATTGAAGGATGTTACCGGTTTACTAATATTGCGCTTGCTAACGAACTATTTAAAATCGCTTGTGAACTTGATATTGATTTCATTGAATCGCAAAATGCTGCGAACCATGAATTTTGCCACATCCATCTGCCGTCAACTGGTGTCGGTGGACATTGTATTCCAGTGTATCCATGGTTTTTAATAAAGCAGATGCAAAAAAGACAAAAAGATGATCATACTGTTGTCCTACGTGCGTCTCATCATGTAAACGAGGATATGGTTGATTTTTTGGCTCAACGCATCATCCAGTATTGTAAGAATCTAAACAAACCATTAAAAGAGGTACGCATTTGTGTAACAGGAATAACATTTAGGAAAGGTGTTAAAAGTCTTTATAAAAGCAGAAATCTAGCACTAGTAAAACATTTAAAGAAACTAGGGATAAAGGTATATGTTTATGATGAACTTTATACTAAAAAGGAGATTGAACAGATGAAGTTATCATTTTCGACGCCAGATAAAACCGATGTTGTTTTCAATCCATTTACATTACATATTGCTGAAGGGAATGTTAAGAGGTGTTCGAATGCAAAGAAAATATCAAATGTGTAAACGATGTGTGATGGATACAACCGATCCAGATATAATTTTTGATGAAGATGGATTTTGTAATCATTGCACTGATGCATTAAAGAAATTACATTCATATCCGCTTAATCTTAGTGCGGCGGAAAAGGAAAAAGAACTGCAAAAAATAGCTGAAAGAATCAAGGGATCGGGGAAGAACAAGGAATACGATTGCATTGTGGGAATAAGTGGCGGTGTAGACAGTAGTTATGTTTTATATCTAGTTAAGAACCTTGGTTTACGGCCACTTGCAGTTCACGTAGATAATGGATGGAACACCGAGTTTTCAGTAAAAAACATGGAAAAAGTTTTGAAAAAATTAGATGTAAAGCTGCATACTGTGAATGTTGATTGGGCTGAATTTAAAGATTTGCAACTGTCTTTTCTGAAATCGTCAACACCTGATTTAGAGATACCAACAGATCATGCGCTTATTGCTACACTTTATTCTGTTGCATTAAAATATAATGTTAAATACATTATCAGTGGTCATAATGCCATAACGGAGTCTATAGCGGTTCCCAAATGGTCACATGGTCATTACGACTGGCGATATGTTAAACTCATGCAAAAGAAATTTGGTTCAAAGAAACTAAAAACATATGCTCATTACACGTTATTTAATATATTTTATCGACAGGTTATAAAAAAGATAAATATAATAACAATAATTGACTACCTACCTGAATATAATAAACAGAAAATCATTTCTTTTCTGGAAAAAGAATTTGATTGGAAGAATTATCCTGGAAAACATGGCGAATCCATCTACACGTTTTTTATCCAATCCCATATCTTACCTACTAAATTTAATTATGATAAGCGAAAAATGCATTTATCAAATCTTATTTGTGCTGGTCAGATAACACGAAATGAAGCATTAGAAGAATTAAAAAAGCCGCTCTTTACAGAATCGGAGCTGCAAGAAATGAAAAAATATGTATGTGATAAATTGGAAATTACCACAGAAGAATTTGAATCATTTATGGCATTGCCAAATAAAAGCTACTATGATTATCCATCATATGAAACCCATCCCATTTATAGAATATTAAGAGATGTGTATAAAAAAATAAAGCCGCAGCAACTATAGATAATCGTTAGTATCGGTTATGGGATCGGTTATTCATTATTTATGTGGTATACAAAATGACAACAATATGCTTTTTAGGAGACCCCACAGACTCTTTTATAAAAGACGATTATGTACGTTTAAAAAAGATCTTCAAAATAAACGTGGTTAATCTGCCCAAGGATATGGAAAAGACAAAATGGTTACAATTTCTATGGATACTAGTAAAAAATGTAAGAAAATCAAAAGTAACATATTGCTGGTTTGCGGGAGCTCCTGCGGCATTTGCAGTATTCTTTTCAAAATTATTTGGAAAGAAATCAATAGTTATAGTCGGTGGATGGGACGCAGCCTATTTTCCAGAGATAAATTATGGAGCATTCATAAAATTTAAAGATAGAATATCTGTAAAATTTGTCTATAAACATGTAGATAAAATACTAGTGGTGGCACCTTTTTTAAAAGATGACATCATAAAATATGCCAAAATTAAAGGTGATCATATTGAATTTGTTCCAACAGGTTTTGACCCAGATTACTGGAAACCCGGAGAAAAAAAAGAAAACATTATTCTTACAGTTGCAGGAGCTAATACTCTGCTGAACGTAAAACTGAAAGGATTGGAAGCATTTATTCGATCTGCAGCGCATATACCAGAGGTAAAATTTATTGCCATTAATGTTAGAGATGATGCGAAAGAATACCTTGAGAAAATAGCATCGAAAAATGTGGAGTTCACTGGATTTTTGTCTCAGAACGAAATTCTCGACTATTACCAAAGAGCCAAAGTATATTGCCAACTTTCATATAGAGAAGGATTACCAACTGCATTATGTGAGGCAATGCTCTGTGAATGTATACCAGTTGGAAGCAAAGCCGCCGGAGTGATAACTGCTATCGGCGACACGGGTTTTTATGTCGAATACGGGGATGAAAAAGGAACAGCAGATATGATTAAAAAAGCTCTAGATTCAAGAGATGATTTAGGTAAAAAAGCGAGAGAGAGAATTAAAAATTCGTTTCCAGAGACAAGACGAATGGAAGAATTAAAAAAATTGATTTTAGAGATGGTAAATTCCTCATAAGTCAGCCTCTTTTAGCAGTTTTGATAATCCGCTGTCAATATCAATTGTTGGTTGCCACTTCATTTTTTCTTTTGCTTTTTGTATATCGGCAACGATATTCATTATTTCATTTTCCCTTGTTTTATACGTGTATGAAACTGTGGCCTCTTTATTTTGAGAAAGGCTGATAATTTTGTCTGCGATCTCTTTAACGCTGTAGCTGACTCCTGCACCAATGTTGAATATTTCTATGCCCTTAGCATCGTATGTAGCGGCTTTGATGTATGCAGAAACGACATCATCAATGTACACATAATCTCTCATAGGCTTTGGGTTTTCCAAAGTAATTTTTTTAGATGGTAGCTGAGCGATGATTGATGGTATTAAAAAATCTTTGTTCTGTCCTGTTCCGTATATGTTAAAAGGACGTAAAATAATACACTTTAACCCATAATCATTGTGATAACCATTACATAATTCTTCTCCAAGGATTTTACTTTGATTATACGGACTGATTGCTTGAATTGGATGATTCTCGTCGATAGGCAGATACTGTGGCCAACCATAGACATAGGTGCTAGCAAAAACAAACTTTTTAATATCCAGCGTTCGGGCAATTTCCAGCATATTCAACGTTCCCACTATGTTGGTGGTATACGTTGTCCTTGGATTTTTAAATGAATATGGTATAAAAACAATTGCTGCCAGATGAAACAATACATCGATTCTTGCTGTATTTTTTATAAAATCATGAAGTTGTTCCCAGTTTGTTAAATCTATGCCTTTTTTGATATCAATTTCTTCGACACTTGCCTCTTTTTCTTTTAATGAACTGACGAGATGTTTCCCGATAAATCCTTCGCTGCCAGTAACGAGTGTGTTCATGCCTTTTAATTTCAATCTCTTACCATTCCTTATGTGTTTCTATAAAATTGCAGGCCGCTTCATAGTCTGCAGGTCTACCAATATCAAACCAGTACCCCTCATGCACATAACCATTTACTTTTTTCCCAGCAACAAATATTTTCTTAAGTAAATCAGGAAGATCTGTACGTTCCCCGGATTTAATATACTGAAAAATTTCAGGTTCGAATACACAGATGCCAGTACCTACATTATAGATGATTTTTGGTTTTTCTTCATATTTTTCAATCATTGATTTTTCTGTGAGAGTAGGCACTCCAAAGTCAATTTCTATTTCTCGCTTGGTTAGCGCAATTGTCGAAATACATTTACTGTTTTTATGACTCAACAGAAGTTTTGAATAATTCAAATCCGTCAATGTATCCCCATTGATAACTAAAAATGTCTCCTTCAACTCATCTTTAATAAGTGAAAGGGGACCTATTGTACCTAACGGTTTATCCTCTCTTGAATACTTAATTTTAACACCATATTGACTTCCGTCACCTAGAAAAGACATTATTAACTCTGCAAGATGCCCTACCGCGAGTATAATATCCTTTTGGCCATACGATGCCAATTGCCTCACCAATATTTCCAGAATTGGTTTATCACCAACAGGCATCAAGGGCTTAGGGAAGGATGTTGTATATGGTTTTAATCTTCTTCCTTTTCCACCCGCTAAAATAACCACTTTCATAAAACCGCCATTAAATCGTATACGTACCAACTTTATATTCGTCAATATGATCTGAAACCCATTTTATAGTTCTTTTTAGTCCATCATCCAACTTCACTCGCGGCTGCCAACCGAGCATCTTTCGTGCTTTCGTAGAATCAGCCCACAATCGCTCGACTTCACTATCTTTTGGCCGCACTCGTTTCTCATCGATTTCTATCTTAGCTTTCGATTGTGACAATCTTAATATTTTCTCTGCCAGATCCCCGATAGAGATCTCAAAACCAGAACCAATATTGATTACTTCCCCAATCGATTTTTTTTCCTCTGCGACTCGAATGAACCCTTCAATCGTATCAAAAATAAACGTGAGATCCCGTGTCGGGTGTAGCGACCCGATCTGAGCCACTTTCTTAGTGAGCGCCTGCATGATAATCGTCGGGATGACAGCGCGAGCGGACTGACGGGGGCCATATGTATTAAACGGTCGGATAATGGCTATCGGCAATTCATAAGATTTATAGAAACTTGTTGCCACCATATCCGCTCCAATTTTACTCGCAGAATACGGAGATTGCCCTTGAAGAGGATGTTTCTCATCAATTGGAACGTACCTAGCGGTTCCATATACCTCACTTGTAGATGTGTGTATGATCTTTTCCACATCATTATCTTTTGCAGCCATCAGAACATTCGTTGTTCCTAGTACATTAGTATCAATGACTTCCACGGGGTGTACGTAGGAATAGGGTATTGCTATCAAAGAACCCAGATGAAAGATAACATCCATATCTTCTACAGCTTTTCTGACTGCGTCTGGATCCCGAAGGTCACCTGCGATAACATTGAGTTCTGAGATTTTGTTTTCAGGTAGGTTTTCTAACTGACCTATATCGTTTCTGGAATTATACCTAACGAATGCAGTCACTTCTGCTCCGAGAGACATTAGCCGTTCGGTGAGGTGACTCCCTATAAAACCACCAGCACCAGTTATTAAAACTTTTTTTTCTTTCCAGTTCATTTTGTACCTCTTAATAGTTATGTATGTCGTCGAATGTATTTATTACCGATAGACTCCAATAATAAGAGTTATCTATAAAATTCTTTGTCTGCGGTAATGTTAACACTGTCAACTTGAGGCAGCTCCAGTAAAATATTATAGATTCTGATCTATGCGTTGAACGCATTTTAAGTGAGCTGTTGAACGGAAATGCACCAAAATCGTTTCACCCTCGTTTTGAACTGGCTGTATCATTGCTCTATGGTGTTCAATCAAAAAATACTTCATTAATTTGATACTATTTCCTCATACGTAATATTTTTATCCTGATTGTTTATGACCATCGTTAATGACAATTAATTTATTATTACTCAGAATGGAGCAGGACGGATATGGTATGCTCTCATGAAAGTTGCTGCCACGAAGATAAAATCTGGTTGCCTCTAGAGTCTAATCATGCGTCTGAAGACGTATTACATCATTGGTGCATCCATTGTGGGTTAATAAAGAATATTTCTGAGGATAGACCTAAGAAAATCGGCTATTGGATGAATATTCTTTCCAAGATATCATATCATTTTTCTTTTGCTCAATGCCAGAAACGTCTCATTGCAAAAGAGTTGGATTCGTGCAAAGAATTTGTAGATTTGTATGGGATAACGGGTTCTTCACAAAAAGAGATGTTTGTCAGAACAATACAAAAATATTGCAATCTTAGTAAAAATAATTTAGATTCATTTCTCTGCTAGACTAATTTGACTACCAAGGGGTTGGATGAGAGGAGGTTTAACAGACGGATTAGTTTGAAAAAGAATAGAACATATTTTCTCTTAAAATGAAAACATTACTGTATATATCGGGAGATTTGAACGTATGAGTAAAACAAACAAAAACATATTTAAAAATAAAATAATATTGTTAACTGGTGGTTCGGGGTCATTCGGGAATAAATTTACTGAGATCGTTCTCAATGAATACGAGCCAGACAGCATCCGTATTTTTTCACGCGGAGAGAAAAAGCAACTAGATATGAAAAACAAATTTAACGATGGCAGATTGCGATTTTTTATTGGTGACGTACGAGATAAAGACAGACTCCATCGAGCAATGAGTGATGTCGATATAGTTGTTCATGCCGCTGCCCTAAAACAGGTTCCCGCATGTGAATATAACCCTATTGAAGCAGTTCGAACTAATGTAGATGGTGGTATCAATATTATCGATACCGCAATCGACAATAAAATAGATCGCGTCATGGCAATCAGCACTGATAAAGCAGTTCATCCGGTCAACCTGTATGGTGCAACAAAGATGACCGCAGAAAAACTATTCATTCAGGGAAATACATATTCTGGTTTTATTGGTACAAAATTTAGTTGTGTACGATATGGAAATGTCATCGGTAGTAGAGGAAGTGTTATTCCTCTGTTTCTCGAACAAAAAAAGAAGGGAGTAATTACCATTACTGATGAAAACATGACAAGGTTTTGGATAACCTTGGAACAAGGAGTGAGATTTGTCATTGATTGTATTCGCAAGATGCAAGGCGGAGAAATTTTCGTTCCTAAAATCCCTAGTATGAAAATCTCAGATCTTGCAGATGCAATTGCACCAGGTGTTAAACAAAAAGTTATTGGGATCAGACCTGGAGAAAAAATTCATGAAATACTTCTTACTGAGGATGAATCCCGGCATAGTAAGGAATTTGATCATGGTTTTATGATTGAACCTGAATACCCATTTTGGACAGAACGAACGTTCAAAGATTATAAAAAAATCTCCGAAGGATTTCGATATTCTAGCGATAATAATACACAGTGGCTTACTAAAAAAGAACTGATGAACATTATCAAGGAAGCCTAATGTCGGAAAAATTAGCAATTAATGGTGGAAAACCAGTTCGAAAACAGTTGCTACCCTACGGGCACCAATGGATTGATGACGATGATGTCAAAGCAGTCTCTGATGTTTTAAAAACCGATTGGATAACGCAAGGTCCAAAGGTGGATGAGTTCGAGCAGTCGGTTTCTCATTACTGTCATGCAAAGTATGCAGTTGCTTTTTCGTCCGGAACTGCTGCTCTTCATGCAGCTGCTTTTGCAGCAGGGATTTCTAAAGGGAACGAAATAATTACCACTCCAATAACTTTTGTTGCAGATGGTAACTGTGCACTCTTTCTGGGAGGAATGGTCAAATTTGCTGATATTCAAAATGATACATATAACATCGATCCGCAAAAAATAAAAAAAACGATTAATTCTAAAACGAAAGCCATAATACCTGTAGACTTTGCAGGTCAACCATGTGATATAGATAAAATAAATGATATCGCTAAAAAACACGATATCATTGTGATTGAAGATGCTGCCCATTCTCTTGGAGCCGAATACAAAGGTAAAAAAGTAGGAGGACTCTCAGATATAACTGTATTTAGTTTTCACCCGGTAAAAGCTATCACAACTGGAGAAGGAGGCATG
>Ga0209777_10009667_pt1 | contig 10344 bp, 8 predicted proteins | sample FrelakmetHBP12HB_FD_187147 | JGI IMG/M metagenome (GOLD analysis project Ga0209777, IMG submission 187147) | Freshwater lake sediment microbial communities from the University of Notre Dame, USA, for methane emissions studies -HBP12 HB (SPAdes)... | ecosystem: Environmental > Aquatic >... | reverse complement strand
GGTATCCCCTCCTGCTCGGGCGGGAATAAAGCCCGCCCCTGTCGATTGAACAATATACATACGCGAACAGCCATGCGCATCACAGCCATCTACGGCAGCCCGAGAATTAACGGCAACACCGACCTGCTCATGCAGGCTTTCCTGAAAGGTGTGCGCGAGGCGGGCGCTGAGGCGCAGGAACTGTTTCTGCGGGATTTCATATTTTCACCCTGCATTGACTGCGGCGGCTGCAATGCAACAGGGGTATGCGTGCTGCGCGACGGCATGGATGAAATCTATCCGCACCTGATCGCATCTGATGTCATTGTGCTTGCCGCACCTGTTTTTTTCTACGGCCTGAACGCCCTTGCCAAAGCCATGGTCGACCGCACCCAGTGCTTCTGGGCGCGCAAATACCTGCTCGGGCGCGGACTTCGGCATGAACGAGGCTGCGAAGGCAGGGGCATCCTGCTGTCGGTCGGGGGCTCGAAAGGGCAAAAAAACTTCGATGGCATTCTGCTCACTGCTAAATATTTTTTCGATGCTCTGGATATGCCGTTCACACATAATCTTGTGTACGGCAAGATTGACACAAAAGGGGCGATCCTTGAACATCCTGAAGCATGCGAGCAGGCCAGCAAGCTCGGCAAAGATATTTTAAAATTGTAGGGTGGGCTCTGCCCACCAAAAAAATGCACATTTCGAAAAGGATTCCATCATGGCAAAATACATTATCATCGGCAATGGGATTGCGGCGAATACGGCAGCAGAAAACATCCGCGCAATCGACAAAACAGGCGAGCTTGTCATTTTCACCAAAGAAAAGGTCCCCTTCTATTATGTGCCTGCCCTTCCCGAATATCTTGCAGGCGAAAAAACTCTGGCAGGCATCACGCTGCACAATGAGCAGTGGTATAAGGACCACGCAATAGAGCTGCACCTCGACACCGAGGTTACCGCAATCGACGCGAAGGCAAAAACCATCACTACCAAAACGGGCGCATCTTTTTCCTATGACAGGCTGCTCATCGCCACAGGCGGGTACTCATTCATTCCGCCCATACCGGGAGCAAATAACGAGGGCGTTTTCGGCCTCAGGACAAGCGCGGATGCCAACGCAATAAAAAGCAGGGCCGCATCTTCAAAACAGCTCGTGCTCATCGGCGGCGGCCTGCTGGGTTTGGAAGCGGGCAATGGACTTCGCAAGGTAGGCATGAAGGTAGCGGTTGTCGAGTTCTTTCCGCGCCTGCTGCCGCGCCAGATGGATGTGCCCGGGGCTGCCATGCTGCAGAAAGAGATGGAGAAGATGGGCTTCAGCTTCTTCCTGGGCGCCAAGACAAAAGACATCACCCGCGAGGGCGCCATGCTCTTTGTCAATCTCGAAGGTGGGGAAAAAATTCCGGCGGATATGGTCCTTGTGTCCGCTGGCGTGCGGCCCGAGGTGACACTTGCAAAATCAATCGGCCTTGAGATCGACAAGGGTGTGAAGGTTGACGACAGCATGAAAACCGGCATCGACGATATCTATGCCGCAGGCGATCTCATCGAGCACCGTGGCATGTTCTACGGCATCTGGCCCGCCTCCATGGAGCAGGGCCGCGTGGCAGGCACAGTTATGGCAGGCGGCAGCGCGCAGTACGGCGGCACCGTGATGTCCAATACGCTGAAGGTTGTGGGCATCAACCTGACAGCAGGCGGCGATATCGATGTCGACGCAAAGCTTGAGTCTATCGTCGCAGAAGACAAGGCCAGGGCCGTCTACCGCAAGTTCGTCATCAAAGACAATATTCTTGTGGGCACAATTCTCTTCGGCGACAACCACGGCAGCGACGAGGTTCTTGCAGCCATCAAAAACAAAAAAGATGTTTCAGAGTTCAAAGCCGATCTGGCAAAGCCCGGATTTGACTGCGCGCGTTTGAAGTAGGGGCGAATGGCCACAGGCCCCTGCGGCGCATATCGGTGTCGACGGCGAGCATGAGACAGCTATTTACCTCGGCGTTGTCGGCAGACTGCAATCGTGAGCAATCCCGGCCGCAGGCCGGGTTAAACCCCGAACAATTAAAACAAGGAGAACGGTAATGAAAAAATGGCGTTGCAAAATCTGCGGATACGTTCACGAAGGACCTACACCTCCCGACACCTGCCCCATCTGCGGCGCGCCCAAGGACAAATTCGAGGAAGTGAAGTAAATCAAAGCAGTCCGATGTTGAGGATGGATGAGCATGCAGTTCATCCATCCTTTTTTATATGCGCAAAAAATCACGGGGGGGGGGGGATCCTCGCACTTGGATTAAACATCATTTTCTTTTTGTATCCTTTTCACGGTAAGACTATACTTAAACCATTGCATATTCTTCTACATGCATATGCCTTCGGGCAAAAGCAGTAATGCCCCAGATTAAATCGGCGCAGCAGCAATAAAAGGCTATGTCTTTCACTGCACAAAGATAAGGTGGCGCCATGCCCGAATCAAACCCGAGGTTTATATGCGACAGCATGCTCGGCCGTCTAGCAAAAAGCCTGCGCATGCTGGGCTTCGACACGCTCTACGCCCGCACGCTCAACCCACAGTCACTTGTGCAAACGGCTTTAGATCAGCAACGCGTTCTCCTTACCCGCCGGACTACGTTCACGAAAAGCACGCCGACCGTGTCTATCCTGTATATGCACAGCAATTCCCCGAAAGAACAGCTGAGGGAAGTCATTGGCGCTTGCTCCCTGGCTGCATCCATCAAACCCTTCACCATCTGCCTGCGCTGCAATGCTGCCCTTGCTGCCATTGAAAAAGAAGCTGCCGCAGGCCATGTGCCCGACTATGTCTACGCCACCGTCGAACAATTTTCAGCATGCCCCTCCTGCGGCCGTGTGTACTGGAAGGGATCGCATTATGCAAATATGGCTGATGACATTCTCAGAATCACAGCATGAAACAGGCAGAGCTTACCGTGCAGAGGAACCACGCGCAATAGGGGAAGAAAGGTGTTCAGAGAAGTACAACATGTTTAGAGAATTTTTCAATTTATTGCAGCCAGTATTGTTATGTGAATTATTTAATAGGTTTCCAAAAATCGTCACCCCGGTGAAAACCGGGGTCCAGAAAATATTTATCATCCACTGGATGCCGGCCTTCGCCGGCATGACGGCAAAAAGGCATTAAACTTTTTTTGCTCTATTGTTTGGGTATAGTAAAAAAAATGCTCTGGATTAAGAGCAGGAATGAAACGGGGGTTTTATCTTTCCATTTAAACACAATTTCCTGTATCCCCGCCTTCGCGGGGATGACAGTGAGGGACGCAACTCAGAGAAAAACAATGGTCATTCCCGCGCAGGTGGGAATCCAGTCTTTATTAAAGAAAAGTAACCAGCTGGCACTTTATAACTAACCAGCAATACTTCTTTATTCCGGCAGCAGCCGCTGCACCTTTTTTACCGGCGTGCCGTCGCTCCAGTTTCCCATAGCGAAGGTCACCGTGTTATGCCCGTCAAGGGCGGCGTCGAGGGCGGCATTATAGTAGCGGTAATCAAGGGCGTCCTGCAGTGCCCGGCCTGTGCCGGCATCGAGCATCTGTATGGGGGCCGCATGACCGGCTGTCAGGCGCGGCAGGCCGTGGCCGTCGGTCTGAGCGACATACAGCACCTTTGACGGTGCATTGACCAGCAGGTCGTAGGCCGCCTGCTGCTGGGAAAACGGGGCGATATCGGTGTCGCTGTTTCCCCAGATCATGATGACCGGCACCGTAACTGCCGGGCCGTAGGCGGGGTCAGTGTAATCGATGAGCGTCACGCGACCGAGGGCAAATGCCGGTATGCCGGTCGCCGGGTCCATATTGGCATGCGCCATGACAATCCGGCGGACCGGCGCGCCGCCTGCCCCCTGCCAGCAGAACGCAAAAAGCCCGCCCAGTGAATGGCCGTAGACGGTAAGATTGTCCGTCTCAACCTCATCGCCTAAAGCTTCAAGGGCATTATCGACAGAGTCAACTGCACGCTCAAGCATCACCGTCTGGTCGAGATCTCCGGCTGAGCCCATTTCGCTGGAGATCTGGTAGGTGGGATAAATCACGATATAGCCCTGTTTCACCAGGTGCTCTATATGGCCGTAATAGAATTCGGGATCGATTGCGGTATAGCCGTGCAGGAAAATAACGCCGGGCGCGCTGGTGCCGTTTTTGAGCTTGTGGGGCACATAGTACCATGCCCTGGTACCGTCTGCGTCATTGCCGACGCTGTCACGGGTATACTCATCGCAAATGTAATGTTCCGATGAGCCGTAGCCCTTTTCTGCCTGGCCCGGAGGGCTTGCAATCCTCTGGCAGGAAGCACAGCAGACAACAAGTGCTGCACATACCGTCAAGATGAACATCTTCTTCATTGCCATATTCTTTCCCCTGCATAAGCAGCGAACAAAATACCATCTTTTTCAACACAACTCAAGCATCATCGCTTCATTCCGCGTCTTCATATGCCTCCGGAAAATACTTCCGGATGCAGTCAGGGCAGATGCCGTGCGTAAACTCGGCTTCGGAGTGCTCCATGATATATTTTTCAAGCGTATTCCAGTACCCCGAATCATCCCGGATTTTCTTGCACGACGAGCAGATCGGCAGCAGGCCCTTCAACGTTTTAATCTGAGCAAGGGCATCGGTAAGCTCAACAATCAGCAGCTCGCGCTCTGCCTCGGCTATCTTGCGGTCGGTTATGTCGGCGGCCAGACCGATAATCGCCTCGATGCCGCCCCTTCCGTCAGGCAACGGGGTTGCCGCACCGTTGATCCAGAAAACAGTACCATCTTTTCTGATGAAACGCCGTTCGACGTAATAGGAGTTAATTGCGCCATCGTGCATTTCATCAACCCTGCGCATGGTCGCCTCCCGGTCCTGGGGATGCATGACATCAAGATGCCGCATGCCCAGCAGCTCTTTAACGCTGTAGCCGAGCATATCGGCCCAGCAGTTATTCACCTGCACATAGCGGCCATCCATATCGACGAGCCCGATGCCGATGCCGGCATTATTGAAAATGGCCCTGAAGCGCTCCTCACTTTTCCTGATGGCCTCTTCGCCCAGCTTGCTCTGCGTGCAGTCAAGCACATTGGCCACAAGCACGTCGGCATCATCATATTTTGCCATATGCAGCCGCACTTCAACCGGATAGGTTGAGCCGTTTTTACGCGTGAGCATCGTTTCAAGCTGCATCAGCTGATTCGCGCCCGTGAGCAGCGGCTCGACCCTGGCGGCGATTGCCTGGCGGGTGAATTCGGGGTTCATCTCAAGCAGGGACATTGCGCTCAGCTCCTGCATGCTGTAGCCCAGATTTTCCCGCGCCCCGCGATTGGCCATTATGAACATGAAGGTCCGGGCGTCGAGTATGTAAATCTCATTGAGCGATTCTTCAAGTATCCTGCCCAGGCGCTGCGACTGCTCTTCCGCGCGACGGATATCAGTTATATCCCGCAGAATACCGCCAAACAGGCAGTCCGTCCCGATTGGTATTTTATAAATGCTATAGGATATAATACTGGTGGTTCCGTCCTGCCGTGACATTACAAACTCGCCTTCAACCGAGTCCGTGTCGGATAGAAATGTGGCGAGCCGCTCCTGAAACATGGCATGCAGCTCAGGGGTTCTGTATTCATGGGGGAAAAATTCAACAATCATCTCAGACGCATCTCTATTGAGAAAATCCTGTTCGGGCCTGCCGGTTATATGCTCAAGGGCCTTGTTCCAGCCGATTATGCGCCACCGACAGTCACAGAGCATAATGCCTTCCCCGGAGGCCAGAAAAAGCCCGTGAAATTTCTGCTCGCTTCCCCGCAGCGCCTCCTCCATCTGCCGCCGCTCGGTTATGTCCTGAACCGTTCCGGAAATGCGGCGTACGGCGCCCTGCTCATCATATTCAGCCTCGGTATTGCCGAACACCCATTTTACAGAACCATCGCGGGCCACAACGCGGTATTCAGCCTGAGTCCCAAGAAGGTTGTAATCGCCGATGCCGTGCTGCGAGATGCGATTAAGAAACTGGTCACGGTCATCGGGATGAACATGCCCGGCAAAAAAGTCCACCGATGGCTCGATTTCACCAGGCGCATATCCCAGAATCCGGCACAGCTCATCCGACCATTGTGTCCTTTTTGGATCAAAATCGACGTCCCAGTTGCCGACCCTGGCCATGCGCTGCGCATTTTCAAGCAGTTTCTTGCTCCTGCGCAGCTCATCCTCGACCAGCTTGCGCTCTGTGATGTCATGGGCGACAACGACAACGCAGCTCACCCGGCCCGCGGCATTCTGAATGGGGTACAGGATAGTATCGTTCCAGAGGCCTTGCCGCTCATCTTCAAAGCGCGCGGGATTGCCGGAGGCAAACACCTGCGCGACCTGCTTTTTTCTGTATTCTGCAACATGCTGCGGCAGAAAATCCCAGATAGTTTTCTGTACAATCTCAGCACACGGCTTTCCCAGCCTGCGGGCGCCGGCATCACTGAGGTCAAGCACCACACCCTCTGAGTCAAGCACGAACACGGCATCAAGCGGGGTATGCAAAAGGGCATTGATTACTGCCTGGCTGCTGCAAAGCGATTCAGCTGTTTCAGTGCGGGCGGCACGTTCCTGATCAAGCTCCCTCAGTCGCTGTCGGCCCTCTGCGCCCCTGTTACTGCCAGTGCTGCGGGCATGGCCTTCCCCCGCGGATCGGCACTGCATGGCTATGATATTTGTTTTGGCATCAGACATAATGAGACTATAAATAAATAGCTGGTCCATAAAAAAAGGCAGCCAGTATGCCGGACCGCCTTGCATGTGTGCATATAAAAACCGGTCCCGTTTTTATTAATATTATATATTAATACCATCTAAAACCGCCATGCGCCAGACCGGGACCTAAATATTTCTGGCATTGATCTTTCGGCTATATCCCCTCCTGTATCTCCTGGTACCATGTTTTCATGGTTTCGGATCCGTAGATTTCCCCGCTCACCGATTTCTCCTGGTCCAGGACGAACAGAAGGATATCTTTTATATCTTCGGGCTTACGATAGGTTTCCAGCTCCTCGGCAGGCAGTTTTTCATGCATGGTTACCGCGACATTGCCCGGGCTGATTGCATTTACCCGTATGGGTGATACTTCACACATCAGCTCGAAGGCCAGGACTTCGGTGAACCGGGAGAGAGCGCCCTTGGCGCTTGCATAGGCGATCATGCCGGGAACCACATCGGCATGTATTTTCCCGGCTTTGGAGGATGTGTTGATTATATGTCCGCAGCCCTGCTCTTTCATGATCGGCAGCACGGCCTGGGTGCAGTAGACGGCGCCGTAGAAGTTGATATTGAAGATCCTGTCCCAGTCCTGCTGGCTGATATTGCTGCAGGTGAGCTTTTCCATAATGTCGAAAAAGTCATCGGAGCGCTCCAGGGGAAAGGCCGCCCCGGCGACCGGGCCGCCCGCGTTGTTGATGAGAATATCGATCCTGCCGAATTCGGCCATTGCCGCTGCAACCATGCGCTTTACCGAATCCCTGTCGGCAACGTCCGTGCCCACGGCAAGCGCCCTGCGCCCCTTTGCCCTGATGTCTGCCACCAGCTGCTCGAGTTTATCAACGGAGCGCGCAGCGCATACCACGTGGCAGCCTTCATCGGCAAGTATATGCGCCATGGCCTTCCCGATGCCCATGCTTGCGCCGGTGATGATTGCGACTTTATCCTTGAGACTCATATTATTTCCTCCTTTATGAGTGATTATTTACAGGCGTATGCCGCCGGAGAGCTCGATTACCTGCCCGGTAATAAACGACGATTCCTCGGAAACAAGAAACAGCGCGAGATTGGCTACATCAATTGGCTGGCCGACCCGTCCGATCGGATAGCGCATCTTGCAGTCCTCGGCTACCGCCTCCCACATCTCCTGCCCCATGCCCCGCTTCAGCGCCTCAACTTCGATAAGGGCCGGGGCAATGGCGTTTACATTGATGTTGAAGAGGCCGTAGTTTATGGCAAGGCTGCGCGTAAAAGAAACAATGGCACCCTTTGAAGCGGCATAGCTGATCTGCATGGGCGAGGTGGCGCCGCGGTACATGATGGAGGCCATATTAACGATTTTGCCGTACTGCTGCTCCACCATCATTTGCACGGCTCCGCGGCAGCAAAAAATACAGGACTTGAGGTTTGCGTCGATGTTTCGGTTAATGCCCTCATCGGTGGTGTCCTCAAGGCCGATCATGGGCTCATAGTCGCCGCCGGCGATATTGGCAAGGATTTCAAGGCGGGCGTGGCTTTTCTTTATGGTTTCAAACATGGCCACCACCTGCTCTTCTTTGCCCAGGTCTGCAATGGCCATATCGGCTGTGCCGCCGGCAGCAGTAATCTGCTTCACGCGCTCTGCACAGGCTTCCCGGTTTATATCACTGAGGATGACTGTCGCGCCTTCCTCGGCAAAACGTTTTGCCGTTACAAAACCAATGTCTCCTGCGGCCCCGGTAACAAGCGCTGTTTTCCCTTTAAGTCTCATGCAACACCTCCTGTAGGCTCGTTTGATTTCGATAATGTTAATAATATTAATAACATGAGATAGGGCTAAAATCAAAATATTAGAAATCTAAATGTAAACAGTTTAAACCTTTCCGCGAATTACCGGCAGGCGCGAAAAATTTAACTTGCAAAAAAAGCCTTGTAAACTTATATAGTTAAATCTATATCTCCAATCTTTGGAAAGGAACTGTATGAAGTACATCGTGCAAAAATTCGGGGGCACGAGCCTTGGCAAAGCAGACCGCATGCGCAGTGTTGCCGGGATCGTCAAAGAAAGCTTAAAAAGCGACCGGCCTGTGCTCGCGCTGTCAGCCATGAGCAGCTATATAAAAGCTGAGGGCACAACGAGCATGCTTATTGAAGCATCTGACGCGGCACTGGCAAAACGTGATTTTTATAAAATTATCGATTCCATTGCCGACCATCACCTGGGTGCGATTGATGAGCTGATGACCGGTGAAATACGCGAGCAGGTCAGCGAAAAAATCATAGAAGAGCTGCATGGGCTGAAATCTTTCCTTGGTGCCATCAGCGTGATCGGCGAAATGTCGCCGCGGTCGCAGGATGTCATCATCGGCATGGGCGAGAAGCTTTCGGCCTGCATTTTCGCGGGCCTACTCAACAGCATGGGCATCGATGCCGAATTCGTCGATCTTTCCCTGATCATCGACAAAGAGTTCAAGGAGGCAAACCAGAAATTCTACGCCTACACGCAGGCGCAGCTCCGGCAGCGCATCGAAGCCTGCGGCCACAAAGTACCGGTACTCACCGGCTATTTCGGCTTTGTGCCCGGAGGCATCATCAACAGCATCGGGCGGGGGTATACAGACCTGACCGCGGCCCTTGCCGCCGCCGCCATCGGCGCCCGGGAGCTGCAGATATGGAAGGAAGTCGACGGCGTCTTCTCCGCCGACCCGCGCAAAGTGCCCGAAGCCGTGGTGCTGCCGGCGATCACGCCCGAGGAGGCTGCCGAGCTCACCTACTACGGCTCCGAGGTTATTCACCCGTTCACCATGGAGCAGGTCGTGCGGGCGGGCATACCGATACGGATCAAAAACACGTTCAAGCCCGAGCTGCCCGGAACCATTGTCGACCCGAACGCAGACAGCCTGTCCCCGGCCAAGCCCGCCACGGCGGTCACGGCCAAGCGCGGCATCACGGTCATCAACATCAACTCCAACCGCATGCTCATGGCCTACGGGTTCATGGCCAAGGTGTTCAATATTTTTGAAAAACACGGCATCGTGATTGATCTGATCTCGACCTCAGAGGTCAACATCTCCGTGACCGTCGAGGAGACCAAAAAGCTTGCTGCCGCCATCGCCGAACTCGAGCAGCTCGGCAGCGTATCGACCAACAAAAACATGGCAATCGTTAGCCTCGTGGGCCGCGGGCAGAAGCACTGCGTGGGTCTTGCTGGAAAAATGTTCACCGTGCTGGCGGGCGAAAGCATCAATATCGAAATGATCTCCCAGGGCGCATCGGAGATCAACGTCTCCTGCGTCATCGATGACCAGGATGCCGACAAAGCACTGCGGGCCATTCATAATGCACTGGTGAGGTGATTGCTATTGATTAGAGCTTTTTGAAAAATTCTAAAGCCGCAAATAGTTGCCTGTCATCTCGACTAAAGAAAAAGATAGAAGACTGAAGTACAATAAAAGTGTTAGGATTTATCACATTCGTTCGAAATGACAAACTGGCTACACTATATAAAATCAGTAGTGTCCGGTTAAAAATCAAACAAAGTTAGCTGGTTAGCCGGACGGTTATCAATTTTCATATAGTTGCAATCAGAAAAGGCCTGTAAAACGGGCATTTTGTGCAAAATGGTGATGCTCAATAT
>Ga0209777_10009666_pt1 | contig 10345 bp, 9 predicted proteins | sample FrelakmetHBP12HB_FD_187147 | JGI IMG/M metagenome (GOLD analysis project Ga0209777, IMG submission 187147) | Freshwater lake sediment microbial communities from the University of Notre Dame, USA, for methane emissions studies -HBP12 HB (SPAdes)... | ecosystem: Environmental > Aquatic >... | reverse complement strand
CCGATTGACGGGCGCATACCTCGTGCACTTTCTTCTCGCCCAGGCATTTGCTCTCCTCGTAGGGGTTTTTAAAGCGCTGCCCCACATCAAGCTCAGACTCTAAAATCACCCCCGAGCGGCTTCCGGAGACATAGGCGGTGCTCACGTGATGAAACACCGCTTTATTCCGGCACAGCACCTCAACCAGTGCGGCAGGGCCGTTTATGTTGGTATCGAACAGCTTCTCCTTATCGCGCGGGAAGAACGTGGTATCGCCCACGCAATTAAAAATATTGCGACTGGAATCAAGTATGTCTTTAAGTGCCGCATCCGAGAGGCCGATCTGCGGCTCATTCATGTCATAGTCATAGATGGTGAGATTTCCCCGGTACTGCTCGATCTGCTCCTGGCTGAGGTTATCTTCAAGCTCAGCGAAAACCCTCTTCTCCGGTGCCTGCTTACGTTTTTTGCGGGCAAGCCCGATGACGCGGGTATTGTTAAGCAGCGCCTCGGCGATAAGCCTGCTTCCGATAAAGCCGTTGGCACCGACTACGGTGATGGTTTGCCTGTTCATGGGTCGTTATGTTCCTCCTCTGGTGATGAATATAAACCGATCCCGATGCGCCTGCGGGAAGTTTGTTCTGATATAATGCCGGGAGTTTCAAGGGGCCTGACAGATTGAAACAGAACGTTTGAGATGTTCGGGTGTTTTAATCCATGGAGCGGATTTTAGTTCAACGCGTTTGCTCAGAGTATAACACAATTTCAGCGAAAAAAATAAAGGTTCGTGCATTGAACAGTTATTTATATGACGGCGGCAGGGGAAGGCAATGGTTTTCCCTTGACAGCCTGAAGACCTTTATTCTACATACCTATATAAACAGCAACCCAGCATAGAAAGTTCCGGAAAATGTTCAAGCCCTATAAGATAGCCTATCAGCTGCAGCATGTCAAGGTCCGGGAAGCAAAGCGCTTCGGCCTGCTGCGGGAGAGCGTTGCCCACCTTTTATCGGAAGCCGCGCGGACCATTCCCCACGCGGCAATGATTATGCAGATCGATGTTACCCCGCTGGTGGAATACGCTAAGGACTCTGAAAGTGACCTTGCCGCTGTTCCCGAAGAAAGCCGGGAACAGCGCCTGTTCCGCCGCGCCATCCGGAAAAATTTTTCCGCCTTTTTCCTTAAAGCCTATGCGCACAGCCTGCACCATGTGCCCTGCCTGAACGGGTTTCTTGACTACCGTCCGCTTGCCCATGGCGGCACACTGTATCACGCCGAAGATATCAATCTCAGCTTCACCGTGAGCACGCCCACGGGCGTTATGCGCCCCATTATCCGCAACCCGCACCAGAGGGACCTGGAGACCGTGGCGCAGGAGATGCGCGTTTTAACCAGAAAGGCGCGCCGGACCAACCAGGACGAACTCTATCACAAGGCAGCGAAAGTGCTTATCCGGACTGCGCTGCGGGAGTTTGACCTGAGCGGGCTGTACACGCTGCTGGTGTATTTGCGGGCCCGGTTCCTTACCGGCATCGCGAAGGACCCGGAAACCAACAAGGTGGCGGAAAAAGACAAGCTCCAGCCGGAAGACATCCTCGGCGCAACCTGCACCCTGGCAAATATCGGCATGATGGTGCCCGGCGTGCAGACGGTAACCGTGATCATTCCCCCGGAAGTTTTCTTTTTAGGGATCGGGGACCTTCACGAGGCGCCACTGGTCATTGACGGGAAAATAGTGGTGCGCAGCGTCATGTCAATCATGTGCAACATGGACCACCGGGCGTTTGACGCGGGAGAGGGGTTCCCGTTTTATGAAAACTTCATACGCTACATACATAACCCCGCCCTGATTTACGACTGGAAACCGGGAGATCAGATTTAGCGCAGCTCCTGTTTTTTGTGAAAGGCGTTTTGTTTCCATGACGTTCAATTTTAAACTGTTCTTCCGTCTGGCATACCGGACACTGTTTACCACGCGCGGTACCAATGCGCGGCTTACCCCCAAGCGCATCTTTATTTTACTGCTGATGGCTGTTCTCTACGGCGCGGTGGAGATAACCAACTGGCTCGGTTTTCTGCTGGACAGCTTTCTATTCCGGGGCTGCCGGAACCTGCAAATCCGTGAGCCGGTTTTTATCGTCGGCGTGCCGCGCAGCGGGACCACCTTCCTCCATCGCCTCCTGGCCCGGGATGAAGAACAGTTCACGTCCATGAAGTTCTGGGAAATTCTCTTTGCCCCGTCAATTATCCAGAAAAAATTTTATAACACCATCGGCGCCCTTGATGCGCTCTGCGGCAGCCCGCTCTATTGGCTGATACGGGCTTTGGAAAAACGGTCTATTAGAAACCTGGCAAAGATACATCCAATCAGCCTGTTCGAGGCGGAGGAAGACGGCATTATCCTGCTGCATATCTTTTCATCGGCGTTCCTCGGCTTTGTGCTGCCGTTTCTGGATGACCTGTGGCCCTACGTTCTGCTCGACCAGGAGATGGAGGATGCTGCGCAGCGGGGGAAAATCATGGCCTTTTACCGGCGCTGCGTGCAGAACCATCTGTACGTGTTCGGGAGAGAAAAGCGCTTTCTGTCAAAGAACCCCCTGTTCAGCGCCATGGTGGGGTCGCTGAATGAAACTTTTCCCGATGCGAAGTTCATCTGCATGGCACGCACCCCGTTTGAAACAGTGCCTTCGGCAGTCAGCCTGCTGACCTTTTATTTCAACACCTTTCTCAGCCCGATAGAGCCCTGCCCGTTTCTTGACCTGCAGATGAAGATGATTGACTGTTATTATCGCTACCCGCTCACTCGTCTTGACCGGATGTCCGCTGAGCGGCAGCAGGTGATTACCTACCAGGCGCTGGTAACGCGGCCCGCGCAAGCGGTGATCGACATCTATAAAAGCTTCGGCTTTGAGCTATCGCCTGCTTTTAATAAGATTATTCAGCGCGAGGAAGAAAAGGCCCGCTCATATAAAAGCAAGCATGAATACTCGCTGGAAAAGTTCGGCCTGCGCCGCGAGCAGCTCGTGGCGCGTTATGAAGATATCTTTGACCGCTTCGGCTTTGAAAAGGCATAGCGGTTGCGTGCCGGGTGCAGGATAGTGAATGGCGCCGGTCCTTTTCTGCAGCGGCGGGCTGAATGCTGAGAGCATTTTTCACAAGGAATCATGCCTAAAACAGTCATCATCAGCGGCGCCACCGGTTTCATCGGAACGGTGCTGGTAAAAAAACTGGTTGCCAGAAATTACCACGTTGTCGTGCTTTCCCGCAACCCGGAAAAGGCGGCAGCTTTCAACAGCAGTCAGGTTGAGGTTGTCGCTTGGGATTGCAAAAGCGCCAATGGATGGGCCCATTATGCGGATGGCGCATACGGCATCATCAACCTGGCCGGGGAAAACATCGCCGCTGGCAGGTGGACGCCGGCGCGGAAAAAAGAAATCCTTGAGAGCAGGCTTGCGGCCGGCAGAGCGGTTACGGAAGCAGTGGCGCAGACAGCGCGCAAGCCCCGGGTGGTCATCCAGGCATCAGGAATCGGCTATTACGGCAACCGCGGAGATGTTGTGCTGGATGAGACATCTTCTTCCGGGACCGGATTTTTAGCCGATGTGGCAATACAGTGGGAAAAGTCAACTGAACCAATCGAGGCGCTGGGGGTGAGGCGCGCTATCCTCCGCACCGGGGTTGTACTCGGCCGCGGCGGTGGATTTCTCTCACGGGTGCTGCTGCCTTTCAAACTCTTCATGGGCGGCTATATGGGAAGCGGCAGGCAATGGCTCTCATGGGTCCACATGGAGGATGAAGTGAGCGCCATCTGTTTCCTGCTGGAACAGGATGCCGCGCAGGGCGCTTTCAATCTTTCATCTCCGCAACCGCTTACTGCCAAAGACTTCTTTGCTGAGGTGGGAACTGCCCTGCGGCGGCCGTCATGGCTGCTGGTACCGGGCTTTGTCATGCACCTGGCTCTGGGAGAAATGGCTGACGAGCTTATTTTATCAGGGCAGCGGGCGCTGCCCGCACGGCTTCTCGAAGCAGGTTATGCATTTCACTACCCGTCAGCACGGGGAGCTCTTGAAAATCTTCTGGGCTGAACAGCATCACCGCTTCCGCGGAAGTTCCTGCCTCAGCTCTTCAAAATAGGAATCGGTCACCCCTTCAAGCAGCAGCACTGATGCAACTTTAATGCAGAACGGTGCTGCATCAGGGTGGGCGGCAAGCTCCTGCAGATGGGGGTGCGTTGCTGCCAGCTGCGCGCGGACCGCGTCTTTTTTCCTCTGATCCCCAATCGCCTGGAATACGCCGCTGACGGTCACCGCCTTTGCCCGGCCTCTCCGGCTGCCAATATCTTCCTCCCGGGTATCGATAAGAACACTCACCTGAGGGTTAGCGAGCAGGTTCTCAAACTTCTGTGTGTTTCTCAGCGTGATCATGTAGAGCTCCCGGCCCCGGGGGTCAGCCGTGTAGGACATCAGGGAGCAGTGGGGCTTGTTGCCGGATACGGTAGCAAGCACGCAGTGACTGTTCCTGCAGATCAAAGCCTGTATATCTTCGCGCATAGCTTCTCATTCTGTTTTACCGGGCAGCGCTACACATGATTTCGCAACTGAAGCTCTATCGGGTGCGGGTTGAGATAATATTGATCTTTCAGATAGGGCTGGTCGTATTTGCGCACGTAATGGCTGATGAGTGTTACGGGCACAATGAGCGGCAGCATCCCCCGCCGATAGCGGTCAATCGTTTCCAGCAGTTCCTGTTTTTCATCAGCTGAGAGCTCAGCTTTAAAGTATCCCATCATGTGCTGCAGGACATTGCTGTGTTTGCTGGCAGTTGCCTTAATGCGCAGGGCTTCCATCAATAGGGCCTGGTACTGGTCATAGAGGGCTGAAAGTGCATTCTTCTGTGCCGCGGCAACCAGCTTGCCCATTGCCTGATACTGTTTCGGGCTGTGGGAGAGGATGAGGAGCTTGTGCCGGGTATGAAACGCGACCAGCGCGCCGATACTTTTTTTCTGTTGCACTACCTCCCGCCAGCGCTGGCAGGTAAAGATGCGCTCGATGAAATTTTCACGCAAAGCCGGGTCGTGGAGCCGCCCCTCATCTTCAACCGGCAGCAGGGGAAAGTGCTCCATGAAGGTGCGGGCAAACAGGCCCACCCCTTTTTTTGCGGGAACGCCATGCTCATCATAGACCTTAACCCGCTCCATGCCGCTGCTTGGTGATTTGCTTTTGAAGATAAAACCGCACAGCTGTTCCTTCTCCAGCTCTTCAACCTTGCCGCACGCCCAGGTAAGCATCCTCCCGGTATGGTCCTGCCTGCTATTAACCGTTACCAGTCGCGGCGCATCAGGGCTTCCGACCAGGCGCAGCGCCTCGCGGGGAATGCCAAAGCCGCATTCAACCTCCGGGCAAACGGGAACGTATGCAACATACTGCCCCAGGGTGTCGGTCAGAAACCGGTCCCAGGCGTGCCCGCCGTCATAGCGCACGTTATTGCCGAGCAGGCAGGAGCTTATCCCCAGTTTAATCTTGTCAGGTGCTGACATATAATAAAAAAGTGAATGTCAAAAACCAAAGCTCAAATGTCAAACGAATTTCAAATGAATAATGATGAATAAAATTTGGACGTTGAGCTTTTGTCATTTGTCATTTATTGAACGATAGGCTTTTATCCAGTCTATCTCAAGTTTGAACGGGCCCTTCTGCTTGTCCGCGATGAGAAAACCAAAGGACTTCACCTTTTGGGCGTCTATCGGCTCCACATCGTTCATAACGCTTCCGCGGAAGGTGGGGACGAATGTCTTGAAAGGAAATTTTATGATACTCCAGGCATTGTTTTCAGTGTTGAACGGGGCCTGATACGTGAACCCGGAAAAAGCAGTATCGGTCTTTATTGTAAATTTATAGCGTTTGCCGTCACCTTTTACCCGGATAGCGATGCCCTCAAATCCGCTCAGGTTATAATCAGCCGGCATCGAGCTCGCCGAAGCAAACCCGCCGAAGTTCTCCAGTGATACCGTGCCGGTGAACAGTGCGGTGCCCTGGCTGCCGGCTTTTACAGCGCTCTGTGACACGCCGCCCATAACGACATCATCGATGGTCCGCCATTGCTGTACTGCAGCAGGGTTATCAAAATTGAAGATAAGCTTTTCTTTTTCCTCAGCACTCATGACTGTTTCTCCTGTGAGTAGAATAATGAACAGCAGCGCCCCTAGACACGCCAATATACCGTTCTGCAGGATGTGGTTATGTGTGGTGCAGTGCATAACTTGAAACCTCCCCGCGACGGTTGCATCACGGCTGATGAATTAATATCTCGCCCAGATACCCGTCAACGCTCACTACGGTATTGTCTTTAAGCTGGCAGGCCCCGGACACTGAGACCACCGCCGGGATGTTATATTCCCGGGCAATGATGGAGCTGTGGGACAGGATGCCGCCTGATTCCGCAATGAGGGCCCCGGCTTTGGTAAACAGCGGTGTCCAGCCCACATCAGAATAGGGGATGACCAGAACACTGCCTGCCTCAACCTTGGCAAAATCCTCAATGCCACGCACCACTTTCACGGCCCCGCGGTAATATCCCCGTGACGTGGGAGTGCCCTTCAGACGGCTGCCGGTATGATTCATAAGCGGCAGCGGGTGGTCGCCGTAAATAGTATTGGGAAGTGTTATGTCCTGGCATTCCTGAATCTCGCGCTTGCGCACGGTGATAGCATCCGTGTATGCCGGCTCCATATGACCCTTCTCTATAATAGTTTTTATTTCGTCACGGCAGAGGTAAAAGATGTCAGCCCGTTCCGCGAGAAAGCCGCGTGCTGTCAGCTTATCTGCCAGGGCCAGAAAACAGGTGCGAAACAGGCCGTAGCCGAAGGTGTACAAGAAGCTAACCTCTTCCCGGCAGAGCCTGAAGAAGCGGGCTTTATGATAGAGTGGGCTGAGCAGCATGCGGCGAAGTGCTGACATGCGCAGCTCCTCATAGCAGATATTTCTCGCTGACTGGTTTTCGGCCTGCTGCGAGGTGGTGATTATCCTGAGAATAACGTCCGGGTTTTCCCGCCACGGTGCTGCCGAGAAATCATTGCCGCTGTCGCTTAAATGGCCGAAGCGCTCCAGGAACCGGGTCAATTCCTTCTGCAGAAGAGCGATGCCGGGAAGCGCGCAGAACTCCTTATAGGTGCTGCCGGCAATCTGCTCCTTTAACCCGTCGGAGAGCTGCCGGAACTGCTGGTTCATGACCAGCATATGGATGGCAGGGTCAAACTCTTTCAGCTCTTCCATGCCTTCGGTCAGGTCAAAGCAGGTAAAATCAACGCCCAGCTTCTTCAACTGCCACTTGAGCAGCATATTATAGAAGCCCATCAGCAGCTGAACGACAATATTATAATAGGCGGTCTGCTGGGATAAGACAAACAGCTTATCTATTTCGGCAATCAGCTCCGCCTCGCTCAGCCGGACTACGGGAGCGCTGCAGAACGCCTGGTAGCGTGCTTTCATCTCCGGGAAGAGAGCCGGGAACTTCCGGGCATAGCGAATCTTCCCCAGGGTAAAGCGCAGAATGCGCGGCAGGCGCAGCAGCATTTTCGGCGTGAGCCTGAACGAGGGTTTTTCAGCCCCTTCCAGATAAATGCCCATAAGCAGCTCAATGGTTTCAGGAGGCAGTCCCAGGGCGGCAAAGATGCTGCCGATCACGCCCATGTTAAAATAGGCCCGATAATAAAAGGGCTTGGCAAGTGCCTGGGCGTCAATGTCAAGATCACCGATCAGCTCGGAGAGAAATTGTTTCCAGGCGCTGTTGACCATCGGGACATTGATTGACCAGACCAGGGGCTTGATGATACCGGGGAGAACTTCCTTGGCTATGTAATTTGAATAGACATTGAGGTTCCTGAGCGAGGTGATCTCCCGCAGCTGCACCCAGTAGAGTGTGGCACCGTCATAGGCCCACTCGAGATCCACCGGCTTTCCGTAGGCCCGGGCAATTTCCTTAGTCCGGGTAACGACCTCATGAATGGTGTCACGGGGCAAATCTTCATGCTCGGGGAGCGCTATCCACTCTCCCCATTTATGAATCCAGCGCTGCGGGGTGACGCCTTCCTGAAGCAGCGCACCGCTGCTGCCCGTGACCGCTTCAACCACCGTCTCATCCATGCCGGTGATGGGGTTTCTGCTGAATGACACACCGGAAAACTTCGGGGCCACCATCTCCTGGATAATCACCGCCATTTTCAGGCTGTCCTGATCGATGCCGATTTTTTTTGCATATGACTGCACGCCCGGGGCAGCGGTTGACTCCCAGATGGTGCGGATGGCAGCTACCATGGCATCGATGCCAATGACATTGAGAATACTTTTAAACTGGCCGGCAAAGGAATACTGCTGGCCGTCCTCAACATTTGCTGAAGAGCGCACCGCATATGCGGTATGCGGCTGCATCAGGGAAGCAAGCTCTGCGGTAACGGCCGCTGTTATGTTCGCATCCCCTTTGCGGAATTGCGAAAAGGCGTCCCAGGTGCAGACCCAGGTCGGGGGCACACGATAGCCCCGCTTCATCAGGAACCCCAGGGCATGAGCCTTGGTGCCGATATGGTGCGGATGCTGTTCCTCTTTGAGATTACGGATGTAGCGAGTCCGCATCTTTTGCCCCTGCCCTTTGTTGGAAGACATTGTAATACGCAAAATCATCTTTACGGATATAACCGGTGAGCAGAAACAGGATGCTGGTGAGAATGCCGAATGCGGCAAAAACAGGATCCCGCTCAACCAGATAAATGATACACGGGATGCAGATGAGCTGCAGCTTTTTTATGATAATGTTGGTGCGTACCCAGAGGGCGAGGATGCTCCAGGTGGCGAGAAGCATGACACCGGCAAGGGGAGAAAGAATAAGGATGGCCCAGATGGCGACGGTGCTGCCTTTGCCGCCCCTGCCTTTGAGAAACAGTGAAAAGCTGGTGCCGACCAGTGCGCTGAACGCAGCCAGCAGCATGCTGAAAAGATCCTCTCCAAAGAGAGACCGTGCTGTGAAAATCGGCAGTGCTGCCTTTGAGATTTCACCCATGAGGGTGATGATGATTGCCCCGGTACCGCCAACTTTGTAGGCATTGGTCACGCCGATATTGCCGGTTCCCTCCTCAGTCAGCTTTTTACCGGTGAGAAGCCGGGTTGCCAGGTAGGCAAAGGGTATGGCGCCGTACAGATATGAAGCGATTGAGAGAAGGACTATTTTCATGCATCACGCTCAACCGGCTGCAGAGCCCTGCTGTCGGTGGATGTGCGGGACAAATATATTTTACATAATAATGCCATTATTATTTATTTGCGCCCGGTTGCTTAAAAATAATTTAATGATATAATTATAACAATTACGTAAAATTGTTAGCACATGATAATTTGAATTGCAAAGTAAAAGCCATCAGGACTTTTCCCAAAATTTATAGTGCTGTAATTACTAGAGCGCAGGGGGGTTTTTAACGCCACAACAATATTCTTAGTGGCTTGCGTCACGATCCCGGCGGCGTTCGTATCATGCACGGGGCAGGCAGCTTCCAGAGCCTTCGACGCAGGGGAATGCAATGGGGTCTGGCAGGAGAGAATTCGCAAGGCACCTGCCGTTCCACGAAGATCAAGCGGTTTTGTTGTGGCTAAAAAACCCCTCTGCGCTCGTGCTCCACTTCTCTATCTTATCCTTTCACTGCGGTCATGCCGTTTGTTGGTTTTCTATGCATTAATTTTGGGAAAAGTCCTGAAAAGCCATGTCCTCAGAGTACCTCATCCAGACCTATGGTTATGTCGCCCTGCTGCTGGGAGCGTTTATAGAAGGGGAAACGATTCTGGTACTAGCCGGGTTCGCAGCGCATCGGGGCTATCTGTCGCTTCCCCTGGTAATCCTTATTGCCTCTGCGGCAACGATTGTTTGTGACCAGTTTCTCTACTTCATGGGCAGAATCTACGGCCAGGATTTTCTGGAAAAACGGCCGGCGCTGTATGCCCGCAGCGTGCGGTTCCGGGAACTGCTGCAGCGCAACCAGAACCTGGTTATTGTCGGCTTTCGCTTTATGTACGGCATGCGGATTGTCGCGCCGTTTGTCATTGGCATGAGCGGCATAAGCGTGAAACGCTTTCTGGCGCTAAACATTGCGAGCGGGCTGGTCTGGACAACCGCGTTTGCTGCCGGGGGGTACTGTTTCGGTACGGCACTGGAGATAATGCTGGGGAACCTGCGAGAGCACGAAGTGCAGCTCATTCTCTTGATAGCGCTCATAGGGACGATGCTCTGGGCGGGACGTTTTTACTGGACGAGAATACAGAGAAAGGATATGAAATAATGGGTTATTGTGTAGCGGGCACAGGTTACATGATATCATAAAGGTCGT
>Ga0209777_10009664_pt1 | contig 10345 bp, 10 predicted proteins | sample FrelakmetHBP12HB_FD_187147 | JGI IMG/M metagenome (GOLD analysis project Ga0209777, IMG submission 187147) | Freshwater lake sediment microbial communities from the University of Notre Dame, USA, for methane emissions studies -HBP12 HB (SPAdes)... | ecosystem: Environmental > Aquatic >... | reverse complement strand
AAGGGAGAGTGTTGTAAATACTATATAATAACACTCTCCCTTCTTCAGCTTATCTACGGTAAGATACCTAGGTTGGGCCTTTTCTATATCCTCTTCCGGTATGAATTCGTAAAAATTCGATCCTATAGCGAGAACTCCGCGCGGGCCTTCATCCGATACCGGCACCGATACCCGCGCTTCGGTGGAGACGTAGCCGAAATCGCGCATCTTTATATCTTCCGGAAAATATTTTACAAGCTCCTTTACGTATAGTCCCACCGTCCCGCCTGTCCAACACGCTATGAGAGCGAGATCCTTCCAGAAGTCTTTCGGCAAGAGAGCGCCTTTTTCTATAAGGAGCCTTTCTAAAATATCAGCTCTGGCCGGATTGGCCTTCATTTTCTTCTCTATGATCATACGTATGGACGGATCTATATCGAGGGACTTATTGAGAGAGCCTTTCCTTATATCCTCTATTATATCTTTGGCGTATTTATCTATCTTCTGGCAAAGCACAAGTATCGTCAAAGGGTTCATCGTAGATATGTTCGTGACATCCGCCTCTATGCCTATTCTCAATATGGTGTAATAACGCGCTTCATAATCTTTTATGCAGAATACCTCATAGGGAAGCGCGTAGTGCTTTCTGATCAGGGAGGGCATATTCCTGTAGGCGTCACCCGATTCCGAACCGTAAGGGACTCCTGATGGAGCGTAACCTTCCACCGCCGGGCTCATGATGACAAGAGCTTTACCTTTTAATGTTTCAGGGTGGTCGGTAAGGACGCGATAGAGCCATACGCTCATCACCTTAGATTTTTGTAGACGTGAGAACCTTGTTACGGGAATGAATTTAGGTTTATTGGTAGTGCCGCTTGTTATGCCGAAGAATATGACCTTATCTTTAGTCAGTACTCCCCGTTCTCCTCTCATCATTCTCTTTATGTAAGGCCTTAGCGACTCGTAATCATTGACAGGGACTTTTCTTTGAAAATCCTCCACGGTTCTTATAGACGAGAATCCATGCTCTCTGCCGTATAGTGTATTTCTGTTATCCCTTACGATCTTTAAGAGCAGTTTCCTCTGGGTTTTAACGGGATCTATCGCGCACAGGTCGAACAAAATACTGTCGAGAACGCGGGTCTTTATGAGTAGCTTGATCAAGTTCATTTTACAGCGTACTTCCTTAAGGTATCTTCCTTAACCGTTACGCCAAGGCCGGGCTTCTTTAAAGTATACTCTATGCCTCTCTTTGGCGTCAAATCTTCTTCAATGACATCCTCTTTCAAAAGGAGCCTCGAATAGCCTCCCTCGAAATACGCTATTTTCTTTGATGCCGAAGCCAGGTGCATGGCGGCCGCGGTCAATATTCCGGATTCGCCGACATGGCAGCCTATCTGGTAGCCCATCTCGTAGCTTTGAGCTATCTTGATGATCTCCATAGACCTGAATATCCCGCCGCATTTGGAGAGCCTGACATTGAACATATCGCAGCCTTTGGTCTGGGCCAGCTTCAAAGCATCATTTACAGTGCACAGAGATTCGTCAGCCATCACCGGTTCATGACAAAAGTCCGCCACTTCCTGCATCGCGTCGAGATCGCCTTTGGGAGTGGGCTGTTCCACGCATGAGATATCGAACTGTCTGATCTTTTTTATCATTTCAAGTGCCGTTGCCGCATCCCAGGCTCCATTGGCATCCACTCTTATATCGGCATTGCCTACCAGCTGCCTTACGATACGGACCCTCGCCACATCATTATCGGTTCCGACCTTCACCTTAAAGAATTTGTAGCCTTTAGCTTTAAAATATATCGTAGTAAGGGCAGATTTTAATATAGAATCTCCGGAGATCACCGCGCTGGAGGCAAAGTTCTGGTTCAAAAGCGGCCCCAGCATATCGTAAACGGGCTTATTCAATAACTTTCCGAGGCAATCGAGAAGCGCTATCTCCATGGCGCAGCGCGCTTCAGCCTCGATGCCGTCCAGGGATCGTATGAAATTCACTCCCTCATCCGATCCTTTAAGTTCGGCGTCCTTTAATTTCGGGAGGAACTCATTTAACTGCGCGAATACAGCCTCCCTGGTATTCCCCGTAACATAGCTTCTGGGCAGGCTCTCGCCGAATCCTGTGATACCGTTATCGAGAGAGATCTTTACAAATATGCTTTCGCTTTCTTTTCTAGATTTAAGCGAATGCCTGAACGGGGCCTTGAACGGAATATCAGTCTTAAAAACTTCTATCCCGGAGATCTTAGGCATAGGCCCTCTTCTCTATCCACGAAGCGATGTCTTTCATAACTCCGGAAGCATCCGTCTCAAAAGTCAATATATGATGGTAATTTTTATAAACTTTAAGCGTCTTATCCGTGGACGGCAACCTTCTATACCATCTTTCGCACAAGCGCGTATTTATGATCCTGTCTATACCAGCGAGCATCAGCATGACCGGCAATCTTATATTTTCCGAGGCTGTCTTTAAATGCCGATCCATCTTCGCTATCTCCAGAAGATGCTGTGAAGGTATAGCCTTGAGGCGCAGTGAGTCTTTCTTTATAAATTTAAGATATTTTTCATTTGAGGTGAACATCGCATCTCTTATCGGGACTTTGATCATGCTATTGGGCCTGAAGAGGATAGATAGCTTGTCCGATAAAGAAAATTTCAATCTCGTCTTAATCGACGGAGATACCAGTATCAGGCCATCCAGGCGATCCTTATAATAGTAAAAAAAATCGACTGCCATCTTGCCTCCCAGGCAGAGCCCGATCAAAAATATTTTGCTTTCAGGGTGGTCTTTTTTTACAAGGTCCAAAAATATCTTCAGGTCACTCGATAGATACCTGGAAGAAAAGTTCCTTGAGCTTTGCTTGTTCAGCCCTGAGCCTCGCCTGTCGAAAGCGTATACGTCTATATTCCTTGAATTCAGGAACTGGGCGAGGTTCGAAAACCAGCCCATGTGGCTCTCTAGGCCGTGAAGATATATTGCACAGGGAGAGTCCCCTTTGGATTCCCAGGAGTTATAATATAATTTCGATCCGTCCTCAGTATCGAATTGTCCTACCTTAAGCGTCAATTTACGATATCATCCTTTCTTATTTTCCATCCAATCCCTGGTACGCTTCAAGCCTTCCTCTATGGAGACGCGGGGATAGTATCCAAGATCATCTTTCGTCTTAGCTATGTCGAAATCGAGATTGAGGCTTAAGAATTTTATCCTGGTCTTCGTGATATACGGCGGCTCCTTAGCTTTTGTGAGCCTCGCCAATCCGGTGAGAACACTACACACAAGATATGCCATGAATCTTGGTATATTTTTCCTGGGCATATCGAACTTCCATATATCCGCTATCTTAAATATCAGGTCCTCGATAGTCATGCCGCTGTCATTGGTAACATTATACTTCTGGCCTATGGCTTTTTCGCTCTTTGCCGCGTCTATTATAACGTCGATAAGATTCTCTATATATACGGCGTTTATCTTATTCGTGCCGTCGCCTACGAATATGAACTGCTTCTTTCCGAGCCGGTCTGACAGCCGCGGTATGAGTTTGTTATCCCGCGGGCCGAATACGAATCCTGGCCTCACCACCGTAACAGGAAGGCCATACTTCCTGTAATAGTCCATCACAAGACGCTCCGAACCTATCTTTGTATCTATGTAGCTATCGCCTGTCTTATGATACGGAGCATCCGCCGGCGTGCCATAATGGTCCTTCATGCCAAGCACAGCCAGGGAGCTTATAAATACAAAACGCTTCACATTCGCTTCCCTAGCAGCATCGAGAAGATTTCTCGTTCCTTCGATGTTGACGCGGTACGCCTCCTTGGAGGATATCCATTCGTCCGCAAGGGCCGCGCTGTGATATACGACATCGATGCCATCCATCGCTCTCTTTACGGACTCAAGGTCGTTGATATCGCCATAAGCGAATTTTACCTCGATCTTGGACAAGAATCCGGTATCGCTCGTCCTTCTCACAAGGGCTGTCACTTCCGGGCCTTCTTTGGCCAGCCTTTCGGCTATATGGCTCCCTATAAAACCCGTAGCGCCTGTTACGAGACTCTTCATCAGGAGATATCCTTTATTCTTGCTATCTTGACCGTTATCCTTTCACCATCCTGCCATGGCCATAACATCGCAAATATCGAGAGGCCCTCTTCATTCAAAAGATAGAGCGTCTGGCCCGACCTTAAACCCCCGAAATCCTTTATGACTTTTTTCGCGCAATTGGAAAGCTTATTACTCGAAGGCCATGCCGGCAGCCCGAAGATACGCTCAAGAAGACAGACCGCATCCTTAAGGCAGATCCTCTTCACCACCGCCTCGAAATAGTTATCGTTATCGATACGCGTCAAGTCCAGACCCACCTTCTTGACCTCTGCTTTTATCTTATCGAACTCCATCCTAAAACCCTTTCCGTCAATCCAGGCTTACCTCTTCCTCTATAACGAAGTTCTTCTGAAAATCCGTATCAGATGTAAGCTCAGGCACCTTGAACTGGCTGTCATTGGCCCCTTCCATAACGCGCCTTGCGCGGTATCTTTCAAACTCGCCTTTCTTGACTACCTTAAGGATCGGTGAATTTAAGAGCTGCGCCTCTCTTACATACTTATATTCGGCATTCTCTTTGCCAAGCTCCTCCTCTATGGACTTCAATAACGCTCTCTTGCCTCCTTGAGAGACACTCCCGTCAAATTCAATCAAAAATACGTACCGCGGCGGCTTGTCCGGTTGTACGGAAGCACAGACGAACTCTAATATCAGCTTATTCTTATCCACCGCCCTGTTAACGGCCTCGTTCAGCTGCGACTCGTAGAGTTTTTCGCCAACGACCGATACCGCGTTCAAACCCTTCTGGACGAATTCTATCATGGGCGTATTGTTAAAGAAGCCGCTGACCGTAATTATGTCATCTATATTATACCTGTATAATCCGCCCGGAGTGGTGACTATGATAAAATATTCCCTGCCCTTGGATAATTCGTCGCATAGAAGGAGCCTCTTCTGGCGCTTTGCCATATCCTCTTTCGGGATGAATTCGTAAAAATTCGTATTTATGGCAAGGACTCCCCCTGAGCCTGAGTCACCCATAGGTATGGAGGCGCGCGCCTCGGTGGAAAGGCACCCAAAGTCCCTTATCGGAATATCGCCGAAGTACTGCGGCAGTTCTTTTAAATATATCTTGACCGTACCGCCTTTCCAGCACTCTATCAGCTCAAGGTTTGGCCAGAAATATTCCGGCAGAAGCGCCTTCTTCTCCTTCAGAATATTTTTAAGCTCGCGGGCTCTTTTGGGATCGGGTTTAAGCGGCTTCTCTATAGACCACCTTATTTCAGCCGGTACTTTTATGCCCTGGTAGAGCGTACCATTTTCGATATCGTCTATCAGGATATCCTTATACTTCTCTATCTTCTGGCATAAGAGAACGATAGTGCTGGGATTCAGCGTCGCTATAGTGGTTATATTCTGGTCCATCGCTATCCTCAGGATGCAGTAGTATCTGGACTCGTAGTCCTTTATATGGAAGACATCATAAGGTATTGCGTAAAGATCCTTTATTATCACGGGCAGGTTCTTATACGCGTGTCCGCTCTCCGCTCCGTATGGTATGCCGTTTCTGGTAAACGCTTCCTCCTCAGGGTTTATTACCGCAAGGATCTTGCCATCGAGTGCGCCCGGATGATCGCGGGATATATAGTATGCCCAGAGGTCGAGCGTTTCGGATTTTTTGGCGCGGGAAAATCTTGTTACGGGTATCAGCTTAGGTTTACCGGTGGTGCCGCTTGTGAGGCCGAAGAAGACTACCCTTTCTTTGGTCAGTACATTCTGCGCGCCGCTTACTATTCTTTCAACATATGGGAAGATCGACTCCGAATCGCTCATAGGGACGAGCATCTGATAGTCCGCTATGGATCTTACTTCCGAGAAATGGTATTTTTTGCCGTATTCGGTAGATCTGTTCTTAGATAGGTACTTCAGGAGAAGCCGCTTCTGAGCCTTCATCGGATCCAGGGTCGATCTTTCGAAAGCCCTGGCTTTGGGCGCAAGCGCCTTCAAGGCAAGATACGCTATATGCAATTTTGTCTCTCCATCGCTTGACCATTATATAATACGCCCTATGGACAAGACAACAAAAACCTATCCGGAGATATTCAGAGTAATAGTTTAGCCCGCAAGAAAACTCCCAACGTAGCCCAGGCTTAAGCCTGGGCTACGTATTCGTCGAAATGCTTATTTACGTTAATCTATTACTATTCAGGAAGCGATCGCTTTGGCCATCTTGAATGATTCGAATAGCCTGTTCCTGATCTTCAATGACCTGGACCTCGATTCGATCTTATAGCCCAGGCGCTCATAAAGGCTTACAGCCCTTGTGTTATGAATTTCGGCATGCAGCACTATCCTCTTCTTGCCGATGCTTCTGACCTCTTGCTCGACCGCCTCCAGCAGTTTCGTTCCGATGCCGAACGACCTGAATTCGGGATATACCGAGACATTGCTAAGATAGCAATCGCCACTTGCAACAAGTTTTATAAGCCGGTCGAACTTGAGCAGGTTGATGGCCTTCGCGGGCAACCTCCATTTAAGATATTTCAGCAGAAGAAGGCTCATGCGGACCGTCTGCCCTTTTCTGGCTATAAATTTATGCAGCTGCGCCATCCCCACGATCTTGCCGTTCACTTCGGCAAAAAAAGAACGCTCAAAGCTGTAATAGTGCCTTTTATGAGGGAAGAGATCCTTCATTATTTTTTTTACACCTGAACCGAAGACTAACGGAAATATCGTGGGAGAGGTTAATGTGACGAGTTCTGAAAAATGGTGGGCGTCTTCCGGCTTTCCTTTCCTCACTAAAACATCTTGCATAAGAATATTATACTACCAAATACAAATAATTCAAACCACCTTTTTATATCTTAACCCAGCCCATTCCTTAACAATTTTTCTGCTCCAGAATGGGCTGGGTTAACTTATTTACCACCCTGCAGGACCCAATAGTCTGTATTATCTTTTGTCTTCAATAAATAAAGCCGGCGGTTCACGCTCGGGTCCTTATCGAATATCCTCTGATAAAAATCATCGAAGAACTCCGGGCACTCAAGATAGTATCCGTGTTTATAGCTCGCGTCATTTATCGGCGTAACGTCTATAACGTTTATTCTGTCCGGATCGAGCGATTTCATATACAAGAGCTCTTTCATCGCTTCCATCTGGGACGGCTCCTTCGTTCTGATGCTCTGCCTCCCTAGCCTCTGCTCCTGGTTTATCATACCGCTCATCAGAAGCGCTTCGTCATCCGAACTTACGTAAGTAGTCAGCTTTCTGGCAAGGTTCGTCAAATGCTCCTTGAATTTAGCATCGAACTCTTTCTGGCTTACATCCGGGGCCGCGAAGACGACATGGTCTATTTCGGTCTCGGGGCCCGCGCAGACCGGGTTTTTATACATCTCTTCAAACGCGTCGCATACTACCTGGCATCCGAGGCTCGACGCCTTGATCCAGAGCTTTGGCGGCTTTATTTCACATGATATCCTTGTAAGCAGGTTGCCAAGATATAAGCCGGATTCTGTCGCGAGCTTCTGCGCTTTTTCATATCCGCCCGGGCTCACGCCCTGATCGCCGGGCCAATCGAAAAGAAGAACGGGCGTATTTATATCCAATAGATACGCGAAATATGCGGCCTTTATAGCCGTAGCCTCAAAATCGTCCTTGTAGCCGAATACTACTATCAGCAGGGATTTGTGCGGTGACGCGCTTATCGCCTCCGACAGATGTTTAATAAAATCATCTTCGTCCGCTTTCTCTATATTCTGTATGCCTATCAGGCCCTTCCTTTTTAAACGGTAAGGCAGCATCTTCTCTATCTTTAACTTTGGATCTATCTTCAGATCAAGTGTACCGGTCGTGATCCTTTTGGCCATATTATTTGTGAAGTATATGGAGGAGTTCTTCTTTTCATCGCTCTCGCGGCTGGTAGCATAGAAGAGGTTTATAACCCTGTATTGACCCTCTATGGTATAGCGTATACGTTTGTAGAGATCCTTGAAATAAGTCGAGGACGTCTGAATGGGCAGCAGCGCGCACCCTGTTAAAAGGAGAGAGCAAAATATTAACAGCGGCGCAAAAAATAAATATCGTCTCCTGAAACTCCTCATAACAACCTTTTGATCATCTGAGCACCCTGTAATAATTCAGCCCGCAAAAGAACTCCCAACGTAGCCCAGGCTTAAGCCTGGGCTACGGATTCGTCTAACTGTTACAGGGTCCTAGAGAACCAGTCAAGGATGATCTGTTTCATCCTGTCGTAATGAAATTCTATAAGCCTTTCGGCGTGGAAGCCGCCCTTTATTATCTCCAATCTCTTATAGGTACCAGCCTTATCATAAAGTTTTTGCGAATGGTACGGCTTTATCACCCAATCCTTATCGCCCTGTATGAAAAGGAGCGCCGTATTTTTTATATTACCGATAGAGTCTATAGGGTCTTTCTTATCGAGGAAGATACTGCAGGCCCTGGCGCCCTTGCCTTGCCATTTACATTCGATATTATCTTTCAGATCAGCCCACATGCCGGGCTCCCAAAAATGGTAATCTATCGAATTGAAAGCCGACGGACAGCTGATAAGGACCATGCTCTTTATATCGTTCCTTTCCGCGGCATCGTTGACCGCAGCGGCCGCGCCAAGAGAGAATGCCAATATTCCTATCTTTTTATACCCTAAAGATACGGCATAATTCACTACTGTGCCTACATCGAGTTTTTCTTTGGCGGACCATGTATACACTCCGCCGCTCTTGCCGTGGCCTCTGAAGTCGAATATTATCACGTCAAATCCGGCGATAAGCATATCTACTGTCTTACGCATCCATCTGTTATCTTTGCTGTTAAAAAATCCGGGGCAGACTATCACAACGGAGTCAAAGCCTTTTTTGTAATAGTCGTAGGATATCGGAATATTGTCGGGTGTGTACAGCATGCCGGATGCAGGGTGGACAAGATCGGCGAAGATAGCGTCGGGACAGGCGGCAAGGCTAAGTACCGCGAGCGCGATAAAAAATAATTTAAGTTGGCCTGTCAAAAATTTTCCGCCAGGATTTCGTAATAACTTTGAGGGTGCTTGCAAGCAGGGCACTCCTTGGGAGCAAGGCTGCCCTCGATAACATAACCGCAATTGATGCAATGCCATTTGACGGAACTCTTCTTTTTGAAGACCTCCCCATTCGCAATATTGGAGATCAATTTCCTGTATCTCGACTCGTGGAACTTCTCGACCTTGGCGATCTGTTCGAATGAACGCGAAACTTCAGGAAAACCTTCGTCTTTAGCGACTCCGGCAAAGTTCGAATAGAGGCTGGTCCATTCCATATTCTCTCCGGCGGCGGCCTCCTCAAGATTTGCTTTTGTATCTTTTATGATCCCTGCCGGATATGAAGCGGTGATCTCGGCGTCGCCGCCCTCCAGGTATTTAAAGAAAACTTTAGCGTGCTCCTTCTCGTTTTCCGCTGTCTCCAAAAATATGCCTGCTATCTGTTCATAGCCTTCCTTCTTCGCGGCGCTAGCGAAATAAGTATATCTGTTCCTCGCTTGCGATTCGCCCGCGAAGGCTTTCAGAAGATTCTTCTCACTTCTAGTACCTTTAATTGACTTACCCATAGATCATCCCCCGTTATTTTTTTATATACGCTTTGACTATTTTCTGTTCGGTAACCGGCCTATCCTGAGAGCCGGTAGCCGTATTTTCTATTTTTTCGACCACATCATATCCCGATATGACCTTGCCGAATATGGTATGGTGCATATTAAGCCAGGGAGTCTGGGCTGTAGTAATAAAAAATTGGCTGCCGTTCGTATCGGGCCCTGAATTCGCCATAGCCAATATGCCGGGAGAATCGAACTTTACTTTGGCGTCGAATTCATCGTTGAAGGGTTTACCCCATATAGACTCTCCGCCTGAGCCGGTGCCAGTCGGGTCTCCGCCTTGTATCATAAATCCTTTTATGACCCTGTGAAATGTCAGGCCGTTATAGTATCCTTTCTCGACCAATTTGGTAAAATTTTCACAGGCCTTGGGCGCTGCATCTGGCATGAGGCGGATCTCTATATTCCCCTGGTTCATCTCCAGAACAACTATCTTTTCATCCATAGCGAACGCGCCTGTGTAAAAGTTGGTAACTATGGCGGCAAAAAAGAGCATGGCGGCCGCGGTTAAAAATATCCTCATATATTTACCCTCCTTCATTAAGTTTATAGTGCCGCCATGTAATAGATTAGCATAAGGAAGAGTTTTCACCTCTGTCATCCTGAGCGACCGAAGGGAGCGAAGGATCTATTATTAGATTCTTCGGCCCCTACGGGGCCTCAGAAT
>Ga0209777_10009663_pt1 | contig 10346 bp, 8 predicted proteins | sample FrelakmetHBP12HB_FD_187147 | JGI IMG/M metagenome (GOLD analysis project Ga0209777, IMG submission 187147) | Freshwater lake sediment microbial communities from the University of Notre Dame, USA, for methane emissions studies -HBP12 HB (SPAdes)... | ecosystem: Environmental > Aquatic >... | reverse complement strand
TGATCTCTACTTCCGATATCAGCATTTCCTGTATTATAAAGAAGAGGTTTGCCGAGCAAGCCGTAAGGACTTTACACGGAAAATTTGGTTTAGCAAAAAGTCGAGGTTAGAATGGCAAAAATAGAATTATACGATACAACTTTACGTGACGGTTCACAAGGCGAAGGGATATCTTATTCGGCGACGGATAAGATCCGTATTGCTTTGGAATTGGATAAAATAGGGATTGATTATATTGAGGGTGGTTGGCCGGGTTCCAATCCTAAAGATATGGAGTTTTATTTAAAAATGGCCAAGAAGAACTTAAAAAATAGTCAGTTGGTTGCTTTTGGTTCTACCCGCAGGCCAAATTCCAGGGCGAGCGAAGATAATAATCTTATGGCCTTGATAAAATCTCAGGCTAAGATTGTCACTATTTTTGGTAAAACCTGGGATTTACATATAAAAGACGTGCTAAAGACTAGCTTAGATGAAAACCTTGAGATGATTAAAGATACGGTTAGTTTCCTAATCTCAAAAGGCATAAGCGTTTTTTATGATGCCGAACATTTTTTTGATGCCTATAATGCTAACCCGCAATATAGCCTGAAGTGTTTATTGACTGCCAAGGAGGCAGGGGCAAAGGCAATTATTCTTTGTGATACTAATGGGGGAACATTGACTTCAGAAGTCAGCCGTGTGGTCAGAGAAATCAGGCCAAGGATTGATGTGGTTTTAGGAATTCATTGTCATAATGACGCGGGTTTGGCAGTGGCTAATTCCATTGCCGCAGTCCAGGCAGGATGCGATATGGTGCAGGGCACTATCAATGGTTACGGTGAGCGCTGCGGAAACGCGGATTTAATTCCGATTATCGCCAATCTTAAAATAAAATTAGGCTTGGATTGTATCAGCGATGAGAAACTAAAAGAGTTAACCCATGTTTCGTATTTTGTGAGCGAAATCAGTAATATGAAAGAGCGCAATGACCAGCCTTATGTCGGTGCATCTGCATTTGCGCATAAGGGGGGAGTGCACATTAATGCGGTGATGAAGAATCCAAAAACCTACGAACACGTTGAGCCGGTGCTGGTGGGTAACCGCAGGAGAATGCTAGTTTCGGAATTAGCAGGTAAGACCGGTATTTTAATCCGCGCCAAAGACTTAGACCTTGACTTAAGCAAAGGAGATCCAAAGACTAAAAAGATTTTAAAACTGATCCAAAAACTGGAACATCAGGGCTATCATTTTGAAGCAGCAGAAGCCTCGTTTGAGCTTTTAATGAAAAAGACATTGAAAAAATATAAAGAATTCTTTGAATTAGAAGGATTCCGCGTGGTGATAGAAAAGAATTCGGATAAAAAGATTACCTCTGAAGCAATCATTAAATTAAAAGTGAAGGGTGTCAAAGAGCATACTGCCGCAGAAGGAGATGGCCCGATAAACGCTTTGGATAATGCGCTGCGTAAAGCGCTCAAGGGTTTCTACCCTACATTATCAAAGATGCGCCTTTCCGATTTTAAGGTTAAGATCCTCGATGAAAAGGTGGGCACAGCGGCTAAGGTGCGCGTACTCATCCAATCGCAAGATGAATCTGATACCTGGAGCACTATCGGCGTCTCAGAAAATATTATCGAGGCATCATGGTTAGCATTGGTGGATAGTGTGGAATATAAGTTGTTAAAGGATAAGGTAAATGAGGCATGAATATAAATGAAACCCCATCCCGCTATAACCCTAAAGAAACCGAGGATAAGTGGTATAAATTCTGGGAAGAGAATAATCTTTTTGTTGCGAAGCCGAATCCCGCTAGAAAATCTTTCTCTATAGTCATTCCTCCCCCAAACGTGACCGGAATCCTGCATATGGGCCACGCCCTGAATAATACCATCCAGGATATACTGATTAGATACCATCGCATGAAAGGTGAGGAGTCTCTTTGGATGCCGGGGACTGACCACGCCGGTATCGCCACTCAGAATGTGGTAGAGAGGTCTATTGCCAAAGAAGGGCTTAAGCGCCAGGATTTAGGTAGAGAAAAATTTATTGAAAAGGTCCGTCAATGGAAAGAAGAGTACGGCTCAACGATCATCCATCAACTGAAAAAACTCGGTTCTTCCTGCGATTGGCGCAGGACCCGTTTTACTATGGATGAGGAGTATTCCAAGGCAGTAATCGAAGCTTTTGTCAGATTATATGAATCAGGCCTTATTTACCAGGGCAATTATATTATTAATTGGTGTCCGCGTTGTCAAACCGCCCTTTCTGATGAAGAGGCACCCCACCGCGATTTACAAGGCAGCCTTTATTATTTAAGATATCCTTTTAAAGACAATCCCGAAGAATATATCACTGTAGCTACTACTCGTCCAGAGACAATGTTAGGGGACACCGCGGTAGCGGTTAACCCTAAAGATAAACGCTATAAAAAATTTATTGGTAAAACTTTAATCTTACCTTTGATAAACAGGGAAATAAAGATCATCGCGGATAATATGGTAGATGCGAAGTTTGGTACGGGTGCTGTAAAGGTGACTCCTGCGCATGACCCCAACGATTATGCGTTGGGAAAAAAACATGGCTTAGAATTTGTGAATGTGATGCATCCTGACGCGCGGATGAATGAATTAGCCGGCAATTATTCCGGGATGGACAGGTTTAAAGCCCGGGAAGCGATCCTGGAAGACTTAAAAGTTAAAGGTCTGTTAGAAAAAATTGAACCGCATCAATTATCGGCCGGCCATTGTTACCGCTGCCAAACTATAATTGAGCCGTATTTATCCAAACAATGGTTTGTCAAGATGCAGCCTTTGGCAAAGCCGGCAATAGAAGCTGTAAAAAAAGGCAAAATTAAATTTTATCCTCAACGTTGGACCAAAGTTTATTTAAATTGGATGGAAAATATTCAGGATTGGTGTATATCCCGGCAGATATGGTGGGGGCACCGTATTCCGGTATATTATTGTAAAGGCTGCCAGGCAGGGGTGATTGTTTCCCGCACAAAACCCGATAAATGCCCGAAATGCGGCTCAAGTGATATTTATCAAGATGAAGATGTATTGGACACTTGGTTTTCTTCCTGGCTTTGGCCATTTGCCACATTTTATTGGCCAACTCAGTCGGCTGATTTAAAATATTTTTATCCTACTTCAACCTTGGTAACCGCACCGGAAATAATCTTTTTCTGGGTGGCGCGCATGATTATGGCAGGTTTGAAATTCATGAAGGATATTCCTTTTAAGGATGTATATATTCATGGGACCGTGCGCGACATAGAAGGTAAAAAGATGTCTAAATCCTTAGGTAATATTATTGACCCCTTGGAGATTATCAATGAATATGGCGCGGATGCCCTGCGTTTTAGCTTGATATCTATCACCGCGCAAGGACAAGATGTATTTTTAACAAAAGAAAGGTTTGAACAAGGCAGAAACTTCGCCAATAAGATCTGGAATGCCTCCAGGTTTATCATGATGAATTTAGATTCTGGGTATATCAAAACAGATTTGTGCGAAATTTTTAAAAAAGAAGATTTGGATATTATCAACCGTTGGATATTAAGCAGATTTTATTCTTGTGTTATGGATGTAAATAAGGCGCTAGATTGCTATAAGTTTAATGAAGCAGCAACTATACTGTATGGCTTTTTCTGGCATGAATTCTGCGACTGGTATTTAGAAATCATCAAATCGGATATAAAAAATCCGCACAATCAATTAGTAATGTATAAGACTTTAGAGAAATTCTTAAGGGTGCTGCATCCTTTTATGCCTTTTGTGACCGAAGAAATTTGGCAAAAGTTAAACAAAACAACGAGTATTGTGACTCAACCCTGGCCACATATCCAGGAAAAATTAATCGACAAAAAATTAGAAAAACAGGCGCAATCAATATTCGGCATCATTACTCAAATAAGAAATCTACGTAGTTCCCTTGAGGTGAAACCGGACAGAGAAGTAAAAGTCTCTCTTTATCCCCATTCTAAAATTAAGCAGAAATTAGTTAAAGACAATAGCGCTTTAATTAAAAACTTATCCAAATTAGAAGAGCTGTATTTGCTGGATTCCAATAAGCGGCCTGCTGCCGCCATAAGTGCTACAGTAGAAGATATTGATCTATATTTGCATTTTACCGGCTTGCTTGACGTCGCGAAAGAGCAGCGCAAGTTTAGTGAAAAAATCCATAATTTGAGTCAGATCAGAAAATCTAAAGTGGAGCGGCTGAAAAATCCGGATTTTATCAAAAAAGCACCCAAGGATATTGTAGATAATGAATTAGAAAGCAAAGCAAAATTAGATGATGAGTTGAAGCGGCTGGAGAGGATGCTGGATGAATTACGCTAAAGACGCAGGTTTAAAAGGCTTTTTAAAAAATGCCTTAAGAGAGGATATCGGCGAAAAAGATATTACCAGTGAGATTTTTATCCCCGCGGGAAAATCAATCAGGGGAGTTTTTTTAGCAAAAGAGGATTGCGTGGTCTGCGGCTTGGGGGTAGTCGCGCAATTACTAAAAATACAAGATAAGAATATCAAATTTAAACCTCTGGCGAGAGAGGGGGAACGGGTTAGAAAAGGCAAAGCAATCGCTAAAGTTAGCGGAAGGGCCAAGAGCATATTGACCGTAGAAAGAGTGGCGTTGAATTTACTGACGCATCTTTGCGCAGTGTCTACCAAAACAAATGAATTTGTAAACAAGATAAAGCCATACAAGCTAAGAATCTTAGATACGCGTAAGACTACTCCCGGCCTGCGGCTTTTAGAAAAATATGCGGTAAGGATAGGAGGCGGTTATAATCATAGGATGAAATTAGATGAGATGATACTTATTAAAGATAATCATCTGAAGGTTATAGGTGACAGGTTATGGGTTATAGGTTTTAAAGAAATCGATAAGAAAATCTCACCCAAAGTCCAAATAGAAATCGAAGTAAAGACATTAAAAGAATTTAGAAAGGCATTAAAATTAAAACCAGATGTAATTATGCTGGATAATATGAGTTTAAAAGATATAAGAAAAGCGGTGCAAATAAGGAATAACCTATCACCTATCAACTATCACCTATCACCTAAATTAGAGGTATCAGGAGGAATCAGCTTAAAAAATGTTAAGAAAGTTGCTTCTTGCGGTGTGGAGATGGTTTCTATCGGAGAATTAACCCATTCCGTTAAATCCGTAGATATCAGTTTAGAGATAATATAATGCATGGAAAAGTTTAAACTGGTTTCAAATTTCTCACCCTGCGGAGACCAGCCTAAGGCAATCCGGGAATTAGCCGATTTGTTATTATCGGGGAAGCGATTTCATACCCTCTTAGGGGTTACCGGCTCAGGAAAGACATTCACCTTAGCTAATGTTATCGCAGAGATTAATAAACCTACCCTGATTGTCTCCCATAATAAAACCCTGGCCGCACAGCTGTATTCAGAATTTAAAGAATTTTTTCCGCAGAATGCCGTGGAGTATTTTGTCAGTTACTATGATTATTACCAACCCGAGGCGTATGTCCCTTCCACGGATACCTATATAGAAAAAGATGCTTCTATTAACGATAGGCTGGACCGCCTAAGGCTTTCCGCCACCAGCAGCCTTATGTCGCGTAATGATGTTTTAATCGTGGCTTCAGTATCATGTATCTATAATTTAGGTTCACCTGATGATTATCGCGAATCGCTGATCACAATCGAAAGGGGTGAGAATATTGCCCGCGATGCCCTGATTTTGAAATTTATCCAAATTCAATATGAACGCAATGATTACGAATTTATCCGGGGAAGATTGCGGGTAAGAGGGGATGTTTTGGAAGTATTTCCTTCTTATCAGGAAAATGCTTTACGCATACATTTCGCAGGGGATATAATCGAAAAGATCCTCGAAATAAATCCGGTCTCGGCGCAGGCTCTGGATTCATTGGAAAAAATAGCAATTTATCCGGCAAAACATTTTATGGTTTCTCGGGAAAAACTTGACCACGCGATTCAATCTATTGAGCAAGAATTAGTGGGGCAGCTTAAAGTTTTAAAGAGCAGGAATAAATTATTGGAGGCGCAGCGTCTGGAATCGCGCACCAAATACGATATGGATATGTTAAAAGAGATAGGTTATTGCCACGGCATTGAAAATTATTCGCGCCATCTTTCCGACCGGCCTGCTGGGTGCCGGCCATATTCTTTGATTGATTATTTCCCGAAGGACTTTTTGACCATACTTGATGAGTCGCATGTGAGCGTGCCGCAGGTAAGGGGGATGTACGAAGGGGATCGCGCCAGAAAAGAGGTTTTGGTGGAGTATGGTTTTCGGCTTCCTTCCTGCCTGGATAACCGTCCTTTAAAATTTCCGGAGTTCGAGGGATTAGTAAAACAAGTAGTTTTTGTTTCAGCCACACCCAATGAATATGAAATAGGAAAAAGCGAAGGTAAAGTTATCGAGCAGATCATCCGTCCTACCGGCTTGATCGATCCGGAAATAATCATAAAACCCTCTGAAAACCAGATACCGGATTTGATCAGCCAGATTAAAATGCGCGCCAAAAAAAACGAGCGGGTTTTAGTGACCACGCTTACCAAAAAGATGGCCGAAGAGCTAACTACTTATTTACAAGAGCAGGGATTAAAAGTAAAATATCTACATTCGGATATAGAGACTATTGAGCGCTCTGTAATCCTGCGGGAATTAAGGCGCAAAGATTTTGATTGTTTGGTGGGGATCAATCTTTTAAGAGAAGGCCTGGATTTACCCGAGGTATCATTGGTGGCGATATTAGACGCGGACAAAGAAGGATTCCTGCGTTCCGCTACTTCTTTAATACAAGTATCAGGCCGGGCAGCGCGGCATATTAACGGCACGGTGATTATGTACGCTGATAATATCACCGGCTCAATGAAAAAGGCAATTTCGGAAAGCAACCGCAGGAGAACGGTGCAACTGGAATTTAACCGTAAAAATAAAATCAGTCCGCGCTCGATACAAAAAGCCATAATGCAGGGAATTGAGGATTTAGCAGGAGCGGAAGAATTAGTGGTGAATTTAACCGGGCAGGATAAAGAGGGTTACGAATTAAATAAATATATCTCGGAGTTGGAGTGCGAAATGGAATTAGCGGCCAGGAATCTGCAGTTTGAAGAGGCAGCAGCGATTAGAGATAAGATAAAGGAGATAAAACCTAAATGCTTTTAGCTATCGATATCGGTAATACCAACATTAATTTTGGGCTATTCATGGGGAAAAGGCTGGTGAAGAAATTCGTCATTCCTACAGCGTTTTATAGTTTTAAAAAGCTGAAAGTCAGATTAGGCGTATTTAAAGCCCTGGATGTGGTGATCTGTAGTGTTGTGCCTAAAGTAACCGTGGTATTAAAAAAGGACCTTTTGCGGTTGTCAGGCAGGCGGCCCTATATTATAGGTAAGGATTTAATCGTCCCCCTGAAGAATCTTTATCGCAACCCTAAGCAGGTAGGCCAGGACCGTTTAGTCAATGCCTATGCCGCAGTAATGCTTTACAAAGCGCCGCTGATTGTGGTTGACTTTGGGACTGCCGTAACCTTTGATTTGATTTCAAAGCATAAGGAATATCTTGGCGGTATGATTTTACCCGGCTTAGCCATTTCCCTGGATGCTCTGGCGCAACGCACGGCATTATTGCCAAAAGTAAAATTAGATAAACCTAAAGAATTTATCGGCCGGGATACTAAAAACAGCATGCTCAGCGGAATAGTGAATGGTTTTGCCGCGCTTACCGATGATTTAGCTAAACGGATAAAAGATAAAATAGGAAGGCGCGCCAGATTAATCGCTACCGGAGGCAATATTCTATTGATTTCACCTTATTGTAAGTCAATCGATAAAATCGACAGGGACTTAACGCTTAAAGGCTTGAGTTTTATCTACTCGGGTTTGAAAAGATGAAGAAGCTGATCGTAATTTTGTTATCATTGGGGCTATTGGCAGGATGTATGAGCACCCCTAAAATTAAAAATTTAAAAGTCCGTTTAACAGAACTAGAGGATCAACTTTTAGAAAAGGATGACGAGATAAAGCTCTTGAAAGAAACGATGATCAATAATGAAGCTTTGATTAAAGAAAAGGACTTAAAAATGGAAGAGTTGCGTAAAAAATTAGAAAGCCTGGGGGTCTTTGCAAAATGAATTACAAATTATTAGTTGTGCCTGTTTTTTTAAGCGTATTATTTAGTACTGCTTTTGCTCAAACTGAATCCATAGAAGCGGCCTTTCAGAAGGCGTTAAAAAATGTAGAACAGGAAAAGGCAAAGGAGCAGGAGGAGTTAATCTCTGATCTTAAAAATAAACTTAACTTAGCACTCCAGAATTGGTTGTCTTCGGCAGCAAAAGAAAAGGATTCACAGATTGATAGCTTCATAAAGCAGAGCTGGGAACAATTGAGTGAATTAAAAAACTCTACTTATTATGATTATTATTTGAAAGATTTTGCTTATACAATTGTTAAGAACGATATCATTAAAACCGATTCCCTGATTTCTCCGTATAAAGCTTATATAACTATTAATGAAGCGCTTTTTGTCGAAAGATACCATCCTGCCGGTATCAGCTTTAGGGAAAAGTTTTTTTATACTGCCACAAGGCCCATTATTTTAAGCCTTGAATATAGTGAAGATAAATTTACCATTATTAATAGCGAATATAAAGATTATTCTCTTACGCAGGGTTGGCCGGAAGAAATAAAAACTAAAGTGATGAGTAGGTAAGGTCACGATAGGCACCCGCACTTCGTACTCCGTAAGTTATGCATACGAATATGCCCCCGCACTAATTAGTAGAATTATTAACTTGGTGCGGGGGTCAATTCGCACAGCAACTTATGTTCATTTCATTCCATAAGTTGCGTGCTCATTGAAAAAATCTCTTGACAATTAATTTTTTTCTTTTATAATTAGCACTCTGCATTGAAAGGTGCTAATTATAAACTTTAAAAAAAGAAGGAGGAGCTAATGAAGATGCAACCTTTAAGCGATCACGTTGTGATTAAGCCCTTAGAGGCAGAATCAAAGAGTAAGGGGGGCATAGTCTTACCGGATACGGCCAAAGAAAAACCCCAAGAGGGTGAAGTGGTGGCAGTAGGACGAGGCAAGGGTTTAGAAAACGGAACAGTGAGAGCGCCTGAGGTAAAAGTCGGCGATAAGGTATTATACGGAAAATACTCTGGCAATGAAATTACCACCAAAGACGGCCAAGAGTTATTGATTATGCGTGAAGAAGATATATTAGCGATAATTAAATAAGTGAGGGAGGAGAATAATTATGGCAAAGCAATTATTATTTAAGGATGAAGCACGCAGAAAGATCTTAAGCGGTGTTGAGCAACTGGCTGCGGCAGTAAAAGTAACCCTTGGGCCAAAAGGGCGCAACGTAGTATTAGATAAAAAATTCGGCTCACCCACGATTACCAAGGACGGCGTGACTGTGGCCAAGGAAATCGATCTGGAAGATCCGTTTGAGAATATGGGCGCCCAGATGGTCAAAGAAGTAGCGGAAAAGACTTCAGACATTGCCGGTGACGGGACTACTACAGCGACCATCCTTGCGGAGGCGATTTATCGCGAAGGATTAAAGAGTGTCACTGCGGGGTCTAACCCCATGGAATTAAAACGCGGTATTGAAAAGGCGGTTGATAAAGTAGTAGAAGAACTAAAGAAACTTTCCACACCAATCAAGGATAAAAAAGAAGTAGCGCAGGTCGCCTCTATCGCGGCAAACTGTGATAAGGCTATAGGAGATTTGATTGCCGAAGCAATGGACAAAGTAGGAAAGGATGGAGTAATCACTGTTGAAGAGGCAAAATCAACCGCTACCACCTTAGAAGTAGTAGAGGGTATGCAATTCGACCAGGGGTATCTATCTCCTTATTTTGTCACTGATGCCGAGAGAATGGAAGTCCTTCTAGAGGACCCTTTTATCCTTATCTATGAGAAAAAAATATCTTCCATCAAAGATATTTTACCTTTATTAGAAAAAATAGCCCGTGCCGGAAAGCCCCTTTTGATCATTGCCGAAGAGGTTGACGGTGAAGCATTAGCTACTTTAGTAGTGAATAAGATCCGCGGGACATTTGTCGCTTGCGCGGTTAAGGCTCCGGGTTATGGCGACAGACGCAAAGCCATGATTGAGGATATTGCTATTTTAACCGGCGGAAAGGCCATCACTGAAGATTTAGGGATAAAATTAGAGAACGTAGATGTGGGAGATTTAGGGCGGGCCAAGAGAGTCAAAGTTGACAAAGAGAATACCACTATCGTTGAAGGAGCAGGCAAAACTCAAGCTATAAACGCAAGGATCGCCCAGATCAAGAATCAGATTGAAGGGGTAGATTCAGATTATGATAAAGAAAAATACCAGG
>Ga0209777_10009662_pt1 | contig 10346 bp, 11 predicted proteins | sample FrelakmetHBP12HB_FD_187147 | JGI IMG/M metagenome (GOLD analysis project Ga0209777, IMG submission 187147) | Freshwater lake sediment microbial communities from the University of Notre Dame, USA, for methane emissions studies -HBP12 HB (SPAdes)... | ecosystem: Environmental > Aquatic >... | reverse complement strand
TTGGCACTATAGGAAAAGCCATGACTGAATCCAACTGCATCTGGGAAGATGAACATTTGCATCTGGCAATTTACGTGGGTCCGTTTCACGATAGAGTATTGCCAGGGTATTATAAAAAAGAAAATAAAATTACAAAACTTTTATATTGGAAAGATCCGATAAGTTTCATCAAAAGATATAATAAGCAGGGAAGCGTATAGCAAAAGGGCTTTAAATAAGCCCTTTTCTTTTGGAAGAGTATGTCGCATAATGTAGCTTATGCGACATTACATATACTTATCCACACCTCTTTTAAAAGAAAAAACAAAAAAATTATTTTATAAATATTTTTTTGGATCAACTGTTGCGCCTACTGGCAACATTAATCCATTTACTTTTGTTGATTCCACTATCTCGAAAGTCTTCTTCGCAAAAACTGAAAAGTGTAAATGCGGTCCGGTGGAATATCCGGTATTTCCGCTTATGCCAATCACCTGCCCCTCTTTGACACTATCCCCTTTCGAGACCGATTGTTTGCTAAAATGCCCATATAAAGTTACCAACCCATCGCCATGATCAATAGCAATCCATTTTCCATAAGCATATTTTCCATCATTTCCCGTAGCCAGAACTTTTCCATCACGCGCAGCAAAAACATTTTGATATTTAACACTGAAGTCTATGCCATTGTGAAAATTATTCGCGTAGTGATAAGAGAAGCTTGTTTTGCCATAGCCTTGTGAAATGGGATGCGGATTAACCGGATATGTAAAATATTTTCCTTTAGCCGGAGGCAGATTGCTAAGATCGGCTCCGGATGCCAGACCTGCTTCTATTTGAGTTATTTCATTATCTACATCCGCCAGCAGTTGTTCATACTTCGCTTTGTCTGCTTGCGTTTGTCCAAGAAGCTCCTGCTTTTGATCTTCCGTTCTCTGCAAATTTAAATTTTGCTGTTCCAATTTTATTCTCGCCGCATCGCTTTCTTCTTTTTTGTTCTCCACTTCTTTTTTTTCTGCCTCTAAACTGCTCTTGTTTTTTTCTATTTCATCCAAAAGTTCGCTCAGTCTAAAACTTGTCTGCCCTGCATAATCAGCTTGGCTAAAAACTGCGCTTATGTTTTCATTGGCAATAATTGTTTCCAGTGCTCCTTCTTGGAAATTTTCATAGTAATTCTGCATCAGCCCAGAAAGAATGGTTTTTTGATAGACAATCATTTTTTCCTTATCAGCTATTTCGCCTTCCAAATAAACAATTTGCTCATTCAAAGTCATTAACTTCATTTTTGCCTCTTGCAAACTGGCCTGCACTTGCACTTGCTGAACATTTATTTGGTCAATCAAGCTTTGCAAATCTTCTATGGTTTTCCCTTTGCTTTTGATAATTGATTTGTATTCATCAATTTTATTTTGCAAATCTTCACACTTACTCTTATCGTCTCCTACGAGCGCATCGCATTCATCTGCTCGGCTTATTTTCGGCAAAACAAAAAAAATGCTACTGGAAAAAAATACCATAAATATCGCTAAGCTTATTTTTTTTGTTTTGTTCATTTAAATTTTAGCCAAAGCTTTTCCCACTCTTTTTAGGCTTTCAACTTTTCCCAAAACCCACGCCACATCAAATGGCGAGGGTGATTTTTTCTCGCCTGTTAAAGCCGCTCGAAGCGGCCAAAGAAGCGACCCTCGATCATCCTTTGATTCTTCCATCAGGATTTTCTCCAAATTTTCTCGCGTCCAATTTTCTTCTGTTATATTTTCTAAAATATCCTTTGATTTTATTAAAGACGCTTTCAAAGCATCATCAGGCATTTCCTTCCAGCGAAGAAGTTCCTTGTCGCAATCCACGTCTTGAAAAAAGAACTTGTTGCTCTCCCCTATCTCGGACAATTTTTGCAAACGCTCCTGCTCAATCACCAAAACTTTTTTAATATAATTCTCATAATCCTCCTCGCCTGCTTGCGGGAGAGGAGCTAGGGGTGAGGGCAAAAATTCCAACGCTTTCTCATACAGCTTATCTATTGATAATTTTTTAATATATTCCCTGTTTATCCAATCCAATTTCTTAACATCAAAAATTGCACCGGCTTTGTGCACATGCGATAAATCAAATTTTTGAATCAGTTCCTCTAATGAAAAAATTTCCTGCGTGCTCCCCTCTCCCGGGTTCCAGCCAAGCAGTGCCACAAAATTTATAATCGCTTCCTTCAAATATCCTTTTTTAATATAATCTTCCACTGCCACATCGCCTTGCCGCTTAGAAAGTTTTGATTTGTCCGGATTTAATAATAACGGCAGATGAGCAAACATTGGAACATCCCAGTCAAAATTTTTATATAACTGGATAAATTTTGGCGTGCTGGAAACATATTCTTCGCCGCGAAGCACATATGTAATTCCCATTAAATGATCGTCAACTACATTGGCAAAATTATAGGTTGGGTAGCCGTCAGACTTGAGAAGAATTTGATCGTCCAAAAGTTCATTTTTTATTTGCACTCTTCCGCGAATCAAATCATCGTATTCAGTAAAGCCTTCCGTATCTATTTTTTGCCTGATGACATATTTTTCTCCGCTTTCTATCTTCTGCTTAACTTCTTCCGGCGATAATTTCAAACAAGTTCGGTCATACATCGGCGCTATTTTCTGCGCCATCTGCTCGTTTCTCATTTCTTCCAATCTTTCCGGCGTGCAAAAGCAATAATAAGCCTTGTCGGATTTCACCAGCTCTTCCGCATATTTTTTATAAATATCCAGCCGCTCCGATTGGATGTATGGTCCAAAATTTCCTTTTTGCACAATTTTGCCGTTCTCGATATAAACTCCTTCGGAATATTCAAAACCCGCCCAATTAACAATTTCTATTAATTTTTCCAAAGCGTTCTGAATGTTTCTATTTTGATCAGTGTCTTCCACGCGCAAAATAAATTCCCCACCATTTTTCTTGGCAAAAAGATAAGCAAAAAGAGCCGTGCGGAAATTTCCCACATGCATATATCCTGTCGGCGACGGCGCAAATCTAACGCGAACTTTATTTTCCATTAGTTTTATAATTAGAATATTTTAACTCCCATTTTTCTAAGTTCCACAAAAATCTTATTGAGCGGCAAGCCAATGATAGAATAAAAATCTCCATCGATACTGTCTATTAATCCAGCCGCTTTATTCATTAAACCATATGATCCGGCCATCCCCAGCGGCTCCCCTGTTGCCACATAGTCATTAATTTCTTCGTCAGTTAAATTCCTAAATCTTACTCTGGCTTCCCCATAATCATTTACTATTCTTCCGCTTTTCGTATCAATAATGGCAAATCCGGTAACTATTTCGTGTTCAATTCCAGAAAATTTTCTAAGCGTTTCTTTAGCATCTTTTTCGTTCTTTGGCTTTCCAATAAATTTTCCTTGAAACATAACAAAAGTATCCGCACCTATTGCTATGGCATCTTTGTAATGTTTCGCCACATCCTGAGCTTTTCCTAGAGCTAAAAACTTAGCTAATTCATAAGGATTTTCCATTGCCGCCATATCTTCTTCGTATTCACTTTTTCTTATTTCAAATTCCAATCCCAGTTGTTCCAGGAGCTGTTTTCTTCTTGGTGATTGTGAAGCTAAGATTATTTTTCTCTGCATAGAATTACTTTTATCGGAAAAACTACCGCCGCGCGAAAAATTCTCTTCCATCTATTTGGTTGTTGGAAAAGACGCCAAAGCCATTCAAAACCAAACCGGCGCAGAATTTTAGGCGCTCGTTTTATTTTGCCGGTGAGAAAATCGAAGCTTCCTCCGACTCCCATGGCTAGTCTTATTGTATCATTTTTTACGGAATTTATGAAATATTCTTGATGTGGCGCACCGAAATTGCAAAATAAAATGTCCTTGCGAGGAGTCTGCGACGAAGCAATCCCGAAATTATCGGCACGGGATTGCCACGCTTCGCTCGCAATGACAGAAATATCATAATTTTCGCCTGCTATATTCAGCTTTGGATAGATTTTGAGAATCGCGTCTCTCGTCTCTTTCCAAGAACTCAAGCCGTCTTTTCGTGCTGCCAAAAAAACGCCCAGTCCCCTTTTCTCCGCCATCTTTAGTATTTTCATCATCAAATCAACGCCCGTGAACCGCGTTTTCAAAAAACTGAAATATCGAATAAAAGCAAACCAAATGCCCACGCCATCCGCCACATTCAAGTCGCATCTGTTTAGAATATCCCTGAATTTCTCGTCTTTTTGCGCCAAAAGAACAAACTCCGGTCCCACCGTCGCAATCTGGTGAAACTTCTTTTCTGAAAGAAAAAATGCCGTTTTTTCCAATATCTCCCTGCGATTTAGATTGTCTATCCTAACGCCTAGAATCCTTTGCATAATAGAATTCTAGCCCGCCTGAAACTTTGTGGCAAATGAGAGCCCTCGAAAATATTTCAGGGGCTAAGATCTTATTGATCCCAGCCCCTGCCGTTTTACCGCCCGTTCGTTTAAAATTCTTCGGGGTGTATTTTTTGAATCCCCGGAAATTGGTCAGGATCTTTCAGGAGAGCCTGCCCCACTTGATCAATTTTCTCTTGATACCCCGGCGGCACGTTCTCTGGATGCCCCGGGTCTTCGAGAGTAGAAGAACTCCCTGTAATTTTTTCCGCCACGACCAGCCTCCTTTTGTTAGTTGTTAACTATTTTCTGGTTCGTTTTTTTTGTTATTTTAATTATCTTACAAAAGCACAAAAAAGGCAAAGAATTATTCAGTCAAATTTGCAAATTTGCTTTGCCATTTTTTTAGTTCGTCAAATATTTTATCGTTAAAATCATCCGGTTTGAATTTGAAAATAGCATTGGCGTTTCTCATACAATATTGCAATTCGTCCTTGTTGTTCTGACTGGAATACCATTTGAAACTATCCAAGATATCGGCCGTTTTGACAATGAGAGCGTCTTGCCCATTTTCCACGCAACGCTTTATCAGCTCATTTATCTTTTCTTCTTTGTCCGCAATGGAATCATCTTTTGTATTTGCCAGCACCAATCCTGCTACATTGTCGCCGAATTCCTCTCGCAACATTTGCTCGCCGGCGCCAGACCATTCAATAGCGTCATGCAGAACTCCCGCCAAAACAACATCCTGCGCATAACCATTTTCATAAAGATAAACACCCACGCGGATGTCATGAAAAAGAATCGGCTTCCTACTATTTTCATCAGAAACCGGCATATGTTTCGCCAAAAACCGCACCGCTTTCTCAAATTCTATGTTTAATGATTTTGACATACTAAAATTATAGCAAAATAAGCCTTTCTTCACAATTACATAAAAACGAGAAAAACTGGTAGAATAGACTTATGAAGGAAGCCGGAAAGATCGTAGTCAATGTCATCCCTCTTATTAGAATTCCCCTTGGCAAAAGGCCTTTTTTTTCGTACTTATGGGAAAAATCCTTGCCGGAAGGCACGCTCGTTTCCATTCCCTTTCACAGCAAAAACGTGGAAGGAATTGTTGTTGGAGAATCTTCCAAACAAAAAATAGATGAGACATTGAAACTTAAAAATATAAATTCCATTCTGATTGAAAACTTCCTTGATGAAAAACAAATAAAACTGGCTAGATTTCTTTCCGATTACTATATATCCCCTCTTGGAACCATCCTCAAGAACTTCGCGCCAAAAAGAATAAAGACGCGAAAAATTTCAAAAGTTAGTGTCCCTAAAATTCCAAAAAATATCACACTTACCAAAGAACAACTATCGTCTGTTGAAAAAATATCCCAAAAAGCTAAAAAATATTTGTTATTTGGCCCTTCTGCTTCCGGCAAAACCGAAGTTTATATCCACTCAATCGCAAAACTAAAAAAATCTGGCGAAGCCAGACAATTTTTGATTCTTCTGCCTGAATTAACTCTGACTCCGCAAGCTATTGAGCGATACGGCGAGCATTTTCCGCCGGAAGAAATTGTCGTCTTGAACAGCAAAATATCCAAAGGCAATTTCTATGCTAATTGGGAAAAAATACGCAACGGCGAAGCTAAAATAATTATTGGCTCGCGTATGGCTATTTTCGCCCCTTTCCAAAAATTGGGGCTGATTGTTATTGATGAAGAGCAGGATATGTCTTTCAAACAATGGGATATGAACCCGCGCTACGACGCCCGCTTGGCCGCCGAAAAATTGGCCGAATTGCACCAATGTCCGATAGTTCTTGGATCCGCCACGCCGAGAGTGGAAACATATTTCAGTGCGATAAATAACAAAACCTCTCTACTGAAATTACCAGAGCTAAATTTGAATCATTCCAGCCCTCGAGCCGGAATCCAGAATCCTGGATCCCGGATCAAGTCCGGGATGACAGAATTAGTTGATATGAAAAAAGAACGCTGGAGCAAAAATTATTCTTGCATTTCCAAAAAACTCCAAAGCGAGATCGCCTATGCTTTAAAAAATAATTTGCAAACAATTTTATTTATCAACCGCCAAGGAATGAGTAGCTTTTCCGTCTGCGAACAATGCAAAACCGTTTTGAAATGCCCGAAGTGCGACCGCGCGCTGGTTTATGATGAGTCCGGAAATTATCGCTGTCTACACTGCCCTCACAAAACTTCCATTATTCCCGAATGTCCTAAATGCCATGGCCTAAGTTTTAAGAACGTTGGTCTGGGCACACAAAAAGTAGAAAGAGAAATAAAAAATATATTTCCTGGCGCCAAAATTTTGCGCGCCGACAGCCAAAGCCTCCGCGGTGCCAAATCGCCGGAGAAAATTTATGAAGAATTCTCGCAAGGCCAAGCGGATATCCTTATCGGCACGCAGGTTATTTCCAAAGGCTGGGACTTGCCAAATGTGGCTTTAATTGGTATTATTGATGCGGATAATATGCTCACAATTCCTGATTTTTTGGCTAACGAGAAGGCTTTTGAGACTATTGTTCAGGTAGCCGGCCGAACCAATCGGCCAGGCGCCAGATTTCCCGGCCAAGTGCTTATTCAGACTTTTAACCCGGAAAACAAGATCCTGAAACTAGCCGCCCAAAAAGATTTTCTTTCTTTTTATCAACAAGAAATTGCCGAACGTGAAGCGCTTAGCTTGCCCCCATTTAGCAGAATAATCAAGCTGGTTTTCCAATCGTATAAATTCAGCGAAACAGAAAAAGAAACAGAAAAATTATTTAACTTTTTGCAAACTAAAATTTCAAAAATCAAAACCGGCATCACCCTAACTCCGCCTCAAGATTCTTTTGTATCCAAAGTGCGCGGAAGATTTCGAAAACAACTTCTGATAAAAATCAGCGATGAGAAAAGTTTTGAAAAGATAAAAATATACTTAGAAAATTTACCCAATGGCTGGATAATCGATACTGATCCAATTTCCATCATATAATTTTATGTTGATTTTATATCCCAATCCAATCCTTCGCCAAAAAGCGAGAAAAATAACTAAAGAAGAAATTTCAAGCCCGGAAATTCAGGAGCTTGTTTTTGAAATGCTCCAAACTATGAAGGAGCATGATGGAGTTGGACTGGCTGCTCCACAAGTCGGAAAATCTTTGCGCCTTTGCACTATTAAAATTGAAGGGGGAACTTATGTCCTTATAAATCCAAAAATTAAGTCCAAATCTTGGAGTAAGGAAATTGCTGAAGAAGGTTGCCTTTCTTTCCCGGGAAAATTCATTCCAATCAAAAGATCTAAGAGAGTTAAAGTGGAAGCTTTGGACAAAGAAGGAAGAGAAACCAGCTTGAAAGCAGAAGGGCTCCTGGCTCGCGCCTTCCAGCACGAGATAGACCACTTGGACGGAATACTTTATATTGACCGCGAAATAAAAAAATAAAAAATGACTAAACTAAAACTTATCTTTTTCGGCACTTCTGAATTTTCTGAAGTTATTTTAGATTCTTTAACAAAAGCCGGTTATAATATCGCCGGTGTTTTTACTCGGCCCGATCAAAAAGTAGGACGCCGCCAAGAATGGCAAAAAACCCCGGTAAAAATCATGGCAGAGAAAAATGGCATTCCGGTTTTTGATCCTGCAAAATTGGATAGCACTTCTTTGGAACAGATTGGAAATTTAGCTCCTGATATGATTATCACCGCCGCTTATGGAAAAATAATTCCGCAAAGTATCCTGGATATTCCGGAATTTGGCGCGATCAATGTTCATCCATCGCTTTTGCCAAAATTCCGCGGACCGTCCCCTATTCAAAACGCCTTACTGTCCGGTGAAAAAGAAACCGGCACAACTATAATGCTTATGGATGCCGGCATGGATACAGGAGATATTTTGATGCAAAAAAGTATTTCTATTGGCCAAGCTGATATACTTCCCGAACTTTTACAAAAATTAGCTGTTCTCTCTGCCGAGCTTCTCTTGGAAACAATTCCGCTTTGGATAGAAGGAAAAATCAAGCCACGAAAGCAAAATAACAGTGAGGCGACTTTTTGCCGGATGATTGAAAAAGAAGATGGAAAAATTGATTGGCGCGAAACCGCCCAAAGCATATATAATAGGTATAGAGCTTTTTATCCTTGGCCAGGAATCTTCACTATTTGGAATGGCAAAAGAATAAAATTGAACAAAATAAGTTTAGCAAAAAATAGTCAAGAAAAACGTCCCACAGGAAAAGTTTTCGAGTTTGATGGCAAAATTGCTATCCAAACCAAAGAAAGAGTAATAATTTTGGAAGAATTGCAAATAGAAGGAAGACCCAATATTAAAGCTATGGATTTTATAAACGGTTATAAAAAATTTATCGGCAGTATTTTATGATAGAAGAAAATTTTCCCGAACAAAAACCAAACAAACAATCGCATATTCTGGCCGTAGTTATCGGATTGGCCATGATTTTGGCTATCGGCTTTTTAGCTTTTATAAAAAATTATAATGCCAGTAATAACCTGCAACAGGCACAGCAGCAAGCTTCGGATGATTTGAAAAAAGCGATTAAGATAACAGCCGACGATCTGCAAAGCAAAATCGCTAAAGGCGATGTTATGGCCATTGTGGATATCAGAACCTCTCAAGAATACGAAATCGAACATATAAAAGATTCTAAAAATATTTCCCTTGGTGATTTTCAAAACTTATGGGCATCTTTGGATAAGAATAAGACTTATGTGATTGTGGATGACGGACAGGCCATGGATAGCGCTACAGTAGCTTCAGAAATGACCAAGGAAGGATTCAAAAATACTTACTACCTTGGCGGAGGTTATATTGCCTGGAAAAGTAAAAACAAACCAACTATTTCCGGTGGCAACCCTCTATCATCGGCCGATCAAGCTAAAGTAAGCTATATTTCTCCTGAGGACCTGAATAACTGGCTTTCTAATAGTGAAGACAAAAAAGATTTATTGCTCATAGATCTGCGCGATAATCAAACATTTTCCAATGGACATTTGGAAAATTCCGTGAATATCCCTTTGAATGATTTAGAAAAAAGAAAGGGAGACATCAGCTCATTTAAAGACATTGTAGTTTATGGCGATACTGACCTTTTTGGTTTCCGCGGAACCGTAAAGCTTTTTGACCTGGGGTATTTTAATGTTTCCTCTCTTTCTGGAGGAATGGAAGGATGGAAAAATAAAAACTTTGCTATAACAAAATAACTTTCAAAATAAAACTTGCTCTGTCTCGAGCAAGTTTTATTTACAAAATTATTTCACGATTGCCAATATATCTTCGTTTTTTATAATCAGGTACTCATCGCCATCTATTTTAATTTCTTTTCCACTGTATTTAGCAAAAATGACTCTTTGATTTTTTTTAACTTTTATTTTCTCGTTCTCGCCTGTCTCTATCACCTTTCCTTCTTGTGGGCGTTCCTCACTGGCAGAATCAGGAAGAAAAAGGCCAGTTTTGGTTTTCTTTTCCGCTTTCATTAACTTAATTAGAACATTTTCCCCCAGCGGCTGAATTGTCTCCTTCTTCATAGCTTAAAAATTAATTATTATTCGCCAATTTCAGGCTGTTCTTTACTGATTAGAGAATACAGGAAAAGAGCCTGTGAAACAAGTACTTTCAAAATTTCTATGTTTTTTGCATTGAATTCTTCCTTTTCATTGTATTTTTTCAAGAGAAGATAGCCTTTTATTTGATGAATCTGATTAGGAGAGGAAATGATTAGCACGCCATCTTCTTTCTTTATGTTAATATCATTTTCCATCTCTGTTAATTTTTCATTTTTGAAAGATATATTTTTGCCATTCATGATGATATTTTGTTTTGTTTTGTCATTATCTATGTCTACAAAGCGCAAAGACGATAATTCCGCTTTCATGATAAAACTAGCTGCTTTCACCATAGAATCAAAAATCTCCTTCACTTCTCTTTTGCTAACATTTGTACCATTAGAAAAGCCTAGCGCTACATTAAGCAAAATATCCATCTTTCTGTT
>Ga0209777_10009661_pt1 | contig 10347 bp, 9 predicted proteins | sample FrelakmetHBP12HB_FD_187147 | JGI IMG/M metagenome (GOLD analysis project Ga0209777, IMG submission 187147) | Freshwater lake sediment microbial communities from the University of Notre Dame, USA, for methane emissions studies -HBP12 HB (SPAdes)... | ecosystem: Environmental > Aquatic >... | reverse complement strand
AAAGGCGTGCGCTCGATCGGTTATCACGGCCATATCAAAATGATGGCCGCGGTCCAGCCGTTTATTTCCGGCGCTATCTCCAAAACCGTCAACCTGCCGAGCGAGGCCACGGTGCAGGACGTGTTCGACGTGTACATGGAAGCGTGGAAGCTCGGATTGAAAGCGGTGGCCGTCTACCGCGACGGATGCAAACTCGCCCAGCCGCTCACGATCGTGAACGAAGAGGGAAAGAAAAAAGAAAAAGTTGAAACGCCCGTCGTCGCCAAGGTCGTGCCGACCGCAACCGGCGAGGTCTACCAGCCGCGCCGCCGCCGGATGAACGACGAGCGCCGGTCCATCACGCACAAATTCCAGGTCGGCAACCACGAAGGCTACTTCACCGTCGGCCTGTACGACAACGGCGAACCCGGCGAGCTGTTCATCAACATGAACAAGCAGGGGAGCGTGGTGAGCGGCCTGGTCGACTCGTTCGCCATCGCGGTTTCGATCGGCCTGCAATACGGCGTGCCGCTCAAGGTACTGGTGCGGAAATTCGCGCACGTGCGCTTCGAGCCGTCCGGCTTCACGCAAAACCCGAACATCCGCGTGGCCAAATCCATCATCGATTACATCTTCCGCTGGATGGCGCTCAAGTTTATGTCGCCGGAAGAATGCCGCTCGCTTGGCGTGCTGATCGAAGGCGAAACCACGTCCATCGAGCAGACGGACCTCCACGCCGCCAAACCGGACGCCCAGCCGACGCTCTTGGATGCGAATCCGGGCGCCGGACAAACCAAACTCATCGACGATTTCGCCGCGGTCGCTTCGACCAAGCTGACCAGCAGCTTTGACAACCAGTCGGACGCGCCGGCCTGCGACACCTGCGGCTCGATCATGGTGCGCAACGCGTCGTGCTACAAATGTTTAAACTGCGGCGGCACGAGCGGATGCTCGTAGTATGGCTGCAACCCCTCTAACTCCCCTTATCAGGGGAGAACATGATCAGCTCCCCCTGACAAGGGGGACTCGAAGCGAGCAGGCGAGCTTTGAGGGGGGTTTGCAGCCCGGCAGCCATTGGGGTCTCATCCAACTCTTTACCGGCGACGGCAAAGGAAAAACCTGCGCCGCACTCGGCGTCGTGTTGCGCGCGTGCGCGATCGGCAAACGCGTGGCGATCGTCGCATTCGACAAAGGCGGCGAAACGCATTATTCCGAACGCACGGTTATCCGCGAACGTTTGCCGGACGTGGAGCTGTTCGTGACCGGCCGCGACCGCATCGATCCTGCGACCGTCGCGTTCGACTTCGGCGTGACGGATCAGGACCGGCTGGAAGGGGAGCGTGCGCTCGCCGTCGTCCGCCGGCTGTTTTCGGATGCAAAACACGATCTGATTGTCCTGGATGAAATCAACTCCTCGACAGCGCTCGGTATCATCAAAGAACAGGACGTCTTGTCGCTGTTGGACCAAAAACCGCTCGCGGTCGAGCTGATCCTGACCGGCCGCAACGCGCCCCCGTCCTTCCTCGAGCGCGCCGATCTGGTGACGGAAATGAAGAAAGTAAAACATTATTTCGACCGCGGCTGTGCGGCGCGGCAGGGGCTGGACTTTTGACGAAACTGCAAAAAACGCGTATCATTTTTGCGTATGACCCAATGGAAAAAGCTGATGAAATCGCTCGGCTTCACCGAAAGCGAAGCGACGATTTATCTGACGTCCCTCGAAATGGGGCCCGCTTCCGTGCAGGACATCGCCAAGAAAGCCAAAGTCTCGCGCGTGACGACCTACGCGGTCATCGAATCGCTGACCGAACGCGGGTTGATGAGTTCGGTGGAAAAGGGAAAAAAGCATCTGTTTGTCTCCGAAACGCCGGACCGGCTGGTTTCGTTCGTGACCTCCCGCGTCAAGGAAATGGAAACGACCCTCAAAGAAGTGCAGTCGTCCATTGACGAGCTGCGCCTGATTCAGCGCGGCGAAAAACCGGTTGTGAAAATGTTCGAGGGACCGGAAGCCCTGAGCGCGATCGAACAGGATATTCTGGCGACCAAACCGAAGACTATCGACGAGTTTTACAACCTGGATGCCTTCCGCGCATTCAACCCGACGGAAAACCGGACGGAATATAATAATGAAATGAAAAAGCTGAAACCAAAAACCCGTTCCATCGCGCTGGTCAAAGGACCGCAACCGGTCAAATTCAATCCGAACATCGACATCCTGACGATCCCGCCGGAAGCCAACATCGAATTTTCCGGCAGCGTCATCACGTTCGGTGAAAACAAAGTGGCGTTATCAAGCATGAAAGGCAAACAGATTTCCGTGATCATCGAGAGCAACGAAATCGCCAAAACAATCAAATCCATTTTCGACTTCATCGACTACCTGCGGCATAAAAACGAAGAAAAGAAATAGCCCGGACGACAGTCGATGCCAATCCGAGCTTGGCGTGCCCGAAGGCACAGTTGTTGTGATCGTGCACGATGGACGTGCACGGGTGTATCTGCTAGCCGCTCTCCGCTCGAGCTAGCCAGATCCGCCGACGCCGATGTGGAGACACATGTTCGCTCCTCGCCCGTTTGCGAGGACGGCGTGACGAGTGCGTCGTGATGTCAGAGCGCGTCGAAGTTTTTTTTGGGCCTGTACTGCAACCCCCTTAAACTCCGGCTACCGTCTGTAAAGTCGCTTTGTGCGTCTTCGCTCGCTCGCGGAATCTCTCGGCGGGCGGGCGAACAACGGCCCGGTCGCTCCGATCTTTGCTGACCGCTGCGCGGCACCGTTAGTATTTTTTCAGGCCTGGGCGACTTTCGCACGAGTGGGAGTGTAGCGTCGGGCGAGGTGTTGACACTATTCCTTCGTGCGTCACAAGCGGACTGCTCTTAACCAAAACGTCTCTTTCCTACCGCCTGCCTTTCGGGCTGTGTGAGACCCCGTACCCCGGGGTGAGGGGGAGACCCTGTATCAGGATCACGGCCAGAATATATCACGATTGATTGGTTTTGTCAAGATACGCTTTACAGCGTAGTTAGAAAAATGGAGACGTAAAGTCTGAAACGCCTGTACAAAATAATGGACGCTTTTTCCTCATTTTTTGCCTTATTTGAGATACAAAATGATATTTTGTATACCACCCCTTGACAAGATATATTTGTTGTGTTAGATTTTCCAACGTTGAGGAAACAACGCATCTGCAAACGGCGTTAGGCCCGAGCGGGGGCCAAGAGCGTCGTAGGTGTGTGCTCCGGCGATGTCCGGCACACCTGAAACGGGAGAGGAGTCGCGAACCTTTCCCTAAACCGAGCTCTTCCCGTTCGTGCAGGTCGCACGGCGTGGGAGGGTGAGGATGTACGTCCGGTTGGCCACCGGCGTATGAGGAGGTCCCCCAAGGTCTCGCCCGCTGGGCGGACACAAGGGGCGCTCCACCGCACTTACTTCTCCTGTCTCTCTGTCGTCACTCGCCATGACGACTCTCGGTTCAAACTGACGACTCGATCGCCGGTTTAAACCGGAACAGGTGACCTGGGGCGAGTTCACGAAACATCGCGGATTCATCCCGGGTCAGCTTGGATGAAACTGTCCTCCGTGTTCGAACAGATGAATGAATCGTCTTTTCAAACACGGAGGGCGGTGCGTGCAGGCGCCACAGAATCCTCCATAGTCTCCTGCGCCTTCGGGTGCTTGAAGACGAAGCCGGGAGTTAGTATCCCGGCAGCCGGAGCAGCAATGCCCGGAACCTTCGGTCGTTTCATGGGGAACGTAGCTGCCGCTGACGCATACGGCGTCAACCGGGGCTGGACACAAAAACCCATGCGATGGCGGGGGACTGCACTACCACTTTCAAATTTCGTCGGTCTGTTGGGGGAGGCCTCAATAAGCGATCCGCTGGAGATAGCTCCAATGAGAAAACAGTCCGGTGCGATCAGACCAACGCTGGACAGTGCCCAATGAGGGTTGGGCCCCGTGTCAACCGAGGGATTCGGTGGACCGACGCACGAACGGCTTTCGTGCAACCCCTTCAGACGATCACGCGGTGGTCGTTTGAAGCAGGTTAATGAGACCATTGCCCGCCACGTCGCTCTCGAACGAACGTGGCACGGTTTCTTCAAACGATCAGACACCCTGGGCGTTTGAAACACACCGTTTCATGCAAGACTCTCTGATTCCGTGGCGCAGTCCGACGGACGCCTGCCTATCGGCAGACAGGTCGGACGAAAGCCGGGATGGACGGCTGCCACCAAAATCAAGGAGCGTTGAATCACTCTGGTGATCAGAGGAGGAATCAACGCTGAGTCTGGGACGGAGAGCTGAATCATTCATTGGTTCAACAGCCATCCGTCCTTGTTGGATACCGGGACGACTCCGTCGCGGTGTGCGATAAGGACGGAATGGCAAACAATCAACAGGGGAGAAAGCCCATGTCAACGCACGTCGTGTTTCTGGCCGCCGACAGCCTCGAGACCTGGAATCTGGCCATGCGGAGCTTCTACGGCGATGAAATCGGAGATCGTTACACCTGCGCCAAGCTCCACCCCGACTTCTTCGGTCCTGCGTTCGCCAAAATCTTCCCTGCCGGGGCATCTGTCGTGGTTGCTCCCTGCTACGCCACAAGCGACGAAGAGACGGTACCGGAAGCCTACCTGTTCATCTCCAAGGGTCCTGACCGTCCGTGCGAGGTTCGGTCCGGCAGATTCGTTTCGGATGAGCTGGCGAAGACCGGGATGCTACACCCCCACGATTGGCAATCCGGCATGTCACAGACCTTCAACCTGTTCTGACAGAGTGAGCCGCCCACCAAATGTCCCGCCACCTCCAAACATGGTTAGATTCTTGGGTCACGTCCTGACCCGCTCCTCCCAGTTGATGATAGTCATCGTCGATTGAGAGGAGGTTCACATGATGCGATTGTTTCTCTTCACCGTTTGCCTCGCTCTCCAGACCTTCATCCTCCACTGCGACCGGCGGGTGGGCTACATGACGCTCCAGGGATTCGCCCTCATCGCCCAGAAATGGGGAGGGTCGCCCTGGCCCGGCGTCGCCGCCTACTACGCTCCCGCCATGATGGCACTTCTCCTCATCGCGACACACGTCGTCGAGACCGCGATTGGCCCGTTGAGCCCTCGCCGGAGAAACCGCCGCCTCTGACGGCTCCTGTCTCGTCTGCAGACAGGATCCCCTCCGAGTCGATCATCGGTACATGATCGGTTGAGAGGAGATAAAAAACACTCCGAGGTTTAACGGAGTGATTTTTTTATATTTCGTTACGCGGCGACTTCGTCCTCTTCTTCCAAACCGAGCTCTTCCAAACCGAGCTTTTTTTCTTCAAGCGCGAGTGCAAGCGCGCTTTTTTCCAACTCTTCAAGTTCGTTTTGTTCCTCTTCGTCCGTCGGAGGAACGGGAATCGGAACCACGACGGCATCTTCATCCGTCTCTGCTAATTCTTCAACTTTCACATCCAGGTCGTCCAAGACGGAAGTTTCGTCGCTGTCCGTCGGCGGATCCCAGTCGTCGGAGGGTCGTGAGGAGAATGCTGGCATAGAAATGAAAAAATGAAATGAAGAACGATGAGCGATAGCGCGAAGATAGCACACACGCCGGATCATGTGGAGTGTGGATAAACGTTCGTGTGGACGACAACTTAGGCGTTCGTACGAAATCGGTCAACAGGACTGTCAAGGGATGTCGTTTTGCCGGAAACCGTTTCGTGCTATGCTCGGAAACGCGTATGGTAACAACCCTCCTTATCGTCCTGATCGTCTGCGGCTTTCTTGCCATCGCCGTACTGATGGTCTGGCTGTCCCGCCGCGGGAGCAACCGGGCGGTGCTCGATGCCACGGACTCAAAATTGCTGCAGCAGCGGCTGGATTTGCTACAGCAGGAGCTGCGTTCCTCCCTTACGGAAAACGCGCGCCAGCAGCAAACCGTGGGCTATCAGATGACGGGCGCCGTGCGCGACGTGACCGAACGCCTGGTAAAAATCGAGGAGACCAACAAGCAGGTCCTTTCGTTTTCCGGACAGCTCGAAAATCTCCAGCGCATCTTAAGCAACCCCAAACAGCGCGGCATTTTGGGCGAGTATTATCTGGAGACCTTGCTCAAAAATATTTTTTCGCCGGAACAATACCAGATGCAGTACAAATTCAAAGACGGCCTGATCGTGGATGCGGCGGTGTTTGTCCGCGACAAAGTGATCCCGGTCGATTCAAAATTCAGTTTGGAAAATTACAACCGCATGGCCTCGGAACAAAATCCGGAAGAACACGAACGGCTCGAAAAACTGTTTGTCAACGATCTCAAACAGCGCATCAAAGAAACCGCGCAATACATCCGTCCGGAGGAGGGGACCATGGATTTTGCGTTCATGTTTATTCCGCACGAGGCGATTTATTACGACCTGCTCATCAACAAGATCGGCGCACTCAAAGAAGATACCGAAAGCATTTTGCACAAAGCCGCGTCGTACTATCACGTGATCATCGTGTCGCCGACCTCCTTCTCCGCTTACCTCCAGACCGTCCTGCAGGGCCTCAACGCCATGAAGATCGAGGAACAGACCAAAGAGCTGCGCCAGCGCATTGCGGAGCTCGGCAAGCACCTCCAGGCGCACGAGCAGCACTTCCAGAGCGTCGGCAATCATCTCGGGACGGCGGTGAACCAATACAACCTAGCCAGCAAGGATTACCAGCTGATCGACAAGGATATTTTTCGCGCGACCGGACAGGGAATTGAATACCAGCCGTCGCTGATCGAAAAACCGCAGGACGTCGATTAACGTGTATGCGCAAAACCGTTCCGGGAGTAATAGCGATAGCGTCGGTGCTCATCGTCGCCGGCTGTTTGGTTGCGATCGGTATTATCGTCCGCATACAAACGGCTTATCGGTCCGAGATCATTTCGGATGCGTCAAAACTGCAGCCGACCGACGTTGCAATCGTATTGGGCGCCAGCGTAAAAAAGGACGGAACCGCTTCCGACGCGCTGCGCGACCGCGTCTATACGGCCGCGGAATTGTACCGAAACGGAAAAGTCCGCGGCCTCCTCCTCACCGGTGATGACGGCGCCTACCACGTCAACGAGGTCGAGACCATGCGCAACCTCGCGATGGAATACGAGGTGCCGGAAGCGGCGTTGAAAATCGACGGACACGGATACCGCACGTACGAAAGCTGTAAAAACGCCGCGGAAATCTTCCACGTGACGTCGTCCGTCATTGTCACGCAAAACTTCCATCTGCCGCGCGCGCTGTATCTGTGCGGGCATTTCGGCATCCGTTCGCAAGGCTATGCCGCGGACCGCCAGACATACAAGGACATTTTTTTCTTCACCGTTCGCGATTGGCTCGCCAGCGCCCTCGCCTGGTGGGACACGCACATGGTCGCTCCCGCACCGGTCGTCAAAACGGCGGGATCGTAAGTGAGGACGGAAAAACCCTTACTCGACAAACACTTCGACATCCGTCACTTCTTTTTTGATTTTGATGGTCAGCGCGAGGAACGCTCCGATCGTCACGATGATGCTGGACGTAATAAACACGCTGGCATACGAGGAGACTTGGGCTTTCAAGACGATCAGCGCCACGCCCGCCTGGTACGCGTAGGGATTGACGGTGTGGATGGCGCTCAATTCGGAAATGCTGAAGAGATGGCTCGTGACGCTGTTGCTCAAAATGGTGCCGAATACGGAAATGCCGAAAGCGCCGGCGATATTGCGGGCGAGCGCGAGGATCGACGATGCGATGCCGATCTCGTTTGCCGGCACGACGGACGCCACGATATTTGTGCGCTGGGCCATGCCGAATCCCATGCCGAACGCCATGATGGAGAGGGGAATGACAATGTCAAAATAGGACGAACGCGGATCGAGAAATGAAAATAAATAAATACCGATAGCCGATACGAGCGTACTCGCCGCGATCACGTAACGCGGCTGCACCCTGCCGGTGAGCGCGCCGCCGACCGGAGAGGCGAGCATCATAGCCGCCGCCATCGGCATGAACAGATACCCGGTTTCAGTGGCGTTTAATCCTAAAAACGTCTGTGCGAAAACGGGGAGAAGAAACAAACTGCCCATCATGCCCATGAAAACGACAAAATTATTGATGATACAGTTGACAAAGACGCTGTTTTTAAAGAATTTGAAATCGATGATCGGTTCCGAGTGGTTTCGCTCGATGAAATAGAAGCAGGTTCCGAACACGACGGTCACGGCGTAGGTGATAAAACTGTTCATGGACAGCCAACCCCAGCTTAATCCCTTGTCCAGCACCAAAACCAAAGACGCCAATGCGCCGCCGAGGGTCAACGCGCCCCACCAGTCGAACTTCACCGTTTTCCGTTCGGACGTGGATTCTTTCACGAATGCCAGCGCCATGAGCAATCCGATAATGCCGATCGGCAAGTTGATGAAAAACACGGAGCGCCAATTGAAATTATCGATGAGCGGACCGCCGACGAGCGGACCGAACACGGCGGCGGCCGCAAAGGAAGCGGACCACAAACCGAGCGCCTGGGCGCGTTGTTTTCCGGCCGGAAATGTCACGGCAATAATGGCCATGGCCGTCGGATAGTCGGCGGAACCCGCGATCGCCTGGATGACCCGGAACACGATCATGGACGGCAGATTCCAGGCCAAACCGGCCAGAACCGATCCCATGATGAAGACGGCGAACCCGAAAATATAGATCTTCTTGCGGCCGATCGTGTCACCGAGCTTCCCCCAGATCGGAACAAAAACGGCGTTCGCGAGGATGTAGGCCGTCGCAATCCAGCCGGCGGAGGACACGGTGATCCCGTATTCTTGGATGATCTTCGGCAGCGCGAGGTTGACGATGGTCTGGTCCAGACGGCCGAGGAACGTGCCAACGATCACGGTCAACAAGACGAGCCAGCGAAGGCCGTCTCTGTTCGTCGGTGGCGCGGTCGCGGTCCGTTCCATGTTATTTCAATATCGTGATCTTGGCAGACATCCCGTTTTTCAATTCGGGATAGGTGCCGATATCGAACCGGACCTTGATGTCGAAGTTTTTCGTTTCGCGCTTATCCGAGATGCTGAAGACGATCCCCGAGTCGCGCGATGTCGGGCTGACGCTGTCCACGGTGCCGTAAAACGTACGCGAGCCGAACGCGTCCACGGTAAACACGGCCTGCTGTCCCACCTGGACGTCTTTCAACCCCTTGTCTTCCGCCAGTTGCCCGATCACGCGCAGTTCGCCCGGATCGATCATCGAAACGATCGCTTCCCCTGGATTGAAACGTTTGCCGATATCGTTCTGGACGGCGATGATCAGTCCGCCGACTTTCGATTTGATCGCATTATTCTCCACGCGCGCGACGACCGTATCGGGTAAAACGAGATCTCCGGGATGGACGTCCATCTCCTGCAATACGCCGGGAGCCGATGCGCCGAGATCCACGATCGGCGCGGAGATTTGCGCCTTGTCGATGACAATGCGGCCCGAAGCGAATTTCCAGTACGCGAATCCGGCGATCACGATCGCAATAACGGCTAATGCGGCGTACGCGATAATCGCGAGGCGGCGTTCGACGTTGAGAATCTTCCGTTCTTCTTTGAGGATTTGCTTTTCGAGTTCGGTCATAGGGATCAAAGGTTAGCCGCCAAAATCTTCAACGCGGTCTCCGGCCTGAAGTCCGGATACGATTTCCCGCCATCCGTCGGAACCCTGCGATCCGACCTCGACGGTCTGTTCTTTTGTTTGGCCGTTGCCCGCCTGGACCAGCACTTCGTAGAAACCGTTCTTCCGGAGGATGGATCGCTCCGGCAACGCGACCGCGGCGTCCTTTTCCAGGCTGACGATCGTGACGTTGCCCGTCATGCCCGATTTGATCCGGTCGTCGTTCTTCGCGAATTGCATCGTCACTTTGTATCCGGTCTGGCCGTTGGCCGTAGAAACATTCGGATCGATGGAAATGACGCTCGCCGGAAAGACGACGCCGGATCCGTACGCATCGGTGGTGATCTCGGCGGCATTTCCAACCTTGATCTTCGCCAGATCCGTCTCCGCAATAAACGCCTCAAGCTGAAAGCTGCGTTCGTTGATCACGGAAATAATCGGAAGGTTCGGACTGATGATGGCTCCGGCCTTTCCGTCCTGCTTGCTGATGATCCCGTCAATAGGGGATTTTAACATCGTCTTCCCGTAAGCGACGGCCGCGGCGTCCAGGGAAGCGCGCAACGGCGCCAGATCCGTTTCGCGGACGGGCTGGGTTTTGCTGGCGAGATTTGCGACGGCCTGCTGGTACGCGGCTTCCTTCAAACGCACGAGGCTCGCGGTGGAGGCCTGCGCGTTCAACAGATCCTGCTGCGCCTTGTTATACGCGATGGTGTACGCGTTCAGGCTGTTCTTCGCGTTTTCGATC
>Ga0209777_10009660_pt1 | contig 10347 bp, 10 predicted proteins | sample FrelakmetHBP12HB_FD_187147 | JGI IMG/M metagenome (GOLD analysis project Ga0209777, IMG submission 187147) | Freshwater lake sediment microbial communities from the University of Notre Dame, USA, for methane emissions studies -HBP12 HB (SPAdes)... | ecosystem: Environmental > Aquatic >... | reverse complement strand
TCGGCTGCTCAAACCCCGCAAGGTGCGGCGCCGGTATCGGAGGAACCTCCGCGGTCTCAGCAGACTTCCAATCAGTTGCAGCAACTGGTGGCGCCGATTGCCCTCTATCCAGATTCGCTGGTGGCACAGATCCTGGCGGCATCCACCTATCCTGAGCAAGTCGTCGAGGCCAACCGCTGGGTGCAAGCGCATCCCGAGCTGAAAGGCGAGGCTCTGGGCAAGGCCGTGGACCATCAACCTTGGGACCCTAGCATCAAGGCGCTCGTAGCCTTCCCCTCCGTCCTTGGGAACATGGACAAGAATCTCTCCTGGACATCTTCTTTGGGGGACGCCTACTACAACCAGCAACCGGATGTGATGGATGCCGTGCAGGTGATGCGGAGGCGGGCGCAGGGAGCCGGGAACCTCAAGACCACACCCCAGCAGACCATCGCGGCCCAAGGCTCCACCATCACCATCGAGCCTGCGAGCCGCGAGATTGTCTACGTTCCGGAGTACGACCCCTGGTCCATTTACGGCCTCCCGATGGCCGTATGGCCTGGGTGGTACGAATATCCAGGAATCTGGTTCGGTGGACCCAACCTCACCTTTGGAATCGGCTTTGGGATCGGATTCTACAGAGGGTTTGAATGGGGCTGGCCCCACTGGGGATTTGACTGGCACAACCGGGCCGCCATATACAACAACCACAGGTACCGCTCCCAGAGCAACACCTTCTACAACCGGAACAATTTCTACCGAAGGAGCGAGGCCGGGCGGGGTGGTATAGGCGGCAACCGTGCCGGGGTTCGTCCGGGCATCAGCTCAGGGAACAGGCCTTCTGCGGGAAATATCGGCGGACGGGGTGCAGTCGCGAACCATCCCGGCGAAACAGGCAGGTCATTAAGCGGAACCGCCCATATCCCCCGAGGAAATACCGAACCCCAGGGCCGTAGCGGTGTCCGCTCGGGCGCCTTCAGCGGCTATCAGCATGGCGGGCAGACCAGGGGCTTCTCATCCCGCGGAAGCGGCAGCCTTGGTGGTGGAGCGGCCCGAGGCGGCGGTGGACGCCGCCGCTGATCTGCGCTTCCCAACATTCCAAGCATTCCAAGCAGATTGAAGAAGTACACGGAGAGAAGTCACATGCCTCAACTGAACCCAACACCAGATCACACCCCACGGACCACTCTTCCCAGATGGGCGGCAGTGCCCATGCTCTTGGCGGGTCTCTTATCCACTCGTTCCATGGCGCAGCAGCCGGGCCAGAAAACCTACAGGACACCGGAAGATGCAAGCTTGGCCTTGGTCACGGCCGCCCAGCGGAATGAGGAAAAGGCGCTCCTTGAGATCCTCGGCCCCGACGGCAAACAGATCGTATCGTCGGGAGACGAGACCCAGGACGCAAACGACCGAGCCAATTTCGTTGAGAGATACCATGAAATGCACCGTCTGGTGAAAGAACCGGATGGAACCACCACCATGTACATCGGCGCGAAGAACTGGCCCACGCCAATTCCGCTCGTGGACAAGGCAGGTTCGTGGTTCTTCGATACCAATGCAGGCAAGAAGGAGATCCTGTACCGCCGGGTTGGGCAAAATGAAACATCGGCCATCCGCGTGTGCCAGGAACTCGTGAAGGCGCAGCAGGAATACTTCTCCCTTCAGCATAACGAATTCGCCCAGGTCATCTTCAGCGATGAAGGAAGGCGCAATGGCCTCTATTGGAAACCTGCTGCCGGCGAGTCCCAGAGCCCCATCGGTCCACTGGTGGCTTCGGCTCTGGCCAAGGGCTATATCAGGCGCCAGGACGGAGTGCCTACACCCTACTGCGGGTACTATTTCCGCATCCTCACGCGACAGGGAAAGAATGCCCCGGGCGGCGCGACAAGTTACACCGTGAACGGGAGGATGACGAAGGGTTTCGGCATCGTAGCCTACCCGGCGGAATATAGATCATCCGGAGTCATGACCTTCATCGTGGATCGACATGGAGAAGTGCTCCAGAAGGATCTGGGAAAGAAGACCGTTGTTCTTGCCAAAGCTATAAAGTCATACGATCCCAGCTCTGGTTGGCAGAAAGCCGAAGACCAACATGAAGAAGCCGCCTCCGAGAAGACCCCACAGTGAAGGGGGTTCCGCCGCTGCCCTCGCTGGAGTGTTGATGAACACAAGAGGTCGATATGCCGATGCAGGCTCTTCCCAGAAAGGTCATCTACGCAGCCCTGGCAGGCGATCTGGCGATCGCCTCCATAAAATTCACGGCGTCGGTATTCACTGGCAGTTCTGCGATGTTGAGCGAGGGCGTCCACTCCCTGGTTGACTCCATCAATGAGCTGCTGCTGCTATACGGCACACGACGCGCGAGCAAACCTCCTGATTCAAGTCATCCCTTCGGCTACGGTAGAGAGCTGTACTTCTGGAGTTTCATCGTCGCCCTGCTGGTGCTAGGACTTGGTGCCGGCATATCTATTTACGAAGGCATCACCCACCTGCTGACTCCGGCGCCGCTAAAGAAGGTGCTCATCAACTATCTGGTCTTGGCAGGAGCCTTCGTGTGCGAGGCAGCATCTTGGTGGGTGGCCTTCAAATCCTTCCGCTCAACCAAGGGTGACCAGGGCTACTTCGCCGCCTTCCTCGCCAGCAAGGATCCGAGCACGTTCATCGTGCTATTCGAGGACAGCGCCGCAATACTTGGACTGGTGATCGCAGGAACCGGCATCGCTCTGGCACAGGCGCTGAATGCGCCTTGGATCGATGGCATTGCTTCCATCTTCATCGGACTTCTACTGGCGGTGTCCTCGATCCTGTTGGCCCGTGAGACCAAGGGGCTGCTCATCGGAGAAGCGGCCCATCCAAAGGTGCGTGAATCAATCTTGCGCATCGCCCGTGAGGATCCGGATGTGTGTGGTGTCAATGGCGTGCTGACCGTCCAGATGGGGCCGAGCCAGGTGGTCGCAGCCCTCAGCGCAGAATTCCTGGACGGATTGAGCACGGGTCAGATTGAACGATGCGTAGCCCGGATCGAAGCCACCATCAAGCGTGCGCATCCCGATGTCAGAACCCTGTTCGTGAAACCGCAGACAGGCGAAACTTGGCGCCGGCAGGCAGCTGAATAGACAGCACCACATCCCTGATAAGAACACCGACTCAGCTGAGTTAGTCCTCGGGAGTCCCCATGGATGTTCTGCGCACCTCGCACGAAGGTCAGGCTGAATCCCTTACCGCCGGGATCATCGCCGAGGCGCTGCGCACCAAGCCCGACCTTGTGCTAGGACTCGCCACCGGCCGGACCATGAAGCACGTCTACGCCCATTTGGCTCGTCTCCACCGAGAGGATGGACTTGATTTCTCCCCCTGCCGGACCTTCAACCTGGATGAGTACATCGGCATCCCAGCCGATCATTCCGCATCCTACCGCCGCTACATGGAGGAGCACTTGTGCAGGCACGTCAACATTCAGGCGGAGCATGCCCATGTTCCCGATGGGATGACCTCGGATGTAGAGGGGGAATGCAGAAAGTACGAAGTCCTGGTCAAGGAAGCTGGCGGCATCGATCTCCAGTTGCTTGGGTTGGGCAGGGCTGGGCTGGGCACATCGGATTCAACGAGCCTGGCTCATCCCTCGACTCGCGCACCCACGGGGTCCGGCTCACGGACTTCACTCGAAATCAGAATGCGGGTCCTTTCGGTGGGATCCCTCGGCTGTCCCGGCCACGGCCATCACCATCGGTCTTGGTACCATCATGGCTGCCAGGCGCTGCCTGCTGCTCGTCACCGGCGCAGGTAAAGCATCCATGCTCGCTCACGTCATGGAAGGCCCGGTCACGCCCATGATCCCCGGATCCGCGCTGCAGGAGCATCCCAACTGCTGGGTGGCTACGGACCGGGCGGCCTCCACACAACTGGCACTCAGCACGATGGATCATCCGGAATGTGTCTGGCTGACTCGTGATATGTCATGAACAACAGGGGGGAACACTCCCCCCTGCTCCTCACCGTCGCGAACCCATGCAGGGATCAGTAATCCATGGGTAGCCCCCTACTGATGGTCTTTCTCGCTTCCTATGTGCTTTTTCTGCTAGCGGCCATGTTCCTTGTGCCAGCGGCTGTAGTCGTCCCCTTCCACCAGCTTCTGGTGGGACCAATGCCCGGGCTCGTAGCGATAGGCCCCGCGTTCTTTCCGGTACTGGGGTTTGACCCAGCTCGAACCTCTCTGTGCAGGCTCTTCCCAGCGTCCAGAGGCCCAGGCCCAACGGTCACCCTGACGGTCCCAGAAGCCTGCGATCCACACGTGGTTCCTGCTGGGCCGCGCCGGTCTGACATCATGACGAAGTGGGGGTGGGGCATTTGGAGCGATTCGAATCTGGACCGCTCCGAGATCCACGCCCACCCGGATTTGGGCAAACGCGGTCGTGCAACCGAGCGCCGCAAATACTGCAGGTAGAACCAGTCTTGCCAATCTCTTTTGCATGAAGGCCTCCTTGACCATACCCCCTATAAAGCAGATCCCATGCCTATGCTCTAACCTAAATAACCCAAACTATTTATGTGCTATACTCAAAATTTCGCATCGTTCACCACCATCAGGATGATGTGGCATTCCTATCAATTCGATAACCTCCGGTGAGCGTCATGGAATGGTTGGGCTCATCTGCGTAGACCCATCAAAGAACAGAGCTTCTCCAGCCTCCACACAAGCAGCCGTGTAGATGTACATGGATGCGGACCAGGTCTGCCAATCCTCGCCTGCGGGAGTGCCGTCCTGGGCATGGAACCACTCGTTGAAGCCGAAGGCCCCTGGATGAGTCCGTGGTATTTTTCGTGAAGGCCGCACAAGGGCTGTGAGGGCCTGGAGCTTCTCTTCCGCAAGGCGCTGCTCACCGGCAGCCACGAGTGCGGCGATGTAGAAGCCGCAGACAAAGGGCCATACACCTCCATTGTGGTAATCACCCGGGAGGTTGTAGATCCCGTAGCGGGCGTGCCAATCGGGGTCCGCTGGTTGCACATACGGAAACAGGCAGGGAGGAAGCTCCAGGGCCAGTTCCCCTTTCGATCGCATCTCTACGCACTGGGCCTCGATCCAGGCCACCATCTGCCGCGACCGGTCAAGATCGGTCAGCCCTGTCAGGATGGCCAGGCTGTTGCCGAGCAGGTCACAGCGCTTGTTCCGGAGCACTTTGAAGAACCACAGGGCATAGGTGGGCTGTCCATGAGTGACAAAACCCCGGCCATCCTCTCGATTCACCGCGACCCGCAAGGCCTCGGCACGGTCGTCTAAACCCAGGTTGTTCAAGTAGCCATGGACGAGGGCGTTGACATAGAGTCCATGGCCCAACACCCACTGTTCGTCTCGCCAATCCGTAGTGGGCTGCTGGACCACCAGATCCCGGTCCTCGGCGCTTTGGTACCCCATCCACTGGAGGGCCTTGGCGCCTGCTTCTTCCAGAAAGGCCGGGTTGCCCGTGAAGCGCCGGTACATGCCGAGGATAAGAAGGAAGAGCGGCGTAGTATCGCTGGCCCCGCGGTTCTCCGGATCGTGCACCACGGAAGGGACCTGGCCTCTCGGGCTCTGGTTCCGGGCCAGCGTCTCCAGCACCCGATGCAGGGAAAAAAGAAGGTCCTGGTTCCCGGATGCAAGGATGCCCAGGCCGGAAATGAGGAGATCCCGAGTGTAGGGTTCTGGATAACCCCAGCCGGCCGTGCGAGGAAGTCCCTCGAACGGCCCCGAGGCGTTGTGCAGCAGCACATCCATGGCTGCAAGGTTGGCTTCTCGAATCGCAGGTTCCATATCACGCCTTTTCTTCCTCAAGGATCTCCACAAGACGCCGCGCCACGAGCCTGTAGTCGTAGTGTTCAACCACCCTGCGCCGTCCAGCCTCACCCATTTGCTGCCGCAGTCCGGCGTTGTTAAGCAGAAGCTTCAGATACTCGGCGATGTCGGGCGAACTGGCGCGGTAGTCCGATACACGGGGCTTCTCGAAGACCACGCGATGGCCGGGCTCGAAACCGGACTCCGGTCCCAACACCGCCTCCGTGATCCTGATTTCCTCGGCCACCCTTGCCAGAAACGCCGTTTCACCGTGAACCAGTGTTTCCAGCATGGCCATGGCCTGGATTCCGATGACGGGCTTACCGCAGGCTCCAGCCTCCACCTGGGGCATCCCGAAGCCCTCCAGCCTGGACGGGCCCGCGTATATATCGCAGGCGGCGAGCAGGTACGGCATGAGATTGCGGGATACCTGGTGAGTCTGGAAATTCACCCGGTCCTGGATTCCCAGGGAATGGGCCAACTCCATGTCGAGCTCGTTCTGAATATTCGTCCGTTCCTGAGGCCAGACCTTGCAGACGTATCGCCAGGGGGGCACATCGTCGCCCAGAGTGGCAAGCGCCTCCATGACCTCGCGCCCCCCCTTGGAGGCGGCATCGCCACCGACTGTGAGGATCACAAGCTCTTGAGACGTGACACCGAGGGCTTCCCTGACAGCATGAACCTTGGGGTCGCTGGGACTGCGGGGGATAAAGGCATCCGTATCGCATCCAATGGGCATGGTCACCGTGTGGTCTCCCCGGATGCCATCGCGCATGAAGATCTCCCTCACCCAATTTGAAGTGACAAGGATGAGGGGCATCGCGTCCAGGATGTCCCGGTAGTTCGCCACGTACCCGTCCGCCAGAATCCAGGGCACGGCCCGTATCCCGAATCGCCGCGGGTGGAGGACGATATCTGGAACATCGCCCCAGAACCCGATGCCCACCACCACGTCCGGCTTGAACCAGCGGTAAAACCACTCCTTTTCGAGATCCGATTTGAGGTGGGTGGCGTGGGCGTCCACGCCGATTTCGAGAAGACCCTTGTAGAGCAGATCCCCTTGGGTCGCCAACCCCCCAGGTGCAGGAGGATAGCTGTAGAGCACTAGGACCTTCATCAGTCTAACGCCTGGCCATTTTCGGCCAAGGGATGGATGGATCCAGGGTCAGCGAAGCAATTGAAGGCCTCCGTGCGAGTGGCCGCGCGGACCTCCCAGCTGTCCTCGTCGAATCCATAGACCTCGGTGATGATCCCTCGTTTCCTGGCCCAGACCGCGTCAGGCAGACGAAGCTGGAAGGACGCTTTATTCTGGGCTCGAGGCGCATAGGCGCCGCCTCCATCCTCGTAGGCGAACTGCCACAGGGTTCGGGCATGAAGGTGGCCATCCCGCCATAAATTCCTGACCGCGAGGGACACCTCTCCGTGTCTCCGGTGCCAGGTGTACTCGCCCTGGGGCGCATGCGTCAGAAGGAGGTCGTATGCACAGGCGGGAAGAAGCGTGAGGATGGCGCCCTGTACCCTCTTGGAGGAGAGGGGGAATTGATCGGGTCCGTCATCAAGATTTCCCATGACGCCCTTTGAATTCAGGCGCTCAAGAGCCTTCATGAATTGCGGAGCCCGGTCAGGATCTTCCCCGCGACACAGGGTCAGGATGAAAGGTGACCATTCTGGATGGCTGAGGAGAAGGCCGCCTGCCCATAGGGTTTCATCGTCGGGATGGGCCACGATGATCGCGACACGGATGGTCTTTCCTGGTTCAGGGCCGCGTTCATCGGGGGTCATTACGTACTCTCCTTTTACCCAAGTGGCGATGGGTCTGCGACAGCTGCCGTGATGGCAGGTCCAGGCGTTTTGAAGGCAAAGGCGAAGTACGCCGCGACACCAAGAAACACGAACGCCGCAAGGTGGTTCCGAGCCAACCGTTCTTTCAAGAAGGTGACCGCAAATATCATGAAAACGGCAAGAGTCACCACCTCTTGCATGATCTTGAGCTGGAATCCCGAGAACGCTTCGTAGCCCATCCGGTTAGCAGGGACCGCCAGGCAGTATTCAATCAGCGCGATGGCCCAGGACACCAGGATCGCCTTCCAGAGCGGCCAGGCATGCCCGGATTTCAGGTGTCCATACCAGGCGAAGGTCATGAAGACATTCGACAGGGCCAGAAGAAGAATGATGCTCATGGATTTCCTAATCCCGCGCGAGCGCATCAATGGGATCGAGGTGGGCAGCCTTGCGGGCGGGCAGGTAGCCGAAGACGATTCCCGTCAGGAAGGCACAACTGAAAGCGACGAGGATGGGTGCCACCGTGAAGATCACCCGCCAGCCTGCCAGGGCGGAAGTCGATAGGCCGCCGCCGATGCCGATGACGACCCCCGCCAGGCCGCCGATGAAGCAGACCATCACGGCTTCCGTGAGGAACTGGAACATCACGTCGAAGCTCCGGGCGCCGATCGCCATGCGGATGCCGATCTCCCGGGTCCGCTCCGTGACCGAGACCAGCATGATGTTCATCACCCCGATGCCGCCCACGATGAGCGAGATCACGGCAATGGCCGCCAGCAGATAAGTGAGCGTGTTCTGGGTCTCGTTGGCGGTGGCGATGGTGTCGGCCATGTTGCGGATGTTGAAATCCTCCTTGCCATGGCGCTTCATAAGGAGGGCATGGAGGTCGGCCTGGACGAGGCCCATGTCCGCCTCGGGCTTGACCCGTACCACGAAGTTGTTGAAGAAGCGCTGTCCGATGACCCGCGCTCCGGCTGTCGTGTATGGCAGCCAGGCCGAGTTGTCCATGTCGTCGCCTCGGGGTGTCAGGCCCTTGCTGCTAAGCACGCCGATGACCAGGAACGGCGCGTTGCCGATGAGTACATACTGGCCAAGGGGATTCGTGCCGGCCGGGAACAGGTTCTGCGCCGTGGTCTGGCCCAGCGCCACGACCTGGGCATAGCGTTTCACGTGCTCCGCCGTGAAGAACACGCCGGATTGCGGTGGCCAATCGTGGACCTGGGGGAAGTCCTCGCCGGTGCCCACCACGGCAATGGTCAGGTCCTGATCGCCGAACCGGAGCAGGGATGACATCGTCGTTTCCGGCACGGCCAGGTCGACGCCGGCCACGCTGCGGATGGAGGGTAGGTCCTCGGGCAGGAAGCTGGTGACGACCGTGGCCGAGGCCCGGACGTTGGGCGGCCCGCGCATCACCGTCAGCAGATCGGTGCCCATGGCCTGGATGCGCTCCAGAACATCCTGTTTCGCGCCATTGCCGATTGCCATCAAGGCCACCACCGAGGCGACCCCGATGATGATGCCTAGCATGGTCAAGGCGGTCCGCATCCGGTTGTGGAGCAGCGAGCGCAGGGCCATCATCAGGGATTCGCCGAGGACGGCGGAACCCTGCTTGGCATCCTTCAAACGAATGCCCAGCTTTCCCGGACCGCCAGTTTCTTCATTGGCCTGCGGCTCGTCGGAGGTGATGCGGCCATCCGCGATCCGGACGATGCGTTGCGCATAGGCCGCGATATCGGTGTCGTGGGTGACGAGGATGATGGTGTGTCCCTGCCCGTGGAGCTTCACCAGGATGGCCATGACCTCCTTGCCGCCCTGGCTGTCCAGGGCTCCGGTGGGCTCATCGGCCAGGATCACGGGACCGCCGTTCATGAGGGCCCGGGCGATGCTGACGCGCTGCTGCTGGCCACCGGACAGCTGGCTGGGATGGTGGTGGAGCCGGTCGCCCAGGCCCAGCTGGCGCAGCAACTCGCTGGCGTGCTCCGCCCGCTCCTTCTTGGCCAGGCCACAGTAGACGGCCGGGACCTCTGCGTTCTCGACGGCATCCAGATCCGACATCAGGTTGTAGCGCTGGAAGATGAAGCCGAAGGTATCGCGCCGCAGGGCCGCCAGCTCATCCCCGTTGAGGGTTGCCACGTCGAGGCCGTTGATGCTGTAGGTTCCGCTCGAGGGCTTGTCAAGGCAGCCGATGATGTTCATGAGGGTGGACTTCCCCGAGCCCGAGGCGCCCATGATGGCGACGAACTCGCCGCTCTGGATTGTCAGGCTCACTTCCTTAAGTACAGTCAAGGGTTCGCCGCCCGATGAATAGGTGCGGTTCACCGCCCTGAACTCGAGCAGTGGCGTGGCCATCAGGGGCCCTTCCGGACGCTCAGGGCACTCTGCGAGGTCCCCTTGGAGGTGACTCCCCGGACCACGACCCGGTCCTTCTCCTGGAGGCCAGCCTTCACTTCGGCGAAGAGCTCGCTCTTGATGCCGATCCGGATGGTCCTGGGTTCCAGCTTCCCATTCGCCTTGAGCACCTGGACCTTCACTTCGGCGCCTTCTCCCGCGTTGCCGATGGCCGCGGTCGGGATCAGCAGGACGCCCTTGGCCTGGGCCAGCACGATGAAGACCTGGGCCGTCATCTGGATTTTCAGCTCCCGCTCCGGGTTTGGGATATCGAACAGGACGTCATAGAACACGACGTTGTTGATGAGCTCCGGCGTGGGGAGCACCTGGCGGATCTTGCCGGTCCAACGCCGGGAGTCGCCAAGGACAGTGAAATAGACGTCCTGGCC
>Ga0209777_10009659_pt1 | contig 10348 bp, 8 predicted proteins | sample FrelakmetHBP12HB_FD_187147 | JGI IMG/M metagenome (GOLD analysis project Ga0209777, IMG submission 187147) | Freshwater lake sediment microbial communities from the University of Notre Dame, USA, for methane emissions studies -HBP12 HB (SPAdes)... | ecosystem: Environmental > Aquatic >... | reverse complement strand
TCCGCGACGCGCGTGCGAGACACGATCGCCAATCGAGTGTCCGCCGGACGCTGAGGTTCGCGTGACGGCACGAGTGTGTGGGCGTCATCCCGGGGATCCGGCCTAGTCTGTCGCTTCAGCGTCCAGCGGGAGGCAACTCGTGCGCTTTCGAAATGCCGCCGTCGCCGTGTTCTTCTTCGCGATCGCCATGGCCTACATGGAGTCGGCGGTCGTCGTCTACTTGCAGCGGGCCCTGGGCGTCACGCCCGAGGGCCTGTTCCCCCTGCAGAAGGCCGAGACGGTGGGCAATCTGGCGGCGATCGAGGTAGGCCGCGAGTTCGCCACCCTGGTAATGCTGGCGGCCGTCGGCTGGTTCCTGGGGCGGCGTTGGGTGGACCGCCTGGCCTGGATGTCCGTTGCCTTCGGCGTCTGGGACATCGGCTACTACCTGTGGCTGTGGGCCTTCGTCGGGTGGCCGCATTCGCCGGCGACGTGGGACGTCCTGTTCCTCATTCCGGTGCCCTGGGCGGGTCCGGTCTGGGCCCCCGTTGCCGTGAGCGTCGCGCTGATCGGGTTCGGGCTGGCCGCCGCGCGCCGGACCGGCGCCGGGCAGATCCCGCAGGTCGGCCCGGTTCGCGGGACCGCAGCCGTCGGCGGCGGGATTCTCGTCGTCGCGAGCTTCGCGGCCAACGCTCCGGCGCTGCTCTCCGGCGGATTGCCCGGGTGGTTCCCGTGGCCGATCTTCGTCGCTGGAATGGCGGTTGCGAGCTGGGCGGCCGTTGCGTCGTTGAACGCTGGCGCCGGGGCGGGCCAGACCCGGGTCTGACGGGGGACCGACGACGCCTTTGCCGGAGATCCGGCCGCATCTCTTCCTCAGGGGCAGGCCCTCTGCGACCGATTCCCCGGTGGGAAGCCCACGGATCGCCGGGCGGCGTTCCCTGAACCCGTCACCTCCCTGGAGAAACGATGCAAGCCGCGATCCGAACCGACTTCAACGAGATGGTGGAGCCGATCCTGGGCCTGGCCGAGTCCATGCTCGAGGAGACCGGGGAGTTTCGCCCCTTCGGCGCACGCGTTGCGGCCGGAGGCCAGATGGCTCTCATCGACGTGACGCCCTCGCTGGAGGAGCCGTCGAACCCGCTGATCATCGACGCGCTCTACGCCACCTTCCGGCTCGAGGCCCGCGCCGGGACCATCCGCGCTTGTGCCGTGTGCTGGGATGCGCTCGTTCCGCGACAGGAGGGCGGTGGCCTCATGGACGCCATCGCGATCGGCCTCGAGCACCGCGACGGCGACCCGACGATCGTCCTGTGCGGCTACGAGCGCGAGCCTTCGGGAGACTTCCGGTTCGAGGCTCCGGTGACCGCAGCAGGCCGGCCGCACGTGTTCGGGCACATCCTCTTCGCCTGATCGGTCGCCCTTTGCGGCGGTCGGCCGGGCGATGGGTGCCAGGTCCGAGCCGTCAGCCGTGGCGGTCGCCGCGCAACCGTCCCCAGGTTCGGTCGCTGTATCTTTCCGCAGGCAGGCTCCGAGCCCGTCACGGGAGGGGCTGAGGCAACGTCACTGGCCCGCGCCACGGTGCGGACCAGCCGACCCGGAGGAACCAACGCCAGATGACTCATTCCAGGAGCGAGCGCGGCCGCGGCGGAGTGACCGCGATTGCCTACCTGGGCCTGTGCCTTCTGGCCGGGGTGATCGGTTGGGCGGGTGTCATGGCCGTCGTGCCGGCGCTGGAAGCCGGTTCGCCGGCTGCGCCGGCCATCGCGGCCGCAGCCACGTCCGTCCCGACCCCGAGCCCAATTCCAACGCCGACCCCGACTCCCACGCCGACGGCAACGCCTGAGCCGACCCCGGTCCCAAGCCCGACCAAGGGCCCGTTCCTGATGGACATCTACCGGCCGGGCACCTTCGTGTCGCAGGCGAACCGCGACTACTGCATGGCCGGAGCCATCCAGAACATGGTCAACATCATGGGGCCGGGCATCGACCTGACGACGGCACGCCAGCAGCAGATAGCCGGCCTGGTCGTTTCTCTCACGACCCGGGACGACAGCCACAACGGTGGCTTCGGGCCGGGCGGGTGGGCCCTCGCGATGCCACAGCTCGGAGTCGGTGAGTACAAGCTGGTGATCGACCCCACATTCGACCAGGCCATGAAGGACGCCGCCCTGGCCCTGGCCCGGACCTCGCGGCCGGTGGGCCTGCTGACGTGGTGGGGCGCTCACTCGTGGGTGATGACCGGCTTTCGGGCCGATGCCGATCCTCTCCTCTTCCCGAACAGCTTCGTGCTCAAGGGCGCCTTCATCGTGGACCCCTTCTACCCGCGGGTCAGCAGCATCTGGGGCCAGACGCTCGGGCCGGACAGCTTCAGGGACATGACCGCGATGGCCCGCAACTACATCGGCTGGAAACGGCCGGAAGGCCGCTACCCCGATCGCGACGGGAAGTGGCTCCTCGTCGTCCCGGTCAATTCGTAGGGCGCGCCCGTCGGCTCAGCCGAACCCCGCGCCCGCAGGCCCGCGCCGGCAGGCAGGCAGTCCGATCAGTCGCGGCAGCCCTGGCAACGCCCCGAGATCGTTACGTGCGATAGATCCACGGCAAAGCCAAGGTCGGCGGCCAGGGCATCGACGATCAAGGCTCCTGTTTCCGGCCTGATCTCCCAGGTTGCCCCGCATCCCACGCAGTAGACATGGCCGTGGACCCCCTCCGGAAGGACGTGGTACTCCTCGCGGCCGTCCGGGCCGTGGCCGTGCTTGACCAGCCCGAATTCCTCGAGGAGATCGAGGGTCCGGTAGACCGTCGAGGGTGTCGTGGTGGCGTCGCGCTCGCGGCAGCGGGCGATGAGCTCCGTCGCAGTGACGTGGCCCTGGTGTTCGCGGAGCACGTCGACGAGCGTCCGCCGCTGTGGCGTCCAGCGCAGGCCGCTGGACCGCAGGCGCCCCGCGACGCCGTCCCAGGGGGAGGTCTTGGTGTTCTCGACGACCCGGCTCGAGGCTGCTCGTGGCACCTGACGGTCCTTCATTCCTTCGCTGAGAGGCATTGGGCCAGGGGAGTACAATGATCGCTAGCGCAATTCATTGCAATAGCGCCACGTATCGTCTGATGGTACGCGCAGGAGGACTCGGGTGCACATTCCGGATGGGTATCTCGCCCCCGCCGTCTCGCTCGCCCTTGCGATTCCTACGATACCGGTGTGGGCCGTGGCGACCCAGATGGTCAAGAAGGTTCTCAACAACCGCACCGTCCCGCTGCTGGCGATCTTCTCAGCCCTCAGCTTCACGGTGATGATGTTCAACATTCCGGTTCCGGGCGGGACGACCGCGCACGCCGTCGGAGGGACGTTGATCGCCGTTGTCCTGGGACCGTGGGCGGCCGCCATCGCCGTAAGTACGGCGTTGATCCTGCAGGCATTGTTCTTCGGCGACGGCGGAGTGCTGGCCATCTTCGCCAACTGCCTGAACATGGGCATCGTCCTGCCCTTCGTCGGGTATGGAACCTACCGCCTGCTGGCTGCCGGTTCACCGATTCTGTCCACGCGGCGAGCTGTCGCTGCAGGCATCGGCGCATATTCGGGGATCACTGTCGCGGCGCTTGCAGTCGGGATCGAACTGGGAATTGAGCCCGCGTGGTTCTCCCAGAACGGCCACGCACTGTACAGCCCATACGGGCTCAGCGAAGCCGTCCCGGCGATGCTCATCTCTCACGCTCTTGGGGCATCGATCGTGGAGGGTCTCGTCACGGGACTTGGCGTCGCGTATCTCCAGCGTCGACACCCGGAGTATCTGACAAGCCTGAGCCGAATCTTCGCTCCGGACACCTCGGCAGAAGGTTCGGTCCTTCAGCGGCCGACACGGCCGCTGTGGCAGCTCACGGCCGTCGCCGTGGCTGGGGCAGTGGCGGTCCTGGCAATCGTTGGACTGGTTGAGGGCGGCGGCAATCCCGGCCGCCTGTTCAACGCCGATTGGTCGGCGGTGGATTGGCCGTCCGTGGCCACGATGCTGCTCGTCACGGCCATCATCGGAGCGGTTCTCCTGCCGGTCGCGTACCTGCTTCTCCCGCGTGGCGTCAAACGCATCGGTACGGCTTTCGCAGCGCTGGCGGTGACCGCGCCGCTTGGGCTGATCGCGCCCGGCTTTGCTTACGGAGAGGGGAGTACGGAGGACGTCAAGGCTGCCTTCGGATATGTGCCCTCGGGACTGCAGGATCTCTCCGGCGTCGTGACCGCGCCACTGGCCGGCTACAACCTGCCGCTGCCGTTCTTCGAGGATGCGAGCGCCCCGCTCTGGCACGCTGCCATCGGCTATGAGATCTCCGGCATTCTCGGCATCCTCGCGGCCGGCGGGATTGTCTATGCCATCGCTCGAGTCCTCGGACGTGGCGGCTCAACGGATCCGATACCCGAGGGTGCGCAGCCGTGACGACGGCTGCTCGGTCCACCGCACCGGGGCGAAACCGCGACGGCCGTATCGGCTGGCTTGAGCAGAGTCTGGGCGGCATCACCGCCAACATCGAGCACGCGATCTTCACTGAACGGCATGCCAGGTCGGCCGGCTGGCTGCAGCGGCGCGACCCGCGCATCAAGATGGCCGGCTCGCTGACGGCAATCCTGGCGGCGAGCCTGACCTCATCGCTGGTGGGATTGGCGCTCCTCTACGGAGCGACCCTGGCGGCGGCCCGGGCAAGTCGCGTCCCGTTCGGGTTCTTCGTGAAGCGCGTGTGGCTGGGCATCCCGTTCTTCGCCGGGATCGTCGTCCTGCCGGCCATCTTTTTCGTTCCGGGTCCGCGGCTGTTCGACCTGGCGCTCGGACCGGCTCATCTAGCGCCGTCGTGGAACGGGCTGGCTGGGGCAGCCCTGTTCATGAGCCGCGTTGGCGTGTCGGTCTCTCTGGCGGTTCTGCTCGTCGTGACAACGCCGTGGGCCGACGTTCTCAAGAGTCTCCGCGCTCTCAAGGTGCCGCAGGTCTTCGTGCTCGTTCTGTCGATGACCTATCGCTACGTCTTCCTCTTTCTCCATACGGCCAACGGCATTCTCCTGGCACGCAAGAGCCGTGTCGTGGGCCGCACGAGTGGAAGCGAGCAGCGGCGTTGGATCACCGGCACAATGGGCAACCTCATGAGCCGGGCCTTCAAGATCAGCAACGACGTCTACGCGGCGATGCTGGCCCGCGGTTTCGGGGGCGAGATCAGAAGCTTCAACAGGTTCCGGGCCCGGCCCTCGGACTGGGCGGCGCTTGCGGGGGTCGCCGCCCTGACCGTGGCCGTGGTGCTCGCGGGGAGGATTCTGCCGTGACCGTCATCGAAGCCGGTCCGGCGATTCCCGCCGCTGTCGGCCCGGGCGAGCCGCTCTTCGAGCTTCGCGAAGTCGGCTACAAGTACGCGGGGCGGCAGGTTGCCCTGGACGGCGTGAGCCTCCGGATCTGGCCCGGCGAGCGAGTGGCTCTCCTCGGAGCTAACGGCAGCGGGAAATCCACGCTCTTGAAGATCCTCGACGGAGTGATCGGCCCCACGAGCGGCTCGATCCGCGCCCTGGGCCGCGACGTGGCAGCGGTGGCCGCGGGAGAGGACGGTTTTCGGTTCCACCGCGAAGTCGGGCTCGTCTTCCAGGACCCCGATATCCAGCTCTTCAGCGCAACAGTGCTGGATGACGTGGCCTTCGGTCCGCTCCAGCTCGGCCTCACCCAGGAGGAGGTTCGCGAGCGCAGCGATGAGGCCCTCGCCGAGATGGGGATTGCCCATCTCGCCGATCGAGCGCCGTTCGAGCTGTCCGGCGGCGAGAAGAAGCGTGCCGCGATCGCGTCGGTGCTTTCGCTTCGGCCGGCGGTGCTGCTCCTCGACGAGCCCACGGCCTCGCTCGACCCTCGCACGAAGTGGGTCCTCGTCGATCTGATACAGCGACTGGCCGCGGCGGGACGAACCCTGATCGTGGCGACGCACGAGCTCGACATCGTGCCCCTGATCGCCGACCGGGCGGTGGTGCTCAGCGAGGAGGGCCGCGTCGTCGCCGACGGCCCGCCCACCGCGATCCTCGCGGACCGGGACCTCCTGGTCCGGGCCAACCTGATCCACGAGCACCTCCACGGGCATGGATCGGTGGCGCACTCGCATCCGCACGCAGCCGCCGACGGCCACCACGGCCCGGCAGGAGACGCCGTAGACGGCGGACCGCCGGCGCCGGCCGCGTCACGGCGTTCCCCGGACTGACCGCAGCTATCCGCACCAGGGTCCCGTCCGGGGCGGCGGTCGGCCCCCCACAACCGGGGACGATGCCCGCACGACTCGGAAGCGCGAGAATGGGCGCGCCATGCAGAGCCGTTACTCCGATATGGAGTCGGGTCGATCGACGCCAGAAGCGGCCCAAGAGGCCGAGGCTGACGGTTTGCAGGCGGCCAAACCCGTTGCCCGCGAACTCCCGGACAGCGAAGCGGAGAGAGCGGCCCGCGAGAGGCTCTTCGACGAGGTGCTGGCCTCGGTCGAGCTCGTCCTGGTGGCAGACGGCGCCGCATTCTGGCGCGAAGAGCCCGATCACTCGCTGGTCCTGACCGCGAGCCGCTCTATCGGCCGCGACGTCCTGGAAGCGTTCGACCGCAACGTCACCACGCCGCTCCAATCGATCATGCAGCGCTGGCCGGAGAGCCCGCTGGTCGCGGTCCCGCTGAACGACCCAACGAACCCGATCGCGGAGGAAGTCCGGCAGATCACGGATCGCGAGGAGATCGTCGGCCTGGCGGGCGTTCCGTGCCGGATCCCCGGCGAGATGCTCGGGATCCTCCTGGTCGTGCACCGGCGGCCGCACCCCTGGACGGTACGCGATCTCGGCCTCGCCACCGGTCTTGCCGGCCAGCTGGCCACGGCCATGCAGAACGCCCGCCTGTACGCCTCCGTCCGGTCCCTCGCCAACCGGCTCGCCGCAATCCACGAACTGAGCCTTCGGCTCAACCAGCTTCGCGACGTGTCGGCCATCGGCGCCGCGATCGTGGCCGAGGTTGGCCGGCTGGTCGACTGCGACACCGTCCGCGTCTACAGGCTCGACGGCGAGGGTGTCCTCCGGCCTGTGGCCGCCTCCGGGATATTCCTCGGGATCGCCTCTCCGCCGATCGAGGCCCTGGTGAGCAGGCACGGCGAGACTCTGCCGGGCTGGGTCGCCAAGAGGAACGAGCCGTTGATCGTGCCCGACGCGTCCGTCGAGCGGCGCTCCATCTTCAGGTCGTCGTTTGGACCTGAGTCCCTCCTCCTGGTGCCGATGTCGTACGGCGAGACAGTTCAGGGCGTCCTCGTGGTCTCGAAAGAGGGCATCGACAAGTACGGCCCGGAGGACCAGCAGGCTCTCTCGATCTTCGGCCGGTATGCCGCGCAGGCGATCGTGAACGCCGACAACATCGAGGTGCTCGAGCGCCAGCATGCCCAGCTGGAGAGCCAGGTCGCCGCTGAGAGGCGGCTCCTGGAGGTCGGCGAGCAGCTCGTCTCCACGTTGGATCCACGGCGCGTCCTGGAGCAGATCGCCGAGACGATCGGCACGGTCGTGCACTACGACCGCCTGACTATCTACCGCCGCGATGCATCGACCGGCGGAATCGAGGCGGTCTTGACGCGGACCGGCTCCGATGCGACCGGGGAGGCATCGCCGGCCGGGGGGTCGTTCGACGAAGGCCTGACGAGCTGGGTGATCGGGCGCGGCGACGCCGTGTGCGCCAACGACGTCCGCGAGAACGTCCTTGCGGCCGGACCCGAAGCGGGCGAGGCCCTGGGGTCCGTCCCCTCCGACACGGGGCGGTCCCGTGCCAGGCGCGGCGCGAGGGAGGCGCGGGTCTCCCAGAACATCATCGTCGTTCCGCTTCGAGTTCACGGCGAGGTTATCGGCAGCCTGAACCTGACCCGCGTGGGCGGCCCCGAGGCCCATTTCAGCGAGCACGAGTTCGAGCTGAGCAAGCTCTTCGCCAACCAGGCTTCGATGGCCCTTCAGAATGCCGAGACGCATGTCACCGTGTCCAGCCGGGCCGATCTCGACGCCCTGACCGGATTGCGGAACCACGGCACGTTCCGGCGGGACCTGGCGGCGATGATCGAAGCCGGTGAGCCCTTCTCGCTCCTGATGATGGACCTCGACTCGTTCAAGGGCTTCAACGATGCCTTCGGCCATCCTGCCGGCGACACGCTGCTGCAGGTCGTGGCCGGCGCGATCGTCAGCGCCACCCGGCAGAACGACCGCGCCTACCGCTACGGCGGCGATGAATTCGCCCTGCTTCTGTTCGGCGCCCGCCGGGCTCACGCGGAAGAGGTCGCAGGCCGGGTCCGCCGCGCGGTCCGGGAGGGAGTTCGGGATTCGTCTGTCGGCAGCTTCGGGTTCGACATGACTGCCTCCGTCGGCGCCGCCCATTGGCCGGCGGACGGGGAGTCGGCGGCGGCCCTGGTCGAGGCCGCCGACGCGGCCCTCTATCGAGCCAAGCGTCAGCGGGGCGAGCTCCCGGCCCGCGAGCCGGCAGCAGGGCAGGGGAGGCCGGCGCAGCCGGAACTCGGAGCGTGGGCCAGCGTCGTTCGAGATCTCATCGGCGGAGAGACAAGCGACGCTGTGGCAGCGGCGATGGTCCGGGCCGTGGCGGCCCTGTGCGGCACCACCGACGCGTTCGTGGCCCTGACCGAGGAGCTGGGCCGGGTGAGTGGGCGGACCCTGGCCGGCGTGGGCGCGTCCGGCTCGGGCGGCCGGCCGTCACGTCGGACGCCGGGCCTGGTCCGAGTCGCGGCCGGCGGCCAGTGCCTCGATGCCTCCGAGCCCATCAGGCTCGGTGAGGGTCTCTGGGGCGGCGTCTGGCAGAGCGGAGTTCCCGGAACCGATGATGACGGTACCGCCGCGAGGATCGCCTCGCCGCTCTTGATAGATGGCGTGGTGGTGGGAATCATCGGGGTCGTGGGGCCTGCGGGAACCTTGTCGGAGCCCGGCTGCGCGGGCGAAGTAGCCATGGTGGCGGACATGGGTTCGGTCGCCCTGGGACGGCTGGGACGCCAGTCCGGGTGACCTGCGCGACACAGATCCGCGCTGCGGGCAGCCCGGCGGAGGCAACCCTATACTCCCGCAATGCTCTACGTACGCCGCAGGCAGGACAGCGCGACAACCCCCGGATCGGCCGGCAATGGATACCTGGTGCCCTTCAGGGAAGTGGCCCGGAGGAATCGCCCGCGTCGAATCCTGATCGTGTCTGCGGCTGCCCTCCTGACGATCGGGCTGGTAGCAGCCGCGGCCTGGCATCCCTCTGCCGCCGTTGCGGCCCGCGACAGCGTAACGATCTTTGTCGGCGGTACGCCGTCCTCCCTGGACCCGGCGGTCCAGAGTGATGCCGGCAGCGCCCAGGTCGTCTCGCAGCTGTTCGAGTCGCTCACCGCGGTCGACTCCGCTCAGCACGTCCAGCCAGCGCTGGCCGCCTCATGGGAGACGCAGAACGGCGGCAAGCGTGTCGTCTTCCATCTGCGGTCGGGGCTGACCTTCTCGGACGGTTCGACACTCAAGGCCGGCGACGTCGTGGCGAGCTGGATGCGGGTTCTCGCGCCGGCGCATCCGAGCCAGCTGGCCTCGCTGCTCGACGCGATCGGCGGCGCCCGGGCCTACCGCGAAGGGAGCGGTCCGGCCTCGGCGGTGGGGATCCGCGCGAACGGCGATGCGACCGTCGAGGTCGATCTGTCGAGCGCCGCGGTCGACTTCCCGGCCATCGCCTCAAGCCCGACGCTGGCGGTGGTTCCGGCCAATGTCGATTCCAAGCCCAGCCTGCTGGCGCCGGGGACCTTCGTCGGGAGCGGCGCATACGTCATGCACGCCACCACCGCGACTGAGATGACCCTCTCGGCAAACCCGCATTACTGGGCGGGCAAGCCGGCGATCTCCACGGTCCACCTGATCACAAGTCTCGGCGGCAAGAACGTGATCGATGAGTTCTCAGCCGGCCATCTCGACTACACCCCGATCAATGAGGGCGACGGGACATGGATCGCGTACGACAAGACCCTTGGTCCGTCTTTGAGGCTCGAGCCGTCGCCTTCGGTCGAGTTCTACGGGTTCAACACGTCGAAGGCGCCGTTCTCCGACGTCCACGTGCGCCGCGCCTTCGCCTACGGCATCGACTGGCGGCGCATCGTGACGCTCCAGTCGAACCCCTTGATGGTGCTGGCCACGGGGATGGTGCCGGCCGGAGTTCCCGGCCACAGCGCCACCGACTTCGGCCCGGTCTTCGACCTCACCAAGGCCAAGTCGGAGCTTGCGGCGGCCGGCTATCCGAACGGTCAGGGCTTCCCCAGGATCACCCTCGTCACTGTCGGGGCGAGCCTGGACGGGCCGATCGTCAACCAGCTGCATGACAATCTCGGCATCGACATCGACTTCGAG
>Ga0209777_10009658_pt1 | contig 10348 bp, 8 predicted proteins | sample FrelakmetHBP12HB_FD_187147 | JGI IMG/M metagenome (GOLD analysis project Ga0209777, IMG submission 187147) | Freshwater lake sediment microbial communities from the University of Notre Dame, USA, for methane emissions studies -HBP12 HB (SPAdes)... | ecosystem: Environmental > Aquatic >... | reverse complement strand
AGGGCGACCATGTGTATTGCATAAGAGAATACTACGACAGCGGTAAGGTAAGAAAAGAGTTTATCTATAAAGGTGATACATTAGTAAGCTGCAGGGGATATGATGAAAGGGGGCATCTTATCGGAAGCCAGGAATAGTTTTTTTTAACGGGGAGGGATAATTATGAACATTAGTAAAAAAATACTGTTGTTTTCATTGTTATTTCTGTTGAGCAGCGCCGTGACGGCGATGGCTGAAACAAAAAGAGACGCCTGCCCGATCGCAAAGGTAAAACCAGAACTCATTTTCAAAAATGGCCAGCGGGAAGGCACCTGCAAATATTACTTTGATAACGGAAAACTGCAGTCTAAGATTACCTTCAAGGGTAGTGAGTCGGTAATTAAAGAATACCATTTGAGCGGAAAGTTATATTTAGAAGAAAATTATAAAAATGGCCGTTTGATCAGCCAGAAGTTTTTTGATGAAAAAGGAAAACCTGTAGCGAATGGTATAATCAAATTGTATTACGAAAATGGCAAGCTAAAGGAAGTGAAAACCATACAGGGAGGCAGGCTGAACGGGGTGAGCAGGCAGTTCTATCCGGACGGTATCCTGAAAGGTGAATATAATTATAAAGATGGCATACTCGACGGAACAAGCAGGGATTACTATCGGGATGGTGTTCTATCTGCCGTGCGCAATTTCAAAGACGGCAGAAAAGAAGGCATAAGCAGAAATTATTATGAGAACGGTAATCTCTTCCTGGAATCAAGCAACAAAAACGGCCTGCTGGACGGCGCCAGCATTGAGTACGACAAAAGCGGCAATTTTAAAGAGTCGTGGCTCTACAGGGAAGGCAGATTAGAAGGCAAAATAGAAGAACACCCTGTGAAATAAACTGCCGACAGAGCGTTTCTATAGAAATTGTCTGATTTCATTATACCGCCTTGCGGTCAAAGCAATCCCGACCGGTAAAGGTTTTACTAATCCTTACCAGAGAGAAGCAAATCATGAAAAAGCAGTCCCCCTCTAATATCCCCTGGCTGCCGCTATTAATTTTTGTGGTTCTCTCCTTTACCATAGTAATCACAGGATACCGGTATTACACAACAGAGACGGCTCACATAATAAAGCAAAAACAGGACGAGTTGTCAGCTATCGCTGATTTAAAAATCAAACAGATTGCCTGGTGGCTGAAGGAACGGAAGGGTGACGTGAGTGTCATCCTCAGTAATCCTTTTCTCGTCCGCACTATTGAACCTTTCTTAAAAAACCCTCACGATGCAGTGCTGAAAAAGGAAATTCTTGATTTTATGGCAAACCTGGCGACGTACTATGATTACAACAGCTCGTATCTTTTTGATTCAGGAGGTAATTTAATTATCGCTTATGAGGCACAAGCCGTAACATTTGATACCAGCACCATGCAGCTTGTTAAACAGGTGATTAATACGCACGCTGCCATATTCTCCAATTTGCACAAAGATGAGCAGAGCGGCAAGATTTATATTAATTATGTTATTCCACTTCTTATTCCGACCAAGCCTGCTGACCTTTTAGCCGGGATACTTCTGTTGCGGATTGATCCGTATGAATTTCTTTACCCGTTTATCCAGTCCTGGCCAACACCCAGCAAGACCTCTGAAACCCTTCTGGTATGCAAGGACGGGAGTGATGCGCTGTTTTTAAATGATCTGCGCCATCGCGCACATACTGCCCTCTCGATGCGTATTCCCTTAACTAACCGTGATGTAGCGGAGGTTATGGCTGTGAGCGGGCAGGAGGGTGTTGTCGAGGCAAAGGACTATCGGGGCGTGCCTATCGTTGCAGCACTTAGGGCAATCCCGGATGCGCCATGGTTTCTGGTGGCAAAAGTTGATAAGGATGAAGTCTATACTCCGATCCGGATACGCGCGTGGTGGATGTCATGCATCGTCATTTCACTCATCATGGCTGCCGGTGCAACCAGTGGTTTAATGTGGCGTCGTTCCCAGTATTACTCCCGGCTCTATGAAGCGGAGCTTGAAAAGCAGGCGCTTTCTCAGCATTATGAATACCTTACTAAATATGCAAATGATATTATCGTGCTCAGCGATCAGGACCTAAACATTATCGAAGCTAACCAGCGGGCAGTCGAGATATACGGTTATACCTATGAGGAGCTGCTCAGCAAAACCATAAAGGATATAGACAGGTCTGATGCATCGGTGCCTGTTGCTGAACCACTTGAACGCGCTGCAGAAGATAACGGCTTGATATTTGAAACCGTACACGTGCGAAAGGACGGGACAACGTTTCCCGTAGAAGTGAGTGCCCGGATTATTCGGAGAGAAGAAAGAGGGTTTTATCAAAGCATCATCCGTGATATAACTGAACGCAAGCATATAGAAAACGAACGGGAGCAGCTCATTGAACAGATCCGGACCGCAAATGCTCAATTGCAGGAACTGTCCTTGCGCCTGGTTGAAGTACAGGAAACAGAACGTCGCAGCATAGCACGTGAACTTCATGACCGGGCAGGGCAGAATCTTGCAGCACTGGGTATAAATTTAAACTTTCTGCAGAGCCAGTTTCACAGTAAAAAGATGGATAAAATAGAACCCCTGCTGAAACACTCCCTGAAACTGCTGGAGGAGACGACAGAGAGCATCCGCAACGTCATGTCTGATCTTCGCCCCGCAGTGCTTGATGACTACGGGCTGGTGGCAGCATTGCGCTGGTATGCCGGTAACCTGGCGTTATCTGCCGGTCTGACGATTAATATTACCGGGGAAGACCTTCCGCGCATCCCCCTTGCAGCTGAGACAGCATTATTCCGTATCGCCCAGGAAGCGCTGATTAATTCAGTAAAGCATGCCGGAGCAAGCTGCATTGCCGTAGCTGTTGAACGGCAGGAACACTGCGTCCGCCTCAGGGTTAGCGACAACGGCAGCGGCTTTATACAGCAGCAGCGCACTGCTGACCAGCATCAGGGCATAGGACTTCAAACCATGGCTGAACGTGCCCAAGCAATAGGCGGAAACTGCCGCATTGAGTCGAGCCCCGGTCACGGCACCCAGGTTATCGTTGAGGCTTTCGTATGAATATTACCGTATTTCTTGCTGATGATCATGCCATTGTCCGAAACGGCCTGCAGCTTATACTCCAGGCTGAAACTGACATTACCGTTGTGGGAGAGGCATCCGACGGACACGAGGCAGTCAGGGCTGTCACCAAAGTTTGCCCTGATATTGTCATTATGGATATTGCCATGCCAGGATTGAATGGTATCGAGGCAACCAGGAAAATACATGCCACTTGCCCGTCTGTAAAAGTTCTTATTCTCTCCATACACGCTACTGCCGAGCACATCTTTCGGGCTTTGCAGGCAGGTGCCCAAGGATATCTGCTGAAGGAATCTGCCGGAAGCGAGGTAATAAGGGCGGTGCGCACGCTCCACATCGGAAGGCGTTACCTGAGCGAGAAGATATCGGAGACAGTAATTAATGACTATCTGCGGCAGCGGGACCTTGAAACAGCCAAAAGTCCTTTGGAAAGTTTAAGCGAGCGCGAACGCGAAATCCTGCAGCTTACCGCAGAGGGTAAAACCAGTGCCGAGATGGCACATATCCTCTTTATTTCCCCCAAAACTGTGGAAACCTACCGCAGCCGCATGATGCATAAGCTGGGAATCGAAGACCTCTCAAGTCTCATTAAATTTGCCATTCAATACGGTTTGACCTCCCTGGAATAAAAAAACTACTCCCATAACATACTACATCAGTAATCAAGCTTTCCCTACACAACAAATCAAACATTCCTGACAGACAATTCCAGCAGGCAGTGTATTATTAGATCATAGAGTGTGTGGCGAGCTTATTCAGAAAACTATCAAACAATCCGTACACGAGAAATTCGAGTTATTGCTATGACAGACCAGAGCAACAGTTATCGGGATGAAAAGATTACTATTCTTATCGTCGAAGATCACAATGCGCTTCGTTCTACCCTGTCAGACTGGCTGCAGAGTATTTTTAATGCTTGCACCTTTCTTGTTTCGGGAAGCGGAGAAGAAGCGTTAACCATGGCCGCCACATACCGGCCAAATATCGTTCTTATGGATATACAGCTGCCCCGGATGAACGGAATTGAGACGATCCGCCGTATTAAAGATATATGTCCTGAAACTAAAGCAGTAATACTTTCCGTTTATAATTACCCTGCATACCGGCAGGAAGCTGCAGCAGCAGGTGTCTGTACATATATCAATAAGCACAACATGCACATGGAACTGATTCCCACTCTCATTGATTTGTTACCTGCAAGGTTTGTTGCGGAACTGAAACTTGATCTGCTGAACTCACAATGAAAGAAGTGTCAATATATACTTGGGGAGTTTATAGCTTATTTTTCTATTCACACCTCTTGATTCCGCTTATTGCAAGGGCGGTTCTTATGAGGCATAAACCGGTCACCAAGAAAGGAGATCCCTATGGAAACCAGTTTCGCCTTTGATGAACAACTGTCAGATATCATAAAGATAAAAGAGAATGAATATTCCCTCGATCTGGATAAAGATAAGACGGAAGGCATGGAGATTGATGCTTTTGCTGCACCATCAATTCCTGCACAGAATAAAGATGTTGTATCGCTTTACTTAAAAGAGTTGGGCAAATATCAGCTGCTGACCATCCGTGATGAACATGAACTGAGCAGGGAGATAGCGGAGCAGGAGCAGAAAAAGCAGGAACTCGCAGGGCAGCTGATGCTTCTTGTTGCGCAGATGGTCAATAAACGGCTCCTACTAACTGCCTCGGCGGACGTGCACCCAACAGTGCGGTTATGCATGACCGCATTATCCGTACAGCAAAAGATAAAGACGCTGGAACGCTCGATACAAAAGAGCGCTTCCGGATCATATAATCGCAGGAAGCTCTCCGACGACATAACGAGCGCCATCAATACGTTCCGTGAGATCGTTTCGCGGGTCGACCTTCGCGCGCTCAAAGAGCGCACAATTCTTAAGGGAATAAAGCCTGTTAGGGGTGTCAACTTTCAACAGAAGGTTATTAAATCCGAAAAAGTGTTTCTGCGCATTGTGCAGGAAATAGAGGCGGCTGAAGTACTGTCACAGGCAGCACGAGACCGGCTCGTAAAATCAAACCTGCGGCTGGTGCTGAAAATTGCCAGGCGGTATTTGAACGGGGGGATACCGTTAGCAGACCTTATTCAGGAAGGAAACCTTGGCCTTATGCGGGCAGCAGAAAAGTATGACTACCGTTGTGGCTGTCGTTTCAGCACGTATGCATTTTGGTGGATACGACAGACCATAGCTCGCTGTGTCGATGGACAGACAAGCAGCAGCATTCGCTTGCCGGTATATATGCGCGCGCAATTCAATAAAATGAGAAAAATCACTCGGCAGATTGTACAGGATACCGGCGCAGAGCCAGCGCCGGTATCGCTTGCTGCAGCACTGGGGATTTCCTCACGAAATCTCGATGAGATGCAGCGTATAGTACTGGACACTATTTCACTGGAAACTCCGGCTGGGAAGGAAGAGTCCCCGTTACAGAATTTAATAGTAAATCCTTCTGTTGTTTCACCTCTTGAAGAGATACTGCAGGACCAGCGATCACAAACAGCAGCCCAGGCACTGAAGATTCTTGCCCCCCGCGAACAGAAAATAATCAGGCTCCGGTTTGGTATCGGAATCGACGCAGAGCATACCCTGGAAGAAATTGGTAAGCAGTTAGGGGTATCGCGTGAACGGGTTCGTCAGATTGAGGTCGGGGCTCTGCGTAAACTGCGGTGCTCTGCTAAGGCGAGGCAATTATTGTGTGACCATCAGCTTTATCGCAACACAACCGCGCAGGCGCTGTATTAAAAAGTCGGGTGGTCTTATACACAAGCCCGCTGGATTTAAAAATATAACTGAGCAACAAAAATGTTTACGCAGTATCCACACTGCGTGTCTGTTTTGCATAGAAAGAATAGAGAGATAGGTAGAACCGAAAGTTACAGTGTATGCCGAGTTGGGCATCAATGGAAGGATGGTTAAAGAGGCCAGGCACAACCTCTCATAAAAGTGCTTGATAAATTTTTTCATGGAAGGAGGTGTTATCTGATATGCCTGTTTAAAAATAACATTCGTCTCGCACATAAAACTGGGGCAGCCGCAGAAAACAGGGCGGCAATCTGTAAAAAATATTATTTTAAATTTTACAAGGAGAAATCAATGAAAAGGAATAAAATGCTAACCATAACTGCAGTATTAGCAGCTTTACTGCTGACCATTGGCGCCGACTACTCGATAGCGAAAGGCGGTTTTGGGATGCAAGGACCGGGCATGATGCATGGGGCACCGTTGTTGAGGTGCATTAACAAGATTAACCTCCCAGCTGCAACTCAAGATGCCATAAATACCCTGGTTCAGAATAATCGGGAGGCAAACAAGCAGTCTCGCGAGAGTAATCAGGCAGCTATGAAAACACTTTTTACCAATTATGCCAAGGCGTTGACAGCATCACCGCTGGATCAGAATCCGCTTACAACTGCTCAGAATGCGATTATTGCGCAGATGCAAGCTAATGTGCAGGCGGACACGCAAAGTCACTTTGATCTGAACAGTTCCATTGTTAAGCTGCTTACTCCGGAGGAACTTACGGCACTAGACACCTGTTTAGAAAGTGACACACAGCAAACAAAGGCTACCAGTACGGTTAAACCAGAATAGTAAATCGATGACGCATCTTGAGAGCGCCATGTAAAAAGCAATACCTAAAACGGCCCGTAGCTAATATAAAAACAATTCAATTAACCGGGTGCTCCCCCTGAGGACGGGAGCACCCCTTCCCTATACTACGGGTGGAAACCTGGCGCAGATATGGGCACCTTCTGCAATGTGTGAACTGTGATGAGGATATAATACGCTTTTGCATAGAGGACGATTATTCATGTTTCGCATAGTACTGGTAGAGGATAATTTAATCGTATGACAGGCATTCAAATATTATATCAGTTTATTATTAACTAAACATGAAAGGAGAATTGTATGAAGACGCTATTGCAACTCACAAAATTCTTTACCATTGCGGCTGCAGCGATACTTCTATTTTCACTGCAGGCATACGCCCAAAGCATTACCCCTGTAGCAGATACTACTACTGGTTCAACAGCCGATCAAAAAGCTCCGTTTAAGATAGATCTGGGCTACAGTCACCGCATTCAAACTGATATTAAGGGCGGCGGAGAGGATTTTAATGTTCAAAGCGTTGGAGTGAAAGCTTCTAACCATCTTCAGTTAAATCCCTGTTACACACTGAATACCGCCATAAACTATGAATATAACGATTACCAGTTCCATAATAATAACCGGTATCAATGGAAAAACCGTTTCGACTGGAACAGAGTACACCTGGTTAGCATCGACTCAATGCTCGGGTACCAGCTGGATGATAAGTGGAGCTTCTATGGCGGGCCGATACTAAATGTCGGTGCAGAGGAAGGCTCAGAATTTAAAGATACGCTCTCCGGTGGAGCGGCTGCCGGTTTTAATTATGTTTATAGCCCGACTTTGACTGCTGGTGGCGGTCTGGCGGTAGTAAGCCGGATCGAAGATCCCGTGGCAACAGTTCCTATTGTCCGACTGGACTGGAAGTTTGCTGATAAATGGAATCTGCACGCCGGATCCACAGACCTTGGATCAAGCGCAGGGTACGGGATGGCGGTAAGCTTTGCTCCTATCGAAAGCCTGACACTTTCTTCAGGGCTGCAGGAGCAAGACAAGCGCTTCCGGCTTGCAAATGAATGGAGTTCAGGGCACCCCAAAGACGGGGTAGCAACGGATAAATATTCTGTCGCCTATGCAAAGGCATGCTATGACGTCACCAAACAGATAGGTATTGAAGGATATGCCGGCATGGCCTTCAGCGGTAAGCTGAAGCTTGAAGATAAATCAGGTCAAGCGCTCAAAGAACAGGAATATGACCAGACGCCGATGTTTGGATTGAGAACAATTTTTTCGTTCTAACTATATACGACCAGCTCTAAAAAGGTCATTCCCGCGAAGCAGGAAGCCATAATTATTTGAAATTACTGGGGGCACCTGCCTGTGCGGGAGTGGCAGTTTGGAAATAAGTAGTAGAGATATATGTCGACGAAACAATTGACGAGAATAAACTCAGGAAATTTGCATATGAGCACCACATTAGCTATGCTCTATATATCCGCAATGATGAGATAACCAAAAGTATAATGTAATCTATATTGCAACCATTTTAATCTTTGATAAGACAGGAAAAGTGGTTAAAACATATCTTCCCGGATGGCCATAGGCAGGAAAAAGTCTTTGAAAAAGATCTTATGGAACTGCATAAAAAGACATTCAGTGAGACAGCTTTAAAGTAATGCTGTGACAGGCTAAAAAAAGCTGAAAATGAAGTTACGGGTATGAATCGAAAGCACTATAGCTTGGTATAATAAATATAAAGGAGAAGCGACCAGCAAGGCGAACTCAATTGCAGGGTAGTATAAAGAAATTTGTTGCGTTGTGGATGAGTACCATCATTATAGCTATCCTTCTTTTATCTCTGGAATTAGTTGTTATCGCAAAGAAATCTCAATCCCTTACCAGGCAAATCTTAAGCGATTCTAAAGTAATAGAACTAACACATACGCTGGAATTAGCAGTTCTTTCTATAAGCAGGGAGGACCTCCTGTGGCGGACTACCCATGACAAGTCACATCTGGCACAGAGAGATACTGACTTACAAAAAACCAGAGATATTTTGTTAAAATTGGACCTTAATGAAACCTCCCCAGAGGAGAAATTGACAATAGGAAAGATCAAAGATACCTATCAAGAGTTGCTGGTTGCCGCCACGGCTATACCCCCCCGTTCTATTACAAGCATGAGTTCATTGACAAAAGTCATTATCGATACTGCTGAGCATTATCATACAAAGAATGAAAAGCAGATGGAAATAACAGTACGGGATATACATACACTGAACAGTGTCCTGGATCGTTGGTTGTTTTTGCTTTCAGTTGTTGTAATATCAATAGTGGCAATAGGATCATTGGCATTGCTTAGACGAATTATCCAGCCAACAATTGTGTTGAGTAAAATGGCGGCCCGCTTTGGACAGGGTGATTTTACCGCAAGAGCCCGAGTTATGCGTGACGATGAATTAGGCACTCTCTGTCAAACTTTTAACAATATGGCTGATGATATCGCCCTCCGTGAAAATGAGCGCCATGAATTTTTAGCCTCAGTTGTTCACGATATTAAAACTCCGCTGGTTTTTATTGGCGGTGCAGTTAGAATGCTGAAAAACAAGAAAAAAGATTATGAGCAGCTTCACCTGTGGATGGATCGTATAATTAATCAGATAAAACGTCTTGAAGATTTGACTAATGATCTCATAGACACGGTACAGGTGCAAACCGGGCATCTTACATTAGACATGAAAGAGATAGACCTTACATCTCTTGCTCGCACTATTCATGCAGAGCAGGCAGGATGCCTATCCAGTCATGAAATCTGTTTTGAAGGAGATGAAGAATGCAGGATTCTTTGTGATTCAAGAAGGCTGGAGCGTGTTACTACTAATCTTATATCAAATGCAGTTAAATACAGCCCTGAACAAACGACCATATTCATGAAAGTGTACCGATTTGATTCTCATGGAGTGCTGGTGATTAAAGATCAAGGCATAGGAATATCATCAGAAGATTTAAAGCTTTTGTTTCAACCATTTGGACGACTCAGTCGGACCAAAAGTGGAGTGAGAGGAACTGGATTAGGTTTATTTACAGTGAAAAAGATTGTGGAGGCTCACAATGGCAGGGTAAATGTTATAAGTGAACTTGGCGCAGGTACAACAATTGAAATATTATTACCATTAGTTTAGAATGGCTCCAGCTATGTTCATATGGCAGGCCTTATTTCTTCGGCAGAGGAAGCGCAGCACATTAAAGATGTACGGCGAATTTTATCAATATTGAATAATCAGTAAACTTATATCATTTCAGTTTAGCAACTAACACAGAACTTTAGGGGAGGTTTTATGAGTGTGCCAGGGAAGCTGGCATCAGCAAGCTGGGCAATCCAGCCTGAATAAAGGTTAACCACCAGTTCAGTACGGAACTCCGCATGCAGGCCGGTAACGGGCTGCATGAAGCCGGAGGGAAGGAGGAAGTCAGCCGCAACGCAAGTGAAGGTATTGAGCCCCGAAATACTCCATGTTGCACGAAGGCCAGGGGTTTCATATCTCTGAAGCCGGAAATGATAGGCGCGATAGGGTGAGCGCAAGGAAACGTGCCGGGGTCTAAGTCCGTGGCGGGCGACCGAACTGTTGATGCCGGAACCTGGGAGAGCCAATCCGTT